>Ga0070745_1001569_pt1 | contig 12669 bp, 15 predicted proteins | sample VirMetDEL_Mar_4_FD_77438 | JGI IMG/M metagenome (GOLD analysis project Ga0070745, IMG submission 77438) | Aqueous microbial communities from the Delaware River and Bay under freshwater to marine salinity gradient to study organic matter... | ecosystem: Environmental > Aquatic > Marine > Coastal ...
CAGGATAGGTCACAGCGCCTGGAGCTGGTGTGCCATATTCACTGAAATTACTGAAAACTGTGCTATGTTCTGACCAACTTTGTGTGCTTTGATCAAAGTCATATCTTTTCATTGTGATTAATCTTGGACTTGATCCAGTGGCAAATGATACAAACCAACTTGTTTTGGTCATAGCCCAAACTTTGTCATAACCTGTAGGAAAACCTGTAAGACTTGAATTAGGATAATTCCATTCAGGTGATTTGTTTGCGCTGTCTATTTGCCAATAACCAATTGCACCATTTGAGGTTAGATCTACAAAATTGCTCACGCCTGAATCAGCTGTAGTGACTGCAATTTCCAATTCATGATTACCAACTGTGCCATCTTCATTTGCATTATTTGATATTCTTGGTCCGTCGCTGAGATTTTTTGTAGAATTTTTTGTATAGGTGCCAGTGTATACGGTTTTGGTAATGTATTCATAACTGGTAAGAGTTTGATTTTCAATATCGCCTTCTGCGTTTACATCATTTGTGACGCTGTATTCTAGTGAAAAATCTGCTGTGGCAGTAGCACTGGTTGTCATGGTCATTGAATTCAAATGTGCGTTTACTTGATCTTTTGTGCCTATGATTGTGAGAGTATCACTGCTGTCATCACCATAATTGAATGTGCCACCTAGTGTGCCAGCACAGGTAATTGTATCTACATAGGTAGGTTCACTTGGTGTCACAATTACTGTAAATGTAGCACCACTGGCAGTTTGAAGATTAGGTGCATTTGTAATAGCATGGTCACTGTCACTGGCAAAACTACTCAAACCACCTGTGGAAAATAAATCTGCTACTTGAACAGTCACAAACATCGTAAACTGTGTCAAAATACCCACTGAACTAATTGTAGTAGGTATATTAAAATCATGATTGGCACTGTCAGCATAGGTGATTGTGTTTACAGTAGGAAACAATGCTGCATTGAAATCAGCGATGTTTTGAATGTTGCTGAGTGTATAAAAATTACTTGCTACGCTTAAATTTACATTGGTTCCGCTTAGGCTAAATGTCAAAGTCACATCTGTGAAACTGCTTACATCAAATGTAATTGAAATATTTGCTGCCAATGGATTGCTTAAACTTATTGCTTTGATGCCTGGCACAAATTCAAAGTCTTCGCCTTCTAATATGCTGACTCTTGTGTCTATTGCTGCGCTTCTGTCAAAAATTACACCTGTGAATGTAGGATCTTCAAAGGTTATTTCTGTTTCGCTGAAGGTATTAAGGTCTGATAAACTTTTCATTATTTGTTAATCTCCGCATCTGCTATTCCTGCACCATATATTTTGCTTGATAGATAATCATACAAAACATCACCTGGGTCAGTCATAGTATTCACCAATTCAAAAGCAAAATCTGGCAAATATGTTAAATCTTTTTCTTGTGAGTATGTGACTTTTACCACAGCAAATACAAAATTATAATATTTGAATCCACTGTTCCAACCTGGGAATATATTGTAGGCTGGTGTAGCAGTGCCAAATGATCCAAATGGAAATGTTTGATTGTCACTGCCATTGTTATAACAGTAAACCTTGATCAAACCATTTATGCTGCTATCTACTGTGCCTGCTGTGTCACGCTTGCTAACCACTGTGACACCATCTGTGTCAAATTGTGCTTCATAGCCGTCAATGAATATTCTGTTGAATGTAATTTCACTGGGTGTGCCGTCTATCTTGTTGCCTGTTTTTTCACTCAACACAAAGCTGATCCAAATACTTTGATTGTCAGCATCAAGAGCAGCATCTACAACTATGCCTTTGGTAATGCCTGTGCCGTAGCAAACGGGCACTACATTTTCTACACTGGGATCCAGTGTGACTGTTGTTGAACTTGTTTCAGGATCAACAGGTTCTTTTGGTGTTTGTGTTTTCAAAATGCTGCCAGCAATCTTGTTGGCAATGTTTTCACCAATGCTTACATTTTTTAGGCCTTCTACAAAATTACTAGCATTTGTAATGCCTTCTGCTATTTTACTTAGATTCTCAAAAAAACTCATCAGTCACCTTTACCCCATTCAAACTTGGCACCAGCTATTTTTACCACGTTATTCATTGATTGATCATACTGTAGCACAGGAGATTGTAAGCCTGGCACTGTTTCTTCAAAACCTGTTAGCCAACCACCTCTATTTGGTCTTGCTGTTTTTCTACCAGTCACTTTCTTTGTAAGATAGTTTTTGTAATCTTCAATTTGTAATGTCAACACTGTGTCACTTTTGCCTGTGCCTAAATCATAACTGTCACGCAGAGTATAACTTTCTACAAAGCCTTTGAATCTACCAACTGGATTGCCACCTGTGAGTGTGACAAGATTGCCGTCATCTCCAAATATGCCTCTACGGATGGTCACAGTTGAACCTTCTATTCTAGAATTCTGTAGGAATCTCATGTCAGTGTAATTGTTAGGCTCAATGCCTGTGAGTGTCATGGTTAATCCATCACCTGATGTTTGCACTTGGTTCTTGCTTGGTGAAATTGTCAGCAAATAACTCAATGGTGTGTATTTTTCACCTTCAATTTCTACACTTCTGGTGTAATCACTGAATCTAAAAGTCACAGGAAAATCTGTGGTGCCCTCACTGAAATAAGGTATATACCATTCAACAAATAATCCAGTAGTGATGTCTGTATAATCTGCGAATGTTGTCACGAGCTAACTACCTCCTGGAACACAAAGTCTCCATCCCATTGAACCTGCTTTGCTCCAAACAATGTAAAGGCAGGAAAATTTATACATTTGACACTGAAGGTTGCGGCAGTGCCCAGTGTTGCTGTTTTTGAGCCTGCTGTAAAGTCATCTGCCAATATCAAGTTTCTGTGTAGGTATACTGAATCAGCACCACCTGTGTCAGTGACATCTGCCGTGACTTGATACACATGGCCTAATACTTCAATAATATCGCCTTTTTTGTATTTGTATGTGCCACTTGGTAATGCTGTAGAATCTATGACTCTGTTATAACCATATGTCGTTGGATCAACAGTGACCGTTCTTGTGGTTGTTGATGTCCAATCACCTGTGTAATTCAACAAATCATCTAAGCCTGTGTGATTAAACTGTAGATTGAATTCTGTGTCTTTGCCTGTCTGTTGAGCATCTAGTATTTTTGTTTTTAGGTCACTGTAAAATGGACCAGTTGCTGGAGTGACTGTAAATCTCCAAACCGCATTGCCTCTGTTTACACTGCGTATCATACCTGACCTTGCAATGGTCTGTGCCACTGTAGGTCTGTTGTCAATTGATATGTTGCTGGCAGTGTTTACCAAATATTGGAATGACATTATCTTCTACCTCCTGGAATTGATTTCTGGCCTTTAACAACTAATGCGTGTAGGTAGCCTGGATCTCTTGCAAGTAGATTTTGGAAACTTTGAACATCTACTGCGTTTATGTTGTAAGTGACTCCTCCGCCCATTGGCGTCACTTGTGCTGGTCCACTTACTAATTCAGGACCACGCTCTCCTACAACACCAAACTTGCCACCTGGTATAAAGCCACCATTGGAAAAAAAGCCTGCGAAGAAATCACCAATGCCACCAAATGCTCCTGATACTTTGTTGCTTATACCGCCACCTATGCCTGATAGTGCGTCTCTTATGCCTGCTGTTTTTGCTTTTACTGTGTTGAAGATATCTGTAAAGTAGCTGGTCACATTGCTGAAGATACTTTGCATTGTGTCAACCAATCCGTTATTCAAGAAACTGAATTCTCCTAACACACCTTTGACCAAATCAGGCACAACTGAATTACCAACCACGTAATCATACATTCCGCCAAACCAACCAGTGACTCCATCATACATCTCACTGGTTTTGTCTACCACTGAATCTTTCATACTGCTAAATGCGCCAGTGACTGAATCTTTTAGTGCCACAGCTTTGTCTCCAATTTGACCTAGCAATTCTATGGTGCTTTGGAAGAATCCAATAATGCTTTCTACTATAGCACCCAAGCCTTCAAAGGCAGCTTGTAGTGCTGGTATAGCTGCTTCTACCAGTGGTGTAATTATATCTGCCAATTGACCTAATATATCAAATATCAAACTCAATGCTGGGGCAACAACTTCTGACAATACTACACCAATCAAATCAAACACAGGTGAAAGTTTTTCAAATGCTACTTTTACACCGTCAATGAATTCTGGCATTTTGGCAAGTATCTGTTCACTTAATGTAACAAGGTGTGGCAGCAATGGTGTGACTGCTTCTGTCAGCAATTTGCTCATTGATTCTGACAATCTACCCAAGTTGTCGTTGAATACTTCTGCGTTTTCTGCTGCTTCTAGATCAATGATATCTGCGTTGCCTTTGGCTTCTGCAAGTGTTTTTGACAGTTGATCTGCTGTGGTGTTCAAACTTGCAAACTGTGCTTGAATAACTGGACCAGCTCTACCACCAACAACTTTTGCAAAATCTTCTGTGGTGATTGTGCCTTCGTTCAATGCGTTGATCATTGCTTCTAATAGTGCAGGACCCTCTTTCAACTGACCATTTGATTTAAGAATACTATCACCTAGCTTGTCTGTGATTTTGACAAATGATTTTTGTCCTTCAACACCTTTTTGCAGTCTGTTGGTTGTTTGTAGCATGGCTCTGCTGAATGTGCCAGCGTCAACGCCAGCTTCTGCCATGGCAAATTTCATTGCTTGGAAACCTTCAAACGCATCCTGGCTGGCTGCTGCGCCTGCTTCTCTAGCTGCTTTGGCTAGGTCGTCCATTTCATTGATTTTGTTTTGAACAATATTCACAGCACCAACTGCGGCAAGACCAGCTGCTAGTGGACCAATCACGCCTTTTAATCTACTGGCTGCTCCTTGAACACCTGCCATACCTGAGCTTACATTGCGTAAACCTCTAGTGGCTTCTTCTGTTTCTATTTCTAATACATAACGGTCTACTGTGGCCATTAGAACTTCCTCACTTGATCTTGTATAAATTCAATGGTTGGATTTGTCATACCATCTGGGGCTTGGCTTGAAAATCCTTCATTGAGTTTGGTTGCGTAATGGTAGTCAGCTTTGATACTGTCTCTATCACGCTTGGTTTTGCTCCTTGCGTTGCCTGTTCTAATAGGTGTTGTCTTCTTGAAAAAATCAGCAGCGTCTGATTTCAACTTGTCTATTTTTCTTTCCAAGTCTTTGACACGCCCTGGTATTTTTGCTCTACCTATTACCCGCATTTTTTGCCCTCTCCATCATTGCCCGTAATTGGTCTTGGCTCATGTTGCCAAAGCGTCCAATCTTGGGATCTATGCCTTTTTTTCTACAGTCTTCAGCGTATTGTTCCCACCCTACGCCTACATCAGCAATAATGAAGTCTAACATATCGCCAGATCTAAGTAGCTCACTTGGTAGCGTGTTATAACGCCTACACACATTATCCACGCTTATAAGGAAGCGGGTTGTGGTTGTGAGTCTTTCATAGTCTGGCCTACTCCATTTCCCAATTCTGTGACCACTCGCTCAACCATGGCCATCATGATATCCAATGGCAATGTTTGATCTGCTTTGAGCATTGGCTTGCCTTGCTCATTCATTACCAATTGTTGAACCACGTCAATCAATTCATTGGTGTCATTTTCAAGCTGACTGAGTTTGATATAGGTAGGTATACTCTGTCTGTCATACATCCAGAATTCAACTGGTTCACCATATTTTTTAATGATTGTGTCGCTGTCTAGTTGTAGTTTCAACAGCTTGGGAGTTTCTGCTAACTGTGATAAATCCATTAATCTGTCTCTCTTTCTAACAATTTGTTGATCAACATAATATTGAACTGATTGCGTCTCATTGCCTTCTGTAGATCGTTTTCAGCACTGCGTATTTCGTTTTGTGCCTTTGCTACACTTGCCAATAGACTTTGTAGTATTTCGCGATCTGTCTTGTTCTCTATTACATCCATCTGTAGATCCTTCAATAGTATTTAGCAAGTCAAGAAAAAAGGGCTAACAAAAGCCCTAATTTCCATACCATTACAGTATTTGTTTATGTGACAGTGTAATCGCCTACAACGGTGATTGTGATTGGAGTCACCCAAACAGGTTCACCAGCTGAAGTAGTAGGTGCTAGACCAGTAATATAACCCTCGCCTGAAATAGTTTTGCCTGCTCCACCAGTATCAGTTTTACCTAAGAAAATTGAGAATTCAACTTTGGCTTTGAGTTTACTCATACCAAATAATCCCAACTCTGCTGCGGTATCGTCTGATGCTTGGCTTGCGTCTGCTACTGTTCCAAAGAAAGTTGTTTGGTCTACCACTAGGTTCATCGCTACACTGTTGGTCGCTGTGGTTGCAATTTGGAATTTACTTCCGCTGTCTAGCTGCTCCCATGTAAAAACATCGTTTGCTGCGTTGACAGTCATATCTTGCAAACCAGCGATAGTCAAGGCTGTGTTAGTGCCATCAGCATAGTTCTCTAATGAAAGAGTGACTTCTGATCCACTAACGCCTGGTGCTGGATAGATATATGCCATAGTGTTTTCCTTTATCTAAGTTTAGTATATTGAAGTTCTACTGTAGTGACTTGGAGATCCCCGTCAATAGCAGTAGAAACATCCACGCTTCTGTCATTAAAACCATTTTCAGGCTTCAAATCTTTTCCTTTGACCAAGTATTCAACTAGGTCATCGTAATTTGCTGGAGCATTGGCTGCGTCATTTGAAAAATAAACAGTGACAGTTTGAGTTTCTAAATGGATACTGTCTCCTTGGAGTGTAGCAAATAATTGCTGCACATCTTTGTCAACCGTATCCACATAGATTGTTTTAGGATTTTTGATATACAGAGGGCTGCCACCTTCTTCAAATGGCAACTCCCTGCTGAAGTTGAAACTGTGTAATGGTGCTGACACCAAGTAGTCTATAACTTCTGTTCTCATCTTACCCTCTTGAGCGTGATACGCCCTCTACTTTTTTCATCTGTTTGAACTGTTCCATCGCCGTCAAAGTCATACCAGTCTCCGCTGTTGATCAATTCCAAATACAGTTGTGTTGCTCTATTTTCATAGTAGCCCATCTTTTGACGCTCAGCATTTTCTGGGTCGCCAAAGTCAGCCACAGCTGGCAAGATATAATCAGCTAGAGCACGATACACACATAAGTCTGTAAAGTCGTTTTGTCTAGCTTTGATCTTGTCAGCATCTGGGGTTGGAATATCCAATGGGTTGACAGAGCCTGTGTGTTGACCATACATTCTCTGCCACCAATCAGTTGTTTTAATGTTTTCAAGCAAACGGTTGGTTGTTCGCTCTAGAGCATCTTCAACAAAATCTAAAGTGAGACTTTCGTTGGCGTCAAATAGGCGTTGGTCTCTTGAAGTCACATCAGTGAACTCCGCGAAACTAACAGTTGTGCTTGATTCAACTACGAAAGCCATTACCAGCTCCTTAAGTTGTTGCGTTTTTAATCATAACGCCACGTGAAGCGTCAATCAAACCACACTTAGCATGAAGGCTGGCTACAACATCATTACCTACGGCTGCTGCTCTACGAGCAATCTCTAGGTCAACATTTTTCTGCATTGCGATACGCATTGCGTCTGCTGAGAAGATAGCTGCCATTGGGTTTGTGACACCAGTTGCTGCGTCTGTCATTCTTGATGTGACGAATAGTTGCACACCAAAGATGTTTCCAAAGAAACCTGAGCGTAATGCTTGACCTTGGAACAAGTCTCCACCTGCGAATGCTGTGCTACCAATGTCTGACATTAGAGCTGCGTATTCTGTGTGAGCAATCACACCATAAAGTTGACCTGTTTCGCCTGCGCCACGGATTGTTTGAACCGCTGCTGCGATGTCTGATACATCCATAACACCTTTACCAGCTGCGTCAGCTGCTTCTTGTGCTGTCAATGCGCCCAATACAGCCATGACTGAATCGTCAAACTTGCTTGACACTGCCATACCTAAAGCACGACCTACTTCGTTTGGATCAATCGCACCCAAATCACGAACCACTGATCTAGCAGCAAACAAGTCTGCTGTGATTGTGTTTTTTGTGAATGTTGGTAATTCTGTTTCAACGTCTGCTGTAGATTCTGATCCTGTGATCTGATCAACAGTGACATCCTTAGCAATTTCTGGAACCTGTAGGACACCGTTTGGTGCGTTTACAACAGGAATCAGCTCACCACCTAAGAATAGTGAGTTTTCATGTGCGGCATAAACCGTTGCGGCTTTAGCTGGCACAAAAAGTGCATCTGCGTTGATAGCACTGATATAAGCTTCATTTGCCATAATCGTTTTCCTTTGTTATATTAAAGTAGACCCTTCATACGAGCCTCTTGATAAAGTTTTCTATCAGATGCCTTGGTAAGATCAAGTTTAGCAATGTCAAATCCGTCTAAATTACTGCTGCCATTCATTGCGCTTTTGGTATTACTTGTGCTAGGCGCGGCAGCAACAAAATGAGGATTGCTGGCTAGAAATTCTTGCACTAGCTGGTTTACTGTGACTGGATTGCCCTTGCTGTCATAGCGTTGGGTTCCTGAATCGTCAATCACTTCTGCTTGTCCTGATTCGCCAAGTCTAACTTGATTGCGTATCAATTGAACAACCTGTTGTGGGTTCACTGCCTTGAACTGCGCCGCAGCATTCAGCAATGGTTGATTCACAGTAAATTCTTCTATTACACGATTTTTTTCTTGAATCTCTGCATCCTTTTTCGCAGCCATATCCTGTAGAATCTTTTCAAACTCTCCACGCTTGATAGCTTCTTCCTGCTTTTGTTTCTCTGCGGTGGCCTTGAGTGATTTTAGTTCACCAAGGTCGCCTAGATCAGCAAGTTGCTTTTCAAATTTAGCAGTCAATGACTTTTTAAGTCCTGCCATGTGAGAATTGAATTCGTCTTCAGTGTATGTCTTTGATTCCTGAGTAGTTGTTTGGTCAGCAGTCTCAGTCACTGCTTCAGCCAATGTTTCATCCGCCATTGTTGCGTTCCTCCTTCAGAGTAAATTTATAAAGTATTTAGCAATATCTCAAGATACTGGTGTTATTTTACTTTTTTTTGCCTTTTTTCTTATAAGCCATGGTAGTTTCCTCCTTATCCTGCTTCTACCCAATAGTGTCTACAGTTGTAGCCACCTGCGTCTACAAAAGGATCACCACCTGACTTGCCTTGCCAATCGTCTTGCCAAAGCTCTTCAATTTCTTCTTTGCTCATCTCTGCCCCCGCAAGATTAGCACACCAAGGTCTTGAATTTGCGTCAGTGGTTCCTTCATATACATATCGCTCAACGCCCTCACGCTCTGCTCTTGAATAGGTAAAACTGTTGTTGTAGTGCATGGTCACAGATTCAACAGTGTTTCGCATGGTGTCAATCAGTGCGCCTCTGGTTTCTACACCTGGCAAGCCTGCTCTTATCTGTTGTGTTAATCCTCTTATTTCAACTGTATCAGGGTTGGGATTTGCTCTCAATCTTTTCAATTGTGTTTGCAGTTTGCTTACGTCTCTGTTGGAGGTTCTCATTAGAACACCAGAAACTGCGCCTCTTACACGCTGCTCTGTTAGTGTGGGATTCTCACCTATCACTGCGGCTGTTGCTACTATGCCAGCTACCACTTCACTATGGTTGAGTATGCTGCTTCTAACTGTGCCTTGTGCGTCTTGTAGCAATACTGATTCTATGGTATCATCTTCAGTGACCAAGCCCGTGCCAATGCCTGCTTCAGTTTGTCTTTCTACCACATTGGAACTTAGGTCTGACAGTGAGCTGGCTTCTAGTGCTGTGGCTTGAGCATACTGTTCATATAGCTGAACAATCTGTGGTCTTGGATTTACACCTGGTGGTGTTGCTCTTAGAATTTCTAGCACTGCTTCTTCAAGGGCTGACAGATTGTCTTCTGTGGCGCTTTGAAGACGTGCTATGGTTGAATCTATCAGCTTGGTGTGATCTACACTCATTAACTGTGAATCCAACCTTGTTCAGCAAGACTCAGGTGTTCAGCGTATGTGTTAGCCATCAAGGTCTCTCCTGTATCAGGGTCCATCATAGGATGAGGCTCAAATGCTTCTAGTTGGCCCACTATCTCCATTGCGGTGTTGTCGTCCTTGACAACCAATTCCACAATCTGCCTACTAACTTCTTTTTGAAAGCCTTCTGTTTGAACTCCAGCTGTTCTTGCTTTGATAAGAAAATCTAAATCTGCGTCTCTGTCGCGAATGTTGAATGAGTCTGCGTATTCAATAGTGCAGTCATATGGTAATCCTGCGTATTCTGATACCAGTCTCCAAATATTTTCTTCTGCCAATTCTAGTGCGTCTGCTTTTTCTGCCAACTTTGCTCCAAGCATTTGGAATTCAGTCTGCATTGCTACACCTGACATTGAAGTTGATTCTGTAGCTCTCATTGATCCTAGGTTTGCCATCTTGTCAATGCTTTCAATAGCGTGATTGATTGCGTCTAGGATTTGATTTACATTGGCACCACTTGCCTGAACCACATAAGGTTTCAAGCCTGGGTCTAGGTCTTCTGGCATTTGAATTATGCTGCCAGGGCCTGTGCCAACTAGAGTGTTTTCTGTTTTTGCCAAACTAGGATGGCTGTCTAATCTGATTGAAGCTTCTAGTTCTGATAATAGGTTGTAGATGTATTTTGATTGATTGGCAATATCAGCAATGTCTGATTTACCAATGCCACGTATAACTGACCTTTGACTGTAAACACACACCGCAGGAATCTTGCCAAGCCCGTTTGGCTCTACATATGATTCCAGTTTCTTGCCTTCACGGTTTACATGGTAGGTCCAGATTTCGTCTTCTGTCCATTTACGCACCACATGGTCGTCACCGTTGACTTCTTCAATATATTTGAAATACACTAGACGGTATTTGCCTGTGATGTCTCTTTCCCATTCCCAATCCAATACCATAAGCGGGCTTACCATGCTCATATAAGGTCTAACACCTATGGCAAATTCGTCTGCCATGGTTGTAGCACCTACATCAGGTTTGCTCACAATCACCCATTGGTGGCCAAAGATACTTGAATAGGTTGCCACGTCTTTCATGAATGCGTTGAAGCTTCTGCCGTCTAGGTCTGCGTCTTTGAGTAGGTCTTCAATGAAGGGAGTATTTTGAAGGTTGCCCAAATCTCTGCTGGGTGGGGATTTGAATATGAAACTGTTGTAAACTCCTACAACACTAGCCGTGTGATTTTCATAAGGAGTCTGTGATAATCTTAGCCCGTATTCTGAGGCTGTTTCTAAACTATACTTTAATAAATGTTGGGCGTTTTGGTATTCCTTGCCGCCCACGAATGACTCTAGCAAAAACTGCCAGTAGTCCTTATATTCTTGATAGAGCTGGTTTCCAGTCAAGAGATTGTTAATACTCTGCTCTATGCTTTCAATTGCATCAGCCATATGTTGTGGATCCTTTGTGGTTGATTTATAAACTTATTTATGCTATAGTATTTATGGAGGTATCAAATGGCGGTATTACAGAACAAAACACCCTGCGTAGAAACACATTGGAGCATTTACCCTAGTGCGGGCCTCCAGGCTTGATTTAGGTTCTGTGCTGGTGGCAGTTTCTTCAATGGATATAGATAACTGACTGCATAGGATAATGAATCGTAAAGATGGTCAAATCCGCTGTCTTTATCAGGCACAGAAGTTCCAGGCTTGAAGCTGTGTTTCTCTAATGCCTCAATAGTCTTCTTACAATTAGGTGAAACAAATAATCTGCGTTCTCCTGTGCCACTTAGGAATCTAGCATTTGTAGCATTTATTCTGTCTTTGACTGGCATATGTTTGCGTGGTGCTTTTACAATAAATCCTGCGTTTGCCAATATTGCGTGATCTGACTTTCCTCCAGACGAGGTTTGACTCCTCGCTCCGCTTGGGTCAGGGAAAGCAAATATTTTCTGTGTAGGATATCTTGTTTTTATTTCTTCTACTAGCTCATCTGTGTTTGAACTGTAGATCAATATCTCATCTATGATGTGCATTGTTTCAGCATCTGTTCTAATCATGACACTTGCTGTGATTGGATTGATATTGAAATCGCAGCCGCAAATGATTTCATTGTTCACTGGCTCTGGTGAGGGCCTTACATTGTTTTCACGAGTAAATGCGTAGGCAATTCTTGATCCTAGGTCTTCAAAGCTGGCTTCAAATTCTTGTCTAAACTGCCTGTCAGTCATGTCTGCTCGTGCTGCTTCAATTTCAGCTTCACTTACAAATCCAGCTTCTAGTGTTGTAAGTTGCCAAGCATTCCAACCTGGCGTCACAAGAGCTTCTTGGTATAGATCATAGAATTTGTTTGATTTACCAGCAGGCGTTGAAATAAACATGGCATCGCCATTTCTATCTGCTAAGGCAGGACGAATAACTTCTCCCCAAAGCTCTTCTAGGTTTGTATAACTTGCTTCGTCAATTACACAGAAATCCAAACTCACACCTCTAAGGCGGTTGGGATCTTCTGATCCTTTTAGAGATATTGTGCTGTTGTTTTTTAAGGTGATACTCAATTCTTGTTCGTTAATCTTCTTTGCCCAGCGTAGATCCAGCAATCTGTTTTTGAGAGCTTTCCAGGCAATCAGCTTGGCTTGTCTGTAGCTGCTGGTTATGTAGAATATTTCTCTATTGGGCTGTCTAGCATACCAGCACATCTGTCTTATGCTCAAAAAAG
>Ga0070745_1001574_pt1 | contig 12616 bp, 10 predicted proteins | sample VirMetDEL_Mar_4_FD_77438 | JGI IMG/M metagenome (GOLD analysis project Ga0070745, IMG submission 77438) | Aqueous microbial communities from the Delaware River and Bay under freshwater to marine salinity gradient to study organic matter... | ecosystem: Environmental > Aquatic > Marine > Coastal ...
ATTGCCAGGCCGCATTGTGGGTGGCGTTGGTGACTCTATTGGTGGAGCGGCTAACACTGTCGGAAATGCTGTCAGCGGAGCAGCAGGAGCAGTTGGCGATGCTGTTGCCGGTGTTCCTGGCGTCATGGCTCAACAACTAGATAGCGCAGCAGGCGCCGCGCTTAATGCGATTAACAACCGGACAGCTCAGCTGGAGGCTAACCCTGAGCAGCGATATCAGGGCATTGCCTCGATCTTTGCCCCTAGCGATCCCGTGGCCGCGACGGCGGCGGCAGAAAGCCAAGGCGGCACGCAGCTCTCACCAGAAGAACTCAAAGCGGCATTCTTCAAGCGCGTGATCGACAACGGCGGTACCGCGGCTGACGCAGAAGCAATGTGGGCCAAGCGGTACGGAGAATAAAGCCATGGACGCACTAAAGCTCTTCGGGTCGTCGCAATCGACGCGGCCATCGCGTGCCTTCATTGACCAGGGCCGTTCGCGGGGGCTTACAGACGAGCAAATTGAAGACCTGTGGTTCATGTCTGAAGGCGCGGTCCCTGCGCCTATGCCCGCAGAGGCTCCACCACTCGTGCCGGGAAAGAACATGGCGCCCTTGCCTGTTCCAAAGCCCGAGACGCTTGGTGACGTATTCCGTGCGCCACAAGCACCCCAGAACCAAAACGTAGCACCTGCCGCGCCTACGCCTGTCATTCAGCCAGCCGAGCCTACGACACCGACCTATACGCCGAACGATTGGATTCCTGATCCAATTGAGCGAGGTTTCTTTGGCATGCGCCCGCAAAGGCAGGGTGTGTCTGAAATTGCGCTTGGTGCTGAGGACTTGGCTAGAGCAAATGCCATTTCGCCAGACATGACGCCTGAAGAAATTGACGCGCGCATGGTCGAAGAATTTCCCATGCAATGGCAACCAGGCACAGCACAAAAACTACCGCCGTCTGTCTTAGCAAAGGCCATTGAAAACATGGTTGCCGCTCAACCTGTTTTGCAGGATCGAGCCACAACACGCATTGAGAAGGGAGCTAAGCGAGCAGAGCAAGGCAAGGCGGCGCTTGACGCTATCCCCGTCGGCCGGCAGCAGCAGAACATTCAGGACGCAATGCAGCAGGGCACTCTCCAGACCCTTGGTGCGTTCGCAAGCAACCCAAGCGGCGCAGGAAGCATGCTGGCTGAGTCCGTGGCCTCGCAACCACTGGCAACCGCGGCTGGCGCGGCGACTATGGTGGCGCCGGTGTTTGGCGCACCGATCACACTGAGCGCGGCAGCAGAGGCAGAGCGCGAGGCGTCCCTTCAGGACCAGTTACAACGCGCTGGCATTGACCCCACCGACCCTGAAGCCGTAAAGCAATTCGTCATTGAAAACCCTGGCTTGGTTCGAGAACTGAACAGCAGAGCTTTTGGACGCGGAGCCGCAATCGCGGCTGGCGGTACGGCTGCGGACATTGTTTCTGGCGGCCTGGGCGGCTCATTGCTCCAACGGTTTGCGCGTGACGCTGCCGTGGGTACGGCCAGCGATGCAGCAACAGAAGCTCTCGGCCAGGTCATTACCGACAAAGAGGTCTATAGCGGCCCAGAGATCGTCGCAGAGGGCGTTCTTGGTGGCGGGCAGCAGATCGTTCAAGGCGGTACGACTGCTGGCATCCAGGCTGCCAATCAGAACATTCAGGCACGCAATCAAACGACAGAGACCCTAGCAGACGCGATTGCGAAGGACATGGCCGCGCAGTCTGATGCAGCTTTGCCAGAACAGGCGGCACGCAACATGGCTCCGGCTCCCGAGCAGCGGACAGAAAACCCGCTCTATACGGTTGACCCTAAGACCGGCGAGATCACCTTGTTTGTTGATGGCAGGAAGCCGGAACAAAATGTTCAGCCCGGCACGGTGGCTGATTATCAAGGCACGGGTCAAACGCCCGACGCCACTCCCTCGGCTCCTGTCACTAGCGCGCCTAAAGTGGAAACCCTGGCTGATGTCCTGAACGCGCAGCCGGCCGCCCAGGGGGACCTCGTGCTGGGCCAAAACATTGTTCCAGGTCCACAGTACCAGGGTTCAGGACAGACGCCAGACGCGGCTCCTGCGGCTCCCAAGCAGACACCTACCCAGCAAGTACAAGAGCCTACTCCGGCGACCGCTCCAACGGTTTCTCCTGTGCCAGTTGTTGCAGATAATGCAACATCTCAACCGGCGCCCGCGCCTGTTGAGCCAAATGCTCTGACGCCTTCGCCGCAGGTTGATCCGGGCGAAGCAAAGCAGAAAGACGACAACACAAGCCGCCGAGGACGCGCGTTCAGAGACACAGACGGCAAACTCAAGCAGGTCGGTGTTCGTGAACCGGACTCTGGCCGCCTGGTCGATACAGAATTTGAGGTGGTTGAGTACGACACATTGGTTGGAGCGGACGGTGAGCTGCAAAGTCGCGACCGAACATCAATTGCCAGTGATGCAAATATTCGGCAAATTGCAGCTAACCTTGACCCCTACATCTTGTTTGACGATCCGAGCGCAGACCGTGGGGCGCCGATTGTCGGTCCAGACAATGTGATCGAGTCAGGCAATGGTCGCGTGCGGTCGATCAACATTGTCTATGACGAGATTGGCGACAAGGCCCAAGCCTATCGCAATATGATTGAGAGCCTGGGTTTCGATACGACAGGCATGTCTAAACCAGTCTTGATCCGTCGGCGCACGACTGTGTTCACGGACCAAGAACGTGTGTCTTTCACTCAGGGCGCCAACAAAGACGACAAGATGGCTTCCAGCGTGAAGGAGCGCGCGAAGGTCGATGCAGGCAAGTTGACTGGCGACATTCTCAGCCAATACGAGGGAGGCAAGCTGGACGGCGCCAACAACAGAGGGTTTGCCCAGTCGGTGATTAAAGCCATTGCCTCCACTCAAGAGCTGCAAAACCTGGTCGATGGCGAGGGTGAACTGAACAACGAGGCCCATAAGCGCGTTGAAGGTGCCTTGCTCCATGCTGCTTTTGGCGACCCATCATTGGTTGATTTGTTCACCAACGATCCTGACAACAACGTCAAGAGCATTGGCAACGCTCTGAAGCAGGTGGCGCCGTCGTATGCGTACATAAAAGCGCTGGCTGAACAAGGCACCATTCCAAAGTCTTTGGATATTTCTCAAGACATTGTGACGGCCGTCAAGCGTCTGTCCGATCTGCGCAAGAGCGGCACGAAGCTGAGGGACTATCTCAGTCAAACATCCATCGACCCCGATAGCGAAGTCGTCACCAAGATCCTTGAGAGCTTCTATCGCCCAGAAGGCAATGCTGCCTACGGCCAAGATCACATGGTCAACTTCTTCAAGACATATGTGGATGAAGCCCAGAAGCAGGCTAATGGTGGGCTTCTTGCCGGCGTAGACGATCCTGCCGCTATTCTTGACGTGGCGCGTGCCAAACAAACGAAGGACGCAGCGCCAAAGCCCGCCGCCGATCAGAACGGTTTGTTTAGCCGGACGCAAGCCCAGGAAGCAAAAAAAAGTGCTGGGCAAGAAAGCCTCGACGCGCGCACCAAAAGCGCCTCGAAGCCGAATGTCGTTTCACGGCAGGGCATTGCCAAGCGCAGCGGTGAGACTGGCGTGCGCCACTTGTTCGGCATCCCGCTGGACGACTGGAATGCAATGGGGTTCGACAAGAAGCTTGGCTATGTCAAGCGCGCCTTGCAAGATCAGTACGGCTTTGACTTCATCAATCTGTCGCGAAATTTGTCAAAAGCAACTGTCCTTGACCAAGCGCTTGAGATGTACGGCAATCTTGACGAGATGGCCGACGTGATTGGCGTCAACCGCAAGGCCATGAGCCTAAACGGAAAGATTGGCCTGGGCTTTTCAGGCGAGCCGAAGCCAGGCGTCATGGGGTATTTCGTCTACAAGCGCGGCAAAGGAACCAAGCCATTCGTTGTGTCCGTCAATCGGAACAGCACCTTTGCGCATGAATGGTTCCACGCAATCGACAATTATCTGGTGGGGCAGGTCAAGGGCAAGCTTTTGTCTGAACACCTGGCTTCGCGTCGGCAAGCCAAGAACGAACCAGCATTGGCCATCAAGAAAGCCTATGCTGAATTGATTATGACGCTCTTTGAGGGCGACGACGCACAACGCGCGATCCAGATGCGCGACTTAGAAGAACAGCTTGAGCAACTGGCGCAAGGCGGCATTGGCGTTAAGAAGAAGCGGAAGGCCCTAAAGGACCAGATCAACAAGCTTCATGCAGCCATGAATACGGATATTGGCAAGCTCTCCAAGTCTGACATGGATTACACCGGTCGAATTGCCGAAATGACCGCTCGGGCGTTTGAAGCGACTTTGGCGAACTGGGTGCAAATTCGCTCTGGCTTGAGCGGCTTGTCGTCTGTGGTTCCTGAGGGTCTAATCAACCTCGACGCTCAAGAGAACATTGCCCAAGCCTATCCATCCTTCAAAGACCTGGCTGCAATCAGCGATGCCTTTAGACGTGTGTTCGGTGAAATCATTGGCGAAAACATTGTTGAGGCTCGCGGCTCGCAGAAGGCGTTGCCAAGAGAGACGACAACAACGAGGGACATTCAGAACGAATTGCCCGACCTACCTACACCGCTGTTTTTTGACCCCGCCAAGCAAATCGAAGAAGAAGCCGATCAGTCGAAGAACATTCGACGTGAAGAAACAATCAAGCTGCGCAAGCGTTTGACAGCCCAGCAGAAGGTGGATCGAGACAGGGCGTTTGGCGAAACAGATATTGCCGGACTAACTGGCGCAGCAAAAAAGGCGGCAGTTATGAACGCGGACCTGCGCGGTCGCTTGCTTGCCCTGCGCCGACTTGGCAGCTCCAGCAAGACTTTGCGTCGTGTGATCGACAGCATTGTTGATGCGCCTGGCAGCGGGCGCGTGCAGCAGCTTGTGTTGCATGAGGCCAAGAAGAAGTACGGCGGTCAGTACGCAAACATGGTGGAGCAGGCTTTGAAGAAAGCAGCTCCGACCAAGAAAGAGGAGCGCTACGTTTACGCTGCGCTGGACGATCCCAACTTTAATTTCACCACCGTGCCGGGGGAGATGCGCAGCGTCGTCAAGAAGAAGGTCGGCGTTTTGCGTGACCTGTTTGACAGCATGCTTGCCAAACAAAACTACGTCGTCAATCGAGCAACTAACGCCCAAATCGGCCCAAATATCATGGCCACTTCGTCTTACATTTATGGCGTTTATGACGCCGATTTGATTGCCAAAGACAAGGACGGCTTTGTCGAAGCGGCGACCCAAGATTATGCCGACGATATCAGCCAGCGCTTGGACAACGGACAAAAGGTAACTGGTGCGAATGGCATTTTGACCAACGAAGAAGCCCGTCGCAACAAGGTCAAAGAACCAGAAGATTTGACGGATGACGTTATCCAGACCATTGCTGAGGATCGCGCAGACCGTTGGATCAAAGCCATCATAAACGAAGCTGGCAGCGGAGGGACAACTTCACACGAGGCGCACACCAAGTCACGCTCGCTGCTACCGACAGCTCGCAAGAACACAGCCAAATATCGCGTGCAAAACGTCTCGACCTTGGCGCGCGCATACGCTGCAAATGCTGCGGATATCACAGCTTGGTATGCTTCTGTTGGGCCAGGGGTCTCAAAAAGCGGTGATGTGCTTCAGCCAAGGCAAAACCTTGAGCAATTGATTGCTAAAGGCCTTAGCGAAATCAACGATGTCACGACGGCTAAAGACCGAGCGCTTGGAGCTGAATTGCTGCGCTACGCGTCTGGCCTCGACCTGGCCGAATACAATCCAATCGTTGAAAACGCGAGTAACATTGTCACGGCGGTGATGCTCCCTAAGGCGGTTATCATGCAGTTCACAGAGCCCGCCACCATGATCTTTGCTGAAGGCGACTTTGCTGGTTACATTACGCACATGGCTCAACAAGCGCGCGTTCTATTGAACCATGCATCGAAGCTAGTCGGCAAGCGCTCCACAAACTTTGTTGATTATTCAAATGAAATTGCCGCTTTGGCAGGAATTGGCTCCGACCTTCAAATGTCGATGCTGCACCACGCAAGGGCTGGCATGGACGTTGACGCGGCCAAGAACCATAACGGCCCGCTCTCTAGGTTCTCTCAAGTCTCTTACCGCTTTATCGGCATGACAGGACACATGATGCTGATGCAGCGTATTGGCGCGCTGCATGCCTACCGGCGCCTCTACAGGTTTGCCAAAAAAGGCGACAAGCTAAGAGATGTCTACAAGCAAGAGCTGAAAGACTTTGGGATCACAGACGATTGGGAGCAGGTGTCGAAGGAGCTGCTGTCTATGGGGTTCAAGCCAACGCCTGAGCAGCTTGAGAACAGCAAGTATTTTGACCAGATCACCGACGCCATGTTCAAGTATGTGAACAACCACTTCTTAGAGCCAGGGCGCCTTGACAAGCCTGTCTATGCCAGCAAGTCGTCGCCCGGTCGGTTGATGTGGTCGCTAATGTCCTATTCACACGCATTCAATTCGCGCGTTGAGAAGGTCGCGTTCAAAAGAGCCCAGCAGCTTGAGGGCCAGGGCGCCTCAAAACAGGTTATCGCAACAGCCATGTTCGCTACCCGCTTGGTCGGGTTCTTCATGTTTGGCATTGTTCTTCAGCGATTGATGTATGCGTTGGCGACTGGCGATGAAGAGAAGCTGCAAGCCCTGGCAAAGATGAGTGACGAGGATTGGCTCGAATATTTTGGAAGCTTCTTTCCTGGCATCAAAGGTGAAATGAACAAGGGTAAGAAGGGCAATGAGGCCTATGATGACAATCAAAAGCGCAGAGACTTTCTTTATGAGCTGATCTCGTATTCGGACATTCTTTCGCCCCTTGGCACGAAAGCTTTCGAGATGTGGACCCAAGCCCGCTATAAAGAAGATCCTGCACGTGGTTTGCTGCCTCCATCGGTAAGTTTTGTCATGGCGCCATTTATTAAACGGCGTACCGACCCTTTTGGAAACAGCCCCAACACAGACACGTCTGAGCACAAGTATTTCCGAGCTGACTACAATTCGTGGCGCATGGGTTATCAAGTTGGACTGATTGCGGCAATGCAAGCGACAACAGGCATTCCGTTGCCAAACAATGCCGCGTCTGTTGCGCTGCGCACGCTGACAACAGGCTCTAACTTCGTCGTTTCAAGAACCGGGACGCGCAATTGGGCTGCGGTGAATATCAGGGGGCTTGACCCAGCACATATGTATGGGACCAGGAATGCAAAGTCGTCTGAAAAGTCTTCAAACAAGCCTCGCACTTACGCCGACCTGCTAAAAGGAGACTAGCTAGACATGAAGTCACAACCTGGTTACACTGGCGCGGGTGGTAAAATTTCCACTCCTGGGCCGCAAGGACTTGCCGCCGTCATGCGCATGATCGTTCAGCTTCCTCCTGAACAGCAGGCGCGCAACCAAGCAATGTTCCTTGACGCGGCGCAGATCCCGCAATCCGCCCCTGACGCAGAGAACCGTTTGAGGGCGCTGTTTCAAAGGCTTCTTTAATGGCAATCAGAGACCACTTTGCTCTGGCCCTAAACGAGATCGGCACGCGCGAAATCAAGGGTGCCCAAAACAATCCTCGGATCGTTGGCTATCACCAGGCAACGACCCTTCGGGCGACGGACGATGAGACGCCCTGGTGTGCCTCTTTTGTGTGCTGGGTCTTAGAGACTTGCGGGATCAAAAGCACTCGGTCTGCGGCTGCTCGTTCGTTCGAGAACTGGGGACAGTCCATCGAACTAGAGAACGCAGAGCCCGGCGACATTGCTGTATTCCGACGAGGCGACAAGCCCTGGCAAGGACACGTCGGGTTCTTCGTCGGCGAGGATGGCGACAGACTCCTCGTGCTGGGGGGGAACCAGGGCGACCGCGTGACCATTTCTTCATACCCAAAAGACCAACTTCTGAGCATCCGAGAGGTTTAAGATGAACGACAAAAAAGCTTGGTGGGAGTCCACCACAATTCTTAGCGGCGGCGTCATTATCCTGGCGACCGCGGCAAACGCATTTGGCTTCAGCATGACAGACGCCGACCAACAGCAACTCGTTGACCTGGCCTATCAGATCATCGTGAGCGTGGCTGGCCTGAGCGCCATTTACGGCCGCGTGAAGGCAAGCAAGCGGATTGGCTGATGGTTGCCCTCATTGGCAAGATCGTCGATCTGATTGGCTTTGTTGGCAAGGCGCTGGGGGCATTCGCTCTTGGCGTCTATGCCGTCCGCAATCAGCAACAAAGGGCCGCCCTCAATGACGCTGCTAAGGCTAAGCGCATACGTGATTCTTTGCGCGCTGCTACTCCTGACGAGCTGCGGGCTGAATTGCAGGAACGAGGCGAACTACGCGACTGAGCCAAGCGTCTGCCTGGCGTTCAATCGCATAATTGCCTCGTCCAAAGACACCGACGAAACGCTTCGCCAGGTGCTTGCTCACAACAAAATCTACGACGAAATCTGCTCGTGACGACCGTCACAGACCGTCACGAATTTTGCAAATCGTCACAAATTTAGCAGATATCCACACCAACATTACCAACTATTCACAAGTAGTAAATGGTGGTAATAACTGACAAGAAACAAAAATTACATGTGGTGATTCACAAATATTTTTTCGTTATCTGTCATAACCGCTATTGACTAGAAAAAAACTACAAGTTTTATTACAACAAAACTGTATATTTTTCTCTGCAAAATCAGACTGCTACAGTCAATAGCGTTGGTATAGTAGTGAAATATTTGTGACGATTTGCAGCAACAGCTATTCTGCCGCCAAGGCGTTTGCTGCCTGTCGCGCTGCGCTATCTTCAGGATTGAAATGCGCGTAGACCGTCTCAATCATCTTTACGCTGTTGCCTGTGATCTGTGAGATTAGATAGATCGGTGTGCCGGCCATGCACTGCCAAGTGATGTAGCTGTGTCTCAGGACATGTGATGTTGTTTCTGCTGGCGCATGCTTTTCCAGCCATTTGTTGAGCATCGGGATTTGCAAGTTGGGCTGAACAACCAGATCATGCGGATTTCGCCCGGCACGGGTTTTTAAAAACTCGAACAGGCCATTGCTCATGGGGGCAGAGGCGTTCTTTTTCTTGGTCTTTGGGCGCTCTGGTTTCTGGAAGTTGATGACCTTGGTCTGCATGTTCACCTGGCGCCATTCCAGATCAAGTATGACCTTGGCTCTGGCTCCCGTGTTCCCGACGATCACCAAGTAGGCCTCAATATCACGTCGCTCTTGCTCCTGAGCAATTTCGACCAAGCGCCTCCATTCCTTTATCGTAATGGTCCGCTTCTCTTTGTGCTGATAGTCGGGCATGATGACAGGCGAGGGCGCGCTACCTGGTTCCAGATAGCCCATCTTCAGAGAATGGTTGACCGCTGCTTTGAGCAGCCGCAACCGCAGCGCAATCGTTGACTTGGCCAGCGGCCGCCGAGAGTAGCGACCTTGCGCACAATATTTGACGTACTGGGTGTAGTCTGTTGCCTTCAGCATAGACACTGGCCGAGCTTCGTCAAAGTGGTCGAGAAGAGTTTGCTTGGTCGATGGCCAGCCGCTTTGTTCGGTGTTGGATTGCAGGACAACATCTTCTTCGTATCGGCTGAGACATTCGCCGACGGTAAGCTCAGGCTGGCCTTTGAAAATCTCAGACTCGACCCATCTCTCGGCCCAGCTTCGATCTTCAAAGCCAGTGGAAAGCTGTTTGCGTTTGCCGTCCTGGTGGAACTCAGCCACCCACTTGTTGGAGCGCTTGGCCTTAACCAAGCGCACGCTGTTCCAGTCTAGCCGTCTAGCCATTTTTGACCCTCTTTTGAAATTCGTCGTAGGCCTTGACCATTGCAGTCATGCACTCAAGATCGACGGCATTATCCATCGCAACGCGCCACAACACGCCCTCTGGCGTAACGCTGAATTTCAGCGGCCCGCTGCTTGATTTTTTGAATGATTGAAATTCTTCAAGCGGAATATCCAGTATCAACGCTAGTGATGATTGTTGCTCTGCGCTCGGCGAGAAGCGACCGCCGATCCATGCGCTTATTGTCTGTTGTGAAAGGCCGATTTGCTCTGCTAACGCTCGTTGAGAGAGGCCTTGCTTAGCGAGCCCCATCTTAATTAAGTCTCCGAGACTGTTGGCGTTTTCTGCTGTTGGTGACATTGGTTGGATTATGTTTGGCATGTGGAATGGTTCCTTCTGTTCTCTTGTGAATCTAGGTTTGGTTGTAAAAAATGTCAACCGTGCACTACAAAACAACATGTGACCAGGTTGACGAATGGTATGGCTTGTGATAGCCAAAAAAAAAGGCGGGCACTTAGACCCGCCGAGTTTCACACTAAAGTAACGGCGACCAACGCCATCACCAAAGGCCCAAAAGGACCAACATCATCATATGCCAAATTTAGATATGGAGAGCAAGCAAGGCCTTGTTCTTTCAAGCATTGAGTCGGCGCTCCACGCCTACGGGAGCCGCGAAAAAGACTGGGCGCATGATCGCTCAAAAACAGTAGGCGCGTCGGAGGTTGGGAAATGCCTACGGCTGGTCGCGCATAAAAAACTGGTCGGGGAAGAATTGCACCGGCCCACAGATTACGGATTTGTGAAGCGTGGTGACGTGATCGAGGACGCTTGGTTTGCACCAGCGTTGCAGACGGCAGGCCTTGACGTGTCGGCGGTCGGCCAAGAGCAGGTGACATTGCTCCATCCAGACGGGCAGCTCAGCGGCACGCCTGACGGGTGGATCATTCACGAAGGCCAGCGATACGTCCTAGAGTGCAAAAGCCGCCCAGTGATTCCCGAACGCCCTTTGCGAGCGCACTATTGGCAAGTGGTGTCAAACATGGGCATTGCCCGAGACCTCGGCCAGCGCGCGGACGGCGCAATCATCATTTATATCAACCCGAGCCAGCTCAGCGACATTGGATTGTTCTTTGTTTCCTTTGACCCTGATCTGTATCAGTCGATCAAGGATCGCACGGGTTTGATTTTTGATGCCCAGACATGGACCGATCTACCTGCCGAGGGGCGGTCTTTCGGGGACTGCTCTTATTGCCCGGCACGTAAGGACTGCTGGTCCTACGATGCAGACGTGTTTGACGTCACCCAGCCTGACTTCAGCGAGAACGCATTGAAAGCCTTGGAAGGCATGGTCAAAGACCGCGTTGAATTGGCTCGCGCATCGAAGGATGCCGACCAGGCGCGCAAAGAGATTGACGATGCCATTCGTCGAACACTGCAAGAGCATGCCGTTGATAAGGTCGATCTGCCTGACTGCACCGTTCGCATTGCCAAGCGCAAAGGGCGAAAGACCTTGGACAAAGATGCTCTGATTGCATCCGGTGTCGATCTGGCACCGTTTGAAAAGGAGGGTGCGCCCATTTCATTCATTGAGGTGAAGTGATGGGCTGGGTCGCTGGAATTGATCCAGGCTTCCGCAAAGGCGGGGTCGCACTTATTGCGCCAGATGGAACCTATGGTGTCCACAAACTACCGATTGTTCCCGATAAAGGCATTGACGTTCGTGCTTTGTTCACGTTATTAGACAAACCAGACGTTTCAATCTGGATCGAGAAGGTTGGTCCCATGCCGCGGCAGGGAAGCGTTTCTACGTTCAGATTTGGCTTCGGTCTCGGGCAGATCATGGCGTGCATCAGCACGCTTGGCGTTGAGCCAAACCAGGTTCTTCCGCGAACGTGGAAAGAACATTGGGGACTGGGCAAGGATAAGGACGAATGCCGCGTCCTCGCTCAGAAAAAATTTCCAGACATTGCAGGGGCTCTCAAGCGCAAGAACAGCCATGATCTTGCTGAAGCCCTTCTGATCGCTGGTTTCGGAAAATTCAAGCAAGGGCAGGGTTTATGAGTATCCTTCAACAAGTAACCAAGAGCAAAATTCAAGCGCCTATCATTGCGATTTACGGGCCTGGCGGCGTTGGAAAGACGACATTCGCGTCTGAATTTCCAAAGCCATTGTTTTTGCAAACAGAACAAGGTGCCGGGTCTCTGTCTGTTGACACCTTCCCCGACTTGTTCACCAGGTTCAGCAATCTGATGGACGTTATGCGCGCCCTCTACAATGAGGAGCATGACTACAAGACAGTCGTTATCGACAGCGTGACGCGCCTTGAGCCTTTGGTTTGGGACGCAGTTTGCGAGCGCGAGAAGTGGAGCAACATCGAGAAGCCAGGCTTTGGCCGAGGCTATGTCGAGGCTGACGACTTCTGGCGCCAATTTCTTACGGCCTGCACCATGTTGCGCAACAAGCGCAATCTGACTGTGGTGTTGATCGGCCATGAGGCCGTTCGGACCTTCAACGATCCGCGTACCGACAGCTACGACCAGTATCAGATGCGCCTGCACAAGCGCGCTGAGGCCCTGGTTCGAGAGACCTGCGACGTGCTGGGCTTTATGAACCAGCTCGCTCACGTCACCGAGGACAGCAAGCAACGCTCTCGCGGGACGGCAGGCAAAACAGTTCTGAACGTAGAGCCTTCACCTGCTTACCAGGCGAAGAACCGCTACGGGATGAAAGGGGCCATCGAGATCGTGCCTGGTCACGGTTATCAGGCCTTCATCAACGCCTTCAACAACTCAATGAAACAGGACAACTAAATCATGGTTGCAATCACACTAAGCGGCGAACA
>Ga0070745_1001579_pt1 | contig 12610 bp, 14 predicted proteins | sample VirMetDEL_Mar_4_FD_77438 | JGI IMG/M metagenome (GOLD analysis project Ga0070745, IMG submission 77438) | Aqueous microbial communities from the Delaware River and Bay under freshwater to marine salinity gradient to study organic matter... | ecosystem: Environmental > Aquatic > Marine > Coastal ...
ATCTTTATTCATTAGACGAAGTATTTGAAATTGCTAAACAAGAAAGAGCCAAACTAACATTAGATTATCTTAATCGTCTTTCTTGATGTAAGTTTTACTCATATTCATAGAACTACCCATATCTTTCATATCTTTTTCAAGTTCTTTATTTTTTTTAATCGTGTCGCCGTGTTTTTCCGTTAAAAAGGTATGACGCAAAGCATTTACGGACGCTTTCTTTCCAAATATTTTATTCAATCGTTGATTGAGTTTTACATTAGAAAGTTTATTACCATTCGTATCAAACAATAGATTTTCCGTTTCGTTTATTCCAATCCATTTTTTTAAAATACTTTTCAACTTTGGCGGAATTGGAATTGTTTGTTTCCCATAAGTTTTAGCTGTCTTGTAAGAATTAAATACTAAATTATTTCCTTCTAAATAATTGTCTTTCTCTTTATCCAAATTTTTAATTTTAAAATCCACGAAGTCTTTGCTTCGTCTTGGACTAATGAATTCACCACTCAATAAAGTAAGAATAATGTAATTTTGAATATCTTGTAAGTCACTCATAGTTTTCTTTGGTTTCTTAAATAAATTGTCGGCGTGTTTTTTATATTGTTCGCAAATACCTTTCAGTTCGTCTTCTTCAATCCAAGATTGCTTTTGACTTTCTGTTTTCTCTTGCTTTGAGATTTCAGCATTAAATTCCTTAATGTCTTCTAACATTAGGTCACGATACTTTTTATTCTCTGTAACAATTACTAATGCTGATAATAAGGTCTTTCTACGATTAGGCGGTAAATCCTTAACATAGGCTATGATTGTATCCGTTTCATTAAATCGCTTGAAGTCCATTTTCGTATCTTTTGGAAATACATTTAGGTATAAGTTTTTTAAAAGTGAAGCGTAAGTAGTTATGGACGAACTGCTTAAAGTATCTCGTTTGCTTTTGATAAACTCTTTTAAGTCCATATATAATTAATCACGATATTTTAATTTCGTTAATTAAGACGGAAAATACGCTTTCGTCTTTTTGTTTGAGTTCCATTAGAAGTTTCCGTAACTTTAAACAATCTCCTAAATAGTTCCCATATAAGATTTTGTCTTCTTCGCAATAACCATATTTACTTTTGTAATAATGGTTTTTATTAATTTGCTGGATATTCTCTTTGGCTTTGGCGTAATTATTCCGTTTCCATTCTCGCATATATTCTCGTTTCTTTTCAATATCCATTAGCTATATATATATGTTAGATTTCTTTATATGATTTTTTAAGATTTATTAGTAAGGGTTACAGCGGTTACAAGGGTTACAGCACTTTTGTCCGTCGCTGGGTCTGGATTTTTTTTTGTTTTAAATTTACTTTTTTATTTGCTGGGTAGGAATAAAAGTGTTGTAACCTTGTAACCTTGTAACCTAATGGACTGCGAACTACTGGAATAGGCATATATAGAATAAGTTACAAAGGTTACAACACTAAAATCGCTGGGGTTTTCAAAAAAATATTTTTCAAAACAAAAATATTTTTCAATTCAGCGACGGACAAATTGCTTGTAACCCTTGTAACCTTTGTAACCTTATTCTATTAACTTAATCCCAAACCAACACCTTACCGCTTTTCCGTCTATCTTCTTTGGTTTAGAAAATACATTATCAAACTTCTTCTTTTTAGCATATTGTCCCAATTCAATACTTACTTTATTATCGCTAATACCCACTTTGTTATTTTTAATCCATTCTTTTATTTCACTCACAGAAATATAATCAGTCAATTCATTTGTGAATTCATAGGTTTCTTGAAATAAGGTAATCATAGAAGCGTGTTTATTAATCCACACTTTGCGACTTTCAATCATACTATTTGGAACGGCTTTCTCACCATTTTTTAAATATTCGTCATAGGCTAAAATAAATATTCCTATGAAATTCCATTTAAACTCGTCCGTTTTCATTTCTTTCTCTATATTCTCGTCTGCTTGAAGTTCATTTTCTGGGTCTTCCACAACTTTCTTAAACGGCTTGGTATAATGAACGATATTTATACGCCCTTCTAATGCGTCGTCATAATTATTGATTTCCGCAATATCATTCGCACACAATATCGTAAGGAAATGTGGAACGAATGGAGTTTCATTACCTCCGTGTAACCTTCCAGTCAAAGTATCGCCACCGCTTGAAATTTTCTTAATCGCATTACCTTCAAGGTTCGCAGACATTTTTAATTCATTACTGAAAATTAATCGCTTGTTTTTTACTAAATAAAAGGGTCGCATTATTTGTGCCTCTTCTTGTGATGTATTTACCTTCGTTAAGGTTTCGCCATTAAACGAACCAATTAAATCGCCAAAACTTTCTTGAAAAGCTTTCACTAATGTAGATTTTCCAGTATTTGTATTACCTAAACAAAACACTATTTTTTTCATTACTTCTCCAAAAAGTCCTCGTGCTAATAATTCTATGAAATAACTGCCTATTTCTTCGCCTAATGTGCTGTAAAAGAACTTTTGTTTTATTTCATTTGCGTATTCCCAATCATATCCATTTTGACTACTTGGTAAATCAAATAGTAACCTATTACGAAACATAATGTTTGGATTGAATTTATTTTCTGCTTTCATCTGTTTATCTTCTATATACATATAACCATCTTTAAACAAAAGTTTCATTAAAGATGAATTTTCTTGTTTGTAATACCACCCTTCTTTCTCATCATCATTCATTACCTCGTAGAGTAACATTTTGTATAACTCATCTACTTTGGTAGGGTTAGGTTCAATAGGGCAAACGCTATAAATGATAGATTTTACTTTTTGTTTATTTTCTTCCCACATTCCAGTTTTTATATTATACGCAATCAATTCGTCGTTATGATACTGGAAGTAATCCTTATTGGTTTCCAAAATCATTAAAGCCACTTCTTTAATGGTTAGTTGGTCGCCTTTACAGCCCATTAAGAAAGTATCCGTTATGGTTGTTTCCATAGGTTTTTGGATTACTTCCACATTATACTTGTCTTTTACTTTTTCTTGAATTTCATTCAAATCTACTGCTTTATTTTCAAAAATCGCTCCGTCAAATTTTGGAACTAAACACTTAATATCCTTTTCTTTAAACAACTCAATAATGTAGTGTAAAATTTCATTTTCTACTTTGTGGTAAATCGCACATAAGCAACAACCTAATTTATTTCCTTCTTTTTCAATACACGCTTTTTCTAAATAATCGCCATATACTTCCAAGTTACAGATAATACCTTGAAGTTGGCGAATTTCTGCTTTCAACGCTTTCAAGTCGTCATTTTTGTAATATTTCGTTTTATCGTTAAACAACATCGCAATAATGGTGTCTTTACAATTTGGAATTTCCAATAACCACTTATCACGATTTTCTATATAGTCGTTGTATTTTGGAAAATTTACTAAACTAATGCCGTTTAGTTCGCAAATGTATCTTATCGTAACCAAAGCACAATTTTTAATATCAATATCCATTCCGCAATCCCTAAACAGATACGCACAAATGTTTCCGTCCAGTTGCTGAATAGATTTTGAATTCGTCATTCTACCTTCTAAATCATTTTGTTTTTTATCTTCCGCAAAATCATATTCATATTCAACGCCATCATTATCTAAATGACGCTTAATGTAATCCTTTATTTTGTTAAAATGTGTCTTTTTTTCTTTTGGCGAATATTTCTTGGTCTTTAAAGGTGTTAAACCAGCATAATCGTCGTAACTTAATTTATTCAATAGTTTAAGCTTCTCTTTTGGTGGATTTTCTAAACACTTCATATTATTATATACGGATATTCTTTTATATGGTTTTTTATATAAATTCATTTCGTTTTCGCCCTCAAAGGTGGATTTTTCCGTCGCTTGTCCGTCCATCTCTGGGCTGGGCTGGTCTGGATTTTTTCCTTCAATTTTCATTCGTCGTTCGTGGTTCATTCACTTTTGCTCAAATTTAAACTTATTGCGATTTTGAGCAAAAATAAGTGACGAGCAGAAAAAATATATGTAACCTAATGGACTGCGTCCCTTAAACCCTCTCGTAGTTATACCTCATTAGCTCTATCGTCTTCCAATAAGCACCATTTCGCTTGTTATTGTGCTTGTCCTTATCATACAAGCAAAGGCGGATATACATATTGAGTAATTGGGTCGCTTTATTGAACCTCATATGGACTGGTAATCCTTTTTTAGCAACTTCTTTTTTGAGTTGATTGTTAGAGCAACACCAATTTACCAAGTGTTTCTTGTGATAGGTATTTTTAATGATGTTGTCGCATAAATCGCAATTGTGGTAGAATACACTTTTTGCTTTTTCTTCAAGAGTTAGAACTTTTTGCTTTCGTGTGGTAGTTTTTTTGATGTAAAACTTGTTTTCTTGGATAGTTTGTGCTAATTCACGAAGTTTAGCGTTTTCTTCCAATAGGGTCTTAATTACCTTATACTGGTCTTTATACTTGGACGCAATCTCTAAAAGTTGCTCGTCGTTGATAGTTCCTTCGCTAAATACGCAAATGGTAAGCATTTCGTTAAGGTTCTTGAAGAATTGCTCTTGGGGGGTCGTTCGTGCTTCCATCGTTGCTGGGTCTGTTTGGATTTTTCACTTCAATTTTCATTCGCCGTTCGTCCTTCATTCACTTTTGAGCAAAAATAAGTGACGAGCAGAAAAAATATGTGGTTTTATTCGTCTTCTTGTCCTTACGAAGGTTCTTGTTCTTCTTCGTCTTCTTCTTCTTCGTCTTCTTGTTCTTGTTCGCAGAATAGACATAAATATGAACCATCTTCATCAGTTTGATTGTGTCGTGGTGCTGAACCGCATTTCACACAACCTTTTTCTTCGTCTTCGTCTTCAAGCATCCAAGCTTCAAGCGTTGTCGTCTGTTTTAGTGCGTCCATCGTTGGCTGGGTCTGTTTGGATTTTTCACTTCAATTTTCATTTTTCGCTTGGCGTTCATTCATTTTTGAGCAAATTTAAACTTATCGCAATTTTGAGCAAAATAGGTAGGGTTACAGCGGTTACAGCGGTTACAGCGGTTACAACGATTTTGTCCGCTTTTGGGTGCGAAAAAAAAATGTTTTTGAATTTGGATTTCAACGGCGACCCCCCCTCATTTTGCGTTGTAACCTTGTAACCGCCAAATTTGAGCAAAAGTGAATGAACGCCAAGCGAAAAATGAAAATTGATGTGAAAAAATCTAACAGACCAAGACATAAGATGAGTGACCTTAACGCTAAACTCGCATACGCAAAGAAGCAAACCGCCTATGCGTGGGCGAAGTATTACGAAGAGCTTGAACAGAGGCACATAGCGTCCGTTCAAACCTACACGATGAATACACAAGTGATAGAACAAGCGAAAGAACTTCCAGCACATCTCGTGCGAGAAATTCAAGAGATGAGCGAAAAACTCAAACGAGAGATTGAGTGTCCTATATGTATGGAAGTCATCAAGGAGCTTAAAGTAACTGGTTGCGGACACAAGTATTGCGAAGGTTGTTTCGCCAAGATAGATGTGTGTGCGTTGTGTAAAAAGAAAATCTACAAGCGATAGGTGTGGGAGCGATAGGTTGGGTGTGTAACCCATATGTGAGCGGTGCTTCACTTATTTTTGCTCAAAAGTGAATGAACCACGAACGACGAATGAAAATTGATGTGAAAAAACCAAACAGACCCAACCAACGATGGCTTACACGGACGACGCATTCTACCGCGAAATGGAACTTGAAATTCGTGGAGAGTTTCAAGAGTATTATGACGAAAACTGGAATGATTATGGTATGGAATGGGACGAATTCAAAGATGAAGCCCTCCACGACCTATACAATAGTGCGACATACCAAAGTGTATCACAAAACTACCATCATCTTCTCTTGTGTCTTCGTGTGATTAAAGAAAACGACGCTGATTATGACAGAACTTTCAACGACTGGGACGACCCACAAAAAATCTTCAACCTTACCTATTACTTCATAGCACAGCGTTATTTCAACCAGTTAGACGATGAAGAAGCCTTTAATCACGACGAAAGCCATACATTTAGACTATCTCACATCAAAATTCTATGAAGAAGACTTACATTTGAATATGGATACAAGAAAGTATGAATAGATTGTAGTTGGTCGGCGAATGAGCGGTTACAAGGGTTACAAGCGGTTACAACGCCCTTGTAACCTATATTTTTGATGTCTTTTTCTTTTTCCTTACTGGTTATGCTCATAATTACTAATTGTTTAGTTACAAGGTTACAAGGTTACAAGGTTACAAGGGTTATATCGCTGGGGTAAAATAAAAAATGTTTTTTGAAAACAAAAAAAAATCCAAACCCTACGGCGGATAAATTCGTTGTAACCCTTGTAACCTTTGTAACCCAATATTTTCCTACATACGGACCCCAGTTAAACTATCAATTTGAATTTCAAGCCCATATTCAACAAAAATCATTAAATCTACTGGTTGAGCCGACATATTTTCACCTATAATTTGGAGCGATTTTGGAACGGATTTTTCTGCTGGAAGCATACGCGATAAATCTACATAGTAAAAGCATTGTTCCATATCCCAGCCTAAACGATTGATTAGACCGCTGGATAGTCCGTCTGTTAGACCGCCATTCACCGCATTTACGCCGTAAAATTGGTCGTTAAACTCTTCAAACATATAACGCTGTGTGTTATAAATCATATTTTGCCCACTTACAACTACATTAAAGTTATTGAAATGAACAAGGGGCGAAGTCGCACCGCAACCAGCTGGGTCATATGGGCTTTGATAGACTGGAACACTTGGGTAATAATCACTCGCACTACTGAAATAAGGGCATATTAATACGGACTTCATATTCGCAATACCATTTGTGATTAGGTTATTGAAAGTTTGACCAGCCCCTACACCTTTGACTTCATATTGGTAAATATCCGTGTAAGCAATTTGTTTTACTGGATTGGATAAATAGGCTTGTTCAAAGACTGGGTTGAATGTGTAAGATGGGACATATAGATAAACGCTGTTCGCAAGAGGCGACGCTTGCGTTTGTAAAGCGTTTCGTATGCTACTATCAAGGCAAGTTGCTCCTACACTTACATTACCATAGTAAGTTCCAGCTGGAATACCAGAAGTTCCAGTGTATCCAACATATGTCCCACCTTGTCTTCCAGTAGAAGACCACATCATAGGATTTACTCCTCCTACACTATTGGAAACGGATAGTGAAGACACAATATTTTGAGCTAATGTTCCAATTGTTGTAGTTGTAAGGACTTGGGTAAAAGAAGTATTATTAAGATTGAGCGTCATTTTCATATACGCACCTTTAAGTAGCGGAACTTGGTTAAAGAATGCGTGAATATGGCGTAGGTAAATGGTTGCCGTAACCGCAATTTGAGTTGTTCCGCCTTTTGTGGATGAAGCATCTACATTGTTAAATACATACGACTTCCATAGTCTTGTCGTATTAGAAGCAGTTAATAAAGACGAATAAGCATAATTGCTTGAAACCAGAGCAGATTGGTTTAGTTGAGTAGCAATCGCTGGGTCATAAGAAATATATTGTAGGCGTTTCGCAAATCCGCTATTACCACCAGCAACATTAAAAGAATTATTACCGCTCCAAATTGGAAGATTTTGGACTGGGAAGTTGTTACATATTCCAAGACCACTTGCTTGATTTACATTTGTAGTGGAAGCATTAGGAGAAATAAGAAAGGCTAATGGGTCGTCTGGGTAAAAACCAATGGTTGCTCCAATAGTTGCTACATCGTTCCACGAAAGCGAAGTCATTAGTTTAAAGGTATTCCACATAGACGAAAAAGGAGTTTGCTGAATAATCGTAGTTCCGTTGTAGTCAAGGGTCATAGAATGGATAATATTACCAAACCAATTTTTTAGACCAAGTGCCGTATCACCTTTAATTTGGAATTCATCATCTGCTGGGGGGACAGCATCAGTATTTACATTACCAGTTGATGGGTTATAAGGTAGTGGGTCAGCACTTGTAGAAACAGCCCCACCACCAAAAGTTAGAAGTAGCGGAACTACTAAATAACCTTCACGATACGAAAGCCATTTATTAGAGTTAGAAAGTTGTGATGTATCTATTACGGATTGATTGGAATTGTAATTCTGCGATTGATTATCTAAAATGTTCAACCAATCTTTTTTAATAAAAACGCTTGGAGTTTCACCGCCTCCTTCTTGGGACATATCAAAAACAAGTTTATCGCACATTATAAAATATCGTTAGAAAAAAAAATAACAATATTTTACTTAATAAAGGGAAAATCCCTTTAAAACCCTTGTCGTGAGGGGGCAAAACCCCTCATTTTAATTCAAAACAAATGTTTTTAGGTTTTCGTGGTTTAGGTTCAAGGGATAATTGAGAGATTTTACTGGTTATTCTTTCTTCTAAACCTTTTCCCATAATGGTAGGCGTTGGAATAATAGGTTGAATTTTATTTTCTTTTGGTAAGTCACGCATTAAGTCACGAGGGCGTAAATCATACCTACTACTGGCGTATCCCATTCCATAAATCTTATTCATATATAATTAATCAACATTTTTTTTTTCTGCTACTTTCCTTAAATGATTGCGATATTTAATCAAACAAGTATTTAAACCACTCAATAACTTAATCTGTTGTTCTAAATCTTTATTATCTTCTTGTGAGAATGTTTGCTTAAACTGGTTCATAAGTTTTACTTGTTCGTTCGTAATCTCATCGTATAACTGGTTCAATTTTGTTTCGTTAAAATCCATATATAATTAAGCAACAAAATAGTATAGCAAAATAAACTAAATAAAGGGGTTTCCCCTTTAAAACCCCAAAAAAGAAGGTGCGGAAACTGGTTTCTGCTAAATTAATTCACCATAATCTTTGATTACAAATAATAAGGTAGTATTACTATCATTCATCACTAATGGGGTATTATCGTCACCTACTAATTCAATACGCAATTGGTTATAAGTTCCGTTTAATAATCGTGTAAAAGCAAATTGAGTTGGTTTATCTTGGATTAAACCTCCTAAATCAACTTGTGGTGTAATTGCGTAAATAATGCTATTTGGTGATGCGTAAATATTATCAATATTACTCATAGAAATTAAACAATTTGCGTTTGGCTGGACATTTGGAGCGGTTGTAGATAAAAATGAGAAAGTATTATTCGCACTTGACGCAACCGCAGTTCCAGTTCCATAAATGCTGGTAAATGCTGAAACACTTTCTGGTGTAACGAAATCTGCTACATATCCAACAATTTCGTTAAATTCTGCTGAAAAGTTGAACTGGGGGTAAAATGCTGTTCCAGTAAAAAGGTGAGGACTGGTGTAACCAGTTGGAAGTGTTGCTGGAACTTCATAGCAATTTACTTGAACCGCATATCGTGTCGCATTCACTTCCAGTTCTAACCAATAAACATAGTTTCCAAGACTATCTATCATATAAAAATTTGCTTCTACCATTTTTTGTTGAAGGTAAGCATTTATATCGCTAATCTCATATTGTCCGTCTGGTAAAGTAATTGTATCAAATACACCAGCCGTTCCAATTGTAGCATAAAAAATATTGTTATTTAATGCGGAACTGATATTATACCACGAATAATACATAGACGCTTGGGATAGAGCAATATAACTATCTTTGAATACCACGCTGTTAGGAAACGAATAAACAAATTTATTATTACCATTACCTTCATTCACTAAATCACTTCTATTCACTACTATTTGCCTCATATATAATTAGTTGTTAAAAAAATTGTGTAAGTTTTACTTTTTAGCAGAAACATCAACCCCTTTAAGAACAAGAGGTCGTTTATATTGGCGGTCAATTATTTTACCACCTTTAATGGGTTGCGGAATGATTGTTCCGTTAATATCAAATTGTGGCTGTAAAGTTTCGCTTAACATTTGTGGTCGCACCATAGGTTTCACTACTTGGGGAAAAAACATTATATATAAACATTAGATTTTTTTTATGTCTGGTCGTTCATCTACTTTTTCTACAATCGTCTTCATATCTACGGATACTGGTAATCGTTCTTTCTCGTCAGCACTCCTAAAAAAATGTTTTAAAATATATTCGTTTTTCTTAAAATCAACGGATTTATCTAAATCGTCAAACATATCTAAAAAGTTACTTGTGTCTAAATATAATTCACCAGTTGAATATCTTTTACAATTAATCCAGTGTAAGAAAGCACATACGAACCACCCACAAGCGTTATTCATTAAGGATTGGACATCTTTTGTCGTATGTGGAATGGACTTACCAATTGCTTTTTTAATAGACGCTTCAACATCAGTAGGCATTCCAACACCATAAGGGTCAAAATAAATACCTTCTACTTTTCCGTTAGGACACTTATTAATTTGAAAACAAGTCCAGTGTGTTCCGCCATTTTTATTACCTCGTTCGTCTTCGTGGTCTTGAAGATTAATTATATACGATTTATTCATTTCAATTTTGGGTATTTTATTCTTAAAGGTAATGGCTTGTAAAGGAAAGTTCATTCGTTTAGATAAATCCCATAATTGAGTATCCGTAAGCATATATAATTAAGCAATAAAAAAGTATCAAAAAAATAACTTAATTTGTGTGAAACTGGTGATATTGTGGTGGTAATCCTACTTGTAAATGGAAACTGCTTCCATATGGGTCACTTTTTAGTAAATGTGGTAATTGGACTTCATCTTTTCCTAAAACTTGTCCTTCCGTCATAGAAAGTGTATTACCTACCATACGAATACCCATTCCTCGCATAGGAGCAGACGACGCATAAAGTCCATTTCCTCGTGGAGCAGATGTCGCATAAAGTCCTCGTCCAGCAGTCGCATAAAGTCCTTTACCAGCAGTAGCATAAAGTCCCATTCCGTCTAATTCACTTAATTTAATGTTTGCGTCTAACGCTTGTTGCCCAGCACGAGCCATATAACCATCATTACCATCTCGTAGCCCCCTTCCTCGTGGAGTAGAAGCAGTAGCATAAAGTCCCATTCCAGTCTTTTTACGGATTGCTTTTCGTGCGGACGGAGCAAGTCGTTCTGCGATTTCTTTTCCACCAAGAGCAAATGCTGGGACGAGTTCTGGTTGTCCTAATGCGATTGCCGTAGAAGTTCCTAATGATGCCCCAGCTTCACCAGCATATTTAAACCCTTCGTCTAATGCTTGTGTTCCAAGTTTTTTACCTTTGGCGATTAATGCTTTACCTTCTTTACTTTTTGCGAATTTATCTACTTCTTTTACACCCTTTTTAGCAACACTTTTTACTTTGGAGACCCCTTGTGATACACCTTTTTTAATACTATCAAAAAGACCTTGACCTTCTATTAAACCTTCTACACGAGCAGAGCGGTTCGCTTCAATTTCATCTAAACTTAAAATGATTTCTTTTGCCTTACCTCGTGAAAAGGAACGAGTTACTATATCGTAAGATTGAGGGTTCATTAATACCATACAACCCATTCCTTCCATAGAAGGTTTTACTCTTACTTTTGCTCCTTTACGAAGGCGTAGCTTTTGCTTGGGGGATAAATCTAATTCTATTTCACGCATTATAAAATATCCATAGAAAAAAGAATTACTAAAAACGCCTTTATCTAACTATTAAGAAAGGGGTGTCCCCTTTCAAACCCCACAGCTTAATAACCCATAGCTACTAAATCCATTAATATTTCACGGCATTCACTCTTGGGTAGGTCACCACGAGTAGATAAACGGATAAGTAACGATTTAAACTTTTTCACCAATTCCGCATTATCGTTTCCACTTAAAATTTGACCTTTAAGTAAATTGAACTCATCTTTTTCTTGGTCTTCTTTGGTTTTATCTGGCGTAGGAATAGAAAATCTACCTATTAGGTCACTTTCTTTTGCTAATTTATGTAAATATGCTTTCTCTGGTTGCGATAAACTTTCCATATCTTCGTATTTAGGCACACCATTTCCAGCAATCGTTCGTAAAATCTTACCCATTTGCGAACTCACTTTTTGCGTAGGAAACTTTTTAAGTTTTTTATGGCTGTTGTATTGAAGATTTACAATATCGTCGTTTAATTGCTTACCTTTAATGATGTATTTACCAAATGGATAATCTGTTTGAATTAAACCACTTCCACGCTCTGTTTGAATTAAACCTCTTCCACGCATTCCGCTTCCTTGTGTAGGTAATTCTTTTTTTAAACTATCTAAAAAGGTTGGGAGATAATTTTGTAATGTAACATATTTATCTCTGGCTTCATAAAATCTTCTTGTATAGTCAGTTAAATCAAAACCAGTTCTTGTTTGAGTAGGAGGAAGCATTTGAGCTCCTACACCAACAGCTTTCCCATATAATTTTCGTAATGCTTGATATACTTTTGCTATATCTCGTAAGCGATAAATACCTTTCCCCTCAAATTCATAGGTCCTCATATCTAAATCTAAAACCTTAACAAGAGGAATGGTCGCCTCACCATTACTAAAAAAATTAAAGTCTAATTTATAACCATTTGCTTCTAAATTTTCCTTTCTTAATCTATCAAATTGCGAAGGAGGAACAGATTGCGAAGCAGATTGCGAAGCAGATTGCGAAGCAGATTGCGAAGCAGATTGCGAAGCAGATTGCGAAGCAGATTGCGAAGCAGA
>Ga0070745_1001588_pt1 | contig 12577 bp, 9 predicted proteins | sample VirMetDEL_Mar_4_FD_77438 | JGI IMG/M metagenome (GOLD analysis project Ga0070745, IMG submission 77438) | Aqueous microbial communities from the Delaware River and Bay under freshwater to marine salinity gradient to study organic matter... | ecosystem: Environmental > Aquatic > Marine > Coastal ...
AGCTGAGCAGTATCCGTGATGCTCGCCAACTCCGTGGGGTATTTGATGCTGTCTACGACCAGCATTGTAGCCAGAATCTCAACCAGCGCACTGTATGTGGTCTCAGCTGACCCAGTGGCTACCACGGCATCTGCCAGCGCCAGTACGTCGACCACCGTTAGAGGATCGGCAATATTCAAGGCTTCAGCGATGGTGGTCTGCACAGCAACCTGAGTGCTGGCCGTAGCCAGAACCGCCGAAATCAGCTCAATGGCGCTCTGGAAGTCAGTCTGGATGGCGCTGAGCACTGAAATCGGCTCAGCCACGTTATTAACGTACCGCGCTATTAGTGGCGAAGCGAAGTCCATAGCCTCAATAACGCTCTCGTAGGCTTTGTTCGATGAGCCTTCAACGCTGATGGACTCAGTTACGTCCTCTATGGGCATGGTACGTCCTCAGTTCTTACTCTCTAAAAAGTCTACTCGATAACCGCGCATGGGTATACGTCAGTTACGCCACTAAACCCAACCTCAGCGTCGATATCGAAGTTGGCCCCAATAATCACCCATTCCGGGCCGGTCTCATCTGGCGGTATGTATGGTTCCGGCTGGGGCGCGAAACCGAACGCCGCTATGGTAAAGTCAGGGGTGCGGCCAGAGTGGGTGGGGAAGTGCTTGAACCACGACCGCACCAGCCAGCGATCCCTGTAATGAAGCATGTTTGTCTTTTGCCATATTGGGAGCCATGCGAAACCGGGCATTACATTATGCGGCTGCGCAGAATAGGTTATCAGGTCCGAAAGCGCTGGGTTAACATCATAGGCTTCAGTTTTGTACTTGGTGTGGCAGCAGGCGCTGATTTCATAATCAGTCCACGAAACCCTGTCAACGACCTGCATCAGCACATCGTTGTTATCGAACGCCCCAACCTCGTAGCCTAAATCCTGCGCGGCCCACTCAACATGCAGGTGAGCGTTCGTGAACATGAATGTGTAAAACGATCCGGGTAACTGCCCAATGCTGCTGATCATGGATACGCGTTGGAGCGTTGGAGCACTCAGATCATCATACTCGTTCAAACCAGCAACCAGATTCTCAGCTTGAGCGTTGTACAAATCGTTGGCGTAGAAGAAGATCGTCACATCATTGCCGCCACCGACTAACCACTCGCTAAGCAAAAACTCAGGATCAATAATAGGGTTGCCCACATACTGGCCGAAGTTGTACAGCCCAGCTAGCGAAGGCTGTACAGGTATGTCAGACCACAGTTCGGTAGTGCCTGCATCAATGCTACCGGGCACCAGCGCATCCCCCGACCCATCATAATGGTATAGATACTGGTCGGCTTGCATGACTCTGTAGCAGTAAGCCGCTTCACCATCAGGAGGGCTTGCCCAATCCTCAAGGTTGCCTCTAGGCCCATCCACTGGATACCAGTATGTGTCTTTGTAAACCTCCTTCGTGTACACCATTCGTTTGGTCTTTGGGTCCCAGTTATGGATGGCGCAAGTAAATGATTCGCCTGAGCCATCTCCCAGAGCAGAACCTACGCGCCGTTCAAAACCACCGACATACCCAATCTCGGTTTTGTAGGTGTTTGTGACGGTATCCCCGCCGATCCAAGATGCCGAAGCTGTCTCACTCACCAGACTAGGCATCTGATAGTCGTAAAACCTTTGCCGGTAAACAAATTCCTCATTATCGGGATAAATGAATTTGTGCACAGTCCAACCCCAGTGCCCAAAGTCTTCGTGCTGCGGGGATATAGCTACTCGGCGTTGTGCTAAATCACACTCATACTGGTACTCATCCACGACCAACCGGATATGCCGCAGCACATCACCATCGTCATAATGTGGGAACACCAGATACTCGCCCTGACACTGCCGCTCAAACGTCTGCACCTCTGCAGGGACATCTGTAGTGCCGCCTCCCGGCAGATTCACCGTCACGTCAGTGTTGATATTTATGGTGCTTGCTTGCAACACATCGTTAATGATTGGTGTTTGTGACGCTTGCAGAGTCCATGTCGGAGGCACAGCTGCGGCGTCATATACTAATGTGCGCGGGCGGATAGCTGCACGCGTCTTGGGTATACTCTCGTACCACGAAGCTGAGGTGTCACCGAACGGCACCGCCACCCGCTTAGTGTAGCTGGCCTGCAAGCCACCATACTCATACACCTGAAAACACGCCTTACCGCCATCGCTGGTAAAGTCAGCATACGATGGTGCGATCGGTGCTACGCCATCTATGGGGTCATATCGCTTCCTAGATTCCTCCCACCACGCAGAGTATTTGGGGTCGCGCCACGATATACGCCCGGTATCTGAGAGCGCTGCTGGCAGCACGTAGACAGCGAACTCCACATACGTACCTACTTGATCGCGGTCGGGGTTATTGCTCGCTGCCGCCAACTGATTTTGATCAGTCTCAACCACAATCACCCGCAGCCAAGTGCGACCATCTTTCTCGAACGGGTGGACGCCAATAATCCCGCCGAACACATCAGTTGCTTCATCATATACCGGGTAGTTGGGGTCCGTGGCACTTATCGCATCCAAGAACGGAGGGTAGTTATTGGGTGGCAGTTCATAGCTTCTGGTGCCTACCGTAAACCGACGAATGTAGTTGTTTGGTTGCCCAGCCCATACCAGCGGATTGCTATAAAACCCCACTGATCCGGCGAAAGTGCTTTTCGTCCACTCAGGCGTAGGCACCCATGTTTCTCGTTGTTGGAATATCTGTGTGAATACTACGCCGCCAGCTGAATCACCATTCGTTACAGCATCCCACGGCTCCTCACTCCAGAAAGGTTTATCTCCAACGGCACTGTTGACATCGAACTGAGTTGCAAAATTGACACTGACGCCATAGCTGCCCACATCCAAAGAAACTGTGTCGCACCAAGCTGGTGTGAATTGGATTGTTGCGTGAAAAAGCCGTTGGTCTTTCTCAAACAGCGGGCTAACAATTACGGCGTAGTGGCCGGGACTGTCGCGCCAGCCCTGCACAATATTCGCGCCTGCTTCAAGGGCGTTGGCACCTGTGACTGTGAATGTGTACAGCGCGTTCTCACACGAATTATTCGCTGTGTTTTGTCCCGGCTCCTGACCTACGCATAGCACGTTCCTACCACTCGCCGTGCGCAAACCGGGTTGGTAGTTGTAATGCGAGTGGCCCCAGTATTTGGCGGGGCTGGTGCTGATTTCATATGACCCCCAGTACCCAGACGGCCCATTGCCCCTCAAAGGGCGGGTAAATCGTGTACCAGTTGGTAGCGCCTCAATGCGGAAAAAATTGGTGCGTTGAAAGATACCTTCGTGCAGCGCCAAATTATAAAGTATCTCCTCGGGGCGATGTGTGTACCACCCCGGCGGCACTGGAGGGATCGCATCTGGATCACCAAGGTCTTCAGGTTCGGTCACATCTTCTGGGCCAGATATGCGTGATGAAAAGAAGGTGTTGAACACCTCACCATCGCGCACAACAGACGCCCCATCGAGTTGAAACACGCCACCTTCAAGCTCCTTGAACTCAGTGTTGAACACATAATGCGTGTCAGCTGTTGGTGTTTCAGGCTCCTCCCCCTCGGCGTACTCAGCGTAGCTGGCTGGCACGCCAAAAAGCGTGGCGTACTCAAAACTTATGCTGTCACCCACAGTGCTGCGGTCAACAGGGTTGTCATCTGCGTCAGAATCGTAGACATCCCGCAAGCGTGGGTTTCTTGGTGGAAACCTGTCGTAATCACCTACGTCCGGCAAGCCCTGAATGTAGTCAAGGTCATCAAGGTATTTGTTATTGGCAAACCGGTTGATGATCACCTGCGGGTATGCGCCACCAGCTGTGTAGTTCAGATTCGGGGGATCGACAATTTTCGCACCCAGCGGATCAAGCGGATCACGCATGGGCAAGCCAAGACCATCGGGGTAGGTCGCGCTAACAGGTGTAAGTATAAAACCTTCAGGCTTCCAAGGAAGGATGAGGCGTAGGCGCTCCTCCTCCACTGGCTCTGGTTCGGGGGAGGGAACGTATATTTCGATAATAGGAGGGTCGCCAACCCAGCCCCGCACTATGGTGCCGTCAGCGTAACTCTTGGTCGCCCAATAGCCTCCGGGCGTCCCGGTCTCCGTCGCACGCGCCAGAAACTCACCGTAAAAAGCCCGAGCCAAAGGGATTCGGGCCTTGCACAGTTCGTCAGGCCCATCGAATCGCCAATGGACCTCACCCAGATACCGCACAGGTTACACAGCAGTTAGCTGCAGTCCGTAACCTACATCCAGAATCTCGCCGGTGTCGAGCAGTTTATCGCTGGGGAAGCGGCTCGCCGCCATCAGCTTGCCCGAGGTGCTGTTCTTGATCGAACTTGAAATCAAAGCAGCCCCGCGAATAGTCTGAGTATCAGCTGACGATGTAAACGATGCCTTGCTCGAAAAGCTGTCGGTAGCGCCAGAAGCCACAGCGCCTCGCGACCAAGCCGGACGATTAGCTTCATCATAGTTGATAAACTCCGTAGAGTTAGCGCTGAAGTTAGCCGCCGTCCAAGTAGCCAGCACTGTGACATCGCCTGCAAAAACAGCGATGTACCAAGAACTGATTGTGGTATCAGCGCCTACAGCGGTGCCAAGCATGTAGTTCAAGCCTTCATTGACAACGAGGTTTTCAGAAAACTCCTCTGGCTCGCCACGTTTGTTGAAGGTGAACACACCTTTGGCCATCAGGTTACTGGTGGGGAAAAACACGCCTTCAGGGGTACGCTCATAGCGGCCCGCGTTCAGCGACTCTTTAACATCTTCGGGAAGCATGACTCCCTCCTATTGATTCAAAACAATGTTGTTAGTGCGTACAGTCGCGACTACGGTATCTGTAGCACTCATGTTGTTCACTCCATCTGAAGATCGAAGTGACGACACGATGTGCACCATACCTTCTCGCTCTCGCAAACTGACAGCACCAGCCGCATAACTGGGCACAGCCAGCCTATCCCTAGTCAACTCCGTGAGCTGACCTCCCGGCAATCCTACCATCAATACGCCGTCTGCGCTCCACCAAACAGGTAGCTCATCAACGGCTTGCCCAAGCCTCTGGCCGGGCATCCGTGCAGCGGTGTTCTCGACAGGTGCATAATTGCTGACAGGTCTCTGTCGGACCTCATAGGGATTATCAAACTCCAGAAACACGACCCCCTGTTTGTGCCCGACATACACGCCGTTCTCAGCTGGTTCCAGCAGTGTGACGTACTCAGGGAACAGGAATATACCCCGCGATGGCTGGGTCAAATGAGGGTTAAGTGGTTCAGAAAAGTAAACCGTTTGGTTCCGAGCAATCAGAATCCTGCCTCGGTAGTGCGCTACCAACTGACCGGGTAGTGGTGGCTTCAGCGAAGCATTCTTCAGCACCGCGCCGATGCCTGCTGCAGAGCAATCCGGCGGAATAGCCACAGAACCTGCGCCAAAAACAGAGCCTATGTAGTAAAGCGTTTCACTATTTGTGTCCGCGACATAGGCTTTTGCCTCAATTACGTTCGGCGGGAATGGGCCGGGAATCACCACCTCGGTCGCATCCGCACCCACGATAGTCAGCTCAGAAGCCCCGCCTTCAATACCGTACTGATCGACGTATGTGATGGCCACCAGCCGCTGCAGCTCAGAGGCGCATATCTTGCCAGTAGTATCATGGCTGGCAACACCGGCGTTCAATGGCTGCGGGCCTACCGGAATACCCCAGTTACGGATCGTACGTGTCGGAAGGTGGAACTCACCCATATCACTACCGTTTGACCAGTAGATAGAGTTGTTGAGGTCGGCGTACGAAACCGTCAGAAATCTGTTCACTGCAATGGAGTCGTATGCGAGGCTGGTATCAGCTTCCGGGCTGAAATACAGCACCCCCTCTTTGACGATGCAAAAAACACCGAGCTTCTCACTCACCCAAAGACTATGTGAAAAACCAGTTTCTAAGTTAGTGGCTCCTTTCCGCCGCAGTGGGTGGCCTTCAGCAGTCAGGTCTACATTGAGCGCTTCGCGCAGAAATTGACTGGATGGGATGGTTAAGCCATCACGCATTGCGCTTTGCTCGGTTTCACGGATACGGTTGTTGATGCCTCCCGGCCAACCATCCATCGTGAGAACACCCTTTTCGTCAGGTGTGCTGCCCATTACGGAATATCCACTATCTGAACAAGCACATCATCAGTCAGGACCAGCCCGTTGGGGTGAGCTGGCTCAGTGGCTATCACACGAAGTTTATATGTGTCGGCCACGATGCCTGTAAACAGGCCAAGTTTGATGTTTATCCGCCACTCCTCGGTTGTACCAACCTGCGCAAACGAGATTACCTGTGGAACATCGTCGGAATCCATCGTGATGCCGTCACCGGTAACTGCACTACTCGTTGAGTCAGCTACAACTGTAACGAGTGTTACTGCAGTCATATCGTAGAATGTACGATCCACGATATCGGAGTAAGGCACCAGCGTAACGGCATTATCGTACCCCAAATACAGCTGCGTGGTTGTGTCGTATGTAGAGCAGGTACTCATATCTCTGGGTCCTCATTTCGCACTTCGGCGTCTACTTCTCCGCGCCGAACAACGTCCCGTTTACCTGTAAGGTTCGTCATCCCAGCCTGTAATGTCGCATAAATGATACCCCATGCGCCACTTACTTTGTTTATTCCGTACCTAACTGTGGAAGCGGTTACACCTTCAGCGGCTTCTCGTATGTAAACCTCCGGCGAAACAGTGCGCTCCAAGACGTTTACCTTGGCTGCGGCCACCAAAGCGGCGACCGTACTTCCAAACGCCGCCACACCTGTCTGAACATCCAGTACAACCACTCCGCCAAGCCAGTCCTCGATAGGTGGTAGGACAGGAATGGCGTCGATGATATTCCCCAACCATTTGGGGTACAGCGAGGCGTAGCGGTACTCAATGGTGGGGCCGACATAGCGTGGGTAGACAGAAATAGTCACTGCGGGTTCCTGTTACGCTGGTCTATGTGGTCAAATACCCACAGCGGCGTAACACCATCGTCGTCGTAGATGGTAGTCACAGAATCGTCACTGCTGACCACGACCCGGTTGCTCAGGAGTTTGCGAGCCAGCGCTAGCTCGTCCCCCAGCAGGTCCAGACTCTCGTTCACGGTCAGGTCGAACACCTGAGTCGGGGCCGTCGACTGGTCTACCACGTCCCCCACGCCGCGCACGTATATCTCCCCGCCAGTTACCGTGCTGTCCACCAGTACGCGCCCTGATGACATATCTATCGAAACCGCCCCGCCGCCTGAGTAGTTGAGGATATTGATCCCACCCGCGTAGTTTCTCAGAGCCAAAGAGTTCCCCGCACCGCCCATATCCACCGCTGCGAATTGCCCCGGCCCGCCTCCCGACACGTTGCTCCAGCAGTCGAGAATTGAGCACTGGGCTGCTCCGCCGAGGGTTATCGTTCCGTTTAATGCGCATTGAAGTATGAACCCGTTTACGTAAGTGATATCGAGAAGATTACAACTGGTAAACTCGTTTTGGCCATCCAACGTACCTGTAACTGTCAAAGCCTCAAACGCACACCCAGTGACATTGGCGGCTGGTTCTATTGTAACCTGCACAGTTACAGCGGAGTCGCCGACCAATCGTTTGTTTGCTATGTCTGCGCCAGCTCCGATGGTGCAGCTGCGAAGAATCTGAATGACGGCGATGGATTCTCGCTCAGCGATGGTAATAGCGTCGACAAAGTTATTGACGGGGGTTGCTCTGGTGCCTACAGGCACATCAGTGCCCGCTTGCCCGCTCACTACATCGACGCAGACTATGCCGTTGTAGGCCGCTGACAGCAGTGTGCTCAAATCCTGCAGACCAGCTGAGTTGGCAGATCGCACAGACACCTGATTCACGTTTACTACATCACCTACGTTGGAGTTCGCTCCGACCAAGTTCACAGCGTACTGCCCATCTTCAAAGGTGACGGTGTAGCCGTTGATGATTTCCACAACTCGGGCCAAGATTACGCCGCCGACCTCTACCGTAGTATTGTGTCGGTGGGTGTCAGGAAAGGGCATCCCAGCAGCATCATCCTCAAGGTCTTTGAGGGTAAGGCGGAACGTATCGAGGTTGAGTTGGCGGATTTCTGTCGGCACGGACTGGATCAACGCCATATCCGCTCGCGGGACGTTGATTATTCTCTGGCCCCAATCGACAGAAATAGCCACTGCTTACCTCCGCGTCAGCAGTATATTTACCTGCTCGCGTAATTGTGCAATTTCAGTCTTCAGCATAACGCAGTTGTTCAAAGCGTTCTGCGCCATTTTTGTGGCCTCAGACGTACGCTCACGCTCAAACCGAACGACCTCTCTGATAGCCTCGATGTTCTTGCGGTTCACAATGTCGAAGCTGGTTTCTTCACTCATCTGGAATCATCTGTATGGTCAGGTCTAACCCTGAAGCAGAGTTTATTGTCCCTACTATGTTAGCAGTTTTATACAGTGTTCCGAACCCCGGCGTGGCTCTACGTACTCGGCCAGTCACCGGCTGGTTGCCCCCCAGTGACCGGGTATCCGATACGATACCGCTGGCGTTAGTCAAGGCTGATGCGCTGATAATCACAGTGCCCTCTGTCAACGGCCCTCCTGCCCCAGCAAGAAGATAGACGTTGGCGTTCTCGATCGGACTGCCGGTGTTAATGTCCACCACCGTAATCGTTGTAGTCACCTGCCCTGATACTACGCTAACAGTGCCGGGGCCGGTATTGTTGTAGGTAGGTATGGTGGCTCCTGCCGCTACATTAATTGTCAGAGTCTGGCCCGAAGCCACATTGACAAGGATTGTGCGGTTGGTGGCTGTGCCGCCCTGCGCTGCGTAACCTGTGTCTGTGCAGTTCCAGCCCATCGTATCTGTAGCCGAAATAGTCCCTAGATCAATGGCGTATCCCGTGCCGTCACTGATAAAGGTGCAGTTATCCAGCAGATCAAGATCGGCTATGCTGAGCGCAACGCTACCAGAGGCGCGGTCAAACAACGCATTTGAGATGCTCGCACCATTGGCCGTAACCAGCCCACTGGTTCGCCATGTAAGGCCATCAACGACACAACCTGCCCGCAGGGTGGTAATCCCCAGTCCAGTCCATGTACCCCCGGTGATTTCAACTACGGTGGCCGCGTTGTTAACTATAACTTGTCCGGGATTATTAGTGCCCAGCGCCGTAATGTTGATGTTCGTCCAATACACTTCAGTCGAGGCGTGGTCGATGACGAACTTGGTGAAGTCTGTCGCTGAGTGCACAGTGTCTACGATAGCAATGGCTACGTCACTATCCGAGAAGTACGCTAGTGTGGCGGTCCCCGCATTGTTCTGCCCTATGGCAAACGTACCTTGCAACTCGTATGAGCCGCCCACGCGGGTGAGGATGCCCCAGCGGTTTGCGATAGCGTCGTTCTGCGCTTGGAATCCAGCAAAGGTTGCAGGCTGGCCGGAGTCCCCGGCGGTGATGTACGCTCCCGTACCGTAGCGGATGGCGTCGATACCGAGGTTCGCGCCCTTTACCGTGGCGGTGGTATTCAGCCCGCCCCCGAATACCTGTGGGTTAGCACCGGGGCTACCCGTGACAGTCCTATACGGCGGTGAACCCGTGTTGGAGGTGCGTACGGAGTAATTTACCGGGTAGCACTTCGCTACGCGCCCTGCCGCGCCGTAGGTATCATTGCCTTCAACGTGGTACTGGCAGTAAGCGGTCGTTCCTGAACCGACAAGAATAGAGGCTCCTTTCAGGGCCAGCGTATCAGCCAAACCCGGTGTCGCGTTGAATAGCCAGACAAAAACATGATCTCCGGCTCCGAGCGTGATGCCCGAGCCGTTGTTGTAGTACATACCTTTGTCTGCATTGGTGATCTGCTTGTCCACGCAGAGATTACCCTGCATAGCTAAGTCAGCGCCTACGCCTAGACCAGAAGCACCGCCTCCGTAAGCGGCCCAACCCGTGGTTGATTCCGCTAACGTGATGTCAGTCAGGTCTTCCGTGTAGCTGGGTGCCGCCATTATTCATCCGAAACTGGCGCGACGGCAACCGTCTGTGAGGTATCTCCCAACGTAACAGCGTTGTTTTCCGCCGTCTTAACTGGCGTGCCACCGCCATCCCGTACCCTGATGAACAGGTCGCGGTTCGCCGCATAAACGACCGTGAAGCTCTCAGTCGTGCCAGTTGCTAGTCGGTCGATGTACGTTATGTACGCGCCGTTACCTGCTGTGGCTGAAGCGTTCTCCTGCGTTCCGCTGAAATTATACGCGGAAATCGTAAACGTATCGTTCGCGATGTTCGTAGTCGTAACGCCGGTGTAGTCCAGCAGTACCTCATAGCCAGAGTCGTTCACGACACGTAACGTACCTGTGGCCTCAATATCCGTGGGAATAGCGGTAGTGAATACAACAGAGGTGACGGCTGCTCCGCTGAGCGTACTGTCCAGCAAAAGCTGCGCCTTGTTGATGGTGCTGCCGCTTCGTGGCGCTACCAGCACCCGGTCCTCGCCAGATGTCAGGCCGGACACCGTGAATGTTACGTTGTTCGGCGGCTTGATCAACTGATTGCCGAGGTCAGTCAGCGTGTCAGCGGCCTGTAGATCATTGGACGCAATACCGACACCGTAAGCACCAATAATGGCCGATCCCGTTGACTGGCCGAGGAAGGCAGGTGAAATCGGTCGAGCGGTAGCGGTGCTGAGTGTGGCAGTTACTGCGCCTTGAGTCAGAGTTCCAGACAGTGGCGCAGCCAGCTTAATGAGCTGAATCCACATCGTGTCTGTACCGTTATCCGCGAGGATGTAGGCCGCACCTGTGATTGCGCCTATATCCAGCAAGGTGCTGTCAGCGAACGTGCCACCTGCCAGCGTGGTGTAGGCAATCTCGTGTGTTGGGCCACGGAATAGATCACCGGGCATACCGTAGAGTGTTTCTGCTGTGCCCCTGCGCTGAACCCACTTCGTGTACTCATATACATCGTTAATCGTCGGTGATGCGGGTACTGTGCCGGGTACTATATCCCAACGAGAGTAATACTCCTCAGTGGCTACCGTGGGGTCTACATCATTGGCGTTATCGTAGCCCTCAACCGCGTTAGTAACTCGGTCGTACGTAGCGATGGTTGCCGCCGATGTTGCGTTATTCAAGTCGGTCGATTCAGAAAGTGCAAGTACGTTGTTACCGCGTGACGTACCCTGAATCTGGAACTCTGCGTAGGTGTTGTTGATTTCTCGGGTCAGACCCAAAAGTTGGCGTCCGTCAATATCAGCGCCGCCTGTTCGCACTTTCACCAAGAAGTTATGCGACACCCCCGGCTGAGTGTTGTTGGGTGGGAACGTATAATTCGCCGTGGCATCTGCTGCGTAGGAGTTCCAGAAGTCAGTCGTGTCGTTAAGGATCGCGCCGTTCTGGTGGGCGATAATGTATTTCGCATTACCGAAGTTAACCACGCCATCGTAAATCTCTGCACCACTTGACTGGATAATCGAGCCATCATACAGGTGCTCAGCCGCTGTATCGTCAATATTAAACGAGTTCAGCAGTGTGATAATGTTATCGGTTGAACGATCAGAAGGGGTCAGTTTTGAGATGTCCAGCAGATCGTCACCAGCCGCAGCAGCGTCATCCGCGAAGTCCTGCAAGGCCCGGTGAAAGTCAATGACTGTCACATAAGAAGGCGAAGTGCCTCCATGAGCGTCCCCGATATATCGGATGTTACTACTATTGTCGATGGACCAGTCAGCAGCGACCCACCCAAGTGTATAAGCCATTTTCCATTCCCCCGCTGGGCGGTTAAACCTTGTCCAATATTAACAGCACCGCTGAAATGTCACGGCACTGGGCGTTAAAACAGTAGCACCCTCTGGGTCAGGACTCAACACACTAACTGCTTTACGGCTAGAAATAACTTCTACGCCTACGCGATCCCCGAACTCCAGCCCCCCGCCAATTGACCTGAATACCTGTCGAATATCAGCTCGGCTGACTCTCAGTACCAGAATTTCAGTCCCTGCGGCGACATCCCGACCTGCACTGATGTTGGCGGCATTTGCAGCCAGAATCAGCTCCTCGGTAGCACCCGTTACCCGGCGATCTGTGGTTTTCCCGATTGTGGCCGGGTTGGTGGTCAGAATTACCTGCTCTGTAGCGCCCCGTACGGTCGCTCCACGCCCGATTGTGGCCGGGTTGGTAGTCAGCAGCAGCTCCTCTGGATCGGGCCGTAGCGTTACGCCACGCTGGATTGTGGCCGGGTTGGGCACCAATAGTAGCTTTTCTGGCTCCGTACGCACCGTGCGGCCCCGGCCAATGGTGGCTGATGACTGCCAGAAGATCAGAATCTGGGATTCCGGGTTGCCTGTTACATCCCGATCGCGGCGGATTGTTGCTTGATTACCTGAATCAAAAACCAGTTGCTCAGTTATCCCGTTAGCCGTTTGGCCTTTTCCAACAACAGCTGGGTTTACGTCCAGCAGGAACTGGTTGCCGCCGGGGGTCTCAACCAACCGATCCCGCCGCACTGTGCTGTCATTGGACCGCCATACCAGTGTGACGGTAGGAATCTCCGCCGTGCGGTTCTTGCCTCGGAAAATCACCGC
>Ga0070745_1001598_pt1 | contig 12533 bp, 16 predicted proteins | sample VirMetDEL_Mar_4_FD_77438 | JGI IMG/M metagenome (GOLD analysis project Ga0070745, IMG submission 77438) | Aqueous microbial communities from the Delaware River and Bay under freshwater to marine salinity gradient to study organic matter... | ecosystem: Environmental > Aquatic > Marine > Coastal ...
ATATTTCGGTTGACGAAATGCAGTACCTCAAGGAAGTGATGGAGTCCGACTGGCTCGACATTAAGATGTTGACCACGGGAAAGCGCGGCCCTTCGTGGGGCGAGTTGGAGAAGTGCCAATGACGGTTCACGCCGCCCTCGCGGCCCTCGAAGCGAAGGAGAAGGTCTGATGGGCAAAAGTATATCAAGCTGGTCGTACACAGCCCTTGCGCAGTGGGAAATGTGCCCGGCGCAGTACAAGTACCAGCGCATCGACAAGCTCCCCTCCGAGTCGTCGCCGGCGATGGACCGCGGAAACGCGATCCACAAGGCCGCGGCCGCTTACATCGCCAGCACGGAGCCTCTCCCCCTACCGCCCGAGCTTACCAAGTTCGCCGCACCGATGGAGGAGTTCCGGCAGTTCCCGGCGGATTGGAAAGTGGTGGAGCAGCAATGGGGCTTTACGAAGAGTTGGCGGCCGACAGGGTGGTTCGGCAACGATACGTGGCTCCGGGTGGTGCTGGACGCCGGTGTTGTGTACCCGGACGGCGAGGCCGATGTCGTCGATCACAAGACGGGGAAAGAGTACGAAACTAACAAGGATCAGAGAGAGCTTAACGCGCTGGCGCTGATGTGCCGCTACCCGCACGTCCACAAAGTCACGTCGCGGATGTGGTATCTGGACAGCGGCAAGGAGACGCTAGAAACGATCGAGCAGGAGAGACGCACCGATCTCATAGACAAGTGGGAGAAGCGCGTGGCTCCGGTGTTCACGGATACGGTCTTCGCGCCGCGCCCTAATCATAAGTGCCGCTGGTGCGCCTATGCGAAGTCGAAAGGTGGACCGTGCAAGTTCGGGTGAAACATGAGCACTAAAAATCCGCAAGACATAGATGCGATGTTGCGCGTCCTGCTTACTAAGGAGCACCGCGAAGGCGTGCGGTTTCTAACAATGTGTGGAGCGTCCAAACTCGCCGCTGTTAGGCATATACTGACACGGGGGATGCTGTCCCGCACGCACTATGGCGAATCGTTACGCAATAAAATAGCTGCCTTAAAAGTGCTCGGGCGGTGGAAGAAGCCCTGCGATGAAACCTAAATCCGAAGCCGCGATCCAGAACGCCGCGATCGCGAAGGCGAAGAAGCTGGGCTGGGTATGCGTCCGGCAGCATAAGGGCAAGGGGGCGTCCGCCGGCTGGCCGGACTGTTTGTTCTTGCACAGCGGCGGCGTAGCGTGTTGGATTGAGTTCAAAGTACCGGGGAAGAAGCCGACGGCCTTGCAGGCCCATCGGATCAAAGCACTTAAGGAGCTAGGTCATGTCTGCCACGTCTGCACGTCCGTTGACGAGGCGCGCGCCGCCCTCGCACAAGCCTTGGGAGCCACACCCCTACCAGAAGAGGGCGGTGGAGTTCCTGACGCAGCAAAACGCGGCCGCGCTGTTCCTGGATCCGGGGCTGGGGAAAACGTCGATTACACTATCCGCCTTCGCGCATTTGCACGCGACCAACTTAGCAAGAAGGGCCTTGGTTGTAGCCCCTCTCCGGGTCATCCAAACAGTTTGGAAGCAGGAGGCACAGAAGTGGACCCAGTTCCGCCACCTGCGCTTCGCAACGCTCCACGGTCCTAAGAAGGGGGAAGTGTTGAAGTCGTCGCTGAAAGACGACGCGGCTGACATCTACCTCATTAACCCCGAAGGGTGCCAGTGGCTCGCCCAGTGGCTCGCCGATCAGTTCTGCGGTCGCCGTCTGCCGTTTGATACGGTCGTCATCGACGAGTTGACGAAGTTCAAGAATCACAAGGCGGTGCGCTCCAAAACTCTGCGCCCGCTGCTGCGGACGGTCGCGCGCCGCTGGGGCCTGACGGGTACGCCTGTGCCAAATGGTTACATGGACTTGTTTGGGCAATTCCTGATGCTGGACGACGGCGCGGCCTTGGGGAAATACGTTACGCACTATCGCGACCAGTACTTCACCCCCGACTTCAACGGCTTCGACTACGTGCTCCAGCCCGGCGCGGCAGCGCGCATCGAGGCTAAGGTTGCGCCCTACGTGCTGCGTATGAGCGCCGAGGACTACCTAACGCTGCCACCGCTGGTGGAGGACATCCGTTACGTCGAATTAGATCCCGAAGCACGGCGGGCCTACGATCGGATGAAGAAGGAAATGATTGCGGAGTTGCCGCAAGGCACCGTGACGGGCGCGAACAGCGCGGCGGTGTACAGCAAGTTGAAGCAAATGGCGAATGGGGCGGTTTATCTTTCTGACGATTTGCGGCCCACAGGTATGCAAAATCGAGAATCTGTAAACCTCCACGACGCCAAGCTCGATGCCGTGGAGGAGCTTGTAGAAGAACTCGCAGGGCAGCCGCTCTTGCTCGCTTACGAGTTCAACCATGACTTAGAGCGGTTGCTTGAGAGATTCCCCGGCACGCCGTACCTCGGCGCTGGGGTCAACGGGAAACGAACACAGGAGCTTGTCGATGAGTGGAACGCAGGCAAGCACTTTCTCTTATTGGCCCATCCGGCTTCCGCAGGTCATGGCCTTAACCTCCAAGGCGCTGGAGCCGCGCATATCGCGTGGTTCGGGCCAACTTGGGACTTGGAGCTGTACGAGCAGTTCATCCAACGAGTTCACCGTCAAGGGAACACTGCCGGACGGGTCGTCAATCACCTTATCGTGGCAAAGGGCACCATCGACGAGCTTGTGATCGACGCGCTGCGCGACAAAGCCACGACGCAGGACAAGCTCTTATCCGCTTTGAACACTGAAATTCTGCGCGACGCAGAAGGCCCCGCCTCGGGGCGTTACGAGGCAACGAAGGAGAGTACAGTGGAAATAAGGAAGCTGTCGCGCCAGAGCGACGCACAAGGACAGACTGGAGAACCGCGTAGGATCACACCGCGAGGTTGGGGCGCTGCGCCAGCACAACCGGAGGCTGCAACACCGCCGCAGCAAACACTTGCAACGGAGCAGCCGAAGGGCGTCCGCCCGCGAGGCTGGGGTGGTTTGGTCCACGCGCAACCGGCGCTCGATGACCAGCGCGCCGCGATCGAGCGTAAGATCACGCAGGACGTTAACCAAACCGGCCAGTTCGTGTTGGAGGCGGAAGAACCGCAACGTGAGCCGACGCAGCTCTCCGCGCGCCGCGCCTTCAGCCCGGCGATCCAGGCGCTCCTGAACGGCGATCCGCAGGGGGAAGATACTGCCCCCGCCCCGGCGCCGCATGATACAGAGAGCGCCGCTCCCCCGGCCTCTGAGCCGGAGAAGCCCAAGCGGGCGCGCAAGGCCGTCGTCGAGCAGCACCAGGCCCCGCCCGCGTCCACCGGAGACGCAGAGCTTCGGAAGTGGGCGCTGGAGCGGGCCATGAGCCTCAAGTTCAGCGACGCCGACCTTAACGTGATCGCCACGGCGCAATCTTTTGTTGACTTCGTAAACGGCGTATCGTAGCGTCTCTGCGTTCCTTCCCCGAGTCAAGCGTTGAGCCCCACCGCTCCGCTTGACAAACTTGACCCGCCGGGCGCAATCTCGGCGGGTTCTTTTTTGGAGCCGCGATGCGCCCTGATCCCCCCAGCAGAGAGAGGCGTAGAGAGGCGTCGGCGCACCCCGCCGGCGTCACGTCGTTTCTAGCTGCCTTCGCCATTGGCGGGTTCACGATCTGGCTGTGCTGGCTGGTGACGCGCATCGTGCTCATGGGCGTGCCGGAGGACGGCCGCGCTGAGCTGGCCTCTACCGGGCTATTAGCAGCCGCGGGCGTGATCGTTAGTGTCTTCGCCGCTTCGCGCGGCGGCGGGCTTGTCCATGTCGTCGCCGGTTGGTTCGACACGGTGCGCGGCATGTTGCGGAGGTGGTGATGCCCCTCTGGCTCCTCGCAAACGGACGCCTGATCGCCGCCGGAATAGCTTTGTTCGCAGTCGGTGGCACGTTCGCCTACTACGTCGGCGCCTATAAGGGTGCGCAGGCGTCCCTCGCGCTCGCGGAGGTCCGGCTGGAGGCGGCGCAGCGCAACGTCGATCAGCTTGCAGCCAACGCCGCCAATGTCGCCGAGACGATGGGCCGCGAGGCGCGGGCCGCGGAGAACGCAACAGCCAATCTCCGCAAGCTGAACGCCGAAACCGCCGTGCGCGCCACGCAGCTCTCCGACGTGCTTAGAAAGGAGGAGTCCGCAGATGCGAAGTTTGCCGCTTGTATGGCTATGCCTTTGCCTCGCAGCTTGCTCGACCAGCTCCCCTAAGCCGCTGCCGCCGATCGTCGTCACCGAGTACAAGGTGCTGACGCCCCCGGCTGGTCTGTTGGAGGTATGCGCCGCGCCGAGGACGACGACGCTGGGCGGGGAGTTGGAGCGGCTGGCGTGGCTTGTCAGGTGCTACCAGTCCCGTAACGACGCGCTGCGGGCATGGTACGCCGATGTGAGAGCCACGAAGTGAGAACTATGGGGCAGCTTCGTCTTTTCGTATGGGTGTTACTGTGCGGGGCAGTGCTGGCGCTGGTCACGGTGTGCCGATAACGTCAAAACGCCTTTTCATCGAAAGTGTGGTGCCGGCAGACCAGCTTGGCGGCGCGGCGGAACCGCCAACCGTGATGAGCCCTGTCGTCTGGGTGGGCGCGAGCAAGGTAAAGGTGGCACATCTCATGTGCCATGGTCATAAGAACGGCGGGGAGAGTGGCGTGGAGCGCGGCCGAGAGGCGCACGACGGGAATATCCCCGTAGCCTTCGCAGTCGCCGGCGCGCGCCGGGCTCCGCGTTACATGGAACTCCACTTCGTCGCCCGGTGGGAGCCGCCACCGCTTAAACGGAGGCGTCGCGCGCAGCAGGTCGTAGCTGCGTTCGAGAAGCTCCGGGGTCAAGTGAAGGGCCAAGTGTCGTCCTCGTCGAGCGTCAAAAGGTAGGTCAGCAGCAGCGCGATCAGAACCGGGAACCACACCTCCATCGTGTCAGTGTGGCGTCGGCGCTTCGAGCGGCACGGTCATCAAAGCCACCACCGTACCGTCGTCCTGCACCCACTTGCCCAGGCTTTCGCGCGCCTGCTCCTCGCCAAGATAAGCCGCGGGCAAATCCTGCCCCTCGTTGGGGCGCGTGCGTACCACGATCCAAACGCGCTGGCTCATGCTTCGTCCTCTAACATTGCGCGGGTTGTCTCGTCGGAAAGCCGTGAAACCGAGAAAACACACTCCCCGTCAGTTACGGTGACTTTGGCGCTGGGCATCTGGAGAACGTGGGCTTGCCCTGTGGCGTGCTTGTGAACAGAGCGTACGAGAACGGAGAGCGCGGTACTCAGCAAGTCCACGTCTTGTTCTGCAAGCGGCGCGGTCAGCCTGAACCTGCAAGTCTCCTGATACTGGTTGCTCATGCTACGTCCATCCTGAAAAGGTTGCGCTCGAAGGCGCGGCGCTTCGTTAATCCGGCAAGCACTTTGCCCTTTTGCTTGTTCCAGCGGCCGAACTCCTCGGCGGCGCCGTGATAGTCGCCGGCGTTGAGCTTGCGCAGAAGCGTCGATTCCTCGAACGCGGCAACGCCGACGTTGAAGATGAAGCTCACCAGGGCGTCGAATTGGTTCTGCGTCAACGGGACTTTAACCTCGCGGCGGATCGAAGCCACGGTCGGCGCAACATCGGCGCGCAGCCAGTCCTCCGCGTCGTCGATCGTGCAGATGTCGCCTTTGCGAACGCCGCGCGTGTGCCCGTACCCGATGGTCCACACGTCGTTAGGCGTCGGAAGGTAGGCTTCGGATCTGAAGTCTTCGTGCTCGCGGATCATGTCGTAACATGCCTCGGAAGGTGTCATTTTGCGGTTGAGCATCGGCGCACTCCGTTTAATACGCTTGTATGGTGGTAGCCGGCGACACGCCCTATATTGGGCAGCGACACGCCGCGAGCACGGAGTATTGCCCACGCTGCCCAGCGAAGCCTAGCCGATTCCTTCTTACGGGAACGCCGAAGCGCCAAGTCCAACGGCTTCCCGGCTTCCGTGCATACCTGCGTAAGCAACTCCATGTACGTCCGCTTAGAGACGTTGGAGTTAGCTTGTGACTGCGCCAGCCCTATCTTCGCGCGGCGCTGCTGCACGGCTGCGGCGGTGCGGCCTATGAGCTTCCCTATTTCGTCCGGCGGGGCTACGCCTTCGAGGCGGCGGAGGATGGCGTCTTCTTTCTCCGTCCAACGGTTAGCAATGTGCGGAATTTTCATTTCGAGCACCTTTCCGCAACGAGCGTGGCGTAGCCGGCGATGTCGGCCCAGTGGTCGCGGAAGTCAGGGTCGCCGTTTACGATGCGACTGATCTTCACGCAGATCATGTCCAGAGCGTCGCGCTGTACAGCGGAAAGGTCAAGGCACTTATTTCCGGTTTCGATGATCTGCTTAAGCTGACAGGCCGTAAGCGCCTGCCAGGAATAGTCTCCGTGCGTCTTACCGCGCTCGGCGATAAGCTCCTTTGTACTTGACATTACTCTCTCCCTCAGCAATCCGCCGTTAAGGCGATGAACCTTTCCAAGAACAAACTCCGCGCCGCGCTCGGCAGCAACGGTACGATCTTCTCCGGCCAGGGGTCCGGCATCGGTCCCCAGTCCACCCTCATGTTTTCAGGGCACACATCGCGGCGCTCCGTGGCGCTTGCCTCGTTGTCGGCAGCCTTGACGCACGGCGTCTGTTTGGGCGGCAGCCCGTATTTGCGCCGGATCGCCTGATCGACCCCGTGCTCCACGATGTCGAAGCCCGGCGTTGCGTGCTTCACGGGGCGCACGCGGTCGCCAACATAAGACTCGGCCGCGTCGTGCAGCAGCGCCTCAAGAGCGTGCTCCGGCGGGACATGCTCGCTCACTAGGACGCTGTGCTGCGCCACGGAGTAAATCTCGATGTCGTCGCGCAGCGCGCCGTTGTAACGGCAAATGCGCGACAGGTGCGCGGCGATGTCGAGTATGCGGATGTCCTCCGGGCGGGGGTCGAGTACCCAAAACGGCTTGCCGCAGGCGGTAAGCTGGTTGAAGCCCCGTTTAATATCGGCAGCGCCGCAGCCGGTGGCGTCCATCACACCCCCTCCTTCAACGACTTCTCGAACTGCGCCTTGTCGCCCTCTTCGAGAGCGCGCACATACAGGTCGAGAATCGCCGCCGCTTCCTCGCGCTCTGCCTTGGGCATCGCGCGGAGCTTGAGCGCTTTTTTGAGGATGGCGGGGTCGAAACCAACACCCTTCGCCTCCTCGAAGACTTCCTTGCGGTCGTCTTGCAGTCCTTCGATCTCCTCGGAGAGCCGTTCAATGCGTTCGGCGAAAGCAACAAGCTGCTGCGCCGCGAATCCTGAGTTGTGGCCTATGGTGGACATGCGTACCCCTCTATGCTTCGGTGAGAATGATCGGCTTAACGTCAACGACGCCTCGCCGCGCGTGGTGATAAACGAGAAACTGCTGCGGCGGAGTTGGCCGCATACGGAAGCCCTTCGCATATTCGCTGTACCCCGGCAGCGCCCCATTGCTGAGAACGTGCGGCAGGTACATCGGGTAATGGAAGTGCCCGTGGTCCACACGGTCAACGTGGTAGCCCAGCGCCGACTGCTCCAAGATTACCTTCTGCACGCCGCGAAGGATCGTAGCGGCCGGACCTACGAAGCCCGTACCGCCTGCCGACCCCATGCGGTCCCCGTGCGTTAGCAGGATCCGCATGTCGTAGATGCTGAAGCGCACGTCGAAGGACTCGGAGGTTTGGAACGTCACGCGCTTATCGCGGGCGAAGTGGCGGCGCAGCATGGTGGCAATGAGACGGTCATAGCTGTGCGCGGCGGCTTTCTTGAACTGCGGGCGGTGCGTGTTGCGGTCGTGGTTCCCGGCCGCGCCGGGCGTCTTGACATCGACCTTGCCGAAAGCATCGGCGAGCTTTTGGATGCCGGCGCTCTCCTCCTCGAACGCAACCTCGACCGCCTCGATGGGCGTAAGGTCGTCCGTCTCGCGCAGTTCGTCGTGGATGGCGCCGCTGATGGTGTCGCCGCCGCGAGCGTAGATGAAGCCGGGGTAGGTCCACTGCTTGCCGGAGTGTTCGACGGAGAGGTAAATGCTCGTGTCGATCAGGCGGCGGTAGCGGCGGCGGAACGTGGCTGCGTCATACCCGTACCCCGCCTCCGTCTCCTCCGCGCGCACCACTTCACCAAGTTGGAAGTCGGATGTAAGGAGGTACGGAATATGCTCGCGCTTGCGTTTCGGGTGCGCGGCGAGCGTCCACTCGGCGGGCTTAAGGCTCGCCTTCGCGCTCCATTCCAGGTCTTTGATACGGTCTTGCAGAGCGGCGATATGGGATAGGGCCTCTTTAAGGCGCGCCGAAGTGGCGCGGTCGCTGCCTCGCTCTTTGTGCTGCGCCACCTCGTCGGAAAGCGTAAGGTTGCCTGTCTTTAGAGGGTCGCCGAGATCTGGGAAGCGCAGGCGAATTATCTTCAGCCTTGAGTAGATGGAACTGCTGGCTTTTCCGCTACGCCTTGAAACCTCGTCGATGTCGCCACCGCACGCCTTGATGGCGTCGATGGTCTCGACCGCCTGCTCCCTTGTCAACGGACGCTGACCCATAACGCAACGCTCCCTAGTATGGGCCTACGCTATTCCGTTCTTCCGTACACTGTCAACAGATAACTGTTAGGGTGGCAGTATTTTCCTCAGCCAGCGCCGCACTGCCGGGTCCGTGGAAATGCGGATAATAAAGTAAACGCCTGATAGGCATGATGCGACGATCGCGGTCATCGACTGAATACCCGCGAGCGTCACGGACGCGCTAACCCACGCCGTTACGATTGCCAGCACGTCTAGCCCATAGTGCGGGTGGCCGCTCACTGCGTCGCCCCTCCCGCTGCGGCGCCGGATGCGGCGGCTACAGCTTGGATTTGCTCGCTAATCCACTTGTCACTTTTGCCTGTCTCTTTGAGAAGACGCACGGCGTCCATCGTCCGTCCTGGTGTAGTAAGGAGCTTCGCAGCCTCCCGTGCCGTTGCCGGGGCCATCGCCCTATCCTTAGCCCACAGCATCGCGCGCCGCAGCCAGTGGACTTGGAAGCCCCGCATCACATGCCCGCCTGCCGCGGCCGCGCCCTCGATCAACAACTGCGCTGCTTGCGCGGACTTCTCGCTGTCGGCGCTGAGTTTCGGAGTCACTTGCGCAAAACGCTCCGCGCTGGCTGCTTCGGCGCGCCCCAGGCGCTGCAAATTGCGTGCTTCGCGGGGAGGGAGTCCGCCGGTTACAGCCGCCGCATCGGCGCGTTCGCTGAGAGTGCTTGCAAGCCGCTGCGCCTCTTTGACTCCTGCTCCGGCTTTGTCGGCAAGGTCCGAGCGGCGCCCAAGCGTAAAGCCATTGATGGCTTCCAGCGTATCGGCGTCCTTGCGGGGCTGTCCAGACAAGCTGCCTTTCGGCGTATTGGCAGCACCGCGCTCGAACCCCTCATAGAAGCGGGAAGTCTCCGCATAGTCGTCTATTGCTTTCCCGTACCTCCCTGGCACGGCGCCGTCCACGATGTCGCGCACCTCGTTCGCCAACTTTCCAAAACCGTAGCCTGGTGCGCTGGACTCGCGCTTGTTAAGCACCCTCCGAACATTGTCTAGTGTCTGCCCTGTGACTTTACCTTGCTCAAAGAGCGAGGCTTTAAGCCCTTTGTCCTTGCCGGTGTTAACTTCGCGGGCAATCGCCGCTGCTAGTTCAGGATCAAGGTCAAGGTCCGTTACCGGCTTACCGTTTATAACAGTTGTCTTCGTAGGAAGATCGAACTCCATTTCCATGAGGGACGGCTTGGCGTTGATGGCCTTCTTAAATTCGGCGTCGCGCACAGCATCTATCTGCGCCCCGGATGCAGTAGGCCCTCCGCGCTTCACTTGCTGCTGCATTGTAAAGGGTCGCGTACTCGCCGCCCGCGCGCCCTGCTGGCGTACAGCGTTACCGATCGCCGCCTGATGCTCCGCGAGCTTTTCCAACTCCGCGCCAGAGCGGGCGCTTGTAAGTTCCAGCAACGTAGGTTCGCGACGTGTCACACGCCAGAAATAATTGTACGCCTTCTCAAGACGCTCCGGAGATTCCTTAATCCGCTCGCCTAGTACACGCATCGCCGACCGCATACGCCCACTGTCGGTTGTAAGAGAGCGTACAGCTTGCCCAGCCATGTCAGCTCCCCTAGCAACCCCGGCAACTCCCAATCCAACAGCGCCCCCAAGCGCCGCCGCTCCTGCAACCTCTTCGGGGGAAGCGCCTTCCGCGGTAGCCTGCACAGCGGCGGGGATAGCACCGGAAGCGCCGTAGCGTAAAGCGTTGCGCACCGTCTGCCCGGCCACGGGCGCGAGAACGCGCGCCGCTTGCGGCACAGCCTGAACACCTCGGAGAACAGCGCCACCGCCCGCCGCAGCGCCGGTCAGATAGCCGGCACCGCTCGCAAGTGGGGCCTTCTCGGCAATCGCCTGCCGGCGAGCCTCGTATGCCTCGTTAAGGTGGGAGCCCGCTGCCTTGTCGATCGCGGTGGTGACGACGCCGGGGAGGTTGAGAGCGCCGCGCCCGGCACCTTCCACAAAAGCCTCTGCTTGCTCCAACGCGGTCGCCGCGGGAGCGTTCTTCTCCGTGCGCATGGGGTCGGACTTGCGGAGAGAATCCTTCGGGGGCGCCTCGCCCTGCATCTTCTTTTCTACGTCGTCGGCGAACGCTTGCGCAGCCTCGGGACTGTCGAACTTACCGAAGTGTTCCCCCGTCTTACGGTAATGCTCTATCGCCTGCTGCGCGGTGAGGAGCTTGCCGCCAACCATGGACGGAAGAAGCACCTCCTTACCGTCGATGTTGGTCGAGAACGTCACCACATTAGAAAACGACCCGTCCGGGTTCTTCACCTTCGGGTACTTGCTGTAGTCGAACGGATTCTGCGTGCCGGGCTCCACCATACCGGTAGGAAACGCCGACGCCAAAGGCTTCGCCGAGCTAGGATCGAACCCACCAACCGGCTTCGCAGAAGAAGGATCGAAAGCCATTACTCTACCGTCTCCCACCCACCGTTATTGAAGCGTGCACGGTTGCCGTTCGCGTCCTCGTAAATTTTACCGTTCTCGAACTGTTGCGCGCCTTGTCCGCGCTCAGAATAGTCAGGAAGCATATCCTTCATATCTGGGTTGCGCTTCAAGAACCGCTCGCGCCCCTCCCTGTAGCGGCGAATAACTCCTTGCGCCGCCTTGCGGTTAATCGCCAGAATACGGCGCAGCGCATCCGGGCTGGCCTGAATGTCCCCCCCGGCCATGCGCTCCGCGAACTCCCTGTCGGCGTCTGACAAACCTGTACCGGCGCCGAAGGCACGAATGTTCTGAGCAACCTGTCCGCCGATAGTGGCGAGGTAAACGTCAGTGTTCTCCGTCTGCGGAGACGGTTTTCCGGTCAACGTGGTGAAAGCGCGCCCGATTAAATTCCGGGTCTGTGGGGAGAAGCCCGTCGTAATGCCTGCCGTGAGAGCTTTCTCTGCTTCATCGAGCGCCGCAAGCCCCACCTGCGCAGATTCGGCTTCTGTACGCTGCTTGTCCACAGCTTCAAAGAAACCTTTGCCTGCCGCCGTACCCGTAGCCGCCGACTCGGCAAGTCTCCGTTTCGCTTCGGCTTCAGCATCGACGGTGGATAGCGGCGTCACGCCTGGCCCGCCACGCCCTGCCGGTTGCGGGGAGCCCCCTCCTTGGTAGGGTTGCGCTCTTGGCGCTGGCACTGGCGCCGCGCCGCCAGACGGAACCCCCGGCTGCACAACTGTTGGGACTCCATTGACATCCACCACGCGCCACTGCTGCCCGCGGTTCATGTTGTCGTAGAGTTCACGTTGCTGTGGGCTGAGTTTACTGTACGCCTCCCACTCTTGGAGTTTAGCTGGTGTGTTAGCTTTCGCCCTGGCGTCGTTGCCAAGCAGCATCGCCACAGTATCCCGCGCGGAATTAGGGTCAGATGCAAGCGCGTCCCGCGTTTGCTGAATCTCCTCCTCGGACATCCCAAGGTTGGGCGCGACGCGGTTAAACGCGACGATCGCCGCATCCATGATCGAGCCTTCGCTGGCCCCGGCGTCTTTTGCGCGGTCCATCGCACTGACGACATACTGCGCGCCGTTCAGAAGCGCGGTGCGGCGGCGCTGCGTAGCGGCGTCTGCCTCTGCCTGCCTGCCTTGGCCAATCTGCTGCCGCCCAATCTCAAGAGCCTGCTGCTGCGCCTCCCACTCGCCGGGCGCGATGCGCTCGCGCTCGCCGTATCGCTGCAATTCGCGCGCCGTCTCCGGATCGCCCGCGATGTCGCCATAGACGGAGCGGAGAGCTTCGTAGGCGCGGTCCTTGCGCCCCCTGTCAATGACCGCGTTGTAGTTATCGTAAAAAGGACTCGCCATTAGAGTAAGCCTCCGTCAGAGCCCAAGCATATTACCGAAGCCGCCAAACATATCGCTAAAGATACTGCTGGCGTTGGATCCGCTCTTTGGGTCTGCCATGATCCTAGCCTGCCCGATGCCTCCAACCGTACCCGCTTGCCCGATCATCCCGGCGCCCTGTAAGCCGCGCGAGGAGAGTCCGCCGAGTTGCGTCAGGTAGTTGTTGAACGTCGTC
>Ga0070745_1001600_pt1 | contig 12532 bp, 13 predicted proteins | sample VirMetDEL_Mar_4_FD_77438 | JGI IMG/M metagenome (GOLD analysis project Ga0070745, IMG submission 77438) | Aqueous microbial communities from the Delaware River and Bay under freshwater to marine salinity gradient to study organic matter... | ecosystem: Environmental > Aquatic > Marine > Coastal ...
AAGAGCAAGATACCGATCAAGGCATAAAAAAGATCTTCAGACTCGAGATCCGACTCGAGCTGGTTTCTTATCATACTATCTACTGTGGGGTGACTCGACATCTCTAAGAACTAATGTATCTGCATATAAGAAGCGTTTTGGATTTAAATAGTTTATTCGTTGTCTTCAAGATATACAAGTATATCTCCATTACCTTGACGCATAGTTTTAGTTCTTTTCAACATATCAAATATAAAACGACCAATACAATCACCACTTGAGAAGTGTTCACGATCTTCCACTACTTTCATCCAGATTGTCTCTTGTTTCATTCCTGTTTTAACTTCTACAGTTTTCAATGGTTCCCTGTTACATTCACCACATTGACAATCTCCATTACAGACTTCATATCTAAATTCGTTCATATCAGTACGCAAATGTGTCTCATATTCATCGTCATCATTTTTTATCGTTTCCGTATAGATAGTCGTTTCACAAGTGATACGAATCACCTTCACATAAACTTCTTTCTTGATATCCTTTATTGCTGATAAACTCTCCATCAACATCTTGTATTCTCCATCTTTGATTCTATCCTTGATGCCGTCCAGAAGGTCTGAGTGTTTGTGAAAGTGTTCCATATTTCTCTTTGTTTTGTAATGCTTTCTATTTTCTACCAAGTTTCAAATTTTAGTTTATTCATATTTAAAATCAAAGCGAGGTTCATCGTATGTTCCATTCCTTTCATATTCTCCAATTTTTAAACCATACATTTTCTCTTGATATTCTATCATGCATTTTTTTATTTGTTCTTTGAATTCAACATTGTTAAAACTATTAGAAGACCATTTACAGAAACTCTCATATATTTCATCAAATGATGAATGAGCCACTTCATATCGTTTAATATTTGATATACACGTTCCTGAGGAGAGTCTTTCTTCTGTTTCTTCTTCAACAATTATCGTATCGGTAGGCTGACATTCATCCAAGAATGCTTTTACTCTATTCACACCCTTACATTCAAATAGTTCTTCTTCAAGTTCTTTTATCCTCTTTTGTGCTCTTTCAAAAGACCGAAATACAAAACTATTTGGTTCGTGTTTATCATTTTTCTCCAGTTCTTTAATCTTTTTATCAGCCTTTATGTACTTGTTCTCCATCTCTACAGCTTTTCTGTAATATTGATGAATACTATAATGTTTTTTAGTATTAATATGTTTCTTCGCCTCCCATTCGCTCATCCATTTTTCTTCTTCATCGTGACAACATTGACACTTGTATTCAAAACTATCGTGTAGATTCATCCTGCTCTTAATATTGTGATACTTCCATAATTCAGGACTGGCGTTAACTCGCCGTGCTTTACTATTCATCATGATATTATATTCTGTAGGCATTATTTTTTTTCTCTTTTTGCTATTGATTTCAAACAAGTTTCAAATTTTATAAATTAATAAATTTGAAAGTTAATTTACAAAAATAATAATCTAATAATAATAATAATGGATAAACAAACTCTTAAAAGTGTTTTCTCCGAAAATTCTTCTCGTAAAGAAGGTACTAATGATGCATATGCACAGAGGCTCTCTACATTCACAGATAGATATAGTAAACACAAAGATGAAAAATTTAATGATGGAGAATTCTTAAAAAATATAGATGATGTTATACATTTTCTCACAAATGTTCCAGGTACTCGTAAGAACAAAAATGGTGAATATCCTCTTCTATCTCCAACATCACAAATAGGAATTCTTAATCCTATTATAGAGTTTCTAAAACAAAAACAAGAATATATCCTAGCAGAAGAATACAACAAAATTAAAAAGGTAATTGATGATAAGATTGATAATGTTTATCAAAAGAACAAAGGTATCACAGATACACAAAAAGAAAATATCATTTCCTATCAAGACCTCCTAAATTATTGTGACAAAGTAGATCAAGAAATTAGAATTTTTGAAAACAAACCATTACAGTCTCACATTGACCTCTGGACTTTAGAAGACCTCCGCTCACTAAAAATTCTTTTAAGGCTATACCTTTTACATCCTTCTAGAAATGAATATGCAGATTTAAGATTCATTAAACTTCAACAATACAAGAAACTCAAACAACCTGAACTTAATTATGTAGTCATTGGAACAAAGAAGTCTTATCTATCTATTACAGACTACAAAACTGGAGAAAAATATGGATGTAAATTCATAGAACTTCAAGATTACAAACTTATAAAGATGCTAAAAGAACTCAAAAAGAAAAGAGATATGGAAGGAAGAGAACATCTATTCTATCTACAAAAAACAGGAACTCCTTGGGACAATCACAACCTTTGCTCTGTAATGACTAAATATTCAAGAAAGTTATTGGATGGAAAAAGTATCTGTTCTACACTCTTATATAAAATTGTTATCAAAGAGGTAGGTCAAGAATATTATGAGGCAATTAAAAATGATGATATAGAAGTGGCTGTTAAATGTAATGAAATTTTAAATAAATTCGCAAAGACAAGAGGACACTCACAAAAAATTCAAAAGAAGGCTTATATCGTCCAAGAATAATTATTTACTCTTTCGTATATGGAGTACAACTAATGTATTTCCAATCAAACTATCCACTATCTGTTCATTTACATCTACTATATCTATTTCTAAAGAATTTACAATAAGTTCTGTAGGATTATTCATCTTTACATAAACTCTTTCTGATGGTTCAAAAAAGAGCAATCCACCTGTATTACCCTGAGCGTCAAAACGAGGACAAGAATAGATAATATTAGAAATACTCTGTTTATTAGCATTGTATGAGTTCAAGGCTTGATTTTTTAGTCTCACAAATAATGAAGATGTAGGAACAAAACTTGGAAGTATTTCACTGTCAAAACTTATATCTGCTCCGTGACTCGCCGATGCTCCAAATTCAGTCTGTGTCATTTCTGACTTTTGAAATCCTAAAATACCTTGTAGTCTCCCTTCATCTGTAAGAGTTCTTTTTTGTGTTCCAAAATTAAAATAATCAAACTCGTGAGCTTCAAAGTCACCAGTCATAAGAACCCATTTGTTATCTATACCAGCGTGACTTGATAATTCACCTTTATAAGTGTAATCTGTAATACCATCTGACTTTTTACCATCAGCATATACTGATGATAAATCTATATTTTCAGCACAATTAAAATACACTTCAGTCGCAATGTCCTTTTCAATTTCCCCGATACCCTGAGTGTATCCCCAATAATTATTATCGTAATATCCATCTACAGCGTGTCCGTTCCAAGTATTCAGCCAAGCAGTCCCAGGATTAGTCGCATCGTTATTATGAATAGCAATCTTTGGATACAACTGATTACAAGTCTGTCCCAAAGGTTTTACTCTCGCACCAAATGCACCAGATGCTGATGATACAAGTGTATCATATACTTCTTTTCCAGTTTGTTTTAGTTTTACATCTACCTTTTCACCTGATATTTCAAATACTACTGCCTCCCAGAACTTCGCGGTGAGTGATGCATTCGTAGGTGTAGTCACTAATGTAACTGTATTCATAAGCCCCTTTGTATCATCTTCTTCACCATCATTTATATAATGGATTACCTGTCCGTCTTCTCCTGGAGCCCAATTGAATGCTACATCCCAAAAGAAAGGAGGATTTGCAGCTCCTTCTTCTTTATAATCCTCTGGAATATTTACAGTATCAGATATCTGTTCTAATGTTAATGGTTCGCCGATACATCCAACTGCTCCATAGTCAATATTATTTCCACGTGAATTTCTACCTTGAGAACGAACAAGACCTAATGTATATCCATCACTGAGACCAGAAGCCGATGAACCATTAAAATAAATCACACATTTAGATTTTACCATAGAGAGTGGATGTGCTTTACCAATTACATCGCATACATTTCCAGTAGCAGTCGCTTCATAACCTGTAATAAGGACATCTGTCCCTGAAGCAGATGCTACAAAATTATTTGTATGAGCATCAGCATCTTCAAACTTTGTTTCATCTTGTAATGAAAAAAGAGTATTACTATCTATGAAAGGACTGAACTCACTGGCAGAAGGTTTATTTGTAAATGCTGAACCATTTCCCACCTGAACTATCTGAATTTTAAATCCTGTAAAAAGATTATCAGTATCAAACTCCTGAGTAACTGTAATAGTATCTACTTCTCTGTGTGCCTTTTTTATAACATCTTCAAGTCTTTTCTGTAATTCTTGTGCGAATGTTTTACGACTATAAGTCCCTTGCTCTAATTCAATTCTCATAGGTGTATTAATATCGTCACTTTCTGTAGGTTTCTCATAACCTTCTGTACCATCACTCATATTTTGAGAATCTTCAGCCCCCCAATAAACAAAAATACCATCTCCTTTTTGAATAGTTACTGTATCCTCATCACGACTACATTTTAGAGATACCAATGCAACTTCACTATCTTTTTCTATAATAAGAGGAGACTTTAAAAAATTCTGGAAAGAAGCAGGATTCTCCAATCCAGTAGTTTTTTTACTGAGAGAATCATACTCCTGCTGTGAAGATGATGTTATAATTAATGACATATTTTTATATTGTAAAATATTTAAATATGATAATAAAAAAAATATAAATTATAGTAAATGCCTAAATACGACAAAAATGGAAAAAAGCCAAAAGGAAAACAAATGAAACCTGCTGATATGTCTTGTGCTGGAAAGTGTCAGTATAATATTTATGAAGATGTAGTAGAAAAGAAAAGAGTGAAAGAAAAAGATGTCTTCGATAAAAAGAAATCTAATCAGAATCAGAAGAGCAAGAAATAACAATATTTTCTGGTTCATCATTATCACATTCCAATTCAGCCATTAACCTTGCCTCATCTTCTTCCATCTGTTTTCTCTTATTTTGTATATCTTGAAGTTCCTTTCTTTTCTTTTCTTTTTCTTTATCTTCTACAGTTTGTTCTCTTATCTTCTTTTTACTTGTCTTTTCAACAAGAGTCACATATTGTTCTTTTAAAATTTCGTGGTCTTCTCTTGAGACCCAATACTCACTATCCATTCTTAAATTATCGTTTTGATTATTTAAAAATTGGATTCTTGAAAGATATTCATTTACTGTTTTCTTTAATCGTATGTTCTGTTCTGCCTGTTCTTTAAAATATCCTTTTTCTAGTTCATCTCTTATCTCCTGTCGTAAATCATTTTTCATACTTTCTCTTTTTCGTTCTAAATCTTGTATGAGTGTTTCTTTAGAACGCTTCTCTTCTTTGATACGACGACGTAAAAGAGACATCTTTGTAATGTCTGCTTCTAAAACTGTTCTAAAGATGCACGTATAGTACTTTGACATCTTTTTTAAATCGGCTGTTAATGTCTTCTTAAACTGAAACTTTACTTGCTTCCTCTGAGCTGGTGTTTTATTGCCTTCTTCAGGATCATAAGCACCATTCTCATATATCTTTACAAAGACTTCTGCGAGGTCAGATATTTCTGTTTCGGTAAGACTGGGGTCATTGGAGTATTCCATGACTTATAGGATATTTTATTCTTTAAATAGTAACGCACATTTTGTAAAAATTATGAAGTGTTTGAGAAGGTTTGAGAAGAATTAGTGTAAAGAGCATCAAAGTTTTAGTCAAAGGTCAATTTTATCGGAGGATCCCATTTCATTACTAATAAATTTTGTCGCGGAACCTTGATTGATTTAGCTCGTAAAATATTTTTCTTTTGATATTTTTTTACAACAGCATCTTTCTCGGTTTTAGAAGATATCTGCTTGTAATACTCTACTTTTGAAGGATATCTTAACTTTCCAAAATACATTGCCGTATTAGAATTATTTTCTTTTTCATGCACATACTCTTTAACCATTTTTGTCATTTTCCGATTTTTTAGATTGTATAATGATATCTTTTATTTTATCATTAAATATCTTTCTTCATTTTCAAAATACTTATCTTTTAAAATCACATTTTTTTAATAAAGTTATAGTAAATATTTTATATACATAATACGTAATGAATTGTTTTCAAAAAGAGTGCTTATTACGTTAACAGCACTGGTTTAGTAAGGCCTCTGACGCATACCTTTTCATCCAAATTTTAAAAGTAAATTAAATGATAATATTTTACGTAATATTAACGTCATAAAAATTTTAAAAATGAAAATATATTTTATTACGGAGGATGAAAAAAAGATTTCTACACAAACAATTTAGGCTTTTTGATAAGTCTTTTGCCCTCTCAACTTTAACCTTTTCAACATCATTTATCAATGATATCTTTTTAGCACCATAACATTACGTAAAATATTATATTCCATTTCATAAATTTATTACGGAGAAATTGCAAAATGTCACCAACTATAACCATCAAAAAGATATCTTTTTTACCCTTTAGAATTTAAAAAACAATGACTTACAATAAAAACATTTAAAATAATTTATCCTACAATAAAAATATATAAACTATACTAAAAGATGGCTGACAATAATTATCTTCCACAATTCACTTTACCTCCTCCTGAACCTGAAAAACCAATTGAAGATAAAGATGCCGATCCTCTTGTTTCCAAAGCAGATGACAAAGAAGGTGCTGTAAAGGTGGAAATAGAAGATAGAGATGATACAGAAGAAGATATGGATGATGTAGAACAAATTATAGAAGAAGAATCTGAACCTTTACCTGTAAAGAGAAAACCAAAACTAAAGAATGAAGATATTTTTAGAACTCCACAGATACAGCCTATCAAAGAACCTGAGAAACCAAAGAAGAAAAGAAAGCCTCCCTCCCAAGCTCAACTTGACGCTTTGGCAAAGGCTCGTGAGAATATGAAACTAAAAAGAGAACAAGCAAAAAAGTTAAAAGAAGAGGGAAAAGATGTACCGAAATCTAAAAGACAAGTGAATCAGGAGAAACAAGTCAAAGAGGTGATTAAGGAACAAGGACAACTCTACACTCAAGAAGAGATTTCAAAAATTGTAGAACAAGGAATTCAAAAATATGATTTACAACGGAAGGCTCGTAAAGAAGTAAAGAAAAAGAAACAAGAGGAAGAAGAGCAACAGAAACAAGTCCAAAGAACTCTTAATCGTGCATTAGGTCAGCCTGATCCTAATGACCTTTGGCATCACGCGTTATCTGGAATGTATGGCGGAGTTTAAAATTTGAAACATCTTACAAAATAAATGTAAAGAGAATGGAATTTAAGAAAAATTATTTTATATATCCTAATGGTAAGATATATGGAAGAAAAAGACAAATTTATATGCCTGAAAAGAAAGATAAAAAAGGTTTCCATTATGTGAAATTAGAAGGAATATTATATTATAATCATCTTCTCGTAGCAAAATATTATAAGATAAATTTTCACTCTTATCCAGTTTTACTACATAGAGACGGAAATAAAGCAAATAACAGATTGGAAAATTTAGAATATACAATCGGAACAAGATATGATGAAAGAGTAAAAAAACATAGATGGATATGTTACAATAAAAAAAATAATGCTTACAAGATTACGATAAATAATTTACAAAAACAAAAAAAAACTCTTAAAGAAGCATTATGCTATAAATTTATCTTCATTCTCAAAATGAGAGCAGGATTACTTTAATAGAGATATTGGTCGTCATAGAGTTTGTATGTAGAGTAAGTAAAACCTTTGAGAGCATCAGGGAGATATAATGTAGCAATAGCTGGGTAGATAAATTTTGTAATCTTACCTTTTTTTTGTAGAGCAATGTACTCCGAGTCTATGGCTCTTTCTTTTTTATTATTCGGAATATTTGACAAGATATCCTGTGCGACTTTTTTATTGGGAATATAGTATCCCGCTGTCTGTCCTATTTTAAATGTTTTAGGATCAATCGTATTGATACCTTTTTCACAACAATATCTTACATTTTCTTTTCCACCATCTTCTTTGAATACTTTCATATCTTTTAAAAATGGAGATGTAATATCTCCTCCGATATAACAGAACTCTTTGCATCCTTCAAGTTCTTTAAGTCTATCCCACTTTTCAATAATAGCATCATCTTCTATAATAAATACATCTTTTAAATCCTCATTTATGATTTTACCAAGCAAAGCCTGATGTGACATACTACAAGCAACAACCTTTTTACGATATTCCATTTTAGCATTATGACGGAAATGATATCTTTCTACATCTTCATCTGTTACATCTTCCCACCATACAGCAGGAAATATTTCATACTTTTCTTCATCATATTTTTCTTTTCTATCTTCATAAGCATTTACAACAAATACTCTCATTTATTACTAGAAGATATTTTATTTTTCAAAGATATTTTCGGATATATTTGATGATCTAAAAGACATCTTTTTACATTAATAGATTTGTATTTTAAATGATATTTTATGAGTGTTTCAGGTTCAATAGTTCTTTTATAATCTACAACATACTTTTTAAGATTATCATATACATCTAAATATTCAAGCATAAGAGGTTTTTTAGCAATGGCTATCTTATCCTGATAACCACCGAAATCACTTCCTTTTGGAATATTTACATAAGAATCATAAAGTTCATTATAATCTAATTTATTTTTGTAAAAGACATCTAATCTTGTAGATATAATCCAATCATAATCACCTTTCAATAATGACTTTACATTATCTCTATTTCTCCACATATACATAACATTCTTTTTAATAGGAGCAAGATTCTTACCACTCTTTACTTTATCCCAATCAATATCAAGTAGTGGCTTATCACTATACTTCCACGCGACAGGTTTATACATTTTTAAGAATCCATCAAGAAATGTTTCATTAACAGATTCTTCTGAGATACCAGCATAGAAATCAATTACATTATCATCACCGAATGTATCTATGATATTTTGATAATGTTTATCATAAGAAGTCAATCTACCTGATAGTAGAATAGCAACTCTCATTTACAATAAATTAAGAAAAAAAATATATATATATATTATTATAAATGGAAAGTTCTCCTCCAAAAGTTATTCCTGTCCGTGACCCTGAAGAAGACTATTTAAATAAAAATGGAATGCCTCCTATACACGAACATCTCCCTGCTATAGAAGGTTTCGGCGGAGGTGCTTGTGTTTTACTCATAAGTCCAGTAAAAACTGGGAAATCCACGCTCATATCCAATATGCTTCTTAATAGTGACTTCTACGATGCACAGGAAAGATTTGACAGTACTCATATAATCTCAAATACAATTGCGAATGATGTTACATCTCGTTTCTTAAAAGAAGCCTTTGATACATACGATCAATACAATGATTCAATTATAGATGGTATCGTAGAAAAACAAAAAGGATATCCTAAGGAAGAACAGCCTGAGATCGCAGTGGTAATAGATGATTGCCTCGGGAGCATCAAAAGGGAAGGTAGAATAAACCATCTGGCCTCGAGGTTTCGACACTTTAACATTAAGCTTCTCATCATAAGTTCGCAGAATTTTCGTGCAGTCTCGCCAATTATAAGACAGAATGCTACGAATGTGATCGTAGGGTCACCATTTCCTAATAGAAAAGAGCTATTGAAGATCGCAGAAGAGTACGGAGATCTGTTCGGAGGAGCAGAAAAGTGGATAGCACTTTACAAAAAGGCTACACCAAATCGTTATGACTTCATTCATATGGATCTCCAGTCTAATCCTCCTAAGATGTATGCTTCATTCACTACATTAATAGCAGAGGGTGAACGTGATATGATGGGTATAAGTGGAAAAGATATTACAGAAGAAGAAGAAAAATTAAAAAAAGATAATGTAGAAGAAAATATTGATGATAAATAAATATGGATTTGTATGGACTATCAGCAGCACGTTCTCAAGGACACGCGAACACACAAGATGTAGATTTGTATAACGAACAGATAAAGGTCGCTAGAGATAATATTAATAATGCTATGGATAGAGAGAAAATTCAAGCACAAGGGAATCTACGAGACCAGCAGGGAAGAGACTTACAAGATAAACTTATTTATGATTTCCACGATGCTATTGCTGGAGGTAATGTGGCGAGTTCATTAAATAAATATTATACACAATTAAAAGGAGCTACAGATACTGCAAAAGATACATATTCAAAAGCGAAACAAGCATATAGTTCTGCTACAGCGGTCGGCGATAAAGTATCAGAGGCTACTACAAACGAGGTCTCACGAGTACGACAGAGTGCTTTTCCTAAATCTCTTGGAAGAGGAGTAACAGAAACAGCACCTCCATTAAGTGAATCATATCAATCATCATTTTTAGATGAATCGGCACGTGTTATGGGAGCAGATGGTCGTCCAGCACCTACTTTAGATGAACGTGATAGAGCAGAAACATTACGAGTTCAATCAGATCCTAATCGTCCAAATGCTCCTATTTCTTCTGAACCTACAACAGGAGAAATAAACAATAGACCAAAAACAAATGAAACTGCTTCTGCGAATGAAAACACTCCCGAAGTATCTGAAGGTAAATTAAGTTCTACGGAAGAATTAAGTGAGAAGATATTAAACACAGGAGAACAAGCAAAGGAAGCAGTCTCAAAGGTAGGAACTGGATTGAGAGTAGCAGGAGATATAGGAGGTCTTGTGTCTACTTATGAATTATTTAAGGGTGGTCTTGCTAAAAATAAAGATGGTTCATACGATGTAGCAGGTGATGTATCACAAATAGCAACAACCGTGGGGACTGGATTAGATATTCTTGGAGCAATTATTCCGGGAGCAGGGGCAGGATTTGAAGCATTAGGAGCAGTCGCTCAGGGTGTAGGTTCTATAGCATCTACAATAGATAGTCATAATAAAGACGAACAAGCAACAACAGAAGCTCAATCCGAGGTAGATAATATAGAAACGCAGAGAAAAGCACAATTAGACGCTCTACCACAAATGAAAACTTCTGCAGCACCTGTGAATACTATGGTAGCTGGTGGTCTTGTAGGATCTATGTCTCAACATTTAAATACAGCAAGTGGTGTAGGAACTTTTTAGATTTTTTTTCTGTTTTAAAAAAATTTATTATATATACATAAAATACAATGCCAACAACCTCTTTTTGGACGAGCGAAGAAAAAATACCCATCTCTCAAAAGAAAGTCTCGGTTCAAGCCGAGAATGGTCTCAAATATGAACTCGGACAACAGATTAACTTTGTAATTCCTCCTACAATTGGATTTTTTATGCCCTCTGAGACATATCTTCGTATGGATGTAAAAATTCAATATCCTGCTGGATTTAAAGGACAACCTCTAACTCTTGATGGTGACATTGGAACCAACGTATTGCTACGGGATATTAGGATCAGTTCTGGAGGAGCACAAAATCAAATTTTAGAGGAAATACAAAACGTAAATATTCTTACAGCATTAAAGTATGATTTTGAAACAAATGACAATATGAAGAAGAAGAGAGCATTGACTGAAGGTGTCGTTGTTGAGAGTAATGTATCTCGTCCTAACAATGATGGAACTGCTACGAATATGAATAATGTAGATACTAATCCTTATTTCACTCGTGCTGATGGTGGAAAGACACTTTCCAATAGTGAATTTAAGACTGTAAAGGCTTTACTAAAACTTCCAACAGGAATTTTCCAAAATGACCGCGTGTTCCCACTTCAGATGACACAGGGTCTCCGTATAGAAATTATTTTGGAAGACCCTAATAGAGTTTTTAGACAACTTGAAACAACTCTTAAACACAAGAGGGTTACATCAAATCCTGTATTCCATTCAATCAGTGGAAGTAATGCATCACGAACATCGTGGACGAATGGTTCGGCTGAGACTTCTTTCTATTTAGAAAGACAGAATGGAGTTATCTCTGTAGAGTCTTGTCCTTTTGCTGTGGGTGATACATTAGCATTTGTAAATCCTCGTGAAGTAGATATAGATGCTCCAGGCGATACTCTCGTTCCTGCTGATGGTAGTGCTTCTACTGCTGTTTGTAAAGTAGTCGTTACAGATATCACATATGATGCTACTGCTGGTGGAAACAGTTCTACTACTGGTCTTGTAAAGATAACATTTGCTTCAACCACTAATAATTGGGGTCAGGCTATTACTCCTTCTGCTACGAAGAAATTCTATGTATATTCTGCTGGAGTAGAACTTGCTGATTCTTACAATCCAACTTGTTCTGTAAATAATGTAGAACTCCAAGTCCAACAGGTGGAAATGCCTGGTGGATATGTATCTAAGATGAACTCTATGTTAAAGGCTGGAGGTGCTATGAACTATGATTTCCTTTCATTTACAAACTACAAATATTCACAGCAAAAGAGTGATCGTGTCGCGAACATTCGTCTCCCTATTCAGAACAGCAGATGTAAAGCAATTTTGGCTATCCCCACGGATGCTACTCCATATTCTGCAAAAGACACTATTTCTTCTAAAGATACATATCTTGTAAATAATATTACTAGAGATACTGGTGGTGGTGATTATTCATACAATCATTCTACTCGTAGTGGTCTTGTAGGGATAGCAGATCATATTTCATCGGCGCAATGGATTTATAATGGAAAACTCAATCCTAATAGAAAAATGCCTCTTTCTCGTATGTCTGTCA
>Ga0070745_1001610_pt1 | contig 12483 bp, 10 predicted proteins | sample VirMetDEL_Mar_4_FD_77438 | JGI IMG/M metagenome (GOLD analysis project Ga0070745, IMG submission 77438) | Aqueous microbial communities from the Delaware River and Bay under freshwater to marine salinity gradient to study organic matter... | ecosystem: Environmental > Aquatic > Marine > Coastal ...
GATAAAGTCGCCTGAATTAAGAGAATCAACAACTGTAAAGTCGTTCACATCTTCTAGTGAGGTTACTATGAAACTGTTTAGGTTGATTAGTGCAGTTGCAACAAAGTCGCCAAGTGAATAGTCGATTCTTACTATTCTGATTCTCTTTACTGCCTCTACAAGTCCAACTGTGTCGATTGCTTCCTTGATAATACCTTTGACAATATCTGTTACCTCTGTGAGTCCTACTATCTCGTTAAATGTTCTGACGATATTTCTTAGTCTGTCAGTTGCCTCTGTTAGTCCAACGGTTGAGGATATGTTTCTGAACATTACTCTTGCCCTGTTGACGGATTCTGTAACACCTACTATTTCGGATATTCCAATAGTCCATCTGAGGCTTAGTGATTCCAATAATCCTACATTTTCTACAAATATTCTGACAAGATCCCTTAGTCTTAGTATTCCCTCTGTCAATCCAACTGTGGAGAGTATGTTGTGAACAGTTCCGTCTATTTGGTTGTAGGCATCTGATAGTCCAAGTGTTGAGGTTGTGGCGTTTCTGACAATTAAGAGGTTATCGATAAGATAGAATCCTGTGCCATCTTCAAGCAGATAGTTTCCTAGTCCGTCTTCTAATCCGTAGATATTTGCATCTCTGACAATCTTTCTGTTTGTGCCTTGCAGATTGAGTATGGATTGTGCAACCATTCTGACAAATCCAAACACCTTGTTAACTGACTCGGTAAGACCAACGGTTGATGATACGACCTTTCTGAGTCCACGAATGTAGTTAGATGCTTCGACCATTCCAACTGTCGATGATATGACCTTTGTTGGAATATCCTGTTTGTATAGTCCTGAACCATCTTCTAAGAGATAACTGCCTGAATCATCTTCAAGCGTATAAACGTCAAATGTAACCTTTTTGTTTAGGACACCCTCTAATGATACGAGTGCTTGTGTGACAGTTCTTGTAAGTCCTGTAAAGTAATTCCTTGCTTCTGTTAGTCCTAATGTTGATGTTACTGCCTTTATGATTGTCTTGAACTTGCTAGAGTTTTCTGTAAGACCAACTGTTGAACTTACTACCTTTGTTGGAATGTCTTGAAGATAATTGCCTGAGCCATCTTCTAACTGATAGTTCCCAGAGTTATCCTCTAAGAGAAATTGAAAGCTCAATCGCCATGTCCACTAACAAATACGAGTGTCATAGTTGTGCCCACGTTGTAGTAGAAGCGTTCCAAATGTAAGCTTTGTTAGTGTCAGTTTCTTCAAATATTGTTCCGTCTTGTAAATTATTATTAGTAACAGATGTTACTCCGTCATAAAACTTAACATCATCAATATAACCTCTAGCTTGATTATTTGTTGTAGTAAGAGTTGATGATCTAATGACAATATTATCTAGACCTGTTATTCCTGCATCTGTTATAGTTTCACTTTCAATTAATGTTGAATATGATGAATCTGAATATAATTTAAAAGTATAAGTTCCACTACTGCCAATAATTTCTACATAATAATTACCTGAACCATCTCCACCTGTGGTTGATGGGGTTGTTGCAAAATCAGTTCCAGAAGTGGGTAATGCTATACCATCGGCAGTAAAAGCATAAAATTTGTTGATAGTATTAGTAACACGCCATATTATTCCTACTTCATCTCTAGCTGTTTCTGTTGGTATATCATTATCACTTGATATACCGATTAATGCTCTTACAGAATCAGTATTGCCTGTTTGTGTTATTGTTCCAATGTTTAATTTAAGTCGTAATGTAAAATTTGCATCTGTTCCTAATGCTGTTATAGCATAATAAGATACTTCATCAAAGTTCCCATCTTTTTCTTTAAAGTCTAAAACACCTGTTGTTGTATTAACACCAATTATAGTATTGTCCGAATCTGTCCAATTATCTGCTGAAAAATTATCTTCAAAGTCTATTTTAGGTCTTTCACTATTTGTTCCCCTTGCTCTTTTTCCTGCTAACCACTCTATTGCCATATCTTCTCTCCCTCGTTCAAATGGTCATAGTATTCTTGGCTCATGCTTGTTCCACCCAAGTTGTTCCGTTATACCAAAATCGTTTGTTTGTGTCAGTTTTAATAAAAATAGAGTTTGTTTCAACATTTGAAAGTAATGGAGTAGATTCACTTCCTACTGTAAGAATATCTGAATTTGATTTTTCTGCATTGTATGTTGCGATTGCTTGGCTACTTGGTCTGATTTTGTCTGATAGTTTAACGTTATCAACCAACCCGTCAAATGTTCTAGTTCCACCATTCTGTGATCCTATATGTAAATTATTTGCACTATCATTTACTACACTTCCTACTGGCGTGTTTGTTTCAGTTAATCCATTACCAACTGTGTATTTTACACCATTAATTATGAATATTGGATTATTATCAAGACTATCTTCATTATATATTATTTGGCAAATTGATGTTTCATTTAGTGGAATAACTGCATTTGTTGTAGTCCATTGACCACTTGCAGTTGTATTATGAGCATCATATCTAAGTTTTACAAATCCACTTGCCTCACCAGTTACTCTTATATTACTTCCTTTACCAAGTATTCCACCTAAATTATCTTCACCATCTGATTTTGGATTAATTGTGAAATTATATGTAGCACCACCTGTCATAATATTATCTATTGAAGTATCAGAACCAACATTTATTGTAGTCGTAGATCCGTTTGCATTAAGTCCAACTGAATCATTTTGTTGCTCCCAATCTACACTGGTATCAGTTCCGTCATTTCCATAAATCGTACTGTCTAGGGAATTTCCTTGTAAGTGATATACTGCTTTGTAGTTTGAATCATATACTGATTGTTCTCTGTTACCTGATTCAAAATATGTAAGTGTATATCTTAACTCTCTGCCAGTTTGCTCTGTAAATGTTGAACTGTTATCTGTCCAAGTTGTGAAATTAATATTTGCATCTCCATCAGCTCCTTCAATATCAAAGTTCCATGAACCACCACCACCGTCAGTATCTCCAACTACCATTATATGATCATCTGCTTGAATTGTAACTGGATTAGCAAAATTATAAGTGTATGTTTGATAACTTGTTGATAATGTTGAACTGCTTGGTGTTTCTGATGCAGTTGATCTTACAGTTGATGGTGTTGAACCAAAATGCTTACAGACCATATTTTGAGCTGGGCTTGAATTACTACTGGAATATTTCATATAAACTGTAAATGAAGATATTTTTTTACCTACTAATACATGACCTGATGCAATTCGTAATCCTGCTCCACCTGAATCTGCTTGACTCCAATCAAGACCTGCTGTATCACTTGATGTGTTTTGTGTCAATGTGTTAGTTGCTCCCTGAACAAGTGTAACAGTTGAATCATCTGGAACATAACTTGGATTAGCACTTGGATTATAATTATGATACATATACAAATTAAAGTTACTTCCAGTAGTTAGTGTTGGAATTTTAACCTCTCCATAATAATCTCCATTAATTGGATCATATGATAATGTCTTACTTGGATATTGTATTGCTGAGTTTGTTGTATCATCATTTGTAAATACTATCTTTTTTCCCGAAGCGTTTGGTGATGAAATTCCATTCCAAAATGACAAATCATCAATAGTTCCAGTAATAGAATCTCCACCAGCTGCATCTACTAAATTACCAATCCAAAGATAACGCAAGTTTTGAATTGTTGAAGCGATTGTCAATGTTTCATCGTAGAAAACAACTTCATCATATCCACCTGTAAATACCTGAACTCTCATTGTGGTTTTATTGATTCTTGAAATTCTTGTATAGTAATTAGTGGATGTTGCTGGACTTACTGTTCCAGTATTGTTTTGAGGTAATGCTCCACCATTAACTCCAACTGCTCCATTGTACGAAGTTCCATCAAAGTTTTGATAAAGTCCAATGAAATCATGTGTTCCGTTTTGTGCAGTTGCAGAATCTTTGTCACTAATTCCAAACCATAATCTATTTCCATTTCCAGAAGTATAAACGTCAGAATGATTTTGAACATATTGTAAACACCAAGCATTATCATCAGCAAATATTCCACTTCCTAGAATAGTTTGTAAATCATAACTTGAAGCATCATTAGTGTTATCTCGTCTAGGATCATAAGCTAGACTTCCACCTGTGACTTGTTGTTTTGTATCTTGGTCTATCCAAGCATCAGCAGAGAAATCATCTGTATGTGTTGCTGTTTCCTGTTCTACTGGATTTGTAATTCCATTCCAAAGTCTGAATTTTGTAATATTAAGACCAAATTGTTGTGTTGCACCTTGATCATGTATATCTGCTTTAACATATCGTAATCCTGTTACACTTCCAAATACTACGGATTTTTCTTCCAATAGAATTGTTCTTGCCTTATCTGCATAAAATCTCAAATAAACATTAGTTCCATCTGAAACCATTGAGGCATATTCAGAAGCATTATCAGGCATTTGTCTAGTGAATGTTGCCGTTGAAGTTCCTCCTGCAACAACATTTGATGCATCTAAAGCATATAATCTGTATCTATATCCAGTTCCAGATATTGAAGTAACAACCATACAGAATCCATCTTGATTTTCATCTCCAAAAGTAGTATTTTCATCTAAACTAGATACACCTACACAATATTGGAAAAAATTTCCAGCAGTTCCAAAAGTCAAAGTATCTGTGTCCCAATCCAAACGGAATGTTGAACCGATTGAAGTTGCATCATAAGCTATTCCTTGATCTGTTGCAGTTGATGAATATATTAATTCTATACGTTCATCTGTTGTATCTAATGTGAAATCACTTCCAACAGTTGACCAACCAGTAGCACTACTAAAATCAGAATCTAAAGTTTCTACTGTCTTTCTCTGCAAGTCTGTATCTCCTTGAATCTTTATTGGTAATACAAAGTCTGTTATTGTTGATGGATTTACTTCTGAGATTTCATTGAAAAATTCTAAATCATCTAATGTTCCAGTAACATCACATTGAGTTCCAGATAAATTATTTGGCTCATTTCCAACCTTGATGTATTGTTCATCTGTTATTGCTGTTCCATTACTTACAATAAGATATTCTACAATAGTTCCGTAATGACTTCCTATCCTTATGGTAAGAGTTGAAGTTGTTGTGTTAATTCTTGAAAGTGTCCAATAATAATCAACACCTGTACTTGGATTGTATGTTCCTACTGCCTGAGTTCCACCAGTTGGATTTAAAACAAATCTATTTTTACTTCCAGAAGAATTTGCCTGATGATAGAATTTAATCGAATTACCTGTTTCAGAATTACTTGTTTGACTATTTGCATGAATGCCAAAATATGTATTCACATCTCCAACTTGATCTATATTTAGAACTGAGAAATTCAATATTCCTCTTAATGTCCATCTAGAATTACTTACAGAAGTTAAATCTATGGCAGTATCATCAATAGTTCCATCTGCAATATTATCAAATGCTAATACTCCACCTGAAACTCCTATGTTTGTTGCATCGTTATCTGTAAAATTATCGCTTGAAAAATCATCTTCAAGTGTTGCGGTCTGCTGACTAGGTATGTTTTCTACTGTTGTAATGTTATTGTAAAATTTAATATTATCCACCTTTCCTGAAATAGATGCTGTTGCATCACTTGCATTGTTAGTTGCAAGTTTGATATATCTTAATGTTGCAGGAGTTCCAGCAGGAGTAACTACATCATGTTCTAAAACATTTGTCCTATCGGAATCTGAATAAACAGTAATTGACCATTTAGTTGAAGAAAGTCTAATAATTCTAATATAATATTGTCCAGTTGTTTCCATAACATCAGAGTTTCCATCATTGATAGCATCTATACCTTGAGAATCAGGTGTGGAAAGAAAACACTCTATCGTTGGAGCAAGATTCCAATTAACAAATATACCATCTTGTGCAGAATCATAGTTTCCAGTTGTAGAACTTAATCCAATTCCAAATCTTCCACTTGTTGTAGTTCTAGTTGTCAATCCAGTTATATTAAAATCAAAATCCAATACCCATTTTTCATCATTTACTGCACTTGCTCCAAGATCATAATATGCAGTATGATAAGTTCCGTCCATATCAGCATTAATATCAATTTGTTCAGATACTACTGTTATATCTCCTGTCATTCCAGACCAACCACTAGCAAAAGTTGAATCACTAAAATCTGCTGTTTTCTTTGCACCGTTAACTGTAATTTGTTTTCGATTATTCCAATCTGTTAATGCTGTTGGTGTGACAAATGATGCATTAGGATTATCCGTTCCCATGATTCTTCTGCTGTCAAGATAGTTAGCCATGTTTATTCATACAACTCCGTCATACTTAAACTTCCTCTGCCCATCTAAAGCCAGTAGATGAAAATGCATCATAAATTTTAACATTATCAATCTCCCATGTTGAATTATTGGCAAAAGAATCAGCCCTATGTGAATGTTGTATAGTTGTTAATCCGCCAATTGTTGATGGAATAGTAAAATTATATGGAGAGTTTGTTATGTGTGTAGTTCTTCCAGAATCAGTAAACACGGATATTTTTATATTGGTTGAACTTGTTCTTTCTACTCTAAGATAATATAATGTTCCAGCAGTTAGGTATAAAATAGAAGTTGGAATAACCTGTGTCCAACTTCCAGAACCATCTTTATAGAAACCATAAACTTTAGGTTGCAGACCACCGTTTCCGTTAAATGTTATTCCTACACTATCTTGGGTTGCTGTTTCTATGTTTGATGTTCCAGCAGATAATCCAAATGGTATTGAATACCAATCCGATGCACTAATCATTTTTAACTCAAATTCTGCACTCCATGTAGTATTGGATAGTGTGACTCCTAGTGATTTTGTCACTGATTCCTGTGTTCCAATTCCACTATTACCTGTACCTTTTACCTTGTCTGGTGTACCACTATCAACTGTTACTTTAGTTCCAGTTTGTGTCCAACCTGAATTAGTAGTATAATCATCTTCGAAAATTAGTAAATTTTCTAGATAATTGTAAATCTTTCGTGTATCAGTTTCTTCAAATCTTGAACCTGATTGAACGTTTGTTGGTTTAGTATCACTTGATAATCCTTGAATTCTACGCCCTGCATGATAAGTGATAGCCATTAGACAACAACACCACTTCTATGCAATTTGCACCGTAACATAACTTCCGTTCTTTTTAATCTTTGCGTAAACACCTTGATTGTTAGAATCAATAGTAGCAACCCAGATAGAAACTTGTGATGAACCCTCTGTTGCTGGGGAAGTATATGTTGGTGTATATGATGATGATTGTAAGATTGGATTTAATTCTGCACCCCCACCAGCACTTGCCCAGATAGGGTTTGCTCCTGTGCCTTGTGTCTTTAGGAAATAGCCTGATGTTCCTGCTGGTAGGCTTACCCAATTTGTTCCGTTGAAATATAGCACATCTCCCTGAGCCTGACTTCCAACTGATACGTCTGTCAAGTCGTCAAATGATGCTACTGTTGATGCTACTTTCCATGTAGCGTTTCCTGTTGATGTATCTTTAGTTAAAACATATTCATTTGTTGCACCTGATACCTGTGTAAGTGCGTTAATTGCATCTTGTGCTGTTGTTGCTCCACTTCCACCCTGATTGATTGGAACTGTGCCTGTAATGGTTGAAAATGCCTGTGTTCCTGTGTGATTGGCTCTTGCTAATGGATCTGTTGCTAATTTAGATAGTGCAATTCCTGCTGAGGCATCAATGTTGGCGTTTGCTATTAGACCATGCTCAAGTGCAGTTCCACCTGAGTTGGTTTTTACAATATAATTAGCAGTTCCAGGAGCAAGTTTAGTGATAACAATTCCTGCACTTGCCTTTATGTCAGCGTTCTCAATATTTGTAATACTATTGCCTGTGCCATCGGCATCAAAAGTTTTGTTTGTAAATGTATCAGTAGAACTTGCAGTTATACCACCTACGTATGTTTTAATCTGATCAATAGTCGCTTTTTTAGATACAGGAGTTCCAGATGGATCATCAATAATTGCAACTAAATCCTCTCCTGCTACGGTTGTGATTGCACCTAATGCACTAATCTTTACATCTACCATTAGTCAGCACCTAACACATAATTGATTCGTTCTTTATGTCTGACTTTGGCATTAAGTTTAGTTTCAGATTTACTTGGAGTTCCATTAATACGATTAAGCATCTCAAACATTCGTTTAAGGCTCATTGATTCTCAAATGCGTGATTAACGAATATCTTTAGGGTGTCTGATGCAGTTTTTGCAAAGCTAGTGAATGAGAATGAGCATAATAGTTTGGTTGAGGTTGTTGGACTAGCGTTATCGTGGATTACTCCTTGTTCTACATCTGTATCGTTCCAAGATGATGCTGAATAGTTGACAGAATAGGAAACTACGTCCAATCCATCGCCTGTGTTATCTGCATCTCCTGTATCGTTGGTTTTTGGATAACCAGCAGAAAATGTCTGACGAGAGTTTGCAATTTTTGATGTGCCACCAACGTCAAAATTATTGAAAGTATCGGTTTCTGCCTCTGTATAAGCAGTTGTGCCAATTTCAAAGTAACCTGTGCCACCTTGTGTGCCACCAAAGTCCTCGTTAGTTGCTGGTGTTTCTCCTGCACCCATCTTGGCATAATAAATTTCCCCATCGTCTGTGACAAGGTTGTGTGTATAGTCAAATTCTTTAATCATCTCTTGTTTTCCACTTGGAGATACTTCTGGGAAACTCAAAACTCTGACAACGTTATCGTTCTTTGATTGAATTGAATTGTATCTGCTTCTATATTTTGGTGCATTGTCTGCCCAACTGTAAAATGATTCTTTTTTTGCTTCTAGGACTCTTTTTGTTTCGTTCCAAGAAGTTGGTAATTGGAATAACTTTGTCATATCAAACCTCTATAATTTTGATAATAAGAGAATTAATCATATTACCACTCTGCAAGATAGTGTGAGTCATTACCATATCTACGTCCTGTGAATCTCTCTACGGTCTGTGGAATAGCATCATCTGTTACTTTGCTTTCAATGATACCGTTGATTGTTTCCATGTATTGTTCTTTCCAGAACTTTGCACTATCAACATCTCCCCTTTTGCCTCTAAATAGTGAGCAAACATAGAAATTTGCTGACATTTTTACGTCTGCTAGGACATTTGGGACTTTGAGTGGGATTCTCTCGTCATGTTGTTTTAAAATATTATCAATATGTGTATTTGCAATCAATCCTAATCTGTTAAGTAACTCATCATCTGCTGTATCGGTAATCTCAATGTTGAGCAAGTCCTTACAAGCGTTGATTTCATAATAGTTTCCTGCCATGATACACGATATATGGCTAAAATTAAGAGAATTAATAAAAAATAAAAAAAATTAGGGTTTAGCCTAATCAGTTGTTGAAATTCTTACGATTGAAGTTGCATCGATAACACCAGCTTTTGTTCTCCAAGTAGTATTTACTCTAACTTGGTTGTCTTCTGGGATTTCGTGCATTTTGACGGTTACATCACGTTTAATTCCAATACCGTATGAGTGTTTTGGAATACACATGATAGCGTTGATTGCATCATTTGTTGTGTTGTTCTTATGTTCTACTGCGTTGGTAACTACTAATTGTACGCCCATCAACTCTTCTAGTTGTGCTTTCAAGAAAATGTCTGGGACACTTCTTGTTGCGAGGCTAGTTACGTTGGTTGAGGTAATTAGTTCTCTCCATTGTTGTGGATCTAAGAAACAAACAGGTTTTACGCCACCTCTGAGATAACCCTGATTTTCAAGGTATTCTCTTCCGTATGCAATTCCTGTTTCGTCCATAGCCATTGATGCAACGTCTGATGATGAAATGGTAGCACCTGTATCGCCTCTAATCCATAAGCCTGGAGTGAGTGTTCCCTCTTTGCTTACGGTGTCGAGCATATCAGTTGCGACAAAATCTTCATAAGATGCACTTGAACCCTCAACGATTACTTGTAGTAAGTCGAATGGGGAGTTCTCAATCTCATCAAAGTCGCCAATAAGGTAAGTTCCTGTAATGGTAGATGGTGTTACCTCAATAGCTGTGATGGTTTGAGTGGCTTCTGATGGAGTTGAACCAACAGTTTGTGAACCGTTTGCTGGTAATGTTGTTTTGAAGAATCTTGCTCTATCTGCTCCTGCTCCGATTTCCTTTACTTTAGCAAATTGGAATACAGGGACGAATGAGATTCCACCTGGAACGATTGCAACATCAGTATCTAAGTCCTGTGTAGCGTGTGTGCCTGAGATGGAAACTGCTTCTTTGAGTTGTTTTGGAACACCTCTAAATGCCTCAGCAACTCCTGTTCTAGGATCTGCTCTGCCTACTTTGATACCTCTAAGAGTATCGTGTGGGATAGTGAACTTGTAAGTTCCATATCTTTCTAAGGCTTTTGGATATTCTTTTGCAACTTCGTCAAAAGTCTTAAAGACAGTATCAGAGCCAACTTGTGCAGTTGGTTTTTTCTCTTTCATCTTTAATTCTGCGACTTGAGTTTCTAGTTGTTTGATTCTTGCTTCTTTAGCAATATCAGCTTTGGTATCTGCAACTGCTGGAACTTCAGGGGAAGATGGAACACATTTTTCTTGTGTAGCATCATATCTGTGTCCGGGTGGACAATCAAATTGTGATACTTCTTGTTCTTTTCCAGAATCTACATCACTTTCAGCATCGTCTGCTTTTTGTGATACACCTGGAGAACCAAATTGTTCTTTCTTCTCTGACTTTACGCATTTGCCTGTTGATACATCGTAGGAATGTCCTGCTGGACAATCCATACCGTCTTGTTCTTTATTGTTTTCACAATTACAAGTCATAAGTTAGTTCTTATATACTGTTAATAAGAGAATTAATCCAACCTATCCATATCCACGTTAGATACTTCATCTAGGCTTGTAATTATAACATTGTTTTACTTTATTAAAAAGACTAACAATCGTGTAATCCTTTTATCTCTCTGTTAAAGAACGCACCCTTGCTATCTGCACCCTCAAAGGCATCAAATAGTCTCTCTGATACGTTGCAAAAGTGATATTTCTTGCCATTTAGAATAATGTCCATCTCATTACTTTCCCTGTCCCACAATACGTTACCCACAAATGATGATGAGTGAGTAAATGACCTAAACTCTGGGTTGCCTACTGTGTCTGATTTTTGTCCACTTTTGGTGGCATCTTCGTATAGATAATGCTCATATTCTTTCCAATCGTCATTAGATGCTTCTTTAAACTCAAAGTGTCTTTTCTTTTTCTTGACCTGTGCTGTTGGGTGTTTGCCCACTAAATCTACTGCTTCTATGTTAGCTTTTTTTTTATGTCGCCACAGCAATCACAAATGTATCTTTCTTTCATATCCGATACCATGCTGTCTAGTGATTCCATAGATACGTACTCGCTGTCTTTTCTGAGTCCGATTAATTGGTTTGATAGGAACTCTACGTCTTGTTTGAGTAATGCAATATAGTCGTGTAATAACGGATCTTCATTGTTTGCCATGACCTTAGTGAATAGTTCTAGGGCATCGTTCTTGGCTTTAATTTGTGCCTCAATGTCTTTTACTTGCTGAGTCATATTTGCTTGGATAATGTTATCTACTGATGATTCTTTTGATAGTCCACATTTGCTGTATGCTACTGCTATTACTTGGTCTTGTTTCCATTCTGGGTGTTCATCTGATAATTTTGATATTTGTTTTTGGACACAATCGTTAGCCTCTTGTCTTGGCTTGATTGTTTTGTGGATAATTTCACTTGCACCGTATTTCTCATATTCTTCATGATGATGGCACTCTGCTAGATATTTCTCAATAATTACTGATGTTTCTGGGACACCAGGTGTTTCAGTTAATGCTAGTCCCTCTGGAATCAAGCCATAAGGCATAGAGAAACAATCGGTTGCACCGTTGCATATCTTCTGAACTGATGTTGGTGTTGCCTCAATGGAAGTATAAAGTGTCTTGTTCTTGGCTAGGATAGATGCAGATGGATCTGTAATGTTGCCCTCATAATAGACAGTTTCATTTTCAGAATTGTAGAAAAATGTGACTTCTCCGATTACTTTTTCTGGGTTGTGTTCCCAATTAAGTGGAACTGTTACGCCGTTAAATCTCTTTAATTCTTCTTTAGTGTAAAGGTTATGATTTCTTGAAATTCTTGGAATAAGTGCGACTCCTTGTATTCTTGCAGATTCATCAATACGTGCAAAGGATTCTAGGTTAACTTTCACAATAAATTGTTTAAATACTGATTAAAAGAGAATTAATAGTCAACATCGTCCCATCGTTCTAGGCGTTCTATCTTGATTCCCTCTTCTAGGCATTTTAGATTGTTGCAGTTGTAACACTTGACAATCTTTGCAGATATTGGGACAAATTCGTTGTATAGACACCATGAACAGGCTACATCTGATGGCATAAAGTGGGTTAAAAACTAATGATAAAAAGAAATTAAAATTGTTCGTGCCATCTTAGGAAGAACACCAAGTCTGAGGCATTAGCTGATTCTCCTGTTA
>Ga0070745_1001619_pt1 | contig 12440 bp, 30 predicted proteins | sample VirMetDEL_Mar_4_FD_77438 | JGI IMG/M metagenome (GOLD analysis project Ga0070745, IMG submission 77438) | Aqueous microbial communities from the Delaware River and Bay under freshwater to marine salinity gradient to study organic matter... | ecosystem: Environmental > Aquatic > Marine > Coastal ...
AGAAGTGGGTTATTGGGAAAAATATTATAATGATGGACAATTAATGTATAAAGAATATCATATTATATAAGATATTATGAATAAATTTGTTAATAAATTAAAGGAAGGCTATTGGGAAGATTATCATTCTAATGGTCAATTAATGTATAAGGGTAATTATCTTAATGGTAAGGAAGAAGGTTATTATGAAGGATATTGGGATAATGGTCAATTAATGTGTAAGGGAAATTTTCTTAATGGCAAACAAGAAGGTTATTGGGAAGAATATTGGTCTAATGGTCAATTAAAACATAAAGGAAATTATATAAATGGAAATAAAGAAGGTTATTGGGAATATTATTATAATGGTAAATTATGGTATAAAGAATATCATATTATATAAAAAAAAATAAAAATATTTTCAAAAAAGTTTGCACAATTAAAAAATAAGTATTAAATTCGTATCATTAAATAACTAAAAATTAAAATTTATGAAAATCAATTACAGAAAAGAGAACATTGAATTATCATTTAACTTAGAGGACAACAAGTTTACTGATAATGATAATTTAGTTAACATTGCTAGATTTTTAAAAGGTATCTTTAGTAATAAGCCTAGATTTAAAGCTAGATTTATTGATGAAATGCTTAAGCCTATTAAAGAGTATGGTAATCAATCAAACATTGATACAATCAATAGTTTATTGACTATGTATGATGAAGTAGAGCCATTTACTTATAGAGAGGCGTTTGAACTAGAAGATAGGGAATTTCAAGCAAAAGTTTTTGGTAGCATTAACATTACTGAAATGATGAATAATTTAGGTAGTGAAAGAATTGCTACACAAGGTAAACAAGTTAAGCATAAAACTTTTGATTTTGAGGGTAACTTTACAGGTTATAAGGATTATGATTTAATCTATGAAGTGCATAAGATTAACGGAGAAAAATTAAACTTGGAAGAAGATTTATTTGCCGTTAAATGTTGGTGTACAACAACTGATAAGGAGCATTGGTTATGGATTGAAGAAGAATACAAAGAAAATCCATTAGAGGCTATTGCTAGTACATTTAGAATACATGAAAACCTTATACCTTATATTAAGGAAATTAAAAGACAAGGCGATATTCTTTTGGTTGAAATGTTAGATGATACTATTGAGCCTAGTGGGAATATTGTACCCTTAAATGCTGAACAATATTTTAGATTATTAACAGCACAAAGTTAAAATAAATAAGTTAAAAAACTTGTTTTATTAGAAAAGTATATTTATATTTGTATCACATATTAATTAATTTAAAAATAAAGATTATGAAAAATTTAAAAGAAGTAGTTTTAGAGCAAAGCACTAATACTCACAAATTTTTAGCACAAGAAGTTGTTTCTAAAGATTTAGGTAATGGAATTATCCAATTAGATGTTAACAATGCTAATGGTATTGTTACACATGGGGAACATGGAACACTTAGAACTGAATCTAAAAGAGTTTTTAAGTATGTTCAACAAGAACTTAATCCCGTAACAAAGAAAATGCAATCTGCTTGGGATTAACATTTTTAGTTATTTAGTATGGAATAACCACTCAAATTTTTGGGTGGATATTTTTTTTATATAAATTACTTGTTTTATTCAGTTATTCTTTTTAACTTAGTGGTATCATTTTAACCAATTAAATATTATATATTATGAATAAAGAGATAAATGGAATAAGAGAAGGTTATTGGGAATACTATTATGATAATGGTCAATTACATTCTAAAGGTAATTATGTCAATGGTAAACCTGATGGTTATTGGGAAAGATATTATTCTAATAGTCAATTAATGTATAAGGGAAATTATATTAATAATAATCCTGATGGATATTGGGAATTTTATCATTCTAATGGTCAATTAATGCGTAAGGGAAATTTTATTAATGGAGTTAGAGATGGTTATTGGGAAGATTATTATTCTAATGGTCAATTAATGTGTAAGAGTAATTATATTAATGGTAAAGAAGTTGGTTGTTGGGAAGAATATCATTATGATGGGCGATTAATAGTTAAAGAATATTATATAAGATAGTTATTATGAATAAAGAGATAAATGGAATAAGAGAAGGTTATTGGGAACTATATTATTCTAATGGAGAATTATGGTATAAAGGAAATTATACTTTAGGTAAGGAAGAAGGTTATTGGGAAGGATATTGGGATAATGGTAAATTAATGTATAAAGGAAATTATATCAACGGTAAACAAGTTGGTTATTGGGAAGATTATTGGTCTAATGGTCAATTAAGGTATAAAGAATATTATATAAGATAAAAATATTTTTAAAATTATTTGTTTTATTCAGTTATTCTTATTAACTTAGTGGTATCAAATTATTAATCATTAAAATATAAGTATTATGAAAACAAATGAAATTAGCGTTGAAGATGTTTACAATGTAGCAAATGATTTAGGCATTGACATTAATCAAGATGATGTAAATAAAGTTCTTGAACTTTACGATGATGAACTTGACATTGACCCAACAGCTACATGGGATTTAATTATTGAAAATATATTATATAAAATAAAATAAAAATATTTTCAAAAAAGTTTGGAGAATTAAAAAATAAGTATTAACTTAGCATTATCAAATTAATTATTAATCATTTAAACATTTATTATTATGGGTTTAGACATGTATGTAACACGTAAATCTTACGTTAAAAATTGGGAACACAGAGAAACGAAACACAAAATTAACATTACGCTTGATGGCGTTGAGCGAACAGATATTAATCCTAATAGGGTTTCATATATCGAAGAAGAAGCTGGGTATTGGCGGAAAGCAAATCATATTCATAAATGGTTTGTGGATAATGTTCAAGATGGGGAAGATAATTGTCAAGAGAGTTATGTTAGTATTGAGCAATTTGAGGAATTAAAATCAATTTGTGAACAAGTTATCCTTAAAAAGGATATTGAGTTTAACAATGAAGTTTTGCCAACAACAAGTGGGTTTTTCTTTGGTGGTACTGAATATGATGAATATTATTATGAACAGTGTCAAGAAACTATTGATATTATTAATGAAATATTGGAAATAGAAAAGAAAACACCTGATGGTTGTTCTAGTTCATATTATTATCAATCAAGTTGGTAATAATATATAATATAAGATAATAATAATATTTTTTTAAAATAATTTATTTTATCCAAGTATTATTATTATCTTTATATTCAGTTATTAATCATTAAAAAATTATATACTATTAAACATATCTTAGCTAATCCAAACGCTGAAAGAAATTCTATAGGTTATATTCTTATAACCAAAAATCCAAAGGAGTGATGACCTTTGGTCGTAATATAGGATGTTTAATGGTTAATAAAGAGGAGTGATGACCCTCAAGCTAAATGGGTAACCTGAAAGGGTTATCCATTTTTTTATATATACAGAAATCTGTATTGTATATAAATATTTTATAAATTACTTGTTTTATTCAGATATTCTTTTTAACTTAGCACTATCATTTTAACCAATTAAATATTATATTATGAATAAAGAGATAAATGATAATAGAGAAGGTTATTGGGAAGTGTATTGGGATAATGGTCAATTAAATTATAAGGGTAATTTTATAAATGATAAGCGAGAAGGTTATTGGGAAGAGTATTATTTTAATGGACAATTATGTTGTAAAGGAAATTATATCAATGGTAATAGAGTTGGTTATTGGGAAGGATATTGGTCTAATGGTAATTTACATTATAAAGGAAATTATATAAATGGCGAAAGAGATGGTTATTGGGAAATATATTATACTGATGGTAAATTAAGGGTTAAAGAATATTATATAATATAACGTTATGAATAAAATAATAAATGAATTAAAGGAAGGCTATTGGGAAGTGTATTTCAGTAATGGTCAATTACAATTTAAAGGAAATTATATCAATGGTAATAGAGATGGTTATTGGGAATATTATTGGTCTAATGGTCAATTAAGGTCTAAGGGTAATTATCTTAATGGTAAGAAAGTTGGATATTGGGAAATATATCGAACCAATGGTAGTTTAACATATAAGGGAAATTATATCAATGATAAGGAAGAAGGTTATTGGGAAGGATATTGGGATAATGGAGAATTATATTATAAAGGAAATTATATTAATGGTAAGGAAGAAGGATATTGGGAATATTATTATGAAAATGGACAATTACATTATAAAGAATATTATATAGTATAATATAAAAATATATTTAAAAATATTTGTTATATTCAGTTATTCTTCTTAATTTAGCACTATCAAATTATTAACCAATTAAATATTATATTATGAAAAAGAAATTATTTAACATTTTATCCCCTGATGGATTAACAATATCAATGGATAATTTTAAAACAAAAGGAGAGGCATTAAGTTATTTTGCTGAATGGAAAAAAAGATTTGAATTGCAAGGATATTATTCCTCAAATGATGGTAGGATTGATTTGGAAGATTTGGAAGATGAATGTTGTTTTATTGAAATATAATATAATATTATGGAAGTTTATGTAAGGGTAAATACCTTAAGCAATTTTAAAAATTGCAATGGCAAAGAATTAAAGGTTAAAGAATTTTGGAATAATATTGTTGTATGCGAAGTACCAATGCACGGTTTTGATGAAAATGGAAATCCAATTGGAGATATTATTAGCGTAGATTTTTCTTTAAAAGAAGTTGTAAACATAAAATCTTATTAAAATGGAAAACAATAAAGAAAACAAAGAATATATAATTATAACAATTGGAATTGTTATAGTAGCAATATTAAGTAGTTTATTAATGTTAATTAAAACGCATAATTTATGAAAAATGTTAATTTTATTTTATTAGCTTGTTATTTTTTTATCTTAATACTAATCATAATTAAAATACCTCATATGGTAGTATTATTTATTATGTTAGGTATTATATTATCTTTATTTATTTCAGTATTCATATTAATTTATATTGATAATAAAAATAAAGAAAAAAATAATATTATAGAAGATAAACCTAAATTAAGAGTTAAATTTGATAAGGATTTTAAACAAGAATTAAATTATAATGAATGGACTTATCATATTAGAATTTCATGGTTAAAATCTTAAGATTATGAATAAAACTATAAATGGGTTAAGAGAAGGTTATTGGGAAGAATATTATGATAATGGTAACTTATTATGTAAAGGTAATTACATAAATGGTAAGGAAGATGGTTATTGGGAACAATATCATTTTAACGGTAAATTATGGTTTAAGGGAAATTATATCAATGATAAAGAAGTGGGTTATTGGGAATGGTATTATCTTAATGGAGAGTTAATGTGTAAAGAATATAATATAATATAAAAATATTTTCAAAAATATTTGTTTTATTCAAATATTCTTTTTAACTTAGCACTATCAAATTAATTATTAATCATTAAATCATTTATTATGGAAATCGTTAGAGAATTTAAAAGCAATGATAAAGTCCTTAAGATTGTAAGAGATGAATCGCCAGAATCCCCTAGAGAATGGGATAACTTAACAAAGATGATATTCTTTGGGAATTATAGACATTTAGGAGAAAAACATGATTTTATTAAGAATCAAAGTTTTAATTCAAGAGATGAATTTATTGTTGAAGGAGAAAATATCTTAAGAAAAGAGATTAAAGATATTGCAATTTGTTATCCCGTACATTTATATAATCATGATGGTGTTAGCATTTCAATTGATTATGAATATCCTTATACTGTTAGATGGGATTCGGGTACTATTGGATTTTGTATTATTACAAAAGAAGATATTAGAAAAAATTGGGGAATCAAAAATGTTACCAAAAAATATATTCAACACGCTGATGAAATATTAAGAAGTGAAATCAATACACTTGATAATTATATTTCAGGCGAAGTTTATGGTTTTATTATTGAAGATGAAGATGGAAATCATATTGATAGTTGTTTTGGGTTCTATGGTTTTGATATTAAAACTAATGGAATGTTGGAATATATTCAAGATGAAGAATTTGCTAACCAATTAATATAATATAATATAAAAATATTTATAAAAATATTTGTTTTATTCAAATATTCTTTTTAACTTAGCATTATCAAATTAATTATTAATCATTAAATCATTTATTATTATGGGAACAAGGTCAACAACATTATTCATCGAAACTTACAAAGATGAATCGGGAAAACAAAAGAAAAATAAAATTGTGGTAATGTATCGTCAATTTGACGGTTATCCATCAGGGCACGGTCAAGAACTTGCTGAATTTTTATCTAAGGGTAAATTGGTAAACGGTATTAGATTAGATAATGAGAATGTATTTAATGGTATGGGTTGCCTTTCTGCTCAAGTTGTGGCACACTTTAAAGATGGTGCAGGTGGTATTTATTTACAAACAAATGATAAGAATTGTTGGGAAGATTTTAGGTATCAGGTAATAGGGGATTTTGATACAAAAGAACTTATTATAAAAGTATTTTCATCAGGTAAATCTAAGCCTATATTTGAAGGTACGCCAAGTGAAATGCTTAATTGGATTGAAGAAACTGAAAAACAAAACGCTTAACTTTATGGAAGAATTAATTTTAAAAAAAGTAAGAGGTGGTATTCGTGGTATTAAAATGGGTACTAAAACTATAAGTGATGCTAATGTAGATTATTATTTAGATAAGCTAGAAAAAATCAATGATGGTTTATATAGAGATTATTTAAATGAATATCTTAAGGTTAAAGAAAATTTAAAAGTAAATAATTAGTGTTTGGGTTAAGGTGGATAAGATATTTTTCTTATCCACTTTTTTTATATAAAATATTTGTTTTATTCAGTTATTCTTTTTAATTTAGCATTATTAACCAATTAAATATAAGTATTATGAATAAAGAGATTAATGGATTAAAAGAAGGTTATTGGGAAAAGTGTTGGGGTAATGGTCAATTATGGTTTAAGGGAAATTTTCTTAATGGCGAAAGAAATGGTTATTGGGAAATATATTATTCTAATGGAGAATTAATGTATAAGGGAAATTATATAAATGGTGTTAAATATGGTTATTGGGAATTTTATGATGGTAGTAAAGGTCAATTAAGTGGAAAAGATTATTATATAATATAAAATTATTTGTTTTATTCAAATATTCTTTTTAACTTAGCATTATTATTAACCAATTAAATATTATATTATGAAAAATACAAAAGAAATTAAAAAGCAAAAGAGAAAAGATTTACAATTTATCATTTCAGCTATTACATTTGAGTTAAAGGAGATAGCATATAATGATTATTTTGATACATGGGAAAATAGTGGTGGTATGCAATGGTTTTTTGATGAATGTGTAGATTTAGCAAAAAAAGTTATGTTTAGTGATGGCTCTAAGTATTTAGAGTGGTTATCATATTGGGCATTTACCAATGATGAATATCCAAAAACATTTACAGATATGTTTGGTGAGTGCTTTGATTGGTATCATATGGATTTAGCTAGAAAAGAATTTGAAAGTAGATATGATAAAGATGAACCTAAATTACCAATACAAAGGAATGAAGTTGAATTAATTATTAATTTACTTAAGAAAATTGATGTTGATGGCGAAACAATGGAACATATCATTACAAACGTTGGTATGGAAGAACAGATATTTAGACAATTATTTAATAAATTTTTTGTAAAAATGTCGGAAAATTGTTTTAGATAATTTTGTAGATTAAAATATTATCCATAACTTAGCATTATTATTAACCAATTAAATATTATATACCATGAAAAAATTTCCATACTTAGAAGAATTAATACTTGAAGAAGTTTATTTATCCGATGATAGTGATGAACAAAATCCCGTTGATATTTTTGTAGATAATGATAATATCATGTATGCGGTTGCTAGAACTAATGGCAAAACAAGAGCATTTAAATTAACTGATAATCAAGAAACAATTAGTACAAAATTTAAAGATGAAATATTAGATTATAGAATCGGTAAAGCTAATTATGATGAAGAAGAAGTTAGCTTGGGAGATATATTTATGCACGGAAAATATATTCAAGAAATTCCATATATAATATAATATAATATAATATAAGTAACCTCAATCATTAATTTGGTTGAGGTTAATTATATTATATACAGAAATCTGTATTGGGCATGAGGTAGGTAAAGTTTTATTTTCAGTTATTCTTATTAATTTAGCACTATCAAATTATTAACCAATTAAATATAAGATATTATGAATCAAACAATAAATGCATTAAGACAAGGATATTGTGAAGAATATTATCCTAATAATCAATTAAGGTCTAAAGGAAATTATACTTTAGGTAATAAAGATGGCTATTGGGAGGTATATTATTCTAATGGTCAATTATCATCTAAGGGTAATTATATAAATGGTAACACAGATGGTTATTGGGAAGAGTATTATGAGAATGGTCAATTAAGGTCTAAGGGAAATTATATCAATGGTAACCCTGATGGATATTGGGAGGATTATCATTTTAATGGGCAATTAATGCGTAAAGGTAATTATATAAATGGTGTTAAATATGGTGTTTGGATAGAATATTGGGGTAATGGTCAATTAATGTCTAATGGTAATTATATAAATGATTTAAGGGAAGGATATTGGAAAGAATATTATCCTAATGGTCGAGTAATGTCCGAAATATATAATATAAGATAAAATTATTTTAAAATATTTTCAAAATTATTTTTTTTATTCGATTATTATCCTTAACTTAGCAGTATCAAATTATTAATCATTTAAACATCAATCATTATGGAAAAGTTTGTAAAATTAGAGTTAATGGACGAAAAGTTAAACATTAAGTCATTTACTATTGGTTTATCTAATATTAAGGATAAGAAGAAAAATGCTTTAGAAATTGCTAAATTACATTATGCAATATTAAAAGCTGATAGCAAAATAGAATTGCAAAGAGCAGAATTATTTAATTAAATAATATATGGGATAATATTTGTTTTATTCAAGTATTATCCCTAACTTAGCATTATTAATCATTAAATATTATATATTATGGAAACTATTACAAATCATTTAGCAGAAGAAAAACAAGTTGAATTTTATTTTTCTCATGAATTTAAAAATCATGGTCAATGGAACTTAATTGCAGAAGTTGATTATAAAGGCATTAAAAAAACTTTTAAATTCCATACAACAGATAGCCAATTTATTGATAAATTAAGTCATTTAAGAAGTGATAATGCTACATGGGATTTGATACAAGAAACATACAAAAATAAAATACTAAATGATACTAATATAGTAGATAGTATTTTATATTGGATTAGTGAAATTGAAGTTAAAATTACAGGTACTAAAAGATACCCTACCAATTTTATTGTATATTGGGAAACTGAACAAGATAGTGGTACTATTCATATAGATACTGATGGTTATATTGATGGCGATTATCATGAACTAACAGAAGATATGAACGAAGATTATTATATTGCAGAAGGTTTAAAACATTATGCTATTAGATTTGCTATTCAAAAATTAAAAGATGATGGTTATATTATAACTGAAATTAGCGAATATAACTATTAACAAATTTTAACAACTCTATTAATATATTAAATTATGTTAATAGAGTTTTTTATTATTATATAAAAAAAATATAAGATAGGTTGGAGTCCACTCTACCGATATAATTTACTATATCTCGCCCCTAGCCTAATTGCTATATGTAAAGATAAAACAAATTATTCAGTTATGCAAATATTTTTCTTATTTAGAATTAATTTAAATAACGTTTTATTTTAAAATTATTTTAAAAAGATAGTATAATATTAAAATATTATTATTACCTTTGTTCTATAACCAATTAAAAATTATATTATGAAAAAGATTGTATTTGAAGGAACTGATGAACAAATGGGTAATTTATTTAAGTTAGTAATAGCTAATAAGGATAAAAATTTACCAAAAATTAGAGAAGATTTTCAAACTGAAAATTTATGGTCAGTTGAAGATGTTAAATCTAATTTTAATTGCACTGATGAAATGGCACTTGATATTTTGCATAAAGCATTAACCGATAATGCTACTATGGAACAAATATGGTATGCTATTAATCATTATGCGGAAGAAAATAATTTAACTAAAAAAGAATATTAATATAATATAAAATAAAATAAAAATATTTTAAAAATAATTTGTTTTATTCAGTTATTATTATTAATTTAGCAGTATCAAATTATTAACCAATTAAATATTATATTATGAAGACTTACACCTTTTCAGTTTCAGTTGATTCATTCGACAAACATTCATCATTAATTGATTCATTTATTAATGAAGATAATGAGAATAAAAAACAAGCTAAGTTAAGTGAAAGAATTAATGAGGAAACAACAAAACTACACAGACAAATATTAACTGATTTTGTTGATGAAATTAATAAACAATTAGAAAAAATTAATTTATCATTTACTAATCTTTCTTATAACACTAAAAGTAATGAGTATAGAGAATCATATGCTACTTGCGAATTTAGAATAGGATTGACAACTAAAGTATATTATATATTAAACATAATAGGTATTATGGATAGAGAATTTAAAGACTCTAAATATTCAACTTATACAGGCAATTATGATATTAGAATTAAAAGAAGTCAAACCTATTTTAATAGGGATATAATACTTGTTGAAAAAATAAAAAATATTGATGATGCTTTAAATTATATGAAAGATGATATAATTAATTATATCACAAACTATTTAAAATAATTAAATAATATATGGGATAATATTTGTTTTATTCAATTATTCTTTTTATCTTAGCATTATTAATCATTAAAACATTATATTATGGCAACTAGATGTAACATTGCAATTTTTGAAAAACCTAATACAGATGGTATTAGCGAAGTAAAGGTAATTTATTCTCATTGGGACGGTTATCCTGATGGTGTTGGTAAAACGCTTATGGAACACTACACGGATATTGAAAAGATTAGAAAATTAATTAATCTTGGAGATATTTCTAGCTTAAGAAAAGAAATTGATATACCTGATAATGTTGAACATTCTTTTGATAAACCTCAACAAGATATTACAATTTTTTATGGTCGTGATAGAGGGGAAAGCGGTGTTGAACCTTTAGTGAAATATATGAAAGGTACTGATACCTTAAAGAATATTAAATATAATGAATACCTTTATGTTTACTTGGTTGAACAAGGTAAATGGGTTATTTATTAAAAAATAAAGTTTCATAATGTAGAGGAGTGGTTACCTCAAATTAAAGGGGCAATTTATATTGTCCCTTTTTTTATTTAATATTATATAATATAATATATTATGAATCAAACAATAAATGGATTAAGAGATGGTTATTGGGAAAGATATTATCCTGATGGTACTTTAGCATATAAGGGAAATTATATTTTAGATAAGGAAGAAGGATATTGGGAAGAATATTGGACTAAAGGTCAAATAAGGCATAAGGGTAATTATAAAAATGGTAATAGAGAAGGATATTGGGAATGGTATTATAATGATGGTCAATTAATGGCTAAACAATATTATATTATATAAAAATATTTATAAAAATATTTGTTTTATTCAAATATTCTTTTTAATTTAGCATTATCAAATTATTAACCAATTAAATATAAAGTATTATGAAAAATATCATTTATGTTGTTAACGACAAAAATAGATTAAAAAAAATTAAAGAATTTCCTAATGGACAATTAGATAATGCTATGAGTTACGCTTATAAATTAGCTTATCAGGATAGAACCAAAAAATATAAAATACTTACCGAAGATGATAAAATGCTTAAGGTAAATACTACTATTATTATATAATATAATATTTAATATTATGAAAATAACTAAAGAACAAATATTGAAATTCGATAGAAAATTCAATAGAGAAGAAGAATTAAAAAATTCAAATGGTTGGACTGCTAAACATAAAGTCCATAACTCAATTAAAAATTATTCAAGAAAAAATAAACATAAACTTTTGGAATATTAAAAAAGTTTTTTTATCTTAGCATTATTATTAATCATTAAAACATTATATTATGACATTACTAGAGAGAAAAAAAGATATTGAAAAGCGTTTACTAAAGATATCAGGAGATGAGTATTTAAATGGTGTAATACCACTTGCAAACTCATTTATTGCTGCAAAGAATAGAATTCGTATTGATATGTTATTAGAGTTAATTAATGAAGGTGTTAATGATTCTATAATATTAGATAAGTTAGAAGTGGAGTATAAGAACGAGAGAGAATTGAAAGTTATTGATGAAGAGATAATGCAAATGTATAGAGAGGGGGTAACATTTCTTAATATTTAATTTGGAAATTGAATTTGATTAAAATTAAATATTATATTATATGGAAAATAAATTAGAATTAAATATTGATGAAGTTATTCATTTAGTTAAAAAACTAGAATATAACTATAAGAAAAAAGGAAG
>Ga0070745_1001631_pt1 | contig 12390 bp, 19 predicted proteins | sample VirMetDEL_Mar_4_FD_77438 | JGI IMG/M metagenome (GOLD analysis project Ga0070745, IMG submission 77438) | Aqueous microbial communities from the Delaware River and Bay under freshwater to marine salinity gradient to study organic matter... | ecosystem: Environmental > Aquatic > Marine > Coastal ...
ACATCTATATCACCAGAAATGTCTAGTGAAGTGGCTGTTAAAACTCCAGTAACACCTAATGTTCCACCTATAGTAGTATCATCTGTAACTGTTAAATCGTCTTGTACTTTTAAATCTACAACATTAAGACTGGCAAAAGCGTCAACGACTGCTGCTCCACTTCCTGCTCCATCTAGGTAAACTGCTTTAACATCTCCTGGTGGAATAGTGATATTAGCTCCAGAGCCTTGAGAAATAATAATATTTTGTGAACCACTAGTACCATTTTCAATAAAATGCATTCTGTTTAGTGTGTTAGGAGCAATTGTAATAGTACAAGCTGAATCTAGTGTGCCTGTGTATTCAATATACATAGCTCTTCCTGGATCAGTTGCACCATCTGCTACTGTAGTAGTATGAGTGTCAGCATTGGTTGTAATGCCTTCTGTACCATAACCTAATGCTTCACCAATTAATTCTAAATTTGTATTGGTTGTAGTTCCCCATGTACCACTGGCATCACCAGTAGCCATTTCATTAAGCCTTAAATCATTTACATATGAACTTGCCATTTTTTTTCCTCGTTAAAAAAATTATATATTATTATGCTACTTCACTCCAATTTGGTGTTTGAGAATCACTTATTAAACTCCAAATTAAAATATTTCCTAAAGTACCTGTTGCATTAATTTCTGTAGGATAAACATTAGCGTCTGCTGTTACTTCTTCTAAAGCACCTAATGCCGATGTTGCACTAAATCCTGTTACTCCAATTATATTTTCACCAATTATACCCACAGAAGCTAGGGCTGAAGTACCTGCTAAACCAGTAGGTGCTACATTAGCAACGCCTGTTACAGTTTCGTTACCTAAAGCACTTGTTCCTGCAACACCTGAACTAATAACAACTTCAGCAGTACCTGTTGCTGTTTCAGTACCTAATGCAGAAGTGCTTGATAAACCAGTGACTCCTGTTAAAGCAACTCCTGTTGCAGTAGCTGTTCCTACTTGTCCTGTAGCGGCAATACCTGTTTCAGCAACATTTGCATCGCCTTTACTTGTTACTGAGCCTAAAGCAGAAGTACCTGCTAATCCTGTTTCGGTAATATTTGCATCACCTGTAACTGTTTCTGAACCTAAAGCTGAAGTTCCTGCTACTCCTGTTAAAGTAACAGGTATAGGTTCACCAAAGGTTAATTGACCCCAAGTGCCTCTACCCCAACCAGTTAAATTAGCCATTGGCTAATTTAAGCTATTCTTATAATAGCGTTTGATGCATCAGCAGTAGGGAAAGTTATTGTAAAACTTCCTGCTGTAGATGTTTTATCTCCGCCAAAATCAAATACTGCAACATTTCTATCGGCATTAGTATCGTTATAGATCATGCAACCTCTAGCTGTAATGGTAGCTGTACCAAAAGTTAAATCAGCAAAATCTGTAAAAGCTGTTGTACCTGATGAAGCTGGATTAATATTAGTTAATGCAGAACCACCAGAACTATAATTAGTTCCAGATGCTTGATTGGTTGTGGTAAATGCTGTAGTAGCTGCACCCATTGTTGCACTTGAAGTGTACAAAGCTAATTTAAAAGAATTACCTCCAGAAGCTAAAAAGTTATGCTTTCCTTCTAATAGTTCTTTTTTAAAACTTGTTGCCATCGATTGTGTTATTGCCATTATAGTCTCCTTATAATATTTGCTAGGTCTTTATGACCTTGTTTTTCTAATTCATTACATACTGTGCAAAGATGATTTTCAATTCCTTCTTTAATATAGTATGCAATAACCATTTTTGTTCTATCTTTAAAAGCGTGAGCTTGTGCTTTGATCATAGGATCAGCTTTATCACTGATAGAAATAATCTTGTTTGTTGCCATTTCTGCAATTGTGTCTATGCTATGACCACCATTATCCGTTGTGGTAACACCTAAATTTCCTACTGTAATATCTGTTTTTAATGAAAACATATTAATATTTCTTTGGTTCTACAGGATTTAATTCTAAATCATTTCTATTAATTATGCCAACTGGCTTAGGCGTTTCTTGTATTTGAACTTCTGACAGTTTACAAACACTCATGTTTGGACCATCTTGATAAGTTATTTTCGGATCATTAAGTCTATGATAACCATATAATTTTTCTTGCATTGGTATATCCATATCAAGCAACGATGATCTAGGTGCTACTTCTATTTGTATTCCTGCATCGATACATTTAGATAACCAAAACTCAGTACATGATCTACCTGCTTCTGCAAAATGCATATTGCTTCTATATGTAAAATCAATGCCAAAAAGAGAAAGCTGTTTAACTTTGTTCCATAAAGCAAAAGCTATAGCATAAGGAATTGTGTTATTAAAATATGAGCAGCCTAAATCACTTACTATTGATTCTATTGGATAGTCAATAGCAGAAGGAACTCTGTTATCTAACTCACAAGTATAAATAGGAAAATTACATTTAGGCAAAAGCCTACGCATCATAGGTGTCATTGTTCCAGCATCTTCTGTATCTAGGAATCTACTCATTGGGTCTAAGATAAATGCTCTATCAATTTTAGGTAAAACACCTATCATTGCATTTATTGCCCATACTTCATCAAATTCTACGCTGTGTGTTTGTGATAAATGAAAGTCTATTTGACTTTGACCCATAGCAACTATTGCAACATTCTTACCTTCTAATTCTTTAATAGGCTCATTAGACATTAATTTTTCGTTGTCCATCTCTGTAAGCATCTTTTCTATTATATCCATCTGATTCTAGTGTAAGTCTTTGCAATCCTTCTTGAAATCTTTTTTCATAGTTTACAAGAATATCAGGCTCACCTTTCATAAAGGTATAGGCTTCGCATAAACAAGCATAAAGCAATACTTCTGGAGCATTTGTTCCTAGCCAACTAGTACCATCAGATGTCGCTGATATTGATTGAGGTATATAAAAATAATGTAATTCTGCATTAAGTGATGAGCTTGGGGTTGGACCAACAATAAATGTATTGTCATCAAATTGTGCGTAATGTTTTGGATTTCCTGTTGTAGCAATTGCAGGATAAGCCTCTCTTATAAAACTTACATCTGTACTAAGTAGATAAGTATAATTACCATCAGTGTCTATAGTAGCTAAAGAATAAGGATATAAATAATCACTTGGTGTGGCTAAATATTGATTACCAGAACTTAAATTTCCAGTTACATTTTTTCTAAAATTTGGTAACTCAACAGACTTAATAATTCTTTGTTCTGCTTGAGTAATAATTATTGCTAAGTCAGCAACAAATGTTGATTCTGTATTTTGCGTATAATCTTGTATTGCTGATTTTAATGTTGTATATGTCCAACTCATGATGTGCTCACTGTTACTTTACCTATTTCACCTTTAATATCTAATCCCATAGTGCGAGAACCAAATTCAGAAACACCACCACCTATTGGATCGAAAGCAAAATATGTTGTTGATTCTTCTTCTCCTGTATCTACTCTAGGGTTATAAAGACTTTGTTTATCACTAGTATCTATTTGACCTAGTTTAAGTTGTGGTTGATCTTCATCAAAACATTCATTGCATACACGAAATCCAGTTCTTTTACTGTCTAATATTTCATATTTTAAATTATTTAATTTAAATGAAAAACCACAACGATCACATATTCCTAATGCTTTTTTGCCTTGTGCGTACATTTAATTATAAAAACTTACATCTGGAACAAATCTAACTGGAGCTTTTTCTCTATCAGCTTCAGTTACCTCTTCCCATAACTCCATGTAACGCTGTCGTATCATAGGAACTCTTTGTTGAGCTTCTGGAGACTTACAAGCTAAGTTATATGCTAAGGCATAGGTTAAGCAAGGAAGGTATCTAGAAGGCACATCAGCATTTAAAGTAGCTACTGTTCCAACATCTTCTATTCGTTTTACATAATCATAAACAAGTGTATATGTTTGTGCTGAGTCTGGAGTTGCCCAAAGAACTATTTTCACTGAGTCACTGTCTTTGTCTACAAAAAATTGTGTAGGTTTTGATTGAGTTAGTTTACTGGCTTGGTGGGCATATTCTGTTCTAGATATACGATTTAATCTTTGATCAAATTGTTTATTGGTATCTGCAGAATCAGTTCTAATAAAAACATCTACAATATCTAAAGCACTTGCATCTACTGTATAACTGCTTGTACCTGCTGTAAGCACAGTAGAGTCTTGTTCTATTGTCCAAAGATTTAAACCTTTGTTCTGCCATTCTAAAAATACAAGGTTAAGTGCTCTTTTTGCACTTCTATAGCTATAACCTGAACGAAGCTCTAAACCACATAGATCATAGGCTTCTTCCATGATTTCACTCATGTCTAGATTAAATGTTGTTGTTCCACTTGTTGCCATTATTTGCTCTTATTATTTTTTTTTTCTATTTGTTTTTTTTTAATTTTGTTAATTTTTTCTCTGTATTTAGGACCTTTTTCATCACGATATCTTTCACTGGCTGTCTTATAAGATTTTTTGGTTATTTCAGAATAATAAGGTTTATTTAATTCTGTGTTTGTTTTTTCTTCTGTATTGTTATTTGTTACATCACTATAAATTTGTGCTAACCCTTTAAAACTTTTCATAACCTGTGTTTCATTAGGAAAGGCTTTTTTATTATCTTCTCTACCAATTTGTCCACCAGGATTAAATCTATTCCTTTTCATAATTATCCTATATTAACACTTCCATCTTCTACGAGCCTGTCTAATTCTAGAATCAGGATCGTTTCTTGTTTCTGCTGAACTGTTTTTAAGTTGTCCTGCTGACCTTGCACAATAAGATTTTCTACGCTTTGCAGCCTTACTACCTTTTTTTACTTTACCTGTTACTGCTGTTTTTAACTTAGAACCTGGATTTGCTTTGCGATAAGCCGCAACTCCTTTCTTAGTCATACCAGCACCAGACTTGGTAGATCGGTAATTAGCACCCTTACCTGTAGTTGTTTTGCGTATAGGGTTTTCTCTTTTTCTTTTGGTCATTTAAAAAAAGTTAATTAACCTTTACCACCTTTAGGCATATATTTAGATGACTTTCCACCTATTGCCATACCTTTTGCAGTTTTATTTTTTTTCATAGCTGGTCCACTTGTATTGCCACCGCCAAACATTTTTTGCACATATTCTTTGTACGATTGAGTTTTAGCTTCTTTGCCTACTTCAGTTTTCATACCACCAGCAGCTTTATATTCAGATGATTTTCCACCACCTCTCATGTATTTTGATTTTTTCATAATTTACCTTTTTAATTAAATAGTTATAGCACCCTCTGTAAGGGTACTATAAACAAAGTGAGTTATGCTATTTTTTAGTAGCAGTTTTTTTAGACTTACCTTTTTTAGCTGGAGCTTTTTTAGCTACAACTTTTTTAGGTTCTTTTACCTTAACCTCAACTACAGGCTCTTCAACCTTTTTAGAAGGCTGCATTTCTGCAACTTTTCTTTGAGCATCTTCAAGATCAGGATCAGGACCAAAAATTGGTGTCCATATTCCATTTTTATTTTCTTGAAGAACTTTATATTGAGGTGGAAATTGACCTGTTTCTGAAATAATATATTTCATAATAATCTCCTAAGCGTGAAATACTGTCATTGTTAAAAATGTTGATACAGTATATTCAACATAGATACCTGCAGAAAACACTACGCCTTCATCTGGTATAACTACATCTCTTGTTGCATCAGCATCACCAACAGAACTTAATCCCATAATACTTGTACCTGAAGGAGAAGTATTTAAGAAATCAACAGTACCTGCTGTGGCTGTACTTGTTAAATAAATACCTTTAAGCCTACTTCTTCCTGCAAATATAACATCTGCTGCTGAAGCGTTAACTCCTGCTGAGACATTACCTGCTGGATTACCAACTGCTGAAATGCCTGATATAGTTTTAAAAAACTTAGTTCCAGTAGCAGTACCTGCGTTAGCACCTGTAATGGATTCTGTTTGAGCATCTCCATTAACATCAGTGCCAGTTACAGTAAAAGATTTAGCTGCATCATTCCCAGCAGAAAGGATCGTTACAATCCTTCCATGACTAAGTGAAACTGCACCACCTGAAGCTAACGCACCACCTATTACAAGTGCTGCGTTATTTCCAACTGAGGCTGCGACTGATATTCCATCTGCGTCTAAGGCTACTGTGTCAGCAGTTATAGTAACTGCTTGTACATCTGAATATCCTGACATAATGTACTCCTGTTAAGCTACTGTAGCTATTGGAGTTGATAGAGCAGTTGTCATCCACTTGGAATTTGTTCCATCATCTGAAACACAAGTCATAGATACTCTAGCATTTGCAACTGTTGAGTTTACTAGGGTTAAAGTATCTCCTGCTACATCACTTACTGCGTTAGCTGCTGTTCCTGCAACCAATGAAAGCATTGCTTGGAAATCTGATACACCAGAACCTGGAAGTACAATAGTAGTAGTTACACTGCCACCAACTGCTACTGTAAGTTGAAAGTCATAATGAACTCCTACATTATCAGTAGATACAGCAGGTAAGGTAATTACATTGTTTGCTGCTCCATTAATCAAAAACAAAGTTCCTGATTGAGCTGCTGTTAAAGTAGCTGATGCTGCTCCAGCCGCATTAAAAGTAGTATCTACTACCTGTTTTGCATTAATTGTACTTGAAGTAGTAATTGCACCTGCTGATGAAATATCAAGGTTTGTTGTAATTGCACCTGTTGTGCTATTTTTAGTGATTTGTTCAAAACCACCTTCGGACCTAACTGGTCCATTAAATGTTGTGTTAGCCATTTTATTCTCCTAAAAGAAAGTATCTATCATCTTGGCAAGTCTGCTAGGGCAGTTAATAGATTAATTAAAAATTCCCTAGATTAAAAAAAAAGGGGGAACATAAGCTCCCCCTAAGTGTTCTTACGAACTACCTGGTGAACCATAGATACCAAGCGGATCGGATACTCCAAAGGAATATCTTTCTCTAGCTTTATATCTAACATTACCAGTTTCAAAATCACCATCCATAGATGTTGTCATCGGTGCTCTGACGAAATGCTTCATGCCGTCTGGAACATCAGTAGTGATAAAGAAAGCATTAGTATCAGTTAAATAATGATTAACTGAATAGCCTTCTGGAATCACTCCATTAGTTTTTACCGCATTGATGTCATTGTCAGCCGTTCCAACTCTATAGTCACTTTGTAAAAGCCTAGTAGCAACAAACTGAAGTTCAGATGGTACTATTAGTTTTTTAGCTCGTGCAGCAATTTTAAGACCTCTTTCATCAGTATATTTACCAATTTGGATGATCGCATCTTCTAAAGATGTTTCATTCAAGTCAGCTCCTGTTGTAGGTCTATTGCTGTTAGTTCCGCCACTTACAAGTGGATGAGCTGTGCTAAATAAAGCAACCCCATCGCCTGAAGTAAATGCAGTGCTAAATCCATTGTTTAATGGAAATGCTCCTTTTACTTGCTTTGTGTAAGCCATTGCACGAGCTAGTGCTTTAGTATATCTAGCTGACAAAGAAACATATAGATTATCTTCCATAGCTTCCTCTGTAACTGAATATCCCATTGCGATAGTTTCGTGTGTGTAACGAGCCACAAAAGATTCTTGAGCAGTATCATAACTGATAGTTGATCCTTCATTCTTTACGGGTGCTGCACCGAAGCCAGATAGTTTTAGTTCTTCCTCAAATGATCTCTCGGAATTCTCTGAAACATAAATTTCTTCGTGCTCGTTTTCGTAATTACCATACTCTTCACCAAACAAGGCGTTAAGTCCAGGTAATAGTTGCTTGAGCTCATTAGCTCTTGATATAGCTGCCATTATTTACTCCTTAGCCTATGCCAGTTGTGTTGAGCAATTGATGCCCTACGTTAAACATTACAAGTACATCAGTAAACTCATCGCCAATTGCACTATCAGGACCATCGACAAAGTCGATAATCTTTAGTGGTAGTGTGGCGGTATTAGCTGCTGTACTCCCATCTACGCTATTTTTACTGTTTCCAATAGTTGTAGTTCCTGCAGTTTGCACGATAGCACAATTCTTGCCCAAGTCATCTTGAGTAAGAGTTTCATCGCCTTGCATTTGCATGATTACAAAAGGATCAGTAGCAACATACGCAACAATATCATCTGCAGCTATTGAAGCTGGAAAATATTGATTTGGTGTGAATTGACCTGTAGTAGGATCAGTGTAAGCACAACCAAGGAAAACACCAATCGGTGTTAAAGACGTAGTACCAGTATCTTTTTGGATAGTAGTATTAGGGTTGTCATCAGCTAACTTTACAATATCGCCATAGAATATGTCTGTACCATATGCATTTTTGATTTTGTAATGTGTAACTTTTCCTTGATAAGGGCTTCCAACGATAGTACCAATAGGTCTGCTCCCATAGGGAGTTGCTGTGGTTGACATAATTGTCTCCTTATTAAATTAATAAAAAAAGATTCTAAGAATCTTTCCCAAAAGTTGTTCTCGATTTACGCTCAAACACTTGTTTGGTCGCCATTCGATTGTCTTGGTCTTTAAAATAAGTATTATCAACAGAATCTACTTGAGAAGCAGATAGTTCACTAAAGTGTTTATCTCTAGCTATCGCTCTCTCTTGTGCCATCTTACATAATAATTGTCCGCCTATTTCTATGTGACCTTTCTTTGCCCATTCTGAGTTGTGATCCTGCATTTGTATTTGAAGTTCTGGATGATCTTCAAGTCGGACTGGCTTCCACCCTTCCCTCATTCTTCTAGAAACATTTGGATTATCAGTCTGCCCTAATAGGGTAGTTCTAATCCATCTGAATACCCATCCGTCTTGCGGATCAGGCTCTGGAAGATTACCTGCTGCATCCCAGCTCATTGGTCTTTGATCGATTTCTCGACTATCTAAACTCCTTGGAGTACGCACTTGTTCTTCAGGAGAGTCAGTTTTAACTTCCTTATTAGATGTATCTTTATCTGACATATTAAATCTCCTTTAATAATTGGTTTGCATACTGCTCAGGACTTATACCAAGTTGTCGTGCTAATTTAACTTGTGTCTGAGTCAGACGTACTTGCGAGGGTTTCTTATTTCCGCTATCCCTCGTGGCGGATGCAACAACTGTTGAAGGTTGTCGTTTTGTTGTTCCAGCTTCACTGACTACTTCTGCAGTCTGATCTACTTGAACTCCAAAGAAATTTGGGTATTCATTACGCATATTTTTATCTACTTCTGCGTAATATTTTTGTGAATCTTCTTCAGGATTTATTCCCTGATTACGAAGTCTTTGATCAATGGTTAAAGCATATGAACTCATTTCTTGATGTTCAGGTACTGTACTCATAAACCAAGGATTTTTACTTGACCATGCTTTCATATCAGGATCAAGTTCTTGTTGTTGTGTTGCAGGTTGTTGCACAGGCATATTTTTAGTAACTTCTGCTTGTACATTTTGTGCCATGTTATTTGACTGTTGTTCTGCAAGAGTAGCTCTAGCTATCATCTCTTGTGCTTTAGTCATAGCATCAGCATCGCCTTCTTCGTAGGCTTTCTTAAATTCTGCTTGAGCATTTTGTTTTGCCCACAAAGCATTGTTATGTGCTTGTTTGTTTAATACTTCACCACCTTGTTCAACCATAGCTTGTAGCCTTTGGTTTTCTGACATCATGGTTTGCAATCTTGCTACAGCTTCTTTAGATTCTCTTGCTGCTGCTTCTTTTGCTCTTCGCTCTTCGTGGTATTCGTATTTAATTTTAGATATGCGATCAGCAGCTCTTTTGCTGTAATCAGCTATTTCTTTGTCAACTACATCGTCATCTACTTCTGGAGAAGCATCTTCTGCTTTTGCAGGTCTACGATCTTCTTCTGGAGTATCATCAATAATAGTAACTTCTAAGTCATCTGGAATTTTATTATCTATTTCAGTTTGCTTACCAAAGAATTGATCTTCTTGTGTTTGTGGAACAACACCTTCAAAATCAGGCTCTTCATTAATTATTTCTGCTTTACTCATGCTCTTACTACTCCTGTTGGATCATCGACCACTGCTTCCACAGTGTCATCATTTATTAAACGAAATTCTTGTCCATACATTTTCATGCGAGTTCCTGAGTAAGCTCTAAAAACAACCCAGTCACCTTCTTTACACCAAGGTCCGCTTGGAAACCTTTTAGTGTCGTTGTAACATTCATTGCCTAGTTTTAAAACATATCCACAAATATTACTTACTTCTTCATCTCTAAGAGTTGTAGTTGCTTTTATAATACCGCCATCAGTTTTTTCGTCTACTCTAGGCATAGCTATAAGAATCTTCCACCCTTTTGGTTCAGGTAGTTGGCTTTTTATATTTTCTTCTACGACAGGAGTTTCAACGCTTTCTGGTTCTGGAATGTTTATTTTTTCCTTTTTACTCATATTTTTATGCACGACTTTAGGAGTCGAGTTCCTATTGTTCGAGAACCCTTTCAATATAATCTAGTAGTTCTCTTTCTGCGAGGGCAATCCCCTCGATAATACCAACCATTTTTTGATAATCAGGAAAGTCTTTACAAGCTCCTGTAGCAATATGATCAGCGTGTTCATTCATCATACCACGATACTTTAACTTCAGATGTTCTGAAAGTGATAGCTCAGTGATTTCATTTGTCATACTAATCGCTATCTTTAATCATATTATTAGCTATGTCAACACCTGTTTTAAAATCTTCTATTGATTGTTTTGTTTTTAAAGTTTCTTGTGCTATCAAATCACTAGCAACTTGCTGTCCTATTTTAACACCAGCTATTTCTTGTTCTTGTTTAAGCCTAGCTTCTTGTATTTGTTTATTTGATGCAGCTTTAGTAGCATCAAGTAATAATCTGCCTTCATCTATTTCTATTTTAGCTTTTGCTTGTGCTTCTTTAATTGCGACTTCTTTTTCTTTAGCTTGAATGAGTGGGTCTTTTTGTTGCTCTTGTACTCTTTGTTGTTCAGCTTGAGCTTGTGAAGTACCTAATACTCGCTTGGCTGCTTCTGCTACAAGGCTTGATATACGTTTCTCAACATCTGCTGGTAATGGCTCACCTTCTGGTGGTAACTCTACGCCCATTTCTTCTTCAACTTCTTTTCTGTATTGCATTGATAAATGCTCATTAATATAAGCTGAACCTGCAGCTAGTATTGAAGGTGCATTTGGACTCTGACCTACAAGTTGTTGTATTTGTGGGTCTTGCTGTGCTGATGTAACTACAGCAATGTGTGCTTCATGATCTTGATCAATGAATGCTTTGACTGGTTTTCCATTAATAATATTTTGTACTGCAGTAACTGGGTCAACTGATTTAACATCATCAATATCAGGAATGATATCTTCTACATCTTCAATGCCTAATACATTAAGCATCTGTCTATGTAGTTCAGGTAAGTTATACATATCAGGAGCAGACTGAGCTAGTTGCATAGCTGCTTGATATTGCATAATTCTTTGAGCCATTGTTGCTGCATTAGGATCAGATACTGGTAGTACATCTACTCTGTTATCAAAATCTTCTGCTTTAATATCTTCTCCTTCATCTGTTTCATAAGGATAAGAAGGGTCTGTAAAGTCTTTTACAATGCCAACTAATATATCAAACTCTTTACGCATTGAAGCGTGAAGTCTAGATTGCACAGCACTCATAACTTTTTGATTTCTTTCTAGCAATGCTAGTGTAGTTCCAACAGGTGCATTGTTGCTCATATCAGATACTTTCATGTCTGACATACTGGCAAACCTTCTGCCTTCTTCTACTATGTTTCCTAGCAATGCAAATAATGTAGACGATGGTTCTTTGTATGGTAAGAATGTAATGTTGTCTCTAATAGCACCACCTGGTACATCAACATCTCTAAATTCTCCAGGCATGATAGGAGTATCATCTCCCTTAATTCTGAGTCCTCTAGCTTTTAAACCACCAGGTAAATTACTTAAAGTACCTGCATCTACTAATTGTCTTAGTATGGATGTAGCTGACTTGGCTAATCCTCCTACCATATGTATCAAACCAAACCCATAGAAACCTAATCCTGGTAAGTATTGATAATGTACAAAGTGCATTCTTCTTAACTTTTTAGTGTCATCTTCATAATAGTTTCTGCGTATGCTAAGAATAATGCCACTTGGAAAATCAATAGTAACAACATAAGGTATAGCTATACCTGTTTCTTTTCCTGAGTCATCGGTATCTTCAAACCCTTCAAGGTCTAAATCTACCTGCATTTCTAATATTGTATGGCTTTGATCGTAGTTATAAGTATCTGATTCACCAGTAATTTCGTCATACTTTTTGTTGATATCAGAAATTTTTTGTGAGCCATCAGGTATCTCTATGTCTCTATAGAAACCATTGAACTGCATTTTTCTAACTACATTAGAAGATTTACGCATAACATGAGTAGCTCTTTCACAAGTTTCT
>Ga0070745_1001636_pt1 | contig 12370 bp, 13 predicted proteins | sample VirMetDEL_Mar_4_FD_77438 | JGI IMG/M metagenome (GOLD analysis project Ga0070745, IMG submission 77438) | Aqueous microbial communities from the Delaware River and Bay under freshwater to marine salinity gradient to study organic matter... | ecosystem: Environmental > Aquatic > Marine > Coastal ...
AGTTCTTGCGTCCATTTTTCTTTGTTTGGGGTCTTTAGCTCCTTTAGGATATCTAAATGGTAATAATGCTTTAGTCTCATATGCAGGTTGACCCTTTGCTAAATCTCCATATCCCGTTCCATAAAGAACATCTCCTTGAGCTTCTAACATAGCTATAATCTTAGGATCAATGCTTGAATCAAAAGGTTTAGCTATTGGAATTTCTATTCCTGAAAATGCAATCTTCGCAATTTCACGATTATACTCAGCTAAAGGTCGTGGCAGTGGAGGCTTATGTGTCATGTCCCAACCAGGTCCACCATATTTTCCTGCTTCTTTGTATGCCTTTTTGGACAAAGCGGCATATTCTTCGTCATTTAGTATCTTAAAACCTCGTGGTAAATATGACCCTCTAGGACCACTCTTACCTCTTCCTGGGCCTAGTTGTACTCCTCCTGGAGAACCATTAGGGAATTTTTGTATATATCCACCTCGGTTCATCTGGGCAAGATTGTCAGCCCCTATAGCGTCTACAGCCTGTCTTCTGAAAACAAACTCTCCTGGAGTTAATCTAGCTGAATAAGTATCACTATTTCCTTTGCCTGGAACTAAACCTCCAGCAGCAAAACCTCGACCTTGTGGCCTATTTAATAAAATACTATTATTATTAACTACGTTTTGATTTAAAGCTAAAACACTATTATTTAAAGTATTAATAGATTGAACCAATGCGTTAGTAGCAGTAGTACTTAGAGTTAATGCTGTAGTAAGTGGCTGATTACCGCCACCACCTCTATTTCCGCCTCCTCCTCCTCCAGAAGTTCCACCTGTGGCTCCTCCAGCTCCACCCTGTCCACCAAAAGGCAAAGCAAATCCACTAGCAAACTGTCTAATACCGCTACCTAATTTTATGGCTCCAAAAGTTAATAATAAAGGTAATAATGGTTTTAATGTCCTTCCTAAATCAACTAATCCATTAGTTAACAATAAAGCAGAGCTTATAAAAACTTTAAAACTAGTAGTGTCTCCTATTTCTCTAATTAGACTTAAGAAATTTTCTCTAGTTTTTGTAAACTGAACAGCAAGACTTTGTTGCGCTGTAATTGCGGCAGAAGTTAATGAAGAGGAACCCTTTTGAGCAACATTTAGAGCCTGTTGAGCAACAGAGAACTGTTGTATAAGAGGAATGACCTTGCCAATTTGTCTAAATCCACCCAGCTCTTCTGATATTCTGGCAAAATCAGCACTACGAGGATCTATACCAGCTAACCCTTCACTAAGTCTTCTAACAGCTTCAAAGGGTCCAACAAATTTACCTTCTAGATCTCTTAATTCTACGCCATATTCTTTTAATAAATCAATTGTTGAACTTCTTTGAATTCTGGTAAAAATTGTTCTTAATCCAGTAGCAATAGTTTCGGCACTTTCTCTAGAAGTTTGTCGAACACTAGTAAATAGCGCAACAAATTCGTTTAAACTGTCTTTACCTTCAGTAATACCTCTGCTAGCACTAGAAAACACACCGCCGGTACGCTGTATAGCCGCAATAATATCTCCGGCTTCAACAGCAAAACTAGCAGCAACAGCATTAATACTACCAAGTACAGGGTCCAAATCTGAAGCAACCAATCCGAACTGTCTAAGGGCTGCTATTGCTCCTTCTGTAGTACTAGCAATGTTTTCAAAAGACGGCGCTAAAGAAGATTTTGCCAAAGCCTCTAATGCTATTTTTGTTTGTTCAGCACTTAAGCCCGCTTGAGCCAGAGTAGAAGAAACAGAAATTAATTCGCTTGAAGCAACACCCAAGCTTGTAGAAAGTCTAGTAATTTCATTACTAATACCTTTTAAATCAGCCACAGATTTATTTGTAACTTGAGACAATCTAACTAATTCCTTGTTAAAAACAAGAAATTCTTGATATGCTGCACTTATAGCATTAGTAACACCATATATTACAGTTGTAACACTAGTAAATGCGGCAAATCTTTTAACGGCCAATCCTGATTGTTTGCCAAAAGCTTCAATAGCTGTTCTAGCTTCATCCACAGACTTTTTGGTGCTACTGGTAGATTTCGTAACAGAATTAGCTGCGGCAGCAGCTTTTTGGCTAGCGGCTGAGGTAGTATTAAGAGCTGTAGATAAAGATGTTAATTTAGCGCTAAGGCTACCAACACTCTTATTGGCAGATTTTGCTGCAGAATCTAGCTTCTTAATTTCTGAGGTAACCTTTTTAACACTACTTGCAGCAGATCTATCTAATTTAAATTTTAATTCTGGTTTTATCGCCTTTATATCTTTTTTAATTTTTGATACTATAGGACGTAAATTATATGGTCCTTTTAGATTGATTCTAGCGGTTAAGTTAAAAGATTGAGCCATATCAATTAATCCTCATATAAACAAAAATCCCCATTGACATAATCAAAGGGGAAATTTGTAATTTATAAATCCAATTTGTTTTATTCTGATTTTTCTTCAGCATTTTTTTCTGTGGGATTTTCTGTAACTTCATCTTTTTCTGTCTCTTTAATTGGTTTTCCATCATCATCCAAAAATGGTTCGAAGTCTACTAGCCAATCTCCTTTTTCGTCTACCAAATTACCATCTTGATCAACAAATTTACCATCTTCATTTATAAATCTACCATTTTTATCAATTAATCTACCGTCAGAATCCACCAATCTGCCTTTATCATCTACTAATTGTAAATCTTCGTTAACGAAATTATACTTCAATAAAAATTTATTTTCTGGTAATTTTTTCTCAAAATCATTATCTAGACCATACATCATAGAAGCTAGTTTTTGAGCAGCGGTAATGGCCACCTCTTCTCCAGCCCTATTCAGATAGTCTTCATAATTTGTGAAATATTTATTACTAGTATTTTTATACACCACACAAGCAGAAACCAGATAATTAAATCTAGCATTATCAGCTTGCCCTTCGGCTGTATGGGTGTCTAATTCAGTTTTGACCGATATTAAATTTCTTAATTCTTGTCGGAAAGAATAAATTTTTAATGCTATGTTTTTAGCAGCATTAAGAGGAATGCCTCCTTTTGCAAGCTTTTTTTCATTATCTAATATTTGTTTTTGTAAAGTCTTGAACTGTATTTCTTTATTATCGTCCCATAGCCCCTGATCTTTTAGCAGATCATCCAGTTTGGCCCTAACTATTGATCCAGATTTAATAGCATCAGAAAAGGCTTGATTATACACTTTTTGAGATTCTCTCTGGTCTTTAAGTGTAGCAGCTTGAATCTCTAAATCTATTTTTTTACCATCGATATTAACACTAAAAAAATTATCCATTTTTATCTCTCCTATTGTTATCCTTGTTTTTAAACACAAAATTGTAATTGTATAAGTATTTTTCTTGATCGGCAAAAAAGTTTTTTAGATCTTGTAATGCTAATCTGATCTGGTGGTTACCATGATTTAGTATGTCTAAACGTAAATCTTCCCACTTATCTTCGAATTCTAATTCCAAATCACTTTTAGATTCTGATCCATGGTTCCATAAATAGCCGAAAGATTTTTCTATTCGGTGTAACGAGCCTATCATAGTTGTTCGTATTCTAGTTTCTATATCTTTTACGATATCTTTATCTTTTTTTTTCATATGTTATTCCTATTGTTACGTAACTTTTCTTTTAATTTTCTTTGAACATGCGGCAAGTCCACTTCTTTTACATTCCCTTTTTCTTGTATAATTTTACGAGCCGTAGCTATATCTCGTTTTGTATTGGCATCATTTAAGTCGAAAATAGCGTTAGATTCGTTTTGGTCATTGGTCATAATAAATACTTCGTCTCCTTGTTTTTTATCCAAGCCATATTTATCAGAAATATGCTTTTTCTTTTTTTCTTTTTCGTTTTTATCATTTTGATATAAAATCCAACCATCTAAAGCATCATCATCTTCCATAACCTCAGAAGAAGGAGCATCCAAATGTTCTCTAACAGAATCCAAAACTTTTGTAAAATTTACCAATGATTGCTGTTCATCTGTCCATTCTTGTATAGGCTTAGCAAAAATTTGTTCCTTAGAAATATTCCAAAAAGATTTCCACATATAATTTCTAGAAATTTTCTTAATTGTATCAGTATTAATGGTATGATTGTGTATCTCTAACAAAAATTTTTCTAGTAACAAAAAATTGACATTTTCAAAATTATCATACTTAAAAACTTTGCTTCCGTCAATATTATATATCATATTAGTTATTAAATATTGATTCTTAATATTTTCTGCATAATGCTCCAATGTTAAATAATCAAAATAGTGCTTTTTATTAATTAATACATTAATTTCGTGAAATAGTTTTTGAATTTGTTTTTTAAGATTATTTCTAAGAGACAAATTATCAAAATTTAGGTATAATTGTATTTTTAGATTGTCTAAATTTTTGTAGGATAACTTAAGACCCTCTTCTTTTTTTTCATTCCAAATATTGTATACTTTTAGTAGATTATCCGTAACCTGTTTTGTAATCCAAGATTTAGTATCAAATTTATTGTCCTCTATTACAGACAAATAAACTTGATAAGCATCATTTTTTTCTTTTAGTGTTGGTAGTATTATTTTATATGTAGTATTATTAATACATAAAGTATAATATCCATTTATAATCCTATAAAGATAGGATTCTATATCTAATTCCACAAATCACCATAAAATTGATCAATCTGTAAAGTCGTTTATAGTTAGAGTGTTATATCCGATATAGGTAAATGTTTCTGTAACATTGCCTCCACCAGTATCTCCTCCACTATAACTAATAGATTGTAAAGCATTTCCAGTACCAAGATCAAATTCATAAGCAGTGTTACCCTCTGCGTCACAAACAGCCAAGAATATAGGTTTTCTTTGCTCTCCTCTACCTTCGCATTCATTAGTAACTTCTTCAATTAAAGCATCACCACTATCACTAATATCGTCAGCTATAACATCAAACGTAGTTGTAATTTCGATTGGAAAATTAACAAAGCGATGAAAAGGAGAAAATTGTCCTAAAGTAAACATTTTTTCTCTACCAAAGCTGGTACTAACAGTAATATTACTGATTTTACGGCCAGTAACCTCAGAAGGTAGTGTTGATTGTGATAATTGCATGTTTTGTCTACGTAAAACATTACCACCAGTATCAGCGGTAACTAATCCTGGTCCTTCGTGAATAGGCGCGTCAATAGCACTGGTATGAGCTTTGTGACTACCAACAAAAGTTACCTCTTCTGTGAAATCGCCGTCTACTGGAAAAGTGTATGTCAAAGAATCAACAAAACATCCAGTCATATTAATAAAAGAAGTAGCATTAGCAGCTGCTAAAACATTTCGTGTATCCTCGCCAACAGTAAGATCAATAGTAGATGTATCATTTGCATGAGTAATAATACTACCATCAGCAGGTACAGGACCAGCATGGTTCGCCTGAGAAAGAGTCCAGATTAATTCGTGTCCGTCTAAAACTTTATTAATTGTTATCGAAACATCAGGATCCACTTGAATATTATCATATATATCTAATCTGCCAAGTTGGAAAACTTGTTCCAAGTTAAAATTTGTGTCTACTGATACGCTTTGAGCGCCTTGAACTGTTCTCGGTGTGTTTTGTGTAGAATTTACAGCGACGGCGTGACTAGCATAAAAAATTCTGTTGTTTGGCATTTTGATTCTCCGGTAAAATTTTGACGGTTATAAATTAATACACCACTTTAGTTGTTAATGCCAAAAATTATTTCGGCTGTGAGCTTTACTTTTGCTTCTGCAAAAAAAGGACTAAACGACTCTACATCGCTAGCAAAAATATCTATAAGTCTACAATTACGCCACTTATATACACCACAACCTATTAATTCATCATATTTTAAAGCTTGTGGATTTAAAGTACCATTAATTAAAAACGGCTGAACACCATGCTTAATAACCAAATTAGTATCATACATATTAATAGTTTTATCTTGTTGTAATCGTATTATATCTATAATTTTATTACGATCAGACATAGTCTCAGCTACAATATTCAAAATTAATTCTTGTTTCATTATAAGCGACTTGTCTCCAAGTTGCCAAGGACTTGATAATCCCCTAGAAACTGTTTCAACAATTATTGCGGGTAATTGAACCCTATTATTACTAAGTATACTAAAATCACCTCTATTTAATTGATCAAAATGCTCAGCGTTAGCATCTGTCTGATATTGTAACTGTCTCCACCATTGAGCATTATCGTAGTTGTAAACCTGAATGCTCCTATAAGAATATTCCATTTCTACATTGGTAGAGACTGGTATAGGATTTGTAAATATAATTCTACTATTAATATAATCGACAATATATTCGTATGTTCCTGTTGTATTTAATGGATAGAAAGTATTTTCAATATAAATTCCGGTAATCAAAACAGGAGATATGGATTGTAAATATTCGGCAGGACACGGGGTATTTTCTATGGTGGGACAAGGAGTTGAAGGCTGAATAGGAACTGCGGGCTGCATACATTGAGTATAAACTATATCGTCTTCCCAAACCCAATCTTTTCTCATTGTTTGCCATACTTGGCCAGTAGAAAAGTTGGGATCTTCAGTAGGTTTTAATTTAGATAGAGGATTGCCGTATATATTTTGATTATTGCGTTGAACGTTAACAAAGGCTCCTATGTGTAAAAATCCCCATTCTAAAAAACTTTTAATATTATTTTCTATTTGTGACATAAATAGATGTTTGCCTATACTATCTATACCACTAAATTTTGTGTTAGATATATCGTATGTCATTTCAAAGCCTCTTTAAATAGAGTGTTAATGTCGTTATCAACAGATTCAATAGCTCTAGTAATCCAATTGTTATTTTTAGTCCCAACAAATTCGCCAGGAACACTCCATTTTCCTCTTTGAACACCTTTCATAACTGCCATACCAGTTCTAGAATTAGGGTTTGGTCCAAATTCTACAACATAGTCTCTAATAATAGTTTTATTTCCAAATAATAATAACCATTCTAACCAATTTAAATCTGTTCCTTTTTCGGTTCTAAATGTTGACGCAGAAGAAGATAGTACATCGGCATAACTGCTATCTATCATACTAATACTAAAACCTCCAGAAAATTTATTATTTTGAATAGTTAAAGCATTGTAATTAGCGGTTATTTTTTGCCAAAAAGCTAGGATATTATCTAGTCTACTTTTGCTATCTGGCAAACCAAACTCATATTTTAGATCTCCGTATATTAAAGAATTATATTCTGGTGAATTAATTATGGCTTTAGTTATTAGGTCTACTATTCTGGTTTTGCATTTATTAAAAGCTTTTTCTAAATATTTATTAACATCTTTTTTTAAAGCATTCAATATTTTGCGCTCAATTTGCTGTGTGTTTTCTGTTATAAATATAGAAGATCTGATGTTGGTCATTATTGAACGCTCTTCCATGTTGTGACAATATAATTATTGTCGCCAAAACCCATAGGTATAGGATCTCTATCTCTAATATATTTATTTAATGTAAGATCTGTTATGTTGGTATCTATGATGATATAAGAAGCGTTTTTAATTTTAGCATAGTGTTCTATAGAACATAAAGATTGAATTTTACCATCAACAAAATTTACACTTTCTAGTTCCAATTTAGCCATACCAAAAAATGCTGGTTTAATTATTCCTAAGTATATGGTCTCATCCTGAGTAAAACTTAAACTGCCAGCACCAGCGCAATATGGACATATTTGACCATCAATAAAAGGAATAGGTCCGCCCGGTTCATATTGATTACTAGATCTTCTGGATATAGAGTCATATTTGCAGTTAGGACAATCTTGTAATTTTGTATTTTCAAATACTAATTTGCAAGGAACAGTTAAAGCAGTATCTTCTAAAAGAGCGTTAATCATGTCTCTAAAAGTTTGCTTATGTGCTGCAGTAATTATACCACTAAATATACTCATTGGCTTGTTCTAAAAAAATTGGTTGTCTTTTACTCTAGAATAATTATAACTGGGATGATTTAAATTCTGAGGATCAAAGTTATTACCAACAAACGGACTAAATATCGCCCTGACAGCCGTTGCGTTACCAATATTATGTTCATTTATTAAGTTGTCATACAATTTGCATGGTCCCATATTTAATATATCTTTATATCCACTTAACGTTCCAGAAACACTCAAACTAGCAGGACCTAAGGCCGCTCTTAATCCTTCTCCGGCAGCACGGGTTCTAAACGTACTATGATCTAATAAGCAAGCGCTTTTCATAGCTACGAATCCGACAAAATCTATATCTCTACTGTCTGGTGCGCTAGGATCAGGTGATATTTGTTCTGAAACAATATTAACAGTATAATTTGTATCTAAATTTGCTTCCATAATTACATATTGAGCAGAAACAACGATAAGCTGTTTTAGTCTCTCGTCGGAATAGGTATATGGGGACTGTAAATCGTTTATAAGATTTCTAACTATTATGGGGATTTCGATTTCCCAGTATTGAAACATATGTTGACCCTTTTTAAGAAGTATAATATTATTATTATACACTATTTTGACGCCAGCTCACAAATGTATCCAAATTAATTATTGTTTTTTTTAGGTAACCAACTTTTTAATGCATCATGATAACAATATCCTGTTTTAAGAAAAAATTTAGCTGGAGATTCACATTGAATATAATAGTGATTATTTTCTTGTAAATATTTATATATATTAGTTTTATATGGCACACCTAAAAATTTAGAAATATGTTTAGTAAAGAACAATGGGCCGTGATAAGGCTCATTTTTTAAAGTACTGATAATATCTGTTAGAATAGGATTATTTGCAACACAACCAAATATTCCATTACAAACATGAAAAAAATTAGTATTAGGACTAACACAAAAAAAATTTTTTTTAATAATGTGATCAAATTTAACTTTACAAATAAAATCTACATCCATATAAATACCACCATATTGTTTTAATATGAAGTATCTAAGTATATCAGCCTGAAAAGCATATTTTTGTTTCTTTTCATACCTTTTAAATTGCTTATAACAAGCATCTGGCATTTCAGGAATATTTTCATTATGCCAAAATTTGTATTCGTAATCATCAAAAATCTTTGCGTTAGTATTACAATATTCTTGAATATGTTTGGGAATTTTATTTGGCCCTATCCATATTTGATGGAGTATTTTAGGTATCATTGTTTTTGATAAAGCATGAGTCTATATTGGTTATGTATTTTTTGGAAAACCCATTCTTTAATAAGAGTTTTAATGTGTCTTGAAACATACTATTATCGGTCAAAAGATTGCTTTCAAAGATAATAATATTAGGGTGAATGGGCGATTTTAATATTTGATTTACTATATAACAGTCATAGCCTTCTGTATCTATTTTGATTGAGTCTACAGAGCTAATATTGTACTTTTCGTAAATATCAAGTATAGTTAATGATTTTATCTGTGTAGAAGTTATCGCTTCGGCATGGCTTATTTTTCTAGAATTTAAAACCCTAATAGCAGATGGGTGCGGACTATCCAATATTGAATTGCATCCACGCAACCAGTTTGGTAATTTATATTTTTTGATTACTGATGGATGTATATAGTTTATTTTAATAAAACCTTCATGATCAGCAATTGCGCAACATTCTTTGAAACAATTTTTATATTCTGGAATACTATCTAAATAAAACTGTAAAGGCTCTATATATAACCCACACTGTGATTCTTTAGGGATTGTATATCTAAAATCTGAAGTACCTATATCTATAAAATCAAAGTGGTTCATTTTTTATATCCGCAAAGTTTAAAATCTTGTTTATACAAAGAATAAACGATATCCTTAGTCTTATTACTGTATGCATCAAGATAATTCTTATAATTTGATGTTCCTACAGTTTTAGAAAAATGATATTTTACATCACCTATACCAACTTTATAACAATCTTCTTTAAAATTTTCTAGTCTAACTAAATTAGTAACAGAATAATCATTATTATCAATATAAAAATATTGTGGAGAAAAATGTCCTATAGCATATCCAGTATTTATACTTGCATAATAGCATTTTTCTAATTCTTTAGTAACAAAATCTTCAAATGTCATATATTTAGATTTCCCATTATAGTAATAACAAGAAAATATTCTTTCGTATGGTCTTCTTACGGTTGTTATGGTTTTATACAATTTGTATTGTATATTAAGTTTAGAATATGATGTTAAGCAGGCATGTTGCAAATAAATTTTTAATTCTTTATCAAAACCAAACATTATATCTCTGTTTGCAATATTAGAAATAAGCTTAAAATCTTTACCAAGATAAAGATCTCGTAAAGTGTGCTCTATCGATGTACCTCCAGTTTTGCCTGGATGCAACAATATAATTTTGTGACTATCTATTTTCATGAATTAAAAGCTTTTTCGTGATATAAAACACTTTCTTCAAAAATCTTATCTACAGATTCTTTATTCATAGATTCATAAAAATGTTCTTTAATATCATCCATCATTTTATCATTTGGATCGTTCTTTAATTCTAACCAGCCAATAAAATAATTCCACACACGATCTTCTATGTTTAACGGATATGATACGCCACGAGGACGATAAAATCTATGTAGCCATTTTAATTGAGGTACACATATCGCTTTACCTCCATTTAATCTAAATTTTTCATGTATATAACCCTCTTCTGCCCCAAAGCCCTTAAAATATTCATTAAAACCTAACCAATTTTTGGTTTCGCAAGAAAAGAGCCCCAATCCCATCATTGGGATTTCAAAAGGCTTACCCAAGTTATACTTGTCTTTATCAAAACCCCAAATACCATACATATGATTGCGCCACACAGGATCAAAATGAGTAGAGCATACATTGTTTTGCTCATTCATTAACGGTCCAGAAATTATATTTTTACAATCAGATCCGTATAAAGAATAATATCTTAATAAATTATCTATAAAATTTGAACACAATAATACGTGACAATCCATACATAAAGTATATTTACCGGTAGATTGTTTGAATATTTCGTTTCTAACGCTAGTGCTTTTCTTTTCTTCAAAAGGAATATATGTAGCGTTTATGCTTTCTATAAATTGCTTAGTTGTTTTACCCTCAACACTATTTGGATTATTATCTATAACTAATATATTAACATCTTGCAAATTTTGATACGTTTTTAAAGAGCAAATCGTAAAAAATACACCATCAAAATCATCATAAGTACTCATCCCTATCGTCAAAGTATTGCTCATTTGAAAATAGCCTTTCTTTTTACCTATCCTATAATTTATTGATATTTATACAGAATATAAAGAATTGTATTGCTGAATCTGAATATTGAACTAGTATATAGTAATACACTAAAAACTAGGATCAAGCATGCTATCTCGTTATAAAAAACTAGAAAAAGAATTTATTGAAAAAATATCACCCTATCCAGAAGTAGCGTTTGAAGGAAAAGGAATAGTAACAGCTTGTGGAAGCAGTGAATGCTTTTATGTGGGCGCTTATGTGATGATTAATTTATTGCGATATTTTGGGTGCTATTTACCAGTAGAAGTGTGGAAGTTTGATTGGGAAAAAGACGATAAATGGGACAAAATTTTTAATGACTTGGATGGTGTGGTAGTAAAGTACTACGATAAAAAGATCGCGGAAGTAGACAGAAAAGGTTGGAGTTTGAAGCCATTTGCTATACGAGAAAGTTCTTTCAAAGAAGTTCTTTTCTTAGATAGCGATGTTGCTCCAGCAAAAAATCCAGAATATTTATTTGATTATGAACCATATAAAGAAAAGGGGTCTATTTTTTGGAGCGACACTTGTAGAACACACGCCAAAGCCAGACCAACAGACAAAAATAAGAGTAGAGATGCTTTTTGGCATTTGGCAGAATGCGAGGAAATAAACGAGCGAGAATTTGAGAGCGGTCAAGTATTGATAAACAAAGAAAAATGCTGGAAAGAGATCAATTTAACTTGTCATTATAATTCTCATGCGGATTGGTACTACAAATTATTTCTGGGAGATAAGGAAACATTCCATCTATCGTGGAGAAAACTAAAGAAAGATTTTGTGTTTTTTCAGAATAGCGAAAGTGAGAATGTTGATGGGGGTAAGTATTTTTATCAATATGACTGGAACGATGAATTGGTTTTCCAGCACAGAAGCGGAAGTAAATTTCGTCTAGAAGATAACCTATCAACACCAGAATTTGTAGAACAAAAAAAAATATGGGAAATTATATCAATATTACGAGATATATGTGAATTTAATTGAATCTCTCTATTTTTATGTCAAATATTCTGCTCGAAATTTGGCTAAATCCAGAGCCATGTTCGTAAACAGAAAATTGGTATATTTTATTGCTTCTGGCTATTGTAAAGAAATCTATTAGCGTGTCTATAA
>Ga0070745_1001637_pt1 | contig 12366 bp, 12 predicted proteins | sample VirMetDEL_Mar_4_FD_77438 | JGI IMG/M metagenome (GOLD analysis project Ga0070745, IMG submission 77438) | Aqueous microbial communities from the Delaware River and Bay under freshwater to marine salinity gradient to study organic matter... | ecosystem: Environmental > Aquatic > Marine > Coastal ...
AGAGACGAAGCGACAAAGACCGCGGAACTAACCTTGGCGGCAACACCGTCAGCCGTCACGATGAGGATGACACCGAGCACAATCGCCACGGGAAAGGTGCCAGCGTGGATCCAACCTCGCCACGTGGGTTTTGCTTCGATAGCGTCATAGGCGATCGCGTCCTCAAGCAAAGGGACGTTGGGCAGGTTGGCGCCGCCATCGTCTACCGCGTCGGCCGCGGCCTGCAATTGTGGATCTTCGTGTGCCAAACGGGCATCTCCTTTGTCGCTCATGAACAAATTATATTCGTGAAGCGCACTCTCAGGGCACACCCCTCGGAGTGGGCTAGCGTAGCGGTGTGAAAGACAAGCACGTACCTCTGGGCCGCGGTTTTTTATACGGTCTCTATAAAAATCGGCTCCGCAGGAGGCTCACTGGTCAGCCAGGGCCGAAACACGTCGCCATGATTCTCGACGGCAATCGCCGCTGGGCCCGTATGCGGGGCCTAGAGACTGCAGCTCACGGACACAGCGCGGGAGCCGCAAAAATTCATGAGTTTCTTACGTGGTGCGATGAAGCTGACGTTGCGGTTGTCACTTTGTATTTGCTTTCGAACGATAATCTCACCGGCCGCGAGGTGGAGGAACTTGGCCCGCTGTACGAGATCATCGCCGAACTTTCTGACGACCTCTCGCACACCCGCGATTGGCGAGTGCAACATGTCGGGCGTAGTGAGAACCTGCCAGAGCCGCTCGTTGGCGCTATGCATTCGGCAGAAGTTCGCACGGCGCAACACACGGGTTTGCACATCAATCTTGCCGTCGGCTACGGCGGGAGACGTGAGATAGCGGATGCCGTGCGCAGCATCGTTCACCACCACATTGCGGCGGAGCGCACTATCGATGACCTCGCAGACCTGCTCACCCCGGAACTTATCGCAGAGCATCTGTATACGAGTGGTCAGCCCGATCCCGACCTCGTGATTCGCACCTCGGGAGAACAACGACTGAGCGACTTCATGTTGTGGCAAAGTGCACACAGCGAGTTCTATTTTGTTGAAGCTCTCGGCCCCGATTTGCGTGAAGTGGACTTTCTTCGCGCGCTTCGAGACTACGCAAAACGTACGAGGAGGTACGGAACGTAATGGACATCGACGAGTACGCGGCACTGTTTGCTGAAGAACCCGGCTACCTCAACTTCGCGCGCGTTGGCCCTCCCGGACGAACCGTCAAAGACGAACAGTACGGGCTGACCGGGCTACTCGGCAGGGCGAGGTTTGGAACGATCGACTCGCTCGAAGAGGAGCAGGATGCGCGATTGCGCGGCGCTGTCGCTGCTCTCACCGGCTTCTCGGCGGAAAACGTGTGTTTTCAGCCCAACACGAGCCAAGGGCTCATGCACGCGCTTTTCGGAGTAACCGGCGGCGTGGCTCTGTCGCCCGGGGAGTTTCCCAGCAACACATTCGCGACGGTGCGCGCTTCCGACGCTTTGGGTGTTGTGACCCCGCAGTGGTTGGAGACCGATGGCGGTCGAATTACTCCCGGCACTCTCAAGGGCCAGTTGTCCACAAAGACGAGTGCGGTTGTCGTGAGCCTCGTTGATTTCCGCACCGGCTATCTGACCGACATTGAAGGAATCAGGCAAGTCATCGGAGACCGCTTGCTCATTCTGGATGCCATTCAAGGCTTCGGTCTTGTTGATGCGCCGTACGAGCTCGCAGACGTTGTTGTCTCCGGTGGTCAAAAGTGGACGCGAGCGGGGTGGGGCACCGGCTTTATGGCGCTCAGCGAGCGAGCCCTCGACCGCATCACTCCCGTGATCTCTGGGTTCACCGGTTCAGAAGCCGAAGGCATGCCGATCGACGAGATTCCACCACCGGTTCGCGGAGCCAGGGCATTCTCGATCTCTGGCCCTGACCCCATCGCAGAGGGTCGCTTCGCTGCGGCTCTTGAAGAGATCGCTCAGGTGGGAGTGCCCGCTATTTACGATCGTGTCATTGAGAAGACTGATCGGCTTATCGACCTTGCCGACGAGTTCGGTCTCCCCGTTGTGTCCTCTCGGGCCGTGAGCGAGCGGGCAGGAATCGTTGTTGTTGAACCCGCGCCCGACCAGCTCACCGTGCTCGAGGCATCCATGTTCAATCACGGAGTGTCGGCGACTCGGCGAGGTGGAACGGTTCGGCTTAGCCCTCACGTGTCGACCTCTGAAGAAACGTTCGACATGGTGCGTGCGAGTTTCACGAGCTTCGCTTCAGCGATCACCGTCTAGGTCACGTGTGCGGCTCGTGACGCACACTCGCGGCCACACACTCGTAACCTGTTTGTCACGCGGTAAACGCGTGTCGCTCGCGCGGCGGAGCACGCGGCGGACGTAGCGTCAGAGTCATCAGGTATGGCGCCTGATCGAGACGGCCACGAAAGTTCGTTTCGATACCGCAGTTGGCCGTCTTCGCAGACTGGATCCGGGTGCTCGGCACTCGGGGATGGAGTGCTCGTGGCCGACAAAATGACTTCGCAGAAGAACTCGATTCGGCCGGGGGTTGCTGCAACGCCAGCGTCTACGGCCGAGAGAACGTATGTACTTGATACGTCGGTTCTTCTGTCAGACCCGGCGGCAATCTTCAGGTTCGCTGAACACGCCGTAGTCATCCCGGTCATCGTCATTACCGAACTCGAGGCTAAACGCAACGATCTGGAGATCGGCTACTTCGCGCGTCAGGCTCTCCGCAATCTCGACGAACTGAGAATCAAGCACGAGAGACTCGACTTCCCGGTTCCCGTCGGATCCGGTGGCTCCCTGCGGGTCGAGCTCAATCACACCAACATGTCGGTTTTGCCTTCAGGGCTGCAGCTGGGTGACAACGACTCGCGCATTCTCGCGGTTGCTATGAACCTCTCCAACGACGGCCTTGCCGTCACGGTTGTGTCGAAAGACATGCCGCTTCGAGTGAAGGCTGCATCTATTGGCCTCGCTGCCGAGGAGTACCGGGCAGAGCAAGCCGTCGATTCCGGCTGGACTGGCCAGACCGAACTCGAACTCTCTTCGGAGCAAATGGCCGAGCTGTGGGAGAAGGAGATGCTCCACTCGCGGGCAGTTCAAGACCTGCCCATCAACACGGGGCTCATTTTGCGCTCAGACCGCGGCTCAGCCCTCGGCCGGGTTTCGGCTCGCGGCCAACTGCGCCTCGTGCGCGCCGACCGCGACATCTTTGGCCTCCACGGCCGCAGCGCAGAGCAGCGCCTCGCTATCGACATGCTGCTCGACCAGGAGATGGGCATCGTCTCTCTCGGTGGTCGCGCCGGCACCGGCAAGTCGGCGCTCGCCCTGTGCGCCGGCCTCGAGGCTGTGCTCGAAAAACAGCAGCACCGCAAGATCATGGTGTTCCGGCCCCTGTACGCCGTCGGTGGTCAAGAACTCGGCTTTTTGCCCGGGGATGCCGCGGAGAAAATGAACCCGTGGGCTCAAGCAGTGTTCGACACACTGGGCTCTGTGGTCTCGCAAAACGTGCTCGAGGAGGTTCTCGACCGCGGCCTTCTTGAAGTGCTCCCGCTCACCCACATTCGTGGTCGTTCACTCCACGATGCTTTTGTCATCGTCGACGAGGCGCAGAGCCTTGAGCGCAACGTGCTTCTCACGGTGCTCAGCCGCATCGGCCAGAACTCCCGAGTGGTGCTCACTCACGATGTCGCGCAGCGCGACAACCTGCGGGTTGGCAGGCACGACGGTGTCGCTTCGGTGATTGAGTCGCTCAAGGGCCATGCGCTCTTTGGGCACATCACTCTGCAGCGCAGCGAGCGCTCGGCGATCGCTGCCCTCGTTACCGAGATGTTGGAGTCGAACGAACTGGCGTGAGTGTTCACCGCGCTTGACGAGCTATCTCTATATAGCTAGATTTAGCGCATGGAGCCTTTGTCGCGAATAACCGCAGCAACAATCGATGTGTTGACCGTGCTCGAGCACGAGAAAAACAGCTGTTGGGGGCTTCTCGTGATCAAGTCGAGCGGGCGGCCCGCGGGCACCGTCTACCCGATCCTTGAACGCCTCGAACAGTCGGGGTGGGTCACCTCGAGTTGGGAAGAGGACGACTCGCGCCAAGGGCCGCGCCGCCGGTATTACGAGCTGACCGAGGATGGCGCGGCCGCGGCCCGCGCGGCGATCGGCGAGTTTGCCGCCCGAACTGCCGCCCCCGCTCGGGCCGTTGCAGCACCGGCCACTCGGGTTGTGACCGCGTGAGGTTCGCGTCGGCCGTCGCCATCGACGTGGCCGTATTTTTGTTGCCGCGACACCTCAGGGAGAGATACTGCGAGCAGTGGAACGCCGATGTGCGTGATGCCGAAGAGGCCGGTATCCAGCGCTCGGAGATTGCTCGCGGGGCACTGGCTTTTGCCGTGACCTTGGGTCGTCCCACGCCGTTCGCTCCGCAAACCGTTAGACCTGAGGTGCTTCGCCGACGTTCGCGCCTTGCAGCAGCCCTGTCATTGAGCAGCGCGCTCGTTGGCTTGAGTTTGTATGCGAACGCGGCTGGAGGTGGCGGCCAGGTCACAAACAACACGGTGCTCGACTTCATCCACTTTGTGGCCGTGAGCGTGCTCGCTCTGTTTGTGGTGGTGTCAGTTGTTGTCGCCGCGGTGTTGGTGTCGATTACTCGAGGCGTGCATCCACGAGTTCGAACGGCCGTGTGGTTGTTGATCGTGGCAGGCACCAGCCCTCTCGTAGCATCGCAACTGGATAGCACTCTCACAAACGCCTACTCGGTATATTTGACCCCCGGCGGAATCGCGTATGTTGTGGGTTTCGGTCTCGTGGTGGCCGCGAGCCTGTTGCTGGTGCGACAGTCGGGGCTGAGAGCGCGAGCAAAAAGTCAGCGATTAGTTGTGAGCGCACTTCTCACCGGCATCGCCACCCTCGCCGTGGCGGCTCTTGGATTAGTTCACGCGATTGCTGTGTGGGCAGCTCGAGACGTTCCTGAGTACTCGTGGAATATCGGCTTAGCTTGTGACGACACTGTGTGCACCGTGATCCCGGCGACGAGCGAAATGTTCGCGGCGTGGGCGCTTCTCAAAGAGCAGTTTGAGCAATTGGTTGTGTCCGTATTTGTGGTGTGGGGTATCGCCGGAGTGCTTTTTGCGATTGTGGTTGCCACCCTCGTGTTTTTCACCGGAATTCGCCCAGTCGTAGCGACAGTTGCCGCCGTAAGCGTCTTGCTCATTGCCCACGCGGGTGTCATGACCTTTTTGTACCTAGGAACCTTCAGTGCTGTTCCTGTGGTCCCGACCGACGTCATGTTTTTGCTTGGGCGATGGATGCTCGTCGCCGTCGTGCTCTACGGAGTCGGCGGCGTGCGCTTGGAGCCACGCACGCGTCGGAGCGTCGAGGAGCCCGTAGCGAGCTAGCCTGTGGCACCTCAGCGTGTTGCTCCTCAGCGTGTTGCTCCTGAGTGTGTAGCGCCCTAGCCGGGGTGGGTCATCGACAAGAGGTCGAGCTTGGCGTCGAGCACCTCGAGGGTGATCTCACCGCGCTCGACGTAGCCGAGGTCGATGACCGCTTCGCGAACGGTGATGCCCGCAGAAACTGCGTGCTTCGCGATCTTGGCGGCGGCTTCGTAGCCGATGACCTTGTTGAGCGGTGTGACGATGGCGGGGGACATCCCGGCAAAAGCTGCAGCGCGGTCGAGGTTGGCTTCGAGGCCGTCGACGGTTTTGTCGGCGAGCACTCGCGAGGAGTTCGCGAGCAAACGAATCGACTCGAGGAGCGCTGTTCCCATGACGGGAATCGCGACGTTGAGCTCAAATGAACCGGAGGCGCCAGCCCACGCGACTGTCGCGTCGTTGCCGATGACGCGCGCGGCAACCATGAGCACGGCTTCTGGCACAACCGGGTTGACCTTGCCGGGCATGATCGAGGAGCCGGGCTGGAGGTCGGGAATGTGGAGTTCGCCAAGGCCCGTGTTGGGTCCGGAGCCCATCCAGCGGAGGTCGTTGTTGATCTTGGTGAGAGACACGGCGATGATGCGCAGTGCACCCGAAGCTTCGACGAGACCGTCTCGGTTGGCTTGAGCCTCGAAGTGGTCTTTGGCTTCAACGATTGGCAGGCCGGTTTCGGCGGCGAGCAAAGCGATAACCTTTTGTGGGAAGCCAGCTGGGGTGTTGATTCCCGTGCCGACGGCGGTGCCACCGAGGGGAACTTCGGCAACGCGGGGCAGAGTGGCTTCAACGCGCTCGATGCCCAGACGAATCTGGCGAGCGTAGCCGCCGAACTCTTGGCCGAGGGTCACCGGAGTCGCGTCCATGAGGTGGGTGCGGCCCGACTTCACGGCGTTCTTCCAGAGCACGGCCTTCTTCTCGAAAGCTACAGCGAGGTAGTCGAGCGCGGGAATGAGGTCTTCAATGAGAGCGCCCGTGACGGCAACATGCACCGAGGTCGGGAACACGTCGTTCGACGACTGCGACGCGTTGACATGGTCGTTGGGGTGAACTGTGGAACCGAGGTGGCCCGTAGCGAGAGTCGCAAGAACCTCGTTCATGTTCATGTTCGACGACGTGCCAGATCCGGTCTGGTAGGTGTCGACGGGGAACTGAGCGTCGTGCACTCCTGTGATGACCTCGTCGGCAGCGGTGACGATGGCGTCGGCGATCGCGCCATCGAGAGTGCCGAGCTCTTTGTTGGCGAGAGCCGCTGCCTTTTTGATGCGCGCGAGAGCCGCAATTTGTGCGGACTCAAGGCCCTTGCCCGAGATGGGGAAGTTCTCGACGGCTCGCTGCGTCTGAGCGCTGTATAGGGCCGTCACGGGCACAAGAACGTCACCCATGGTGTCGTGCTCGACGCGGTAGTCCATTCCGTCGCGAGTGACGATGGCAGCTGGAGAGGATGTTTCGGTCACGACGGGCCTTCCGGTGTTGGTGTGCTGGCTAGTGAACTTATGAGGTACTGCGCTCTGAGCCCGAAGGCGCAGAGAGACTATGGGGCGAGCTCGAGATCGCCGAGCATGATGTCGGGAACGGCACGGCCCTCGAGAAGTTTGTAGTTGGCGCCCACAATGCCGAGGGTGCCGGCGGCAATGGCATCGCTAATGAGTTCGGATGCTTCGATGAGCTCGGCGATGGTGTCGCGCAAGTGCTCGCGGCCCACCTCTTGCGAGTCGATCGGATCTTCCGTTCCCGCCTCATTGCGTTTTGCCGTTACCCGAGCAACCGCTGGCTCAATCTTTTGAATGAGGTGGGCGATGTGCGGGGGAAGCACTGGAGCATCGGGCTCCCGAGAATCGATAGCGGCACGAACGGCTCCACACTCGTCGTGTCCGAGCACAACGATGAGCGGAACCTCGAGAACGCCCACGGCGTATTCGAGAGAGCCGATGACCGACTCGGAGATGATTTGTCCGGCGTTGCGCACAACAAACAGGTCGCCGATGCCTTTGTCGAAAATGATTTCTGCGGCGAGACGCGAGTCGCTGCATCCAAACAATGCCGCGTGAGGTGCTTGCATATTTGCGAGCTCCTCTCGGCGTTCGACGTCTTGACGGGGGTGTTCTGGCGCGCCTGCGATAAACCGCTCGTTGCCACGTGCCATCACCGCCCACGCTTTGGCGGGAGTGCGCGGGGGACCGCTTAATGGGCTCACGGGGTTACCTCCTCGATAAGAACGGGAATGTCTGCGGTGACGGCAGCGGCCATAGTGCGGAACTCGTTGGCATCTGCCGTGCCATACAGAACGTAGGTGCTGGCTCCGGATTCCGTGGTCATGGCGTATTCAAAATTGCCAGCGTCTTCGGCACCGCGGTTGTCGTAGATTTGCCACTCGAGGCCATCAATGGTCTCGACCCCAGTTGACGGGATTCCATCAAGAAGTGCAAAAAGCCAGGTGGGGTTGGTGTCGATTCCTTGAGTGAGCGCAACAAACTCTTCGCTCGGGGTGATGAAACCGATGTACCACGCGTCGATTCCGTCATCGCCCCGGCGCAGCTCAGCGTTGTTTGCTACCCACTGAGGGGAGAGAGCGGGAACCATGAGCTGGTCACTCACGTTCACTTGCGCTTGAGCGGCGATTCCCGCGAAGTCGACGGGTTCCGGCGCTGGAGGGTCGGGGCGCACAACAACGAGTACGAGTACGAGCACGATCGCGAGAGTAGCCACCATCGAATACACGAGGTTGATGAGGGTCTGGTTTGCGCGGTGTTTGCGAGAGTTCTCCGCTTTGCGGGCAGCCGTTTCTTCAGGAGTTTCTGGTCGGCCAAGTTCGGCAACGATTGCCGGCGGTTTTTGTTTGGTGAGGGATGCTGCCATGACTACGAGGCCGTACCCTCGTCGCCAGCGGAGCTAGCTTTGCCCGCGGCTGCGGCGCCAGAACGCGCGGCATCAAGCCTGGCTTTTGCGCCGAGCAACCACTCTTCGCATCGTGCCGCGAGTGCTTCGCCGCGTTCCCACAGCGCTAGCGACTCTTCGAGAGTCGACGATCCCTGTTCGAGTTCGGTGACAACCCTGATGAGTTCGTCTCGAGCGTGCTCATAGCTGAGGGATTCAACATCTGCGTTCGGGGAAGTAGCCACGGGGTAATTCTACCTAGCCTTGCTGGAAGCGTTCGTGCTCTTGCTCTCGACAGTGACGTCGATGCGCCCTGTCGCGAGAGTGAGAAGGAGGGGAGTGCCTGCCGGGGCATCTGTGGCGTCCCGCAGGGCCGCGCCGCTAGGCAATTGGGCGATCGAATAGCCTCGCTCGAGAGTGCGCTGAGGAGAGAGAGCCCGCAGGTGCGTGGTCAGTTCGACAACTCTCGTTGACGCTACGTCGATTGCGCGTTCGGTGAGTTCTCTACCTCGAGCGACGCCGCGAGCGAGCTCTTCGGCTCGAGACTCGATAAGCCAAGACGAGTTGGCGAGAGCGGGCCGAGAGCGAATTGAATCGAGACGGTCCACTTCGCGGCTGATGAGGCTCGTGAGGCGCAAGCCGATGCGCCCGCGAACTTCGCGGACTCGCGCGAGTTCTTCCGCAACATCCGGAACAACTCTCTTGGCTGCATCTGTCGGAGTGGATGCGCGCACATCGGCGACCTCGTCGAGAAGTGGTCTGTCTGCCTCATGCCCGATGGCGCTGATGAGCGGCGTCTCGCACTCGGATGCCGCACGAACGAGTGCTTCGTCGCTAAAGGCCAAAAGGTTCTGGAAGTCGCCTCCACCGCGGGCAACGATGATGACGTCTACTTCGGGGTCGGCGTCGAGCGCGCGAATGCCCGCGATCACTTCGCCGACAGCACGATCACCTTGAACTGCGGCATGGGCCACCCGGAACGTGACTGCGGGCCATCGCAATTGTGCATTGCGCAGCACATCTTTTTCGGCGTCACTGTCTTTGCCCGTGACGAGTCCGATACAGGAAGGCAAAAAAGGGAGAGGCTTTTTGCGCGACTCGTCGAAGAGTCCTTCTGCGCGGAGTTTCTGACGCAGCTTCTCGAGTCTCTCGAGAAGGTCGCCAAGCCCGACGTGTTTCATGTCGAGTACTTGCATGGTGAGGGTGCCGGCTTTTACCCAATAATTGGGTTTGACGAGTGCGATCACTCGATCGCCTTGTTTCAAGTCATCGGGGAGCTGGGCCTTAACTGAAGACCACACACTGAATCCAACAGTCGCGTCAACGTCGAGGTCTTTGAGTTTTCCGTAGACGTTTCCGCCGGAGACGCTCCACTGGGTTATTTCGCCTTCGATCCATACGCTGCCCAAGCGGTCGATCCAGCCCTTGATCTTGGTTGAGAGCACACTCACGGGCCACGGCGCGTCAACTGTGGCTGGTGCTTCAACGATCGTCACGGTGCCTCCTTGGCTCGGTTGTTAAGGCTACCTGCAACGGCTGTCGCTTGAACCTCCCGGGCGAGATCACTGCAGTATGCCCGCTACTCACAGAGAGCGCCCCGTATAATTTTTTGAATGAGCACCATTTCGAACGGCCGAGTTGAGTCTTTCGCGATCCCGCCCATTCCGGCGCGGCGCGACAAGCTCGAGAATCGTCCTGTTGGAGCGCCGAAACGTGTGATCCTTGCTGCTCCTCGTGGTTATTGCGCGGGAGTAGATCGCGCGGTCATTGCAGTGGAGAAAGCGCTCGACCACTACGGTGCTCCCGTCTACGTGCGCAAACAAATTGTGCACAATATCCACGTCGTTACGACCTTGGAAGACAAGGGCGCGATTTTTGTTGATGATGTCGACGAAGTGCCCGTCGGTTCTCACATTGTGTTCAGCGCCCATGGGGTGTCTCCAGCAGTTGTTAAAGGCGCGGCCGACCGCGAGCTTCAAGCGATCGATGCGACGTGCCCGCTCGTTACGAAAGTTCATCGCGAGGCTGTGCGTTTCGCGAGGGACGACTTCGAAATTTTGCTGATCGGTCATGAGGGTCACGAAGAAGTCGAAGGAACCATGGGCCACGCGCCAGAGCGCACGACCCTCGTGAATAGTCCCGCCGATGTGCCCAACATCGTTGTGAAGAACCCCGACCACCTCGTGTGGCTTTCGCAGACCACACTGAGCGTCGACGAAACAATGGAGACCGTGAGGCTTCTGCGCGAGCGGTTTCCCAACCTTCAAGACCCACCGAGCGACGACATTTGTTATGCAACTCAGAACCGCCAAGTTGCCATAAAAAAAGTCGCTCAGGATGCCCAACTCGTGATCGTCGTCGGTAGCGCCAATAGCTCCAACACTGTCCGCCTCGTCGATGTCGCTCTGGAAAACGGAGCGAAAGCCGCGTACCGCGTGGACTATGCGAGCGAAATCAAACAAGAGTGGCTCGACGGAGTATCGACTATCGGTGTGACCTCCGGCGCTTCAGTGCCCGAAGTTCTCGTTCAAGAGGTTCTTACCGATCTCGCCGACGCCGGCTACCTCGATGTGAGCCAAGTTGTCACGGCAGAGGAAGACCTCATGTTCTCTTTACCCAAGGAATTGCGCACTGATCCGAGTGGCAACGCCGATTCTCGGGGCCTTGGTGGCCGCGTTCGCAAACTCGACTGGCAGCAGTAGTAGTGGCCGACGAGAGGCCACGGCCGCAATACGGAGAGTATGCGACGCCCGAGGAACAGGTTCTTGCCGGTGGTATCGCGGTGCCGCCACGCGATCAGTCTCCGGTTCAGGAGAGCTCCACAAGCGCTCGCTCAACCACGGCACATGCCAAGGACTCTCTTTCCTTGCCCAAGCCTGAAGCGAGCATTGGTGGCGCGGCCTCTTCGGGGATCAACGCTCAACTCGCTCGTGAGCGACGACCGCTCGATACTTTTGTGACAACGTTTGTGTTGTCGCTGTCAGCTTTCCTGGTCATCAGCACGAGTGGCAGCTGGGCTGATCTTCCTGGGTCACTCATCGCGACCTACAAACAATTGGGATACGGCGAGTTCACGAGTATCGAATTCGCCTCGACCATGGGAACCGTGATTGCCGTTGTGCAATCGGTGCTGTTGATTGGTGCCGCTCTCGTGTCGATTCTGAGATTGCGCGCCAAGCGTTCCTCGTGGTGGGTGCCCGTAGTTTTTGGGCTTGCCTCGATACTCCTCACCATCGTTCTTATGGCCATAGTCATGATGACTGATCCTGCGCTCGCTGCGTACATCGCAACCCAACAGTAGAAACATCGATCGCTGCCGAGAACGTGTATCGGCGCGGTGTGTACAGCGTGGCGCTTACTGTGGTTATCTGAAGCCGTGACAGCTACCGACGACCGCATCGTCATCCTGCCGAGGGATGTCGCGGCTCGAGTCATGTCTACTGCGCTCGCTCGCGGCACTCTTGCCGTCGCGCTCACGAGTCTCGTCACGAGTATCCCGATTCTCATTGACGTTTTTTTGCACCACAATGTGGCAGACAGACTCGCAGTTCCCCTCGTGTGTCTCGTCGCCATGACGGTTTTGGCGACGTTCTGCGGGCTCAGACCGTCGACGGGTGCGCGGATTGCGTATTTGCTGGTTGGCGGGGTCATTGCCTTCGTGTACACGGTGTCTGTGCTCTCGGCAGATCCGAGTCTGAACAGTGATTCGCAGTATGTGGCCAATCGGGTCAGCTTCATTCTTGTTCTCGTTAGTGCCGCTAGCGCCGGACCGATTGCAGGTGCAGCGTGGATTGTTGGTGGCTTTGCGACTGCGATGGCCGTGTCACTTGTGTCGTCACTTTTTTTGGGTGTCCGCGTGGATTCTGGTCTCGCGCCACTCATTGCTCTGACGGTTGCTCTCGCCAGTTTTATTGCGGTCACGTTCGAGAGTCGTAGCAGAGCTCGCATGGTCCCCGATCTGGCTCGCCTTGAGGAAGAGACGAGGCTTCTCGCGCTCGAGAGCCAGTTTGAACAGCGAGCGGCGGCTATCGTGCACGACACAGTTTTGGGCGATCTCGCCGCCGTCATGAGCTCGGCTGACGACGTC
>Ga0070745_1001639_pt1 | contig 12362 bp, 13 predicted proteins | sample VirMetDEL_Mar_4_FD_77438 | JGI IMG/M metagenome (GOLD analysis project Ga0070745, IMG submission 77438) | Aqueous microbial communities from the Delaware River and Bay under freshwater to marine salinity gradient to study organic matter... | ecosystem: Environmental > Aquatic > Marine > Coastal ...
ACAGTCGAAGGTGTGGGAGAGGCAGAGTCCGACCCAAAATAAAGGGTCTAGGCGATGATTCCGCACACTGGTTTATCGCCGCTCTGTCCGTAGAGACAGGCATTTCTCCGAGAGAGCTTATGGCTCTTGACGATCGGATGCTGTGGACAATGTATCGCTGGATAGTAGCTAAAAACGTTAGCAAATAGAAGCGGCCCCTTCGGGGGCCGTTTTTCTTGTTGCGGTAGAATTTATTTACAGGTAAGGCGGTTCAGTTGGCACTACAAGCGGTATTAGGATTCCTAGGTCGTTCTTACCTTTTTGGCGGCGCGCAGGGCTTCCGTGACGTTCAGGGATACATTCAGCAAGCCGGAGCTGGCAACATCGGCAACTTTAGAGCTGTACAAGATCTAGGCCTGTCAAATGCAAAGGCTGTAGTAGAACTGCCAGACCTTGTAACTATGAGTAGAATTCTCAAAGACCTTGGCCCAGACGCATTCAATAACTTCAAAAAGAGGCAACGCGATCTTGGTAAGCCAGCACAGAACGAACTAAGAAGAGCTTTTGGGCGCATAGGTATCAACGGCCCTCTAGGAGCGCCTAGCCGCCCTGGTCGTACTTACGACAAGATGTCTACAAGCTATGAGCGCGGAAGATTGTCTTTTATGCGCTCCAGAGTCATTCTAAACACGGCTAAAGCTATAGACATTAACTATAAAGACCGCAAAGCCAGCAAGGCGCTAAATCAACTAAAGCAAGCTAAAGACGGAACTATCTCAGTTGTTCGCTTGCGAGTGCGCGCCCCAGCCCTAATTGTTGCCGATATGGCAGGTAAGAGCAATAAAGCACGTAAGTCTGTAGGCGATAGGTCCGCTTCCTACGAAACCAGACTTTTCGGTCGTCAGGTTGTCAATCGTGAGCAAGGACACGAGATTACCTTCCGACGTAGACGGGCTATTACTATCTGGCTAGAGGCCCTTGACCGCAACGCGCACAACAGCAAGCAGAAAGAAGCATCGCGATACGCTTGGCCTACAATGGTGGATTATATGCCGGAGCATAAGCGAGGCGCTTCCAAGATTTTCAACGAGACTATCCAGCAGATCAACAACGCGTTAGGTAACTAATGGCACTACAGAGCCTGATACTCCCCATTGTTTCTATCTTCAGGTCTATGGGGCTGAACTCCGCGCGCAATGCACTTACAGCAATTACAAAAGATTTCAAGGGCTTCTCTAAGCAGGTCGGTATGGCCGCAGGAAGCTTCGCGGCTTTTTCTGCCCTTACAACAGCGCGTCAGTTTACCGTTGAGGCCATAGATGCCACGCAGCGCTTCGAGCGTAACGTTCTTGCCCTAAATCAGATCTTTGAAGATGCTGCTCCTTCACTACGCGCGTTTACTAAAGAGGTAGAGAGCTACGGTCTGTCACAGCAACAAGCCGCTCAAGCGTCTGTGTTCTTAGGTTCGGTACTAAAGCAGTACGGCTTTGACACTCAAGAAGCCAGTGCTGAAACTCAGAACCTAGTCAAGCTTGCTCAAGACCTAGCAACTACGTTCGGTTACGACGTACAAGAAGCCCTCTTAGCTATCACGGCCCTTTTCCGCGGTGAGTACGACCCGATCGAAAAGTTCGGTGTCGCTATGAAGCAGAACGAGATCAACGCCGTTCGTGCTGCTCGTGGCCTAGGGCATCTGACCGGAGCTGCCGAGATGCAGGCAGACGCTCAGATTCGGTTGGAGCTGCTATTTGAGCGCGCTGCCGATTCTATGGGCGCCTTTGAACGCGCAACAAACACGCTTTATGGCTCTCAGCAACGCCTAAACGCCGTTATGTCTAATTTGCAAGTTGCTTTCGGTGAGCCACTGCAAACTCCTCTAGCCGACCTAAACAACATATTTGCTGATCTAGCTGAACAATATGGCCCTGAAGTCGTAGAAATCGGTGAAGCCCTAGGCAACAGCATTAGCACGGTAGCACCTCTTGTTGAGCGCTTTGGCGGGGTGCTTTTTGAACTAATTAGCCCACTAGAGCAAATTATTGAGCTGGGTAACTTTTTAGTCTATGTTACGGGTAGCCTTTTCAGTCCGGTTTTTGAAACTGCACGGCAGACTTTAGGTGTTTTCAACGGCGTTGTAGAGCTAGCATCTTCGGCGGTAGGCCGCCTTGCCTATGAAATGGGCTTGACTGTCGAACAGGGCGAGGATTTCAACGATTTCCTCAAAAGCATAGGAATTGACTTCGAGCGCGAAAACACGCTTGAAGCATTTGCACGTCGCTTTGGCGAACTAGCAGAAAATCTAAAAACCGAAAACCAAAAAATACAAGACGCTTACGAGGGAACTTCTGACGCGGGTCTAATAAATGCCGCTGCTCAAAGCAAGATGGCAATGGCTGTTCGTCGAGCGAATGAGGAGCTAGAGCGTCAGAACAATGCCTTAGCAGCGTCGCTGGAGTATCTAGATTACTTAGAGTCAATAGGTGCTTCGGTTGGCCGTACGACCTTTGAACCACTCGATCGCAGCCAAGGTACAGATTATGTAGGCGACTTCTTCCGAGGTATTGAGGACGCCGTAAAGAAAGAGTCCGCTCGTATTCGCCTATTGGCCCTAGGTGCCTCTGAGGGCCTTGTAGACGCAATCTTGGGTTCACAAGGCTGGAGCGATGTATTCAAGCGTGTAATACGCGACGGCGAGGCTGGCTTACAGCGACTGCAAGCTGAGTTCAACAAGACTGCTGCTGGCATAGCTGAAGTCGCAGAAGAAGCAGAAAGACTAGCTAAAGCTCAGCAAGATGCCTTAGAAAGCGCTCAGGCGCTTATAGACGCCAACATTGCCAACTTGACAGCTACGGCTGAAACGGCAGCCAAAGCGCTAGCCGACGCCGAAGAGGCTGCTCGCAAATTCCGCAAGTTTACGATAGAGAATCTGACCACAATTCAGATCCTTCCGAACATAGAGCGTGAAATCGGCAGGTTTGAATCTGCGATTGTCAGCACAATCTCCGGTATTCAGTCGGAACTACGCGGAGTACTCAGTAGCAACCTAATTACTGAAGACGACTTTGACACACTAAGCACCTGGGTCGCAACAGAGTCAGCAGCGCTAAACCGCATCGCAAAGCAGCGTGACGACCTAGCAAAGCGTTACTCGCTCTCAGAGTCCCTCATAAGTGAGTACCAGAAGGCCCTGACAGGCTCTCTAAGGCTAGTTAGCATCTTCAACGCCCTGAAGTCCCAAACTGAGACTGTAATGGTCACAGAAGTCTCTGAGGGCGTTATCAAGCTAGGCAACACCCTGAAGGAGTTTGGCGTCACTGTCACTCGCACCTACGAGAAGACGATTGACGAGACTGCCGAAAAGGGCGAGGGCTTGGTTACAGGCTTCCGCAATATGGCTCAGAAGGCTCGCGACTTCGCAGGCAACCTGCAAAAGCTACGCGATATGGGCCTTGACCCACAGCTATTCTCTGAGCTAGTCCAGGCTGGTGTAGAAGCAGGTGGGGAAACCGCTCAGGCACTGGTAGACGGTGGATCGGCCACAATTCTAGAGATCAACAGCCTGTTTGAGGAAATCAACAAGCTTGGTGCAGAGCTAGGCATGGATGTCGGGCAGACTATGTACGAAGCCGGTCAGGATATGACGTTCGGTCTACTAGACGGTATTCGGTCGGAGCAGCAACAGCTTTACGACGAGGCACAGAATCTAGCAACCAAGTTTAGCGAGGCATTCAAGAACAACCTAAACATTGCTATTGAGGTGCCTATTGAGGCAGCAAGAGAGGCCTCCAGAGTTGCCGATGAAGCTGTAGCTTCAGCACAAATGGCAGACGTAGCCAACCTCATAAAAATCAAGGATCTGATTGACGGCGCTAACGAGGCGCTAAAGGTTGTCAAAACTGAATCAGCCAAAATTGGTATTGCCTTCAAGAAGGGCATCTTTGAAGCCCTCAAGACAGACATACTTGCAGGCAGACAGTTTGACCTAAGCGCCATAACCGCTGGATTATCTTCAGCAGCCCTTATACCCGCCGCAGGCGCCCTTGGAAGCCCGTCCGTAGGTAATTACTTCACCCTGACTGTAAACGCGGGTATGGGAGCAGATGGAACCGAAATAGGACAAACGATTATCAACGAGATTCTAAAGTATGAGCGTTCTTCTGGACAAGTATTCTCGAGGGCCTAATGCAGGATTACGTAGTAGAGATTGGTTTTGATCTCAGTAACGCTGAGAATACAACATTTATTGAGCTTGACGACCCCGTAAAGGGCATCCTCGGTTCGACAGACTACGTTCTTGGCGGAACACTCTTCTTTGACGTCAGCGACGATGTAGTTAGCTTCTCAATCAACCGCGGTAAAAACAGACAGCTAGACAAATATGGCGCTGGTAACGCCACAATCACGCTGCGTAATGAAGACAGAAAGTATGACCCGCTGTACGCTGGCAGCCCTTACAACGGTCAGATTATCCCGCGTAGACAGGTTCGCATCACTACTAATAACCAAAGGGTTTACACAGGCAGTATTGACGACTGGGATCTGACCTACGACCTGTCTGGTAAGTCCACATCCCTAGCTGTGTGTACAGACAATATGTATCTGTTGGCTAACCAGTCACTCGGTTCAGCAGTAAACATAGAGCAATTTCCTGGGCCACGTATCAACAGCATTCTAAATAAGAACGAGGTGGACTGGCCTGCCGACATCCGTAACTTAGATACAGGGCAATCAGAGCTACTTGCAGACACTATTAGTGAAGGCACAAACGCCCTTAGCTACATTCAGCAGGTAGCGCAGAGCGAGCCAGGATTCTTCTACATCAACCGCAGTGGCTTTGCAGAGTTCGTCGGCAGGTACAGAAGAGCAACGACAACAGACCTCACATTTGCAGACGACAGCTCAGGCATCCCCTACAAGGCTCTAAACGTTATCTACGGCTCTGAGTTGCTGTATAACAACATAACTGTCACACAGAAGGACGGGGTGACTGTACAGGCTAGTGACGCCGCCTCTGAAGACGAATACGGCATCTTGGCCTACGAAGTAAACGACCTGCTTATGAAGGAGACTTCAGACGTTGTAAATATGGCAACGTTCTTGGCAGCCAAGTACTCACAGCCCGAGTATAGATTTGAGCAACTAACAGTACAACTAGATAAACTTGAGGAAGTTGATCAGCAAAAAGTTCTAGCTGCAGATCTTGGTGATGCTGTGCAGGTGAAGTTTACGCCTAACGGAATTGGTGATCCAATCGAGCGTACTGCTGAAATCATCCGCATTTCGCACAGCGCCACGACAGAACAACACACAGTGACATTCGGTTTGGGAAGCCTTGAATACAGCACGTGGACACTCTCAGACATCGTATTTGGTAAACTAAGTGCAGGCAACTCGCTGGGCTACTAGGAGAAATAATGACAGGTTGGAAAGATTGGTCTATTGGTGAGGTTGTCACCGCAGACCAGTTCCAGACGTATGTTCAGGACCAAGTGGTTCAGGTATATGCAGGAACGGCGGCTCGCGCCACAGCTTTAGGCACCTCGGTAGCAGAAGGAATGATTTGCTACCTTGAGGATACAAACTCGGTCGAATACTACGACGGCGCTGCGTGGCAGAGTATTGCAAGCGATGGTGACATCACGGCCGTTACAGCAGGTACAGGACTTAGCGGAGGCGGATCTTCAGGTGCAGTCACTCTAAACGTAGACTACGCAGCCGTAGGTTCTGCAATCACTATCGAGACATCACAAATCTCAGACATCACTGCTACAGCAGCCGAACTGAACATTCTTGACGGTGCAACACTTACCACCACAGAGCTAAACTACGTAGACGGCGTAACCTCGGATATTCAAACACAGCTTGACGGACTTGTCTCACAAACAAACGGAACTGTATCTACCGCTGCCGCTACTGCAACAGTTGTAAGAAATGTCACATTCTCTACTGCGACACCTGGCACAGCCAATGGCGCAGACGGAGATGTTTGGCTAGTCTATACACCATAGGAGAGCTATGGGCGCCCACGTAAGAGTCAGTGCAAACTGGTATGAAGTAGATGCCATTCACGCGCGCATCGGCGGATCGTGGAAAGAAGTAGCCGAGGGCTATACAAAGATTTCAGGCGCTTGGGAGCAGTTTTATTCTGCGGCAGCTCCTCTAGTTGTTGATTTCTTAGCTATTGCCGGTGGCGGTGGCGGCGGCGCGAACAATTGCAATACTGGCGGCGGCGGCGGAGCTGGAGGATACCGCACTTCAGCAGGAACATCAGGTGGGGGAGCGTCTGCCGAATCAAGCCTGACTCTCGCAGCCAGCACAAATTATACAGTTACAGTTGGGGCAGGCGGAAGCGGGGCAGTCGCAAGCTTCAATTATGGAGGAGACGGGACTAATTCTGTATTTGCAACAATAACCTCTGATGGCGGCGGTGGCGGAGCTGGAGGCCCATCGTGTGCTGGATACCCAGGAAATGCTGGAGGTTCTGGAGGTGGGGGAATTTTTAATAACGCAGGTGGAGCTGGGACAATAAATCAAGGTTTTGCAGGCGGACAAGGAAGCGGGGATAGCACCTCGACCGCTTGGGGCGGCGGTGGCGGCGGCGCTAGTGCAGTAGGTACTAGTGGCTACAAAATTGCAACCTCTACTTCACAAGGTGGTTCTGGCGGTAATGGTGTGGCTTCTACTATTACAGGTTCTTCAGTTACACGAGGTGGAGGTGGAGGCGGCGGAGCCGGACCATCTGGAACAGGAGGTCCAGGCGGAACAGGCGGTGGCGGAGCTGGCGGAGTAAATGCTAATGGTTCTCCTGGGACAGTTAACACCGGTGGTGGTGGCGGCGGCGGCGGGATTGGTGGTAACCGCTCAGGAGCATCGGGAGGTTCTGGTGTTGTAATCATCAAATACCCAGACACCTTTTCAATCTCAGTAGGCGCAGGTCTTACATCAAGCACTTCGACAGCCAGCGGATACAGCGTTACGACATTCACCGCAGGGTCAGATTCAGTTTCGTTCTCTCTTCCGACTAGCTTTACTGCAAACTTTTTGGTCATTGCAGGTGGTGGCGGCGGCGGCGCACTATCGGGCGGCGGCGGCGCGGGAGGCTATCGCAACTCGGTTACTGGAGAAACTTCAGGTCGTGGGTCTAGTGCAGAAACACCTTTATCTTTATTGACTGCAACAAGTTACACGGTCACGGTTGGTGCTGGTGGTGCTGGTGCGCCTGGACATAGCTCTGGCACTGGATCACCTGGTACTCAGGGGAATAATTCAGTTTTGAGCACAATCACCTCTATCGGCGGAGGTAAAGGCGGTTCTTGGGATAACGTCCCTGGTTCAGGCGGTGGTGCTGGAGCTGGTATAGGTGGCCAATCAGGTACGACTGGATACTCGGGAACCGCTAATCAAGGTTACGATGGCGGCAATCGCAGTGCTTATTTTTCTGGTTCTGGAGGTGGTGGTGCCGGAGCAGCAGGTGAATCTATTACAACCGAAAAGGGTGGTGATGGAGGAAATGGTCTAGCTTCATCCATAACGGGATCATCTGTAACGCGAGCCGGCGGCGGTGGCGGTGGCGCATGGTCGAGTCAGCCTCCAGGCACAGGGGGTCTCGGTGGTTCTGGAGGTGGTGGAGCTGGAGCCAACAATAACTCTACTCCAGGCGGAGCAGGCACAGTAAACACAGGCAGCGGTGGCGGTTCAGGTGGATTCAATTTCAATTTCCCTCCAGGCGGAGCCGGTGGTTCTGGCTTAGTAGTTGTCAAGTACCCAGATACCGTAACCATTAGTGTTGGTGCTGGACTAACAAGCTCAACGTCTACATCAGGCGGTTTCTCGGTTACAACATTTACTGCAGGCTCAGACACGGTTAGCTTTAGCTAGAATTGACACGGAGGAATAATGAGCGGCTATAGAAACTGGACCCCAGGCGAGGTTCTGACTGCGGATAATGTACAGGACTATCTGCAAGATCAAACAGTAATGGTTTTTGCTGACGCAACTGCTCGCGGCACCGCCATTGTCTCCCCCGCAGAAGGAATGCTTACTTGGCTAGAAGACGCCAATAAGTTTCAGTATTGGAACGGCTCTGTTTGGGCGGATACTGTAAATGCGTTAGGAGCTGCTGGAACAGATGGTCAGCCTTTTGTGTCTAACGGCACAGCGGATGCTGCTTTTGGGGATATGAAGGCAGAATTTATTGCCCTCACTTTGCAGAATAAGTCTGCTGCTTACACCGCTGTCGCTGACGATGCAAATACGGTATTGAATTTTACTGCCTCTGGGACTGCGGTAATACCAAATGTGTTGCCAGACATCGGAGATAGGGTAGACATAATTGCTAATACAACTGGAACAGTCACTATTGCTGCAGGCACGGGAGTTACCTCTTGGGCTGGAAGTGGGACGGCTGGCACTGCCATAACATACTTCATAGATACGCCTTACGCTGCTGCCTCAGTGATCAAAACAGGATCTTCTGAGTACCGAGTCGTGGGTCGTATTTCGGCATAGGGTACTTCACAATGCTTCCTATTTGGATTTTAGATGGCAATGACCCTTTTCGGCTCGATTACGTAATTATCGCAGGCGGCGGCGGTGGTGGAGAACTTGCCGGAGCAGGCGGCGGCGGTGGCGGCTACTTTGCCTCGATGCCAGGAGAACAATCTGGGGGTCCCTCGGCTTCACTAAGCCAGATAGTATTTTTTGGTGGCGAATCGGTTTCTATCACCGTTGGAGCTGGTGGTGGAGTGAATGCAAATGGCTCAAATTCAAGTTTTGCTGGTTTGACAACTACTGGCGGCGGAAAAGGTGGCAACGGCACTTCGGGAACAAAGACTGCTGGAGACGGAGGTTCGGGTGGGGGGTCGCAAGCTATTGGCGGCGTTGCACCTGGCGTTGGCACGACAAATCAGGGTAATGATGGCGGTACAGGTCTACAGGGTTCTAACTTTCCAGCCACTTATTATGCTGGTGGCGGCGGAGGAGCCAGCGCAGATGCAGTACTTCTTGACGCTGGCTATGGGCTAAGTAGCTCAATTACAGGAAGCTCGGTCGGACGGGCCGGAGGTGGCGGCGGGTCGGCCGGAACTGGAATGGGCAGAGGCGGGACCGGTCGCGATGGCGGCGGAGATGGTTCTCGTAACAATGCACAAGGCGGAGCTTCCTCCCAGGCTACTGCAGCGACAATAAATTCTGGCGGTGGTGGTGGCGGAGGCTATGGGCCTTCTGCTTGGGGAGGAAGTTTTCCGGCCACCAGTGGTGGGTCAGGCGTAGTTATTTTGAGATATCCCAGCTATCGCAGAGATCTTTCGTCTATTGGGCCTGGGCTTATATATAATAAATTTCAATCAGGCGACTACACAGTATATGAATTTACTGCTGGTTCCGATACAATTACTTTCTAAGGAGAATTATGGCTCACTACGCATTTTTAGACGAAAACAACATCGTCACTGAAGTAATTACTGGTCGCAATGAGGATGAAGTTGTAGACGGCATCTCGGACTGGGAGACTTACTACGGCAACCTGCGCGGTCAAGTTTGCAAGCGCACGTCATACAACAACAACCTTCGCAAAAACTACGCAGGCATTGGATTTACTTACGACGAAGATCTCGATGCCTTTATCCCTCCTAAGCCTTTTGCTTCTTGGCTACTAGACGAAGAGACTTGTCAGTGGGAAGCCCCAGTGCCTTACCCAGATGATGATTCCGTTATATATCGATGGAATGAGGAGCTAGGTGACTGGGTAGCTAGGGTTTTCGAGAGTGAAACACCTGCGGTAGAATAGTCACACAACCTAGACCACTTTGTACTTTTGGAGCGCGTCTAGTGAATGAAGAAATCCCTACCTGGGCAATCGAGCTGATCAAGCAGGTCGAAAGACTAAACGAGAAGATCCCCACACACGTTGATTGGGTTGAGCGTAATATCAAAGACCACGAGATGCGCCTACGCGCCGTAGAGAAGAAGATCTGGGTAGTAGCCGGAGCCGCTGGTGTTATCGGTGCGGCCCTTACTTTCCTAGTTCAGGTGCTGAATGCCTAGACTGCCATTCCCAGAGTCCACGATCACTGGACACTATGGCACTATGTCTGCTTACCGCAAGAAGCACGGTCTACAGCCACACTCAGGTACTGACTTCGCCCCAAAGGGTTCTAATAAGGGCAAGACTGCAATCCCCGCTGTAGGCAAGGGTACTGTTCAGTTCGTCAAATGGTCTAATGTTCTAGGGTGGGTCCTAGTCCAAACAATCTGGGACGCAAAGAAGCGGAAGGCTAAGTATGTCGGCTACTGTCACCTCAGTTGTAATGAGTGCGGAATCAACTGTCGCGGTGGTCACGACGCTTCTCTTGCTCTCAGTCTTACCGCTAATCAAAAGGTGGCTGAAGGGCAAACCATAGGCATAATGGGCAACACAGGCTCCGCAACATCTGGGGTCCATCTCCATCTCACACTGTCAGACAAGGAGCGTGGTGTATTTGGAATCACAGCCGATAAAGAGTGCTTCGTCGAATGGCTCAAGACCCAAGCTCCTGCGAAGAAACAAACGGACACGAAAGACAAAGCGGTGGTGGGGCAGAGCCAAAGTAAAATAGTTTACGCCTGCCCACACTGCAAGAAAGAATTATGCTAAAAACCTATCTCAAGCAATTTGGCCTCCGTTCGGTTGGCCTTACTCTCGCTACCTTCTTCGGTGGCACAGCAATCGGTGCTGTAGCTGGTGACTGGCTAATGGGTTCGATCATCGGTGTTGGCTCTGCTTTTGCTGTCGTGCTGACGACTATCGGTGTCTCTCTAGCCTGGAAGGGAACGCTGGAGATTACAGACATCCAGAACGCTTATCGCGCTGCTGTGGCCAAGTCAGACTCAGAGGCTGTACAGGACGCCCTAGAAGTCAATCGCGATGGCGACTTTGATTGGGACGACTTTGAAGCGGACGACCGCGACCCCGACCTCGAAGAGACTGACGCTCCTTCGCAGTAAGCCCTCCCCAGATCCCGTCGTACTGATTAGTTTTCATAGCAAAAGCTAGACATTCGGTTTGAACTGGACATTCCCCACAATAGCGCTTTGCTATCCTTGCAGCTCCTCTACCGTCCCCAGTATCGGGAAACCATAGCTCCGGGTCTGTCTCCATACATACGGGGTTCTGACGCGATTTCTTTATCGCATCCATCAGCTTCATATACTCTTTGCCGTAATCCATACGCACAATCTAAAGAGAACTATTTAGCTTGTCAAATTAGCGTTCGTCAGGGCTGGTCCCACCCCAGATGCCGTGCTTCTGTCGCGTAGACAGCGCGTACTCAAAACACTCTTTCTTGATAGGGCATTCATAGCAGATGCCCTTAGCCACGACCGTTGCCTGATGGCGCATCTCGGGATCGTCAAAGTCCTCTGGATACCACAGATCAGGGTTCTTCTCACAGGGAACACCACCAACAGAACGTATAGAAGATAACAATTTCATATACGCACTTGTAAAAAGTCCCTGGGACAACATAAGGTAAGGCTACCTGACAGAGGAGGAAATTGAAAACTTACGCACCGCCCACGATAAACGGGGCAAAACTACTCGGTGTATACGACCCAGGAAGCCCTGAGTGGCATTCTGAGCGGTCTAAAGGCATCGGAGGTAGTGAAGTAGGCACTGTACTCGGTCTAAACCCTTACGAGAGCGCCTACGCTCTTTGGGCTAAAAAGACCGGAAAGATCCCGAGCGAGATAAAAGAGAACTGGGCTATTCGGTTCGGTAAAGCTTTTGAGGGTCCCATTTTGGGACTATGGGCTGAGGAACACCCTGAGTGGGAAGTGATGCTCACAGGCACCTACCAAGACGAACACTGCGAGTATCGCCACGCAAACCCCGACGCAATCGCGCGCCACATAGAGACTGGCGAGCTAATGATTATTGAGGTCAAGACATCGCGCCAGACCTGGGAGTCCGTGCCGCCCGCCTATGTCGCTCAGGTGCTGCACTATATGGGAGTGCTGAAGATCCAGCGTGGAGTGATTGTCGCTCTGGCCGGAATGACTTGGAACGAATACGACGTGCCATTCAGTCAGGGTCAGATAAACGTGCAGAACGAATTACTCGGTGAGTTTTGGCATTGCATCACAGATGATCACAAGCCAGCGTGGGACGGCTCAGATGCCACCTATCACGCAGTTAGGGCTGAGACGCCCGAGATTGACCTGAGAGAGGTTCAACTAGGCAAACTAGGAATTGACCTTATGAAGGCTCAGGAAACGTCTGACAAGGCGTACAGGACGCTTATGAAGCTCAAGTCTGAGGTGCTGCACGAAATGGGCGACGCAAAATGGGGAACGATCGAGACTAAGGGAGGTCCTGAGCGTGTCGTAAGTAGACAGCTTCGCGCTGG
>Ga0070745_1001643_pt1 | contig 12344 bp, 15 predicted proteins | sample VirMetDEL_Mar_4_FD_77438 | JGI IMG/M metagenome (GOLD analysis project Ga0070745, IMG submission 77438) | Aqueous microbial communities from the Delaware River and Bay under freshwater to marine salinity gradient to study organic matter... | ecosystem: Environmental > Aquatic > Marine > Coastal ...
GTAGTCGATGATCACCTCACAGTGATCCTTACAGCATGGGCAGACTTCGTATTCTACCTCGGTGTCATCGAGGAACACGTTGCAGCAGCCGCTAGTGGCGACCTGAACTTCGGCAAAGGTTTCTTCGATCTGGACGGTTTCAAAGGCGATGCTCATGAGTGAGTCTCCGTTGGTAAGGTTGGTTATCATGCCCCAAGTCTACAATAGATATCGGCAAGCGTCAACCCCTCGGCCAAGTTTTTTTTGGAATTTTTTTTGTAGCAAATCCTATGCCAAAAATAGTTTGGCACGTCGTTTGCTCTGTGCCACACACCCCCCTAATGGGGGATGCGGGCCGGCCGCCACCCCCCTAATGGGGGGTATACCCCCTCGCCCTAAGGGACTGGTTTAGCATGTACATATGTACACCCCCCTTGCAGGGGGCATACTATATGTAACATACTATATACTAACAGATAGGAGTATAACAATAAAAGATAGAGACAACAGTAACAACAAGAAACAACATAATACAAAGCATGTCTTGATCACCCTTATTCATAGGTTAGTCCTCAATAGTATAGCCCAACAGAATACGATCCACACTATAGCAATCATAGTATACTCTCTAGTCTAGTATAACTTGCGGGTTATTGCCCACAAACTCTTCATGCACACACTCATGGGTGGGGTTACCATCCTCATCATTCGACACACGATATACTCTCACACTATACAAAGCATCCCAACCATCCCATATTTCCATCGACTCATCAATCGCAATCTCAATACAATCCCCGGTATAACCTTCTGCTAACTCAGCACCGTGGATATCACAAGCGACGGCAAGAAAGTGTGCATTCGACATTGGCATAGTATAATCTCCTAGTATATAAAACTCATGGACCACCAAAAAGCCCCGTCATACGAGGTAGGCGAATCGTCCAATCTTTTCGACACTCTTGATGCGTGAGAGTTTGATACTCTTGAAACCTTGCGTTTTACTATATAGCACGAGAGTGTGTGTGTTATCTTTTTTGGAAGTCTTGAATGATTCAAAGAAAAAGTTATCAAACACACGATTATCGTCTCGCACCACACGACACACGATACGATCGGTAGTATTAAACGCTTCTTTGGCGATGCTGGCGATGCTCATGAGATTGTCGATTTTCTGAAAATCGTTCATTGTTTCGATCCTTTGGGGTTGTCGTTTCCGTTCTGCTTTCATTCTACAGAGTGAATCGGCCATTGCAAGCGAAAACTTTTGAGATTTTCCATTTTGTGTCATAAGTCTAGTATTTTCAACCACTTACGTCATTTTGGATTTTCCGATTTTCTTGGTGGACACTTGGGATTGTGAGAATCTGCACACGATTTTCCCCGTTCTTGCAATCGTGTTGCAAGCATTCTAGGGTTCGATTATTGCAATCGGCTTGCAACTATAAATATAACATGATGTATACTAAAATATATACTATATAACATATAATATACAAAGGGGGGTTTTTATATTTTACAAAGTACCAGGAAAAAGTTACAGACTAGGCGGCGGTGGTCCAAAAACAATAAGAGCCTCAAAATATAAATGTAATAGCTAAACTATCCTCTTCGACTAAATATCAAATAAATACGGCTTACCCTACACACTGGTGTATTCTATTTTAGAATCTTTAATCGTTAAAACGAGGTGCTTAAAATGCAAAGTAACGGCTATTTTATACATGGTGGAAGACTTTATCACCCAACAAACGTCGGCATTTCCATGCCCAATTCTAGCACTCTAGCCGATACCTATGTCGAAAAAGTAGTAAAAAAAACTCCAAGTTTCTATGATTTCGGTACCGATTATTCTAATCAACAGAATACCGAAGACGAAACCGACAGAAGAAGATACTTTTTCCCACCATCTTTTATATAGGAGCCCATAATGGCAAGTAGATACGGCAGAAGAAGATACAACTGTCCTCGACCAAATACAGAGCAATTAGATCAACTTATCGGTGATCTACAAGGATTAGTAGAAACATGCGTAAGCAAAGCAGGTTCGTATTACCCCAATAATCTTTTTCAAGAAGGTAAGATTCAGCTTTGCTATGTAAACAGAAATGGAAGCAAAAAATGCGAATACAAAACTATACCTATCAATCTTATTGACTTAAAAAAGAGAGCAGACGAGTGCGAAAATGGAAATCAAAATTCTTGTCGTCTTTATACTGATTTATATTTTAAGCTAATAGATTATATGGAGCGATTGACAGACGCATTACGAAGAAGCGTTCCTGTGGGGGCGACAAAGATCGGTATCAGAGTATTAACAAGATGTTTACCCAAAAGACCACAGCCCGGACAAGGTTATCTTCCAGGTTATGGTACGCCAATACGCTTATTATAAGAAAGTAAAATATGACTATTTTTCTAAACCAAGGCAAATTTTACAAACAAAATTCTCAGGTATATACCAATAATAAGGGATCTAATCCATATTCCTACAATCCTAAGTTTTTAGACTATAGAGAATATCAAGAAACTTTATTTGAAGAAATCAATCTTTGCCCAGATTGTGTTACTGCGAGCGGATTTTCTTATCCAGAAACCTGTACGATTGAGGATCCGGAACCTCCGACATTTTCTCCCATTAGCGGAATAACTATTTTTATTGATAATGAAGACAATATTAGTTCTCCAACACCTCCCCCTCCACCATCTCCTGCTCCTACCGGAGAAACTCCAACTCCTCCTCCGCCTCCTCCAGCAGGACCACAACCAACTGGCTAATTATTATAGCCAATAGCAACGTGCTCAAAACAAGAAGATATGGACTGAATAGGCTTTTGATTATGAATCATTATTCCAGCGTTGTATAGTGATATTGCAATACTAAATCCTTCTCCATACCCTAGATTCCCCCTATTTTTAACAGAATCATTTTCTTCTGATATTTTTTTAAGATCCCACCATATCTTTACAAATCTGTCTACCTTAGACATATCCTCTTCTTTTATAAATAAGAAACTTTCCTGAATATGCTTCACTTCTTCCGTTCTCAGGCCGTTATCATCACAATACTGCATAATTTCTCTTCCATAAGGAATATATTCATCATTTCCCTCAAGAAATTTTTCCATAGAATTTTCCCAAAAGTTATCAACATACGCTCCGTTTTTGACGCTATCGAGATCGAAATTTTCTATAATATCTATTAAACATTGTTTATGTATTTTAGTATCAGAATCTATTAGAATGATAGAACCATATTTTTTAAGCCCCCAAGTTACTGGAAAGATTTTGTCATGATAAGAAAAAACTGACTTACTATATTTGATCGTTTCGACATTATTAAAATTCTTAAATTCTTTTGGTTTATCTGTAAGTATAATAAATGATATTTGCTTAAATTCCTGTAAATCCATTATATTTTTTTTAGCATATTCGATGAAAACATCATTAACAGCACACATACATATAACAGGAAATTTTCTCATAAACTTCTTTTCATTTGACAAAAGGTGTACAAAAGCATACTATATAATACCATTGGTATATTTCTAAAGCAAGAGGTTATTAATTATGAACATTAGTAATTTTGTACCCAGCACTCTTCATATAGTAGCAAGCGGAGTTGATGTCACACAAGATCTACAATCCTCACAAGGAAAGAGCATATCTACACTGCTCAACACTGCCTATGAAAAAGAAGAAAAAACAAAAAAAGAAAATAACTGAACAAGAACTATTAGACACTATAGATATTATCAGCAAAAAACTGGCATATAAGTTTAAGTTTGGTTACCATGAAGTAGAAGATATGAAACAGCAGATAAGTATATTTGCTCTTGAAGGATTAAAAAACTACGATTATCAAAGACCTCTCGAAAATTTTCTTTGGACACATGTGCGAAATCGCCTCTTTAATTTTAAAAGAGATAATTATCAAAGGCCTGATAAGCCGTGCAATGGATGCCCCTTCTTCGACGCCAATACAACAAAAAACCCTAGCTCCTGCAAAAAATATACCGATAAACTAGAATGTTCTGACTATAACAATTGGTATACTAGAAACATAAGCAAAAAGAATCTAATGCATCTCAACACTATAGAAGAGCTTAAGGAATACCTACCCAATAAAAAAAATGACGCAGATAAAGTTGCTAATCACGAAATACTCGACAAGATAGAAGAACATTTAAATGGAGAACATCGTCAAACATACTTAAAGCTTAAAAGCGGAATAAAAGTTACAAAAAATGAAATAACGAAATTAGAAAAAAGAATCAGTGAGATTATAAATGAATAGAAAGCGTGGAAAACTAAGCTTAGACGAAGAAAAATTTATCCGAGATAATATAGGCGGCTTAACAATAGAACAAATAGCAGATGCTATTAATCGTTCTACAAAACCTATAGAAAAATATATTGTACAAAATAATCTCAGTTTCGATCAAGACGAGAATCAAACAGATCAGAGTCTTAGACTAAAATTACACGCAAAAACATTCTGGCCAGAAATATTACGTCAATTTGACGAAGATACGGGAGAACTGGACTATTTTGAAAACACATGGATTGGCCTAGTAAAACAATTCAGGGAAGACGTACTTCCTGCTGAAGAACTTCAGATTAAACAATTTATTACGATAGATATTTTAATCAATAGAAGTATGAAAGAAAGAAAGAGACATATCGCAGAAACAGAGAGGCTCCAACAAAAAGTAGACGAAGAATACAACAAGCCTGAAGATCAAAGAGATATCCCCAAGCTTACCAACCTAGAAACCCAATTAAGTTTCTCTCGAAATTCTATTGCCAGCTATACAAATGAATATACTAAACTTCTTAATGAACAGCAAAAAATTAGCAAAGATCTAAAAGCCACCAGAGAACAAAGAATTAAAAGAATCGAGGACGGTAAGAGTAGCTGGGTTGGATTAATCCGAATGTTAGAAGATGAACTTATTCGTGAGAAAGAGGGCAAAGAAATGGAGATCCTTTCTCTTGCAACAGATAAAGCAAGAAAAACTCTTTTTAATAACCATCAATATCAGGACGGAAAAGTTGATGTACCAATCTTAAGTCCAGAAAGCTTAGAGTATCAAGATGAGGAACTATAATGATCCAGAATATAAAAAATGGCGTAAGAAGATATATGCTAGAGACCAACATCGTTGTCAGTGGCCCGGATGTAATCGAACAAAGGGGCTACAGGCTCATCACATATTAAAATGGAGTCAATTTCCTGGATTAAGATATCACTTAGACAACGGTATTACCTTGTGTAAAGATCACCATAAACTTATTACTAATGATGAAGATAGTTATATTAATTTCTTTAATCAGCTTATACTGCAAAGGAAACGAAAATGAAATTAGAAAGTCCGATTACAATAGTACCATCAAAATATACTGATCAAAACACCAATAAAGTAGTCAATCCACCTCCTATACAACTAGACTCTCTGGATATCATATATTTGGACAATCCAGTAACAGAACAATACTATGTGGCCATAAAACACCTGCCTCATAACGTTTTGTTATTTTCAGGAGAGGATTATCAAAAAAATCCAGATATCACAAAATCCAAAGCTCAAGAAAAACTATTAGAAATATCAAAAGGAGATCTTCAAAAATATTTGCAAGAACAGTTTCCTAAAACTTTAGAAGATGAACCGTATGGCCCAGGTAGTATTTTAGCTAGTATGTTTAGTGCCATAGGTATTAAAAGTAGTCCTACTTGTTCTTGCCGTAAACATGCTCTGGAAATGAATAAGAATGGAATTGAATGGTGCGAAGAAAATCTAGATACTATCTGTGGCTGGTTAGAAGAAGAGTGTAAGAAAAGAAAAATCCCTTATGTTGATGCAGTTGCTAAGATGGTTGTTAAAAAAGCAATAAACAAAGCCAAAAAATATAGAAATGAAATGAATAATGAAAAGTGATGAATTTACAATAATAGTTGATACAAGAGAACAGAATGCCTGGGAGTTTGGTCATCATACTACATCAAGACGCAAGCTTGATACTGGTGACTATAGCATAGAGGGGTTAGAGAATCTTTTGTGTATAGAACGTAAACAAAGTGTTAGTGAAGTAGCAAATAATATAACAGAAAAAAGATTTGCTAATGTATTAGAACGAATGAGTGAGATACCTCATCGTTTCATGCTTTTTGAATTTGATTTACAGGATGTTTATGATTTTCCTGTTGGGTCTGATATTCCAAAAAACAAATGGAATAAATTGCGAGTGTCCAGTAATTACATAATAAAGTATCTTTCTCTTATCAACACAAACTATAATATACATACTATTTACTGCGGTGATGCAGACAATGCAGAAAAAATGGCCGTAAGAATCATGAGAACAGTTTATGGCAAATATAATCAAAACTAAAAACGTTTATGACGATGCTTGGCTAGGCCTTGGAGATCTTAATGAATTAATACTACCAGACAATCCACTTTTTGGTAGAAAAAAAGAAGATATAGAAAATCCAGATCTACATCTATTGAGAATTCTCAGAAATCCTAAATATTTTGGTTCTACGGTAAAATTATTAATGGGTATAGAACTTCATCCTATTCAGATTGCTTTGTTGCAAGAATTTTGGTATAGACCATTTCCTATGTTTATTGCGTCTCGTGGTTTTGGTAAGTCTTTTAGTTTAGCTCTTTATAGCTTTTTAAAGTGTATATTAGTTCCAGGTACAAAAATTGTTATCGTTGGCGCTGCATTTCGACAGAGCAAAATTATCTTTGAATACATGGAAAATATGTGGCGCAATAGTCCTATAATCAGGAGTATATTTAGTAGTAATGATGATGGACCGAGAAGAGATGTCGACCGTTGTACTATCCGTCTTGGTGATAGTTGGACTATCGCTGTTCCTATGGGGGACGGAAGCAAGATTAGAGGCCTCCGTGCGCATATTATCATTGCTGACGAGTTTGCTAGTATTAGCCCGGATATTTATGAGACGGTTGTAGCGGGTTTCGCAGCTGTAAGCGCAAGCCCTATTCAGAATGTTAAAGAAGAAGCTCGTAAAAAAGCCATGCGTGAAGCTGGTTTGTGGACAGATGAATTAGAGGCTGTTCAGATTAAAAAGGGCAACCAAGCAATTATTAGCGGAACGGCGGATTATAGCTTCAAGCATTTTGCTACATATTGGAACCGATATAAAGCCATTATAAATAGTCGTGGAGACCAACATAAGCTAAGAGAAATTTTCGGTGAAGATGTACCAGATAACTTTAATTGGGATGATTATAGCATAGTAAGAATCCCTTACGAATTAATTCCTAAAGGTTTCATGGATGATAAACAGGTTGCTAGAGCCAGGGCTACGATTCATACCGGTATTTATAACATGGAATACGCCGCTTGTTTCACGGAGGATAGCGACGGGTTCTTTAAACGTAGCCTTATCGAAAGCTGTGTTACACGGGATTCTAATCCTATCAAAGTTGCAGACAAGCCTGTGATATTTGATGTGTCTACTAAAGGCAATAGTAGTTATGAATATGTTTATGGAATCGACCCAGCTTCCGAAAAAGATAATTTTAGTATAGTTGTTTTAGAGCTTCATGGTGATCATAGTAGAATTGTTTATTGTTGGACAACAAATCGTAGCAATTTTAAAGATCGGCAAAAAACTGGTCTTGTTGGAGAACATGATTTCTATGGGTTTTGCGCTAGAAAAATTCGTAATTTGATGAAAGTATTTCCTTGTAGATTAATAGGTATGGATGCTCAGGGTGGCGGTGTTGCAGTAGAAGAGGCTCTACACGACCCAAGCAAATTAGAAGAAGGAGAAAATCTTATTTGGCCTATCATAGATCCCGATAAAGAAAAAGATACTGATGATCAACAAGGTTTACATATACTAGAGTTAGTACAGTTTGCTAAAGCAGATTGGACAGCAGCAGCAAACCACGGACTAAGAAAAGATCTTGAAGACAAAGTTTTATTATTTCCAAGGTTTGATCAACTAACTTTGGGATTGGCATTAGATAAAGAAGGAAAAGACATAATCAATAGTGATATAGAAAAGTTGTATGATAGTGAAAGTGAGTGTATATTAGAGATAGAAGAACTAAAAAATGAATTAACTACTATTGTGATGACACAAACAAGTAATGGAGTCGGAGGAAGAGATAAGTGGGATACTCCTGATGTTAAGTTGCCAAATGGAAAGAAAGGCAAACTTCGCAAAGACCGTTATAGCGCTTTAGTTATTGCAAATATGATAGCTAGACAATTAAACAGAACTTTATCTTCTATTAACTATGGTCTTATAGGAGCTAATTTAAGAACTATCCCGGGACAAAAAGATGGAGAATTTTATAAAGGACCCAATTGGTTTACATCCTCAGCTAATCACGATATCTATAAGGGTGTATATCGTTAATAATAGGTGTATAATCAATAGTATCGCAATACTTATACAATAACATTAAAGAATAACTATATGAAAAATCCACATATTCCAGACTCAGAACCGATCATTCCCGAAAATGCATATGTTACATGGGGAGATGCTGATCTTAATGACAAAAGAGAAGCATTAAAAGAAGCTTCAAGGAGCTTGGATGAATTTTCTGGTATAGAAAGAACATCAGCTAATAATTCTAGATATCGCCTAGACTTTTCAAATTTGGATGGCCCAACTAGTGGTCGTCCCGGATTAAGCCGTAGTGATTATGATTACTTTAGACCAGAAGAAGCCGTACCTACCCATATTAAGAATATTTTTCGTCAGTCTGATGTTGTTTATAATAGAGTTGGTTTAGTAAAAAATGTTATTGATTTGATGGGCGATTTTGCTAGTCAGGGAATCAGGCTTGTACACCCAAATAAGAGAATAGAAAGATTCTACAGAAATTGGTTTAAAAAAGTTCGTGGAGAAGAGAGAAGCGAAAGATTTTTAAATAACCTATATCGTATTGGCAATGTTGTTATAAATAGACAAACAGCAAAGATAAGCGTGAAAACAGCCAATCAGATGTATAAAGCAACAGCCAACCCAGATATGATTGTTAATTATGAGGCTTCTTCAGTAGAGAGAAGGGAAATACCTTGGAAATATACTTTTATTGATCCTGCTTGTGTTGATATTGTTGGTGGTTCTTTGGCTAGTTTTGTTGGAAATAGAATGTACTCTATCACACTTCCTGCCAGTTTAAGGAAAATTATCAATAGGCCAAAAAATGAAGCAGAAAGAAAAATTATCAGTCAGCTTCCCGGAGCAATAATAGAAGCAGCAAAAAGTAAAAAGCCTTACATGTTGGATCCGAATAAAACTTTGGTTTTCCATTATAAAAAAGATGATTGGAAATCATGGGCGTATCCTATAGTTTACTCTATTATGGATGATATAAATGTAATTGAAAAACTTAAGTTAGCTGACCTTGCTGCTCTCGATGGAGCTATTAGTAATATCCGTATTTTTAAGTTAGGAAGTCTTGATCATAAAATTGCACCCACCCCTGCTGCCGCTAGTAAGCTCAGCAATATTCTTCAGAATAATGTGGGTGGAGGTACTATGGATCTTGTTTGGGGTCCAGATATTGAACTGATAGAAAGCAAAACTAATGTTCATCAGTTTTTAGGAGAAGCTAAATATGCCCCTCATTTAAATAGTATATATGCAGGGCTTGGCATCCCCCCTACTCTTACTGGTACTTTTGGAGCTGCGGGAACAACTAATAACTTCATCAGTTTAAAAACATTAACACAAAGACTACAATATGGACGTAGAGTGTTAAGTTCATTTTGGCAACAAGAAATCGAACTTGTACAAAAAGCTATGGGGTTCAGACTTCCAGCCAAGATTGAATTTGACAGAATGGACCTTAGTAATGAAGATGCAGAAAAAGCACTATTGATTCAACTGGCTGACAGAAATATTGTTAGTGACGAACTGGTACAACATGTATTTGGTTTTGATCCGGATACAGAAAAGACAAGATTAAATAGAGAAAATAGAGATAGGAATAGTGACAGAATGATCAAAAAAGCTGGTCCTTGGCATGATCCACAATTTGATAACGCTCTTAGAAAGATTGCTTTACAAATTGGCCTTGCAGCTCCTAGTCAAGTTGGGCTCAAGCTAGACAAGAAGAAGAATGGAGAAAAAACTTCAGTCGAAATGAAAATGGCTAATACTCCTCCTAAGCCCGGTCCTATTGGTCAAAGTCCTCCCTCAGGAGAGCCTGGAGAAGGAAGACCGAAAAATTCTAATGACAAAGAACCGAGAAAAGAAAGAGACTTTAAACCTCAGACCGGTGCCTCTTTGCAGTTATGGGGGATAGAAGCTCAAGAGAAAATTTCAGAACTATTAAATCCATATCTTCTTGACTTTTATTCCAAAAAGAATATGAGAAGCCTGTCATCGGAAGAGTACGAAGAAGCCGAAGATACAAAAACAAAAATTTTCTTTTCTCTAGAGCCTTTTGAATCAATTAACGAAGAAGTTGTTTTGTCCAAACTCAATACTATCAATAGTATTGACACGAAAGATCTACATAATCAATACGTTAATTTTGTTAAATCTATGAATATTGAACTATCCAGAAATTTGACAACAGAAGAACTAAAATTTACCAAGGCATACTTTTGCTCCGGACTGGTGTAATTTACCGATATGCCACATAACTAAAGAGGTAATATAATGCAAATATTTGAAACAGAAAAACAAGATGGTCTGGAAGAGCAAATTCAATCCAAAGCTTCCGTGGTTTACGCCTGCTTGGTGGAAAAAGGTTCAGAGGACGTACTATCTGCAAAACAAAAAAACGAATTAAAATCTATAGCCGGATTAAATGATAGCGACTTATATTACACTCAATCAATTCTAGTAACTACCTCATGGAATAAAAACGATGACATTTTCGATAAGGAAGAAGTATGGGTTGCAAGAAATAGCCCAATTCACAAACCAACTAATCTAGAACACGACGAAAACACTATTGTTGGACATATTACTTCAAATTGGCCTATTACAGACGATGGTATATTGATAGATGAAAACACACCTATTGATAATTTACCAGAAAAGTTCCACATCCTCACTGCATCAGTTATTTATAATGGCTTTACAGATCCGACACTCAAAGACAGAGCAAATGAATTGATTGATGAAATAGAGAATGGAACTAAATATGTTAGTATGGAATGTTTCTTTAAAGGCTTTGATTATGGGGTAACAAATAAAAGTACCGGAGAATATAAAGTTTTAGCAAGAAATTCTGAAACTGCTTATTTAACAAAACATTTAAGAGCATATGGTGGTGCCGGTGAACATGAAGACTATAAGATAGGTAGAGTATTAAGGAATATAACATTTTCAGGTAAGGGATTTGTTAATAGACCAGCTAATCCAGAAAGTGTCATTTTTACAAAAGAAAGTTTTCGTTTTGAAAATAAAAAAAATGACGAAGAAAAAAATCGTACTTTAGAAGAAATAGGTGTATTTTCTAATCAAGCCCAAATACAGGAGGCAAGCATGAGTTCCGAAACAGTTAAACCCGAAGAAAAGGTGGAAGCTATGAGTGATTGTTCAGAAATGGTAAAGGAAGCATATGCTTCTGTTGAAACAGTAAAGGCTCAGGCCTCCGAGCTAGAAGTAGCGCTTGAAGCAGAACGTGTTGCTCACACTGAAACAAAAGCTGCTTTAGAAACCGCATTAACAGAAAAAGAAGAAGCTGCTAAAATGTCTGAAGAAGACATGAAGAAAAAGAAAGAAGAAATGGAAAAAATGAAGGCAGAACTTGATGCTGCAAACGAAGTTCTTGCTGCTTATAAGTCCAAAGAAGAAGAAATGAAAAAGAAAGAAGCTATGATGAAACGCAAAGCTTCTCTCTTAGAAGCTGGTCTCGATGAAGAGTCAGCATCATCTAATGTCGAAAAGTTTGAATCACTTGATGACGCATCTTTCGAAAACATTGTAACTTTATTAGCTGCAATGAAACCAAAGAAAGACGAAAAAGAAATGAAAGAAGGAGAAGCTGTTATGAAGAAAAAAGCCTCAGAAGATATTTCCGAAGTTTTAGAAACAGCACAACCTTCAGAAGAAGTTGATCTCAGCGTTGCTAGTGAAGAAAACGAACTAGAAAACACTAGGGCAGCTTTAGTTAATTTTGTTTGCAACAGACTAGGTAAAACACTTAATAAGGGAGAATAAAATGGCTTTAAAACCAGATCGTATTGAAGCTTACACAGATATCTCATTCTTCATGAATGAAGTAGGTGAGCGTGGTGGTGTCGTTGTTCATAGTACAGCCGGTGTTGGCGTAAGCATGGATGATGGAGATGCTGTAGTTGAATATGCAGCTAGTCCATCGGGCAAATCACCAGCGGGACTACTA
>Ga0070745_1001644_pt1 | contig 12343 bp, 20 predicted proteins | sample VirMetDEL_Mar_4_FD_77438 | JGI IMG/M metagenome (GOLD analysis project Ga0070745, IMG submission 77438) | Aqueous microbial communities from the Delaware River and Bay under freshwater to marine salinity gradient to study organic matter... | ecosystem: Environmental > Aquatic > Marine > Coastal ...
GAGGTAGAGGACTCACGCCAAGAAAAAGATTATCTGCTAGTTACGGCTGCTACCTTAAAAGAGGTATCTCTAGTAGAGAGCGCTGCATTTCCAAGCGCTGCCGTGTTAAAAATTGCTGCACAAGAAAACGCAGTAGATCCAAACCAACCCAAAGAAACTAAAGGAGAAACCGTGGACAAAGCCCCGGAAGAAGTAGCATCAGAGGCGACATTTTTGCCAGACGGTGCAACAGTAACGCTAAAAAGCGTTAGCTATGAAAAAGATGATGCCGAGGGTGAAACTACACCTGTAGAAGCCGCGCGCAGAATTATTAAGCCAAGTGCATTAAACTCACAGAGAGTACGCACACCTATTGTAAATATGGCAACATACACAGAGCATAAAATTAAAGCTGCTCTAGGTAATGATGACTCTAAGCTATATGTAACAGCAGCAGATGACTCATTTACTACAAACCCTGCATTTAACCCTACGCAGTATTTATCAGAGTTTGTAAGCAATACAAACTTTGATACACCTACAATTAACGCGCTATCACAAGGCGTTTTACCTAATAGCGGTATGACTATAAGCGTGCCTTCACTTGTAACCTCAGCCGGTGGACAGGCAGGCGTAGCACCTGTAGTAACCGTTGAAGCTGAGGCCGGCGCTGTTCAAAATACAGGTATGGTAACTGAATACTTGTCTGGAACTGTTAAGAAATATAGCGGTATGAATACACTAAGCGTAGAATTGTTAGAGAGGTCTGACCCTAATTTCTACTCTGAATTGACAAACCAACTTCAGCGGGCCTACTCACTTGCAACAGATGCAGCGGTAATTGCTGATATTGTTGCAGGCGGCGTACAAGGTACAGCGGTAGCAGCAACTTCAGCCGGTATTATTAGCTATGTTTCAACAGAAAGCGCTAACATATACAAAAATACTAGCTACTTTGCACGCAACTATATTGCTGGCCCCTCACAATGGTCATTATTGATGGGCGCTACAGACTCAACAGGCCGCCCTATTTACAATGCAGCGCAACCTATGAACGCAGGCGGTCTAAGTACGCCTACAAGTATCCGCGGCAACGTGCTAGGCCTAGACCTTTATGTAGATCATCAAATGGTAGCTACTACTATTGATGACTCAGCGTTTATCGTTGCACCGGAAGCTATGACCGTATATCGCAGCCCTCAGGCGTATATGTCTGTAAACGTAGTATCAAATCTACAAGTACAAGTAGCTATCTATGGCTTTATGGCAACTATTGTAAAAATGCCTAATGGCCTAGTGCGTTATAACTTAACCTGATAAATAACTAATAGTCTGGCAGGGCCTTAGCCCTTTGGCTCTGCCAGACCTACAAAGAAAGGTACAAATATGCCAGCTACTTACGTTACAGCTGCAACACTTAAAGCATCACTTGGCGTAGGCACTTTGTACGACTCTTACACTTGGATAGAGGACACCTGCCAAGCCGCGCAAGATTTAATTAACGGGTTTTTATGGTTTGACTCTGCCCCGGTAGTGGGAACTGCATTAGTGAACAATGTAGCTACCGTGATGATAGCCAACCCCGGCCTGTTCACTACTGGTCAATCCGTTACTGTAGCCGGGGCTGGCGCTACTTTTAACGGCACTTATACAATTACTGGCACAGTACCGTTTAGCGCGGGTACTACTAATTTATTGCCAGCGTTTAATTTTCAGCTTAACTATTACCAATACCCACAGGGTTACAGTTTTATACAATATGCAAAAACGGCAGCTGACCAAAACTTTAGGCGCGTAGTACCTAGCGGCACTATGACCGGTGATGATACAAAGACGGCTACCTACGCTAATACGCCTGCTATAAACGCAGCTGCACTTATGCTAGCTGAGAATATCTGGACTAGCCGTTTCAGCACACAAAACGGCGGCGTAAGCGTAGATGGTTACAGCCCTAGCCCGTTTAAGATGTCTAATACTTTAATGGCATCTATACGCGGTTTACTAGCCCCGTATCTTTCACCTAACGCTATGGTGGGATAATGCCTACAGCCGCCATAACTACATTAAGATCTACTATAGCCGCTGCCTTAGCTAATAACGCTGTTTGGAGTACTTTTAGCTACCCGCCAAGTACCATAGTAGCTAACAGCGTAGTAGTAGCCCCGGCAGACCCGTACCTTACGCCTAGCAATAATTCACAAGCTGGCATATCGCCACTAGCTAATTTTAAGATAATTATGACCGTGCCTATGTTTTCTAATGAAGGCAACCTGCAAGGCATAGAGGACACAATAGTAGCGGTGTTTAATAAATTAGCCGCTAGCTCTATTGTATTTAACGTTACCGCTGTAACTGCACCTAGCGTTTTAACGTTACCTAGCGGCGACTTGCTAACAAGTGATTTACAAATATCCGTACTAACGAGCTGGAGTTAAAATGGCACTAACAGACGAAGATAAAGCGTTTCTAATCAAGATAGGGCAAGAATTGCCTAAAGAGGTTAAAGAAACAAAGAAAAAAGAAACACCCGTAGAAAAACCGACACAAGGAACAGAGGTATAACAAATGGCAATTTTCCTATCTAATGGCGTAGTAGTTACGCTCAATAGCGTGGACTTATCAGATCACGTTACTAGCGCAACTATTAACCGTAGCTTTGATGAGCTGGAAGTAACAGCTATGGGCGATACCGCGCATAAGTTTGTAAAAGGCTTGGAAGCTAGCACTATTACTATTGACTTTCTAAACGATACTGCTACAAGTGAGGTGCTACAAACCCTACAAGCCGCGTGGGGTACTACAGTACCGCTAACACTTAAGCAAACTAGCGACGCGGTATCAGCAGCTAATCCAGAATATCAAACCACAGTATTAGTTAATAACACTACAGATATTAACGGCGCTGTTGGCGATATTTCTACACAGAGCATTACATTTACTTGCAACTCAGCTATCGTAGTAGATACCACACCATAACCAACTAGACAAAGGGGCACAAAATGGCAAAACTTAAAATAACAAGGGCAGACGGAAGCGTAACCGAGCATAAGATTACGCCCCGTATTGAGTATGCCTTTGAGCTGTATGCTAAAAAAGGTTTTCATAAAGCCTTTAGAGATGATGAAAAACAAAGTGATGTTTACTGGCTTGCTTGGGAGTGTTTACGCACTAGCGGGGAAGTAGTAAAAAGTTTTGGGGCAGAGTTTCTAGAAACCTTAGCTAAAGTTGAGGTTTTAGATGATGACCCCCTGGAATAGTTGGGCGCGGTAGTTTTGGTTATTTAATTGCACAAGTTGCAGTAGAAACCGGAATACCGCCCCAATACTTGCTAGATCTAGATGATGTGATGTTTAAGAATATATTAAAAGTTTTAACAGATAAAGCTAAGGCGGTGCAAGATGCCAACAGAGTTAAAAGGCGCTATTGAAGCGCGCAAGGCATTACGCAAGTTTACGCCGGACTTATCTAAAGAATTGCAAAAAGAAATGGCAGCGCTATTAAAACCTATAGTTATAGTTGCCCGCGGTTTTATACCTGCTACTGTTTTAAGCGGCTGGAGTAAGGCAGAGGCTAGCGATACTGCAAAATATAGACAGTTTCCTAGATTTGATGCAGCTGCCGCTAGGAGAGGAATAGGTTATAGGACAGCGCCTAGTAAAGTAAATAGAAACGGTTTTAGAGCTTTAGCCCGTATAGCTAACGTTAGCGCGGCAGGTACTATTTATGAAACCGCCGGGCGACTTAATCCACAGGGCAGACCTCAAGGGCCTATGGTAGATCGTTACTTAAATGGCGTTTATGATAAAACTACACATACCGGTAGGCAGTATTCACAAAGCCTAAACCCTAACGCGGGTAAACAGTTTATAGATGCCCTAGATGCTACGGGTAAAATAGTAGATGCCAATAAGCAAACAGGGGCGGGGCGTAGGTCTAGAAAGATGAGAGGCCGGGCTATTTATAGAGCGTGGGCTGAGGACGGCGGCAAAACTAACGCAGCTGTAATTAAAGCTATAGAAAAGACCAAAATTATATTTAATAATAATTTTAAGGCGGCGGCATAATGGCTGTAGATCCACAAGTAGTAGTAAATATAGCCTCTGAGTTTACGGGCAAAAAAGCGTTTAAGGAAGCAGAAACGGCAACCAGTAAACTAAGTAAAAGTACAAAAAGTTTAGGTAAAACGTTAGTAAAAGCATTTAGCGTTACAGCTGTTTTAGCGTTTGGTAGGTCTGTAGCTAGGGCTTTTAGTGAGGCTCAAAAAGAAGCTAAGTTATTAGAAAATGCGCTTAATGCAGTTAATCTAGGTTTTGCTGCGCCATTTATTAACCAGTACATAGATAAATTGGCTTTAGCTACAGGCAAAGCCGGCGGTGATCTTACTAACGCGTTTGTAGCTTTATCACAAGCTACCAATGATGCAACTACAGCGCAAAAACTATTACAAACGGCTTTAGATGTAAGCGCTGCAACAGGCAAAGATTTACAAAGCGTAAGCGTAGCTTTAGGCCGGGCGTTTAAGGGTGAAACTACAGCTTTAACTAGATTAAGAATTGGCTATAGCACGGCTGAATTACAGGCTATGGATTTTAACGAATTGCTACAAGATTTACAGAATAAGTTCAAAGGTGCAGGCGCTAACGCTGCCGATACTTACGCAGGTAAATTAGCAAGAATAGGTGAGGCGGCAGATTTAGCTAAAGAAAAAATAGGTGAAGGCTTTATAGATGGCTTGGAAGAGTCTGGCGTTAGCGTTGAAGAGTTCCAGACTATGATTATAGATTTAGGCACACAGATAGGTAGGGCTTTAGGCAAGGCTGTTACAAGTTTTGAAAAGTTTGAGGCCAAAATAGAAGAACTAAAGAAAAACCCATTTCTAAAGTTATTGCTAAAAGGTTTAGATGCACTTGTAGGTTTAGATCCTATTACTGGCACAGCTGCCGATATGCAAGACAAAACAAACAAAGCCCGTAAAAAAGCAGCTGAGGCATACGCTAAAGAGCTAAATAACCGTGCAACGTTGCTTAAAATATCTAAGGCTGAGGCGCTGGCAAGTAAGAAAAAATTAAATGAACTTAAGAAAATGACTAAAGAAAAGAAAGACCAACTAGCCCTAGACAAAGCCGCCCTAGCTTTAGGCAAGGGTGAAAATATATTTGATTTAGATAAAATACAGGTACAGGCAGCGTTATTAGCTAAGCAAGATGAAATAAACAAACTAGGCGCAAATGCTACAGATCAGCAAAAATTACAATTAGCCAATGACTTAACCCGCCTATCTATTAAAAAAACTATGGCAGAGCTAGAGGAAGCTATAGCCGCTAAAGATGTAGAGGCTGCTACGCGCCTTGCCAAGAAACTTAATCTTGACTTAGCAATACTAGGCGCTCTGCAAGGCCAAGAGTTCAAACTACAAGATATAAACGATATTTTAGAAAAGTTTAAGCCTAAAGCGCTTATAGATATACAAAACCTTAATGAAGCCTTAGCGCTGTTAATGAAAATGGCAGGGCTAAAGATATTGCCTATAGTGCCGGGAGCTGCAACAGGTGGCGGTGGCGGCAGCGGTGGCGGCGGTGGTGGCAACGGTGGCGGCAACGGTGGCAACGGTGGCGGCGGTGGCGGCGGGGGTCTTGCTGCCGGTATTGCCGGACAGATAGCAACACTAACTAATTTACGCGCTGCTACTAGCACGGGTACGGGTATTAACTTTTTATTAAAAGAGCAGATAGACACGCTTACAGATGCTTTAAGTACTAACGCCCTTAATGCGCTAGGTGATGAGCAAGCAAGATTAAGAGCTATGGGCGTATTTGATACACCCGGTATAGGCCCGGGCTCTACCTTTGACCCTGCCGCTTTCCGTATGGCAGATAACATAACAGTAAACGTAAATGCAGGTGTAGTAGGTAGTGAGGACACAATAAGCCTAGCCGTGCAAAGAGCTATATTAGATTTAGAGCGTAGGGGCGACCCGTTGCGTTACACCGGTGGGCTATGACCCTGCCAGTAATAAACGCTATTATTAACTTTAGTACTGGCCCTAGCTTTGCCCAAGCTATGATTTTAGGTGAGGGTATATTAGATACAAATATATTAAGCGATAGCGCGGCTGTAATTGTAGATGTATCGGACGTAGTAGATACAATACAAACTAACAGAGGCCGTAACCCACAGGCCGACCAATTCCAAACAGGTACACTAACTTTAAGAATAGTAGATCAAAACGGTGATTTTAACCCACAAAACCCTAGCGGCCCTTACTTTGGGTTATTAGACCCTATGCGTAAGGTAGCTATATCTGCTACTTATAACAGCGTTACTTACCCTATATTTAGCGGCTTTATTACTAGCTATAACACTACTACGCCTAAAAATGCGTTTGACGTTGTTTATACCACAATAACGGCGGTAGATGCGTTTAGACTTGCCCAAAATGCACAAATAGCAACGGTAGCAGGGGCTAGCGCGGGCGACTTATCCGGTACACGCATTAACCAGATTTTAGACCAAATAGGTTGGCCTACCTCTATGCGTGATGTAGATACAGGGCTAACTACGCTACAGGCAGACCCCGGCACGGCCCGTACCAGCCTTGCAGCTATGCAGACAGTTACCCTAAGTGAGTACGGGGCGCTATATGTAGATGCTACCGGCAGTTTTGTATTTCAAGATAGGCAAGTTACTACAACTAGCATAGGCGGCACACCTACCGTGTTTAACGATAACGGCACAAATATAGGCTATTTTAACGCCGTATGGCGTTTAGATGATACTTTGGTATTTAACGCAGCCTCTATAACTAGGGCAGGCGGTACTACACAACTAGCTATAGATCAAGCAAGCATAGATAAGTATTTTACCCACAGCTATAACCAACAAAACCTATTAATGCAGACAGACGCAGTAGCGTTAGATTACGCCCAAGCCTATGTAGCTAGCCGTAAAGAAACCTCTATAAGATGTGATGCCATTACCCTAGATTTATACACAGATAACTATAATGCCGGCATAATCGCCGCCCTAGATCTAGATTTTTTTGACCCAATAACTATTACTACAAACCAACCGGGCTCATCTACTTTAACTAAGACTTTACAGGTGTTTGGCGTAGCTATGGCAATTACGCCTAACAGCTGGAAAACGACACTAACCACACTAGAGCCGATAATAGATGGCTTTATACTAGACTCAGCCATATACGGGGTGCTAGACACCGGCGTATTGGCCTATTAGGGGGAACAATGGCAGCGGGCTTAGGATTTAAGACCTTTACTACAGGTGAGGTTTTAACAGCCGCGGACGTAAACGGCTATTTAATGCAAGGCGTGTTAGTTTTTGCAAGTGAGGCTGCTAGAGATGCAGCTATTACTAGCCCACAAGAGGGGCAGTTTGCTTACACTAAAGATAATAACAGCTTGTGGTATTACACAGGTAGCGCGTGGGCAGCTAGCGGCGCAACAGGTGATATAGAGGGTGTAACTGCCGGCGTAGGTATTAGCGGCGGTGGCACTAGCGGCACAGTAACTATTACTAATGATATGGCAACTACTATTACAGCTAGCGGCGATATTGTAGTAGGTACAGGCAGCGGCACTTATGATAACTTGCCTATTGGTAGCACGGGGCAAGTTTTAACAGCTGATACCACAGTATCGCCATATAAAGTTAAATGGGATACGCCTGCTAGTGGTGGTGGATTAACTTTACTTAGCACTACTTCACTTTCAGGGACTAGCACATCTATCTCAATAACCCCCACCAACTATGTTAATTTACTTGTTATTTTCAAAGGTGTTTATGGTTCTGTTAATAATACAGTATTAAGTTTGCGTTTGAATAGTGATACCAATACTAACTATAATTACATTGATTGGAGAAGATACCCGGGAAGTACTGCAGGTGATTTTCAGCAAGGACAAAATCAAACTTCTCAATATATGACTAGCGGAAGTCTTGGAACATCATCAGGGGCTAATTCATTTTCTGGCTCATTGGATATATTACGCTGTAATGATACTTCACAAATAAATTACCAATTTAGAATGATGGGTTTTAACGATTCAAATATAGGTAGTTTTCAACATACTATTGGTAAGTATATGGCATCTGCCGCAATAACCAATTTAACAATTCTAAATGTTGTTAATTCAAATACACTTTCAGGCACGGTCTATGTATATGGAGTTAAATAATGACTAAACCAACAATTACATTTCATAACACAGAAACAGACGAATACATTACAAGAGAAATGAACGCTGAAGAATTGGCACAATGGGAAGCTGATGTCGCTGCTTATGCTGCAAAAGCAGAATTAGCTAAAGCCGAGGCTGAGTCTAAGGCACAAGCTAAAGCGGCAGCTGAGGCTAAACTTGCAGCGCTAGGTTTAACGTCAGATGACTTAAAGGCGTTAGGTTTGTAACTTGCTAACAAGTTATAACGGCTGGCCTGCTAGTAAAGACCCAACAGAAATAGGCATAAAGAGTTATCCAGTACCCGGCACAAATAGAAAACTTAGATGCGCTGAGGCTGTAGCACCGTTATTAGTAGGTTTTGCCGCTGAGTTTCACGCTCTAATAGAGCCAATAGATGAAGGCGCTTTAGACGAGTGGGGTTATGCTTTCCGTATGGTACGCGGCAGCACAGACCGCCTAAGCTGCCATAGCAGCGGCACAGCTATAGATCTAAACGCGACTAAACACCCGCTAGCAGCTGTAGGTACGTTTCCAGCCGATAAAGTGCCAATGATTAGAGCTTTAGCTAAAAAGTATGGCCTAACGTGGGGCGGGGATTACCGTAACCGTAAAGATGAAATGCACTTTGAAATAACGGTAAATGCTAAAAAAGCCGCTAAACTAATTGCAAAGTTAGGACAAGAAAATGCCAACTAGCGCGCAAGTAGAGGTAGGTACTGAGGTTGTAGTAATAGTTCCAGAAACTAGGTTTGACCAGACAGCGATAATACATAATTTAGCCGGCGGCGCTCTTTACTTAGGCGGCCCAGATGTAACTACAAGTAATGGTTATAAGTTAGATAATGGTGATAAATTAACTGTACCCGTGGGCGACCACGAGGCGTTATATGCTGTTGGTGCTAGCGGTACTACTACGGTAGCGGTACTTACACAAATAAACTAAGGGCATTTAGGAGCAAAAATGGACAAGAAAAAACTAGAGGCGGCTGCCTATAGCTATGGACGTGCCGCGCTAGCAAGCGTTGCAGCTCTATACCTATCCGGCATTACAGACCCTAAAGTATTGGCTAACGCCTTTATCGCAGGTTTATTAGGCCCATTAGTTAAAGCATTACAGCCTAACGAGAAACAATACGGCATAGGCGCTAAGTAATGAACCAAGCCCAAACCCTATTAGCTATAGCGCTAGGACTTTGTAGCCTTGCAGCGGTAGGGGTTGGGCTGGTACGCCATTTAGTTAAGTTTTATTTATCAGAGTTAAGGCCAGACGGTAACGGCGGGCATAACCTTAGAGGCCGGGTTGAGCGTATAGAGGGCCAAGTAGACCGTATTTATGAAATGCTTTTAGAGGACAGACTAAAGCGCTAGCGTGTCGCGTTGCCTTATGTCGGTGTTAGGGGTCATACTTTCACTACACGCTGAGAGGGCTACTTAGTGGAGTAGTTTTATCAGCCTTAACAAAGGGTAAAATATGTTAGCTGATATAGCAGTAATTACATTAACCGTACTAATAGTAGGCCTATTTATGTTAGCTGCCTATAGGACGGGATACCGTGAAGGCCACGGGGACGGTTACCTAAGAGGGCGCAATATAGCTAAAGCGTTAAAAGAGGTAACTAAATGAGCTTTTTAGATGGATATGAGGACGTAAACGCAAGAATTAAAAGAGCTCGGGCTGAGTTTCCCGGGTTACGCCTTGTAGCTTACATAGAGGACATAGACCTAAAAAACGGTTATATTTTAATTAGAGCTGAGGCCTATAAAAATTATGAGGACGAAAAACCAAGCGCTGTAGATTATGCGCTAGAGGTTAGATCAGACCGCGGCGTAAATGCTAATTTTTGGGTAGAAAACTGCGTAACGTCTGCCTATGGGCGCGTTATAGGTTTGCTTACGCCGGGCGGTGTTGGCAGACCTACAAGGCAAGATATGGAGAAGGTAGAGGCCATACAAGCCCCATTACAGACACGCGGAGCAGGTGGGGCAGTACCTACCGCCGCTGAGTCAATTAGCGCCCTTAAAGCCAAGCTAGGGGCAGAGCCAATGCCAGAGCCGCCGATATGTAAACACGGGCATAGGGTGCTAATTGAGGGCACGTCAAACAAAACAAATAAACCATATAAAGGCTATTTATGCCCCGACAAGGTAAAAGCTAATCAATGTGAGCCTGTATGGCTAAGACAGTATGGCGATAAATGGCTTAGCCCTAATGATCACGCAGAGGTTTTATTAGAGGCAGGGCGTAACCTAGACCCAATAACAGAGCGTGAGCCTGTACCAGATGAGCTATTAAGTGAGTCTGAAAGGGCCAGCCGTGCAGCCAATTAAAGAAACGCAACAAGGCCAAGACCGCCAAACTAGAGTGGCGGCGTACTTGATGTCTAAATACCCGTGGATTTTAACGCCTACGCCTAAGTTTTACTTTACCGATTACCACATAAATAAAATACAAGGTTTAGGCCGTGAAAACTACATAGGCGATTTAGAGATAAAATGGGCAGATAAGCCAAGTAGTGAGCCTTACCCAATACCTTTTACAAAGGTGCAACAGATGAGCTTATTGCCTCTACACAGGGATTTACCAGACTCATATCACAGAGTTTTAATTAGATATGATGACGGTTTACTAATGCTAAATGTAGAGATGCTGCGTGATTTAAGGCCTGTTATGTACACTTTCCCGGGCCAAGATGAGCTAAAAAAACTCTATGTATTTGTAAACGCCTCTGATTTCTTTCCATACTTTAAGCCAATAATTATTAGATAATGGGGTTAAAAACTATGCTTTATATTGAGGCTAACTGCCGCCAATGCAAAACCGTTACTTTGCAGCTAGAGCGCGTAGTATCAGATCATCTACCGCCAAACGTTAAATGCCTACAATGTACGCGCTGTGGGCTGTTAGATATAACGTTGGTAGATGTAAATGTCGCTAGGCAGGTGCGTAATTAATGCAAAAAGCGCTGTTCAATGTAGTAAACCAAGAAACAACAACTAACGACTATTACACGCCTAAGTGGCTATTTGACCTAATGGGTTTAACCTTTGATATAGATGTTGCTGCACCCGTTCAAGGCATACCTTGGATACCCGCTAAACGTTGGTATAGTCAAGCAAACGATGGGTTATCGCAAGACTGGCAAGGGGAGTTGGTTTGGATGAATCCACCTTTTAGCAACGTTACCCCTTGGATTAACAAGTTTATTACAAATGATAACGGGATAGCCTTATTAGTTGTATCACGTAGCAAATGGTTTGCCGAGCTATGGGATAAAGCCGATGCTATTATGGCAACCCCTGCCGATCTAAAGTTTGAACGCCCTGACGGGAACTCAAAAGCCATAAGTTTTCAAACTTTCTTATTTGCTTTAGGTGAACCAGCAACAGCTGCACTACACCGTACAAAGTTAGCGCGGGTTAGGTGAATAGTTATCCACAGGTAACAAAAAGCCTGTGTACAACACGCCCAAGCCCCGTTCAAGTTATCCACATATTAGCTTTATGCTTGACTATGCCGGTACGATTACTGCGCGCAGGCAGCGCCCCGAAGGGCGATAGCGCGGGCAAGCTGCGTAATCTAGGGGTAGCTCTATGCCTATTCTTAGGCTGCCTATCTTTACAGAAAGTTTCGGCTAATGCTGATATAAACGCTGTAGATGCTTATAAAATATATGCTCATATAAAGATAGGCTCATATAAAGAGTTTAAGTGTATTGAGAAGCTATGGACTAAAGAAAGTAATTGGCGGCCTAAAGCCAAAAATAAAAACAGTAGCGCTTATGGCATACCACAATTGTTAAATATGAAAGAAACAAACCCTTACAAACAGATAGACTTAGGGCTAAAGTACGTAGATAAGCGCTATAAAGGTAGCCCGTGTTTGGCTTGGGCTCATTACAAGAAACGGGGTTGGTACTAATGGCTAAGCGCGGCGACCCTAGAGTAAATAGGGCTTATAGATATAAGTTTAGAAATCAAGTCTTAGCTAGAGATAACTTTGTTTGCCACTATTGCGGGGCAGATGCAGACCAAGTAGATCACGTTATACCTGTAAGTAAAGCTCCAGAGCTGGTACTTAGCTTTGATAACGCGGTAGCCTGTTGCAAGCGGTGTAACGTACAAAAAGGCAATAAGTCTCAAGGCGTTTTTTTAGCCAAGAAGGCTAC
>Ga0070745_1001645_pt1 | contig 12342 bp, 13 predicted proteins | sample VirMetDEL_Mar_4_FD_77438 | JGI IMG/M metagenome (GOLD analysis project Ga0070745, IMG submission 77438) | Aqueous microbial communities from the Delaware River and Bay under freshwater to marine salinity gradient to study organic matter... | ecosystem: Environmental > Aquatic > Marine > Coastal ...
GCGCTTGCCGGTACCCGGTCGCCAGAGACGCGCCTCTTGAGAGAGAGCGTGAATGCTCGTCCACAAGAGCGGCGGCACTGCAAGGGCCGCCGCACTGACGACGTGCCACACGTTCATGAGCGTCGAGCGTAGCCAACAGGAAAGAGATGCGCTTTACAGGTTTGCAAGCAAGCTCTCCATCTCGGCGATCTCATCGGTCTGTTGCTCAATGATGGAACGAGCGAGCGCGACAGCCTCAGGGAACCGGCCGCCTTCGACCTCGACTTGGGCCATCTCTACCGCGCCTTTGTGATGAATGATCATTCCTTCAAGGAACAGCCGTGCGGCTTCAACGCCCTGGGCGTCCTCGAGAGCCATCATGTCTGCCTCGCTCATCATGCCGCTCATCATCATGGAGTGACCACCATGACCGCCGGCCATGGTCGGGGTGCCCCACGCTTTGAGCCAGTCGTTCATCTGGTTGATCTCTGGCTGCTGCGCAGCTTCAATCCGAGCCGCGAGCTCTTGAACTTCCGCAGGAATTCCCTCTTTGCTAAGAATTACTTCGGCCATTTCCAGGGTCCCCACATGATGGGGCACCATGTTCGAGGCGAAGGCAACGTCTCGATCGTTGAATGGTTCTGCTCGGTTCATCCACGCGAGCGCTCCTGCGACACTTACTCCAAGAATCGCAACGATCCCGGAAATGATTGCTGTACGTTGTTTCACTGTCATCCTCCTTCCACTTTCGTGGGTGTTAGTACTCGACTTGAAAACAAGTCGAGGCGTCGCAGTGGCTGAACCACTGCGACGCCTCACCTCGTTCTAGGAGCGCACCAACCGCGCGATTGCTTGGGCTGCCTCCTCAAGTTTGGCTTCGGCAACGTCACCACCAGATCGAACGGCATCACTAACACAGTGCTTCAGGTGTTCATCTAGGAGCCCCACGGCCACGCCTTGTAAGGCGCTTGTGAGGGCCGAGATCTGAGTCAAGATGTCGATGCAGTACTGCTCTTCATCCACCATGCGGTGAACACCACGCGCCTGGCCCTCGATGCGCTTGAGCCGAACAAGGTACTTCTCCTTATCGGCAAGGTAGCCATGGGTGCCCTGATCAGCTGACATGCGCAACCTCCGACTTCTGCGCGGGTAGCGAACCCAAGATGGCCTTCACGCTCGCCTCGGGTTTCAGGTCAAGGCGTCTCAGCCACTGCGCGTTCAATGCGACCACGATGGTCGAAACCGACATCAAGACAGCCCCGATGGACATCGGCAGCACGAACCCGATCGGCGCCAGCACACCAGCCGCAAGCGGCACCGAGAGGAGGTTGTAGCCCGCTGCCCACCACAGGTTCTGCTTCATCTTTCGGTAGGAAGCCTTCGAGAGCTGAATCACCGACAGCACCGATCGCGGGTCAGAGCTTGCCAAGATCACCCCGGCCGAAGCGATGGCGACGTCAGTACCTGCACCAATGGCGATACCGACGTCTGCTTGTGCCAGGGCTGGAGCGTCATTGACGCCATCACCGATCATCGCGACCGAGCGACCTTCGTTCTGAAGCTCCCGCACCTTTGCCGCCTTGTGCTCGGGACGAACTCCAGCAAAGACACGATCGATGCCGAGCTCGGCCGCGACCGTATGAGCGACCGCTTCCGCATCGCCAGTGATCATCACGACCTGACGTCCAAGAGCGTGCAACGCCGCTACTGCTTCTCGAGATTCGTCTCTGATCGCGTCAGCCAGGCGCAGCGCCCCGACCACTTTTCCGTCCGAAACGACGTGGAGGATGATTGCTCCCTCCTTGCGCCACTCATCTGCGATTTCGAGTTCTGTCACGTTCTCCTCAGTGAGGAGGTGTGGCCCGCCCACGCGAACTTTCTGACCGTCGACTTGCGCGGTCACGCCAACTGCTGGGGAAGAGGTGAAGCCACTCGCCCTTGGCACGTCGATGCCGCGACTTCGCGCCGCCTCAACGATTGCGCGAGCCAACGGGTGTTCGGAGTCAGACTCGGCGGCGGCAGCGAGCGCGACGACCTGATCTTCCGTGATCCCATCGGTGGCTTCGACTGAAGTGACGGTCGGCTCACCCTTGGTGAGGGTGCCCGTCTTGTCAAACAGGATGGTGTCAACCGTCCGCATGCTTTCAAGGGCGAGGCGATCCTTAATGAGCACACCCCCGCGCGCTGCTCGCTCAGTCGCGATCGAAACAACAAGCGGAATGGCAAGACCGAGAGCATGCGGACAGGCAATGACCAGCACCGTCACAGTTCGAATGACCGCATCCTCCGGAAGACCAATAAGGCTCCACACGACCGCAGTGACGACTCCGGCGGCAAGCGCGAACCAGAACAACCACGCAGCAGCGCGGTCTGCGATCCGCTGTGCTCGCGACGTCGAATTCTGCGCCTCGGTAACCAGACGCTGAATGCCAGCCAACGCAGTGTCTTCGCCCACCGCGGTGATCTCAACACGAATCGATGAGTCCGTCGCGATCGTGCCGGCGACAACAATCTCGCCTTCACTCCGTGTCACCGTCTTCGACTCACCGGTGATCATCGACTCATCCATGCTCGCAGAACCCGAAACGACTCGGCCGTCAGCCGGAACGCGACCACCAGGACGGACCACCACCACGTCGCCGAGTTCCAGATCCGCCGGCGCGACAGTGCGGAACTGATCTCCGTCGACGACTTCCGCTTCGTCAGGAAGCAAAGCAGCCAGCGAGTCAAGCGCCGATGTCGTTTGCGCGAGGGAACGCATTTCGATCCAGTGGCCAAGGAGCATGATGACGATCAGCAGTGCAAGCTCCCACCAAAAGTCGAGCTGATGATCAAGCAGCCCAAGGCTTGCGCCGAGCGACGCGACGAACGCCACGGTGATAGCAAGTCCAATGAGCAGCATCATTCCAGGCTTGCGGGATCGAATCTCCGAGACTGCTCCCACCAGGAAGGGCCGACCACCCCAGAGATAGATGACCGAACCGAGCAGCGGCGAAACCCAGGTCACCCAAGGCCAATCAGGGAGTTCGTAGCCAAGAAGCATGGCGAACATGCTCGAGAGCCCAACCACTGGTACTGCGAGCACCAACATGATCCAGAAGAGACGTCGGAACTGACCCACGTGATCACCGTGACCAGCGTGACCACCGTGGCCAGCGTGCGCACCGTGTTGCATCGCGGAGTGGCCCGAGGACTGATGCCCACCATGCTCATGGTGGGTGTGGTCATTATGGGCGTGCTCTTCTTCGGACGCGGCTCGTCGTCGGATCACTTCGTGGGGAGACGGGAGCGTTTCAGCGGATGCCGCGAACTTCTCCGGATCCGCGTCAAAGCGGAGGACGCATCCCTCGCAGCACAGCCAATACCTTTGCCCCTGGAAATCTCGGTAGAGACCCGCTTCCTCCGAGTCGCTCTTCACGACCACGGTGTTGGGCATCACAGGACAGACCGCAAGCTTCGACTCCGGCGTGGTCGCTGATGCTGTCGAAGGGTGGACATGGTGATCGTGATGCTGCATTGCTTCTCCTTACCCGCAGGGGCTTCTCACCTCAGTATACCCCAGGGGGGTATCAGCGTAAAGGCTTTTCGAGGCGCGTGATTGAACGCTTGACTGACCAGATCGGTCTCCTCGCCAACGACAGACTTCCCCGCAAGAGGCAGGGGCGAAGACGAGCTCGGCGAGCGCAGGCGTGACGAGGAGCTTCGCCGAGCGGAATACCCGACCGGAATACCAGTGCCCCTGGAGGGACTCGAACCCCCAACCGTTTCCTTAGGACGGAACTGCTCTTCCATTGAGCTACAGAGGCTGGCGAGACCACTTTACAGGTTCACTTGATGCCCGCGACTTCCCCGCACTACTTGACGACCGTCACTTGCTCGTAGTCATCGGGGTTCAGCCCGATCTCGCGAAGCTGTGACTCGCCAAAGTTGATGTCGCCGCCGACGTAGGTTCCGTCGTATTTGTTGACCCAGTAGTTGGTGGCACCCGTTGCTACTTGCCGCGTTCCGGTCGAACCGCCACTGACGGTTTCCTCTTCGTTGATGTAGTTGAGGAAGTCGCGCTGAGTGTGATCCATCGAGTCCATGCGGTCGTAGTAACTTTGCATACTCGCGTCGCCCTGAGCCCAGATCGCTTGCATTCGGGACTGGTGAGCTGCGGCACTCTGCTGAATCCAGGCCATGTTGGCGTTGTGCTGACGTGTGAGTTCCTCGCCGAACGCCTGAATCTGGGCCATCGTCTGCTCATGATTCGCTTGCGAGCGTGCAGACCACTCGGGTGTTGTAGTGACAGACGAGGCCATGGCGTCAAGCATCGGGCGATAGTCGTCGGGGTTGCGGTCTGTCGCGAGACCGTAGACATCAGTCGTCCAAGCCTGACCACCACTGAGCGCCCACCCGACAACGATAGCGTTGATGGGCGTGCCAGAGGCTTCATAGGTGAACCGCACTTCGGCGGCGGTCGCCGAGAACCCGGCACCCTCGATGAGGCTTTTCTCGAGCTGGGCCAAAAGTTCAGGTTCTGGACCCACGCTCGTGATCTCAAACCCCGGCAGCTCGCCGAACTTGCGAGTCACATAATCCGGCACGTAGCTCTCAGACGGCTGGAACTGTTGAATCTCGTAGAAGTCAAAAGCGTCCACAGTCTGGCGGAAAATGTCAGTCACACTGGAAGGCTCCCAATAGAACGGGATTCTCGGGTCGCCCACAAACATCACGGTCTTGCCGTCGGGGCTCACAGTGGAGACAACATTGCGATGAACATCGAAGGCTCCAGAAGAGTATGCGACGCTGTCCCAACCCTCAGGAACCTCGACAGTGAATGAATCCTCGACCGGATCGCGCATCGTGACAGTACTCGTGGTGGGGGCCGAGGCATCCACCTCTTCGATGATGTCTCCACGGCCCTCGCCTGCGAAGTTGCCAGGGATGCCGCACCCCGCGAGCCCGAGAACAACGAGCCCAGCCAGTAGTGCCATCGCGGGGGTTCGCCCGCCAGATCGGGTTAACATGCCGCAACCCTACCGAAAATACTGAAACTGGCAAAGGTTACGGGCTGAGAGCAACGCCAGGGGCGGCGCAATACGTACAAGCGGCCGGCACTACGGATGACCCGACCCACGAGTTCGACGTCTTTCCGCGGTCGGTCAGCGGAACATACAGAGAGTGCATTCGACGGTGAAGGTCTTCGATATGCATGTCACCCATGTTGCCAAGCGACGCTCCCACTAGCGGAGCCACGACGGCGCGGCTCACAGCAAACTCATAAGCGCCCCATACGCGACGTACAGCGACAGGCGCTTCAGTGGAGGCATCGACGCTCCAACCAACGTCGACACGACATCCACACACCGTACGGAGAGCCCCATGACACAACAGCCAACCGCTGACCCCCGCTGGCGCGATGCCGAAGGCCGCGAGATCGACCAAGAAGACCGCGGACTCGTCTACGACATCAGCACTCTCGTCAACAGACGGAGCGTGCTCGGGCTGTTTGGCGGCGTCGCAGCGGCGACCCTCCTCGCGGCGTGCGCGACCGAAGCGACCACAGCGACAACGACCACGTCGGGCGGCGCCAACAGCACGAGCGGCTCGGGCGGCACAGCCGCCACGGGCGACCTCACCGAGGTGCCAGACGAGACCGCGGGGCCGTACCCCGGCGACGGCTCCAACGGCGTGAACGTACTCGACGATTCGGGCATCGTGCGTCGCGACATCCGCTCCAGTTTTGGCAGTTCGACCACGACCGTCGACGGCGTACCGCTCACCATCAACCTCACCGTGCGAGACCTCGCCACGGGCAGCGTGCTCTCGGGCGCGGGCGTCTACTTGTGGCACTGCACTCCCGACGGCAACTATTCGCTCTACAATTCGGGCCACGAGAACGAAAACTACCTCAGGGGTGTTCAAGAAGTGGATGCCACAACCGGCACCGCCACGTTCACCTCAGTGTTTCCCGGCGCCTACCCTGGCCGTTGGCCACACATCCACTTCGAGGTGTACAGCGATGTGGCAACGGCCGTAGCCAACGGGCCGATCGTGAAGACCAGCCAAATTGCTTTGCCCCAAGAGGTGAGCGCCCTTGTCTATGCAGACAGCACCTACGGGCAAAGTACTAGAAACCTCGGGCAGTCCTCGCTCGCCACCGACAATGTCTTCAGCGACGACGGCGGCATCTACCAGCTCGCCACAATGACCGGTTCCGTCGAAGCCGGTTACACGGCCTCGCTCACGATCGGAGTGTGACCGGTCGGGTCGTGACGGTCGGCTACGACTTCACGGCCTGACACTGCACGCTTACCACGCCGACCTAGGCCACAGGCCGACAACGCCGACCGACACCAACCTACGCCGCAGGCGCCAGAAACTCGGCCCAGACCGGCTCTGCTCGCTCCACTCCGCGCACCAACCACGTGGCGCCGTGGGGCGGGCGGGGGGTCAGCAGGAGGCGCCAGTTCATTTCGCCCGGGGTGCGGTCGCCCTTGATGTTGTTGCACTTGAGGCAGCACGCCACGAGGTTCTCCCACGTGTCCTTGCCGCCGCGCGACCTCGGCATGACATGGTCGATCGTGGAGGCTGGGGCCGCGCAATAGGCGCAGCGGCTGGCATCCCGGCGCAATACACCACGACGAGACACGGGCACGTTGCGGCCGTTGGGAATGCGCACGTACCGACGCAAAATGATGACGGAAGGCCGAGCCCACGCGCCACTAGAACCGAACACCGGATTGTCACCATCCTCGGCAACAACTGTCGCCTTCTCGTTCATGACGAGCACGAGCGCCCGCTTAAAAGACACAACGGCGAGAGGCTCATAGCCTGCGTTGAGAACCAAGGTACGCATGTCACTCCTTCGAGAGTGCCTGCACGGCTTGCAGGCAACCGGTGAAACGGATGGTGCTGGGTCTAGCTCGGTGAAACTGGTCAGCGGTGTAGAGGGGTCGTGCGGTACTCGGGGCTGAAGAACTCTGGAGATGCGGGCAACAAAAAAGGCACTGTCGCAAGACAGTGCCTATCAATCGCGCGCGGGTATGAAACCGCGCTCGCTCCCGCTCACCCGTATGTGAAACAGGGCGCGCGCATCCGTGGTGGGGATGCTTCGCCGTGCCAACATTCGGGCTCTCCTAGAACTCATTGAACTCCAAGGATTACAGGTTAACCCACTTTCGGCGCTCCAGTGAAAACTGGCGCGCCGAAATAGAGGCTCACGCGGCAGGCAACGCAGCACTCACGAGCTGCGCCAGCCGCCACGAACTAGATGCCGATACGAACTAGATGCCGATACGGACGATGTAGTAGTTCTCGGTCCAGATCGGACGAACGCTGATCACACCACCCGCGCGAGGCGAGTCGAGGATGTTGCCGTTGCCCGCATAGAAACCGTTGTGACCGGGCATGATCACCAAGTCCCCAGGGCGAGCGTCTGCTCGAGAAATTCGTGTACCGGCGGCAGCCTGGCCGCTCACCGAGTGAGGCAAAGAAACACCGAACTGGGCGTAGACAAACTGGGTGAAACCCGAGCAGTCGAAGCCTGACGGGTTCGAGCCGCCGTAGCGGTACGGGGTTCCCAAGTACTGCAATCCAACCGAGTACACCGAGTCAAGGCTGAAGCTTGGGTACGGAGGGTTCTTCAAAAAGTCGGCGGTGGATGGGCCGTTGTATGCCTTGTAGACCACGGCGAGACGTGCGCGCTCAAGTTCAGCGCGAGTTGTCGCGCCAAAAGCTTCTCGCGCTACGGAAGGCGCCTCGGCACCGGTTGCAACGAACACCGTCTGAGCGTCGGAAGCCTTGAATTCCTCGAGCTGAACCGATGCGGCTTCGCCGTCAATCTCAGGTGCCGGAGTGTAGGCGTAGGCGGGAAGAGCGACAGTAGCGAACAGTCCGGGAACAACAAAAGCGGTCACCGCGATGCTGAGGACGCTCGATTTGCGTGACGCTTGTGGCTTGGCGGGAGCGATGGGGGCAGCGAAGGCTGCTGGCACGATTGCCGTCGAAATCTGGACGGGTGCGCCGGGAACACCAGGAGCTGTTGCTACAGCGTTTGTCTTCGAAACGCGTGCCTTCGACACGGATGCTCGGTCGAAAGGATTGCGGAAAACCTTGCCACGCGCTGCACGATTGCCTTTGCGTGTGGGGTAGTGCTCGGCGTTGTTCTCGCCGGGAATTTCTGTTGGTCCTACTGGTGTCAAGAGATTTAACCTCCTGCGTCTCGGCAACTCTAGGTTGTTGCCCTATCCGTTTCGTATGTCATTTCACGTACCAAGTTCGAGAGACAGGTGTACGAGACGTCTCGATCTTGGGCCCTGGGACCGGGGTTCTGGTCGGTAGGACTGTGCCACTGTACGTGAATGTAACGAATAAGTCACGCTGAGAACGCCGTTTTGGCCGAACCTGTGAATTCGCCTATATAGAGACGTAAATGTGGATAGCGACTTCATTGGGAAGCTCCAACCCGTCGCCGAAACCGTCGACCGCAACAGCGACGTACGATCCCGCTGCCGAGATTGTGGCCGTGGCCCCCGGCATCACACCGGCGTTGCGAAGCTGGTCGAGAAGTTCTGGTTCAAACTGCACGGGCTCGCCGAGCCGTCGAATGACGGCCGTTTGAGGTGCATCTGAGCCGTGAACCCGGTCAACAAGACTGATGACACCATCCATGAACGCGGGTGCAGGTTCAGAACCGAGTTCTTCGAGCCCGGGGATCGGGTTGCCGTAGGGCGACTCTTTGGGGTGGCCGAGCATGTCGAGAAGTTTGAGTTCAACTTGCTCACTGATGACGTGCTCCCAGCGACAAGCCTCATCGTGCACGAGAGCCCAATCCAAACCGATAACGTCGGCGAGAAGTCGCTCGGCAAGGCGATGCTTGCGCATGACGTGAATCGCTTTTTGGCGACCCTCACCGGTCAGCTCAAGATGACGGTCACCCTCAACAACAACGAGCCCGTCACGTTCCATGCGTCCGATAGTTTGCGAAACCGTCGGCCCGGAATGCCCGAGTCGCTCAGAAATGCGGGCGCGCAACGGCACGATGTGCTCTTCTTCGAGATCGAGAATTGTGCGCAAATACATCTCGGTGGTGTCAACGAGATCGGTCATCGAGCCCTCCAGCTTGGTGTGAGGCTAAATCTTACTTGGCCAAGTGGAACGGATGGTGCACGCCCGTGCACAGCGCGGGCATCCGACCCTCGGTAGAATCGGCGAATGCCGACGATAACGATCCCCGCATCCCTCTTGCCCGTTGACGGTCGCTTTGGTTGCGGCCCCTCCAAGGTCCGCCCCGAGCAAGTCGCGTACCTCGCTGGCGCTGGAGCCTCGATTCTCGGCACATCCCACCGTCAAGCACCGGTCAAAAACCTCGTTGGACGCGTACGTTCTGGGTTATCGGAGCTGTTCTCGATTCCCGAAGGCTACGAGGTTGTCATCGGCAACGGCGGGTCAACAGCTTTTTGGGATGCCGCGGCGTTCTCGCTCATCGCGAACCGCAGTGAGCACCTCACCTTTGGCGAGTTCGGCTCAAAGTTCGCGGCCGCTGCTGCGACACCTTTTCTTCAGGCACCTCACGTGATCAACGCTCCGACGGGTTCACGCAGCGAGGTCGAGGTCGTTGAGGGTGTCGATGTGTACGCGTGGCCGCACAACGAAACCTCTACCGGTGTCATGGCGCCCGTGAACCGCGTTGCCGGCGACGAGGGAGCGTTGACTGTCATCGACGCGACGAGTGCCGCAGGAGGCATTCTGTTCGATGCGTCGCAAGCCGACGTCTACTACTTCGCCCCACAAAAGAACTTCGCTTCAGACGGTGGGCTGTGGTTCGGTCTGTTCTCGCCTCTCGCGGTCGAGCGGGTGGAGCGGGTCGCAGCTAGTGGTCGCTACATTCCCGAATTTTTGTCCCTCAAAAACGCTGTCGACAACTCGAGGCTCAACCAAACCCTCAACACCCCGGCACTCTCGACCCTCCTCATGTTGGAGAACCAGGTCGAGTGGATCAACTCCAACGGCGGTCTCGCGTGGGCTGATGCGCGCACTCGTGAATCCTCGAGCGCGCTGTACGAGTGGGCTGAAGCCTCAAGCTTCGCGACCCCGTTCGTTGACAACCCCGACCACCGTTCGCAAGTGGTGGTGACAATCGACTTTGATGAGAGCGTGGATGCCTTGGCTGTGGCCGCGGTGCTGCGCGAGAACGGCATCGTCGACACGGACTCCTACCGCAAGCTCGGTCGCAACCAATTGCGTGTGGCAACGTTCACGGCCATCGAGCCGTCCGACGTGCGCCAACTCATCGCGTCGATCGATTACGTCGTCGAGGCGATGTCGGCCTAGCGTTCACGCTGCGCGCGCGGCGTGGGGCGGCGCTTGGTGTTGGGCGCGCCCGCCCACTCCTCCACATACCTTTAGTTTTGCGATGTCAGTTCAGCGTGACGTCACGCTGAACTGACATCGTGATTGCGAAGGTGTCTGGCCGCAGTGACGTGTGCGCGCGTACTATGGGCGCATGAGGCTCTGGCTGCGCGACTCCGAACGCAAGCCCGACCCTGTTCCCGCCCAGACCGACGATCGCACAGCGATTGTGGTTGGGCTGGCACTATGGGTGGTTGCATTCGCGGTCGTCGGCGGTATTACGGTGAGCGGCGGGGCTTTGTTGGACCCGGATGCCGCAACAACAACCCTGTGGACGTGCGCCGTAGGCATCACCCTCGGACTCATCGGCCTCGCGTACACCCACAGGCTGCACAAACGACGCTAGCGGGAGCTACCTAGCGCGAGCTACCTAATACGAGCGGTCGCTTTCGTCATCGTCATCGTCATCGTCATCGTCATCGTCATCGTCTAACTCTTCGTCATCCGACTCGTCATCGTCATCCGACTCGTCGTCGTCGTCATCGTCGTCATCGTCGTCGTCGTCGTCATCGTCGTCGTCGAGCGTGTCAATGTCGACGCCGTCAAGGTCGCCGCCGTGAAGCACATCACTCGAGTGGTCATCGTCGTCGTCCGCGTCGTCGTCGCCGACGTCACCGGCGGCGGTGAGGGCATCCTGAGCGGCTTCGTACTCGGCGAGACGATCGCTCCACGGAACCCAATCCGGGGAAAGCAAAGCACCCGTCGACGGAATGAGCTCAACTTCGAGCACCGTCGGCGGCACATCGCCAAGCGCGGCCATGCTCACCGTCCACTTCCAGCCCGGGTAGCCGGCGAGCGCGGAGTCGAACAGCACCGTAATGCTGCCATCGTCCTCGACCGTTTCGCCGGCATCCGAACCGATAGCTTCTGGCGTCGTAATCTCCAGCACTGCGGCTCTCGCGAGAGCGCGCAATTCGGCCCGCAGAGGGGCCGACAACTCAAGCATCAAGTTCGTCCGCAACCTTGCGAAGCATTTGGGCGATCTTTCCGCTGTGGCTCTTGTCGGGGTAGCGGCCTCTCTTGAGGTTCGACCCGATGCCGTCAAGCAGCTTGACGAGATCTTCAACAATGATCGCCATGTCATCTGCAGGCTTGCGGTTGAGTTTGGCAAGCGACGGCGGTGATTCAAGAACGCGCACCGACAGAGCCTGCGCGCCCTTCTTGCCGTCGGCGATACCGAACTCGAGTTTGGTTCCGGCTTTTACACCGGTCGTACCTGCTGGGAGAGCAGACGCATGCAGGAAGACCTCCTGGCCGTCATCTGAAGTGATGAAGCCGAAGCCCTTCTCGTCGTCATAAAACTTGACCTTGCCGGTTGGCATTGTGTTACTCCCTTTATGGATGGCGCACTCGAACTAATGTGGTGCGGGACATGAGCCATCTCTCATGGCCCTATCCTTGTCACTGTGGCAGAAAAACCTCCAGTAAACACCAATCGTACTGAACGTGTGCTCGCGTACATGATTCTGTCGACATTTGTTGTGTCAATCATTGCGATCTTCGCAGCTCTCATTGGTGTCGGCTCTGGCGCCGACGGTTCGAGCGGCATCTGGCCATTCATTGTGATCATGCCGAGCGTCGGACTTCCGATAACGTTTTTGCTCATCATTGCCCTCGTCATTACCAGCGCGGTTCGGCGCGGTCGTGCGGCTCGGGATGGCAGCGAGTAGCAGCGCCGCTCTCGCGCTTGCCGACCGCTTGCGCACTCTGGGAGATGCCGACCTCATAGCCCTTCTGCGGGCTCGCTCGGTGCGCGACAACGGCATCAGAGACTTTTTTGACCTCGCCGACAAACTCCTTGACCCCACGTCAATTGCGGAAACACTGGCGACCCTCAGTCGGCCAACTCTCGCGACCCTCGCAGTAGCAGCAGAGCTCTCGGCCAAGGCTGCTGCTTCTGGCGGAAGCACAGGGCTGACTTCCAGCGACGTGGATGCCCGGCTCACCGAGCTCGGTGCCCCCACAGAC
>Ga0070745_1001648_pt1 | contig 12341 bp, 23 predicted proteins | sample VirMetDEL_Mar_4_FD_77438 | JGI IMG/M metagenome (GOLD analysis project Ga0070745, IMG submission 77438) | Aqueous microbial communities from the Delaware River and Bay under freshwater to marine salinity gradient to study organic matter... | ecosystem: Environmental > Aquatic > Marine > Coastal ...
ACTTGCAGGTCTAGGATTTGCAGACGGTCATAGATTTTGCACTTTCAACCAAGCCATGAAATTAGGTATCAACCCTAAAGCTATGAAAGGTATCAAGAAAGTTGCAACCTTAAAGTTCTGTAAAGAAGTTGAGGAAGCAGACGGCAAAAAAATACTTGATGTAAAATTCTTCAACGTGTTTGATTATGAGGATATATGCAAAAGACAAAAAGCATACGAATCAACAATACAAAGCAACGTTGCTTAGTAGCAAACTGCTCTTACATATAGTGAGAGCAGATTGGTACATAAGTACCACTTAAAAAAAGGAATAACAAATGAATAAAAAAACATTCGACCAAACACTAAACCAACTTAAAAAGACATTAGTTGCTAATTACAGAAGCGTACAGATTACAGAACTTGATACAAGCAAGTTCAAGTACGTTAACGATTTATCATATAATGTTGATACAAAAAATTGGAGAATCCAAATCGATTACAACAAATCAGATGAGGATGGCTCAATCAAAAGAGTTGCAGATAGAAGTATAGGAATATATTTCTATGACCAAAGTAAGTCTGACAACACAATCAACAAATCTATTTTTGTTTTCAGTAATGAAGATAGTTTAGAGTTGTACGACTATTCAATCATGGTTTCAGTAACTGTCAACGGCAACGCTGTTGCACGTTATCGTAAACTTGTCGATGCAGAATATTTAAGCCAAGAAATACTTGAATCTGCTTTAGGTAACAGCTGATTATCTAACTACCCATAAGAAATTGTGGGTAGATAGATACTTAGGTATCACTACAAACGATTGGAGAATCATGAAAGAATATATAGCTATCTGTGAATCAGATAACTTAATTCTAGGCAAACATTATTTAGGTCGTGAGGAAAACAATTCTGTTGTATTAACACACGTTGTTAGTTCAGACAGACCTGTTCAGCTCACAGAATCTATATACACGATTGCAAACAACGTTGTACCAAGTGGCAACAACCTTACAGTAGGTATCAATGGTAAGTTAAAACCTTACCCAAGAAAACGTGCTGATGTGAGGTTTGTAGTATGAACAGGCAACAACGCAGACGAGCTAAATCTAAAAAGCGTGGCTCTACACAAAAGAATCATCCCGTAGCTGTTAATAAGTTACAGGCAGAATCTTTTGAAAACGCTTTAATTAACAAGATAAAGAATAAATTGAAAGAGGAACGTAATGAAAGTAATTAATTACATTTTTAATATTTTGTTTTACTTAAAAAACTTGATGTTAAAAAACTACAACACTCCTAAAGAGCTAAGAAAATTTAGTTGCTTTATGTGTGGAGAGTATCATGTGTTCCCTATTACGAGCAAAGATTTTTTTGCTTGTGACAAATGCTATAAAACGTTAGGAGAAAAATATGGCAAAAGTATATGACGAAATACCTGAAGCAAGTGACCTTGTCAAAGATATTAACAGAAGTATCATGGACGAGGTTCTTGCTCCAATTGCAGAAAAAATAAGAGAGAATGACGAACTAGGAGTTAACTCAAACAGAATATTGCATTCAGTTTATAGTGCAGTACACCATGAGATTATTAAAACCTTAAACGTTGTTTACGATTATCAACTAGCAATAGTTGATGCTGAAAATAAAGAGAAGCAAGAACAACTTCTCAGAGATTCAGCTGGTGGGATGTTCTAATGGAATATGCACTAATCGGCTGTCTGTTTATTTCTATCATGGCTACCAAATTCATTTGGGATTTGAGTGGTTGGTTAGAACGTAAGACCAAGCCAAAAAAAACTGAACTAGAACTCTGGACGGAACAGTACGAAAAAGACGTACCAACTGTTTGGAAGTAACCCAACACGGCAATCGCTAGAACAAGTGTCTAGCGAGATGTCTATTATCTTCCCCTGTTTACGTACACCCAACTTAGATAGTAGGCATCTCGTTAGGCACACGCTTAACACTAAAGAAAGAGAGGTACTCAAATGAGTGCAGAAGTAGAGACTATGTTTAGTGCTTTGGAAACTCCATGGCACAAACTAGGTACAGTAACCGATGGCGTACTAACTGCAAACGATGCGTTAGTTACGGCTGGATTAGATTGGAAAGTAGAGTTGAAAGACCTATGGTACCAATCAAACATAAGGAATGAAGCAATAGGTAACAAAGAACTTATGCAAGTTCCAGATAAATATGCCGTTGTAAGAGATAGTGATAACTCTTGCTTAGGTACAGTCGGTAGCAAATACACACCACTACAAAACCGTGATGCGTTTACGTTCATGGATAATATTGTGGATAGTGGAGAAGCCAAATACGAAACTGCTGGTAGTTTATTTAACGGCAAGAATATTTGGATTCTTATGAATCTAGAAAACGTTGAGGGCATATCACAAGTAGATGGAGATGACATTAAACCTTATATGTTGTTATCCAACTCACACGATGGCTCATCAGCGTTAAAAGTAACCATGACACCAATACGAGTTGTGTGTAATAACACTTTGCGTATGGCGTTAAAAGGTGCTAATCAACAAATATCAGTTAGGCATACATCAGGTATATCTAACCAAGTAGATTATGCAAGACAATCATTAGGGCTTGTGGTTGATTATTACAGTTCTTTCCAAGAGCAAGTGGAGAGAATGATTGACCAAGAAGTAGCTGATGAGAAGTTCTACGACATTCTAGAAAAATTATTTCCTAGACCAAGCGATGAGGAAATGGAAAAACCTAGAGTTGAAGCTAACTACAAAAATAAAATTGCAAACATTAAGAGCAACTATGTGCAGGAAACTCACGTAGGAACTGCTTGGGGTGTTTTCAATGCGTTCAATAGTTATGAGTTGTGGGATAAAAAAGTTAGAGGCAACGCTTTAGAGCGTCAGGCTAGTAATTTCATCCATGACAACCAAACTATAAGTAATAGAGTAAAAAGTTTACTCGAAGTATAGGAGAGCTATGACAGTATCAACTATTGTGTTTGACAAGACAACGACTGTCTATAACAAACACAAAGAGGAATTAGTTGGTGTCAAAGAGATTGCAGAGTTGCTTGGTATTGACCGAGCAACTGTTGCATCATGGCGACATCAAGGCAGATTGCCAAATCCAGATTATATTATTAGCAATAACCCTGTGTGGTTTACTTGTGAAATAATTTTTTGGGTACATCACAACGACTATGTTAAAAGCCGTTGTAAAAACATTCCAGAAATGATAGAACTATGAATCCTACAAAGCCAAGAAGCATAGTAAATCATTTTAGAAATGAAATAATACCAAGTTACGTTAGAACTAAATCTGATTTAATTAGGTATGTGCTTAAACGTTACAGGCACGAAGCACCAATATCAAATGCAGAGTTTGTATTCGACTTGCGTTGCACAAGATTTGGTGGAGTTATCCATGACCTCAGAGATGAGGGATGGGATATTGCAACACTACAACATAAAGAAAAAGGTAAGTATGTTTACTACTTGGTTTCATCTCCTGATGATTCTCAAGGAGAGAACACACTTCGATTGGTATAGGAGAAATAATGAGCAAAGATAATCTAATAGTTGCACAATGTTGCTTCAAGGGTGCTATCGACTTAGCAGTAGCTAACAAGATAACAGTTGAGGAGATTAACGACATGACTGCAACGTTTACAGAAGCAATATTAGGCAAGTACGGAAACGGCATGGTCACACAAGTGGAAACACCTGCAAAGCCAGTTTTTCAACCTAAGAAAAACTACAACAATGCTAACTCTGGAAAACCAAAAATTGGTAACCCAAATGAAGATGCTAGTGACAAGCAACTTTCATTCATTAAGAGCTTGATTAAAGAAATTCCTGCAAGTGAGCAAGATGCATTTAATCAACTGCTTAACGGTAAAGTTACTAAAGGTATTGCTAGTGGAATGATTGAACAACTAAAACAAAAAGTTGACGAGAATGTTCCACCAGTTGCTAAGACAGATACTGCTAAAGATGTAGCACCGTTCTAAGTGGACGGTAACAACATCAAGAGCGATATATATTTTGCTATTGTGCCTGAATGGGTAATTGACGCACCTATTTCGGCACAAGCAGTCAGACTATATTCTGTTCTTAACAGATATGCCAACAAGGATGACGCTACGTGCTTTCCAGCAATAAAGACTATTGCTAAACGTATGCACACATCCGATTCAACAGTTAAACGTGCTTTAAACGAATTAAAAGATATTAAAGCAATTTTAGTAGAGGCACGTTACAACAAAGCAACAGGAGAGCAAACCAGTAACTTATATACAGTTATGCATACACCAGCGTTCATATATGAACCACCCCAAGTCAAAGATGACCTAGTGGGCAGTTCGCATAAGAGCTACAAATCAAAGCCAATTAAACAAAGCAAGTTTGCAGAGCAATATAAAGCCCTAACAGAAGCAATATATATGCCTGCAACAAAAGTTGAGATTGGTGGATTTAACAAGTGTGCGAAGCAGTTACAAGAAGCTGGGGCTACGTATGACGACATTATCGACCGAGTGCTTGTCTATCGTAAGGAATGGACTACAATGTCTGTTACACCTTATGCAATAGTAAAGCATTGGTCAATGTTAGGAGAATTATTACAGGAAAAACAAACTGAGCAACTACCTATGTGCGAGGGATTAAACCATTTACAAGTCCGTGACTTTGAAGATGGCTTCCAATATTGTGCTAGATGTAAAGTTGAATATCCTGCTAAGAATGCTTACATACCAAGTAGCTGACAAAGATTGGGGTATATGTGAAATAGAGCTAGAGGAGAACTCTAGACAGGTGCCTTTCGATGTATTATCATCATAAGCAATGCCTTAGTGAACATCACTAATCCCCAAACTCATAACCAAAATTTTTTAAAACTTCTACACATACATTTTCAATATCATCTAACTCAAAACTTACAATACCTTTAGTTGTGCCATCAGGCATACTTACTTGAATAAACGGTTTACCCATACCACCAAATGCCCTATGTGATATATCAGATTGTTGTTTAGATTTATAAAAAACGGTAGATAGTGGATTAACTTGTTTACCAGCTTTAACCTCAACTCTTAAACCAGTTGCCCAATTTTCTTCGTGAGCATCTGCACCATGAAATCTATTGTTAGGTATATTTAATTTTTTACGAGCTAGATTTTGTTTTCTTCTACCTTTAGACCTATTCCTACGATTGATACAAGTTCTACAATCACACTTTGTTTTAAGCTTATCCGTGTTAGGACATTTCCCAGCCATCTTTTTTTGTGAATTAGGTTGCCCCATACCTTGCATACCTGCGTGTTTACGTGCTTTATATTCAGAAAAAGATTCATCTGGTTGCCATTCAACTTCAGCCATCAACTAATTTCTTTTCCTGCACTTTAAGTCTTTTAAGATATTCAGATTCCATATCGTCACAATCTTCCATACGTGTTCTGTAATAACAAACAACGGAAATACGTTCAGCATCTTCACTATTGCTAATGAGTTCAGTATTACCATGCCACTGATGAGCGTCAAAGATTAACAAATCTCCATGCCCCATTTTGAATGCAACTCTATATTCAGGCAACACAAGGTAGCCACCTTGCATATCGCCTTTTTTAATACAAGCTAGGGTAGATATACCATCATCTAAATCGCCTTTATCTGTGTGTACACCAGTAGGATATGAGTTGTTTACAGTAACAGTTGTAAACGGTGTATTAGGAATAACCCAATCATCATGTGTTCTGTTTACAAATTCCATTTGAGCGTTGTATCTGTCTGGAGCTTTATCTTTCATCTCATCTCCAATGAATTGAAATAAAGGAAATAGCTTTTTATATTTTTCAGTTTCTTTACCACTATAAGCAGTCAATCTACAATATTGTTTCGCACCGACTGCATCAAAGCTACCAATAATTGCACTAGCAATACTCTTAGCAGTAGCAGAACGTTTACCCTCGCCTTTACTTATACGTGGAGTTCCAGATGCAAGACCTCTATTATTGGTTTGATATTTTTTCAAACCATGCAAGGTTTCATAGGATTCATCCATTATCTCATCAGGTATAACTGCTTTTTGAAATATAGCGACAACACGCCCATCAGTACCACGTATAGTGGTGTCTTTATGTATTAGCAAATTGTAATCATCATCAGTAAGAATTTTACCAATCTTCTGTTTCAATTCCTCTGGACTTATTTTGCTTCTTAATCTAATATCTATCATTTAAAATTACCCTTGCCCTCCAGTATCTCTCCATCCACTTTCATCTAGTACTTTATTTATAGCTTCATCTATGTACTGTCCACGCATTTCTCCAAAGATTGCATCAACAACTTCAATAAATTCTTCCTGTGTGTATTTACTTATATCGATTTGTTTTATTAGTTCTATTAATTTTTCGACCATTTTTTAATCCACCTATTTTTATTTAATGAATACTGATAATTATCAGTATAATACTTATATTTCTTTCTCCATAACATAAAATTTTTAGGAGAAAAATTAACAATTCTTAAATCAGGGTAGTTATCAGGTCTGGGCTTATCAGCAATAAGATTAGGGTAAAGCACTTTTAAGATATTAATTTCATGTTTCCTCATTTCTTTTCTTGCATTTTTACTCCCAATACCTCCAGCTTGAAAATATTTAGCTTTAGGATGCATATAATCATTTATCAAGACAACACCATAATGAACTAGATGTCTTGCAGTATTGTGAAAATCATCAAGTGTTAATGCAAACATATTGTCAAACTTAAAATCTTTATCCTTATGCCATAGCGTAAGTTTGCCATGACAAAATCCATACTGTTTATATTTTTTATTAGCAAAAAAATAATTATCAGTAGTAAGAAATCCAATAAGATGTGCATTAATTTTTTCTGCTTGTGTAATTAAATCTTTAGTCCTTATTTCAAATTGTTTAGAATCAATTTTTCCCCAGTCATCTTTATTTTTATTTGGATATGTAAGATATTTAGAAAGTTTATTGTTCAAGCCATAAATATAATCTATATTGTCATCTGCAAAAACAACCCACTCATCATGTTCAACAATATTTTCTATTGCATATTTAGTCTGTCCATTCTTACCTTGATTAGTTTGTGTATTAACAACATTAAAATTGTGTAACTTTTTATATGCTATATATTGTTCCTCATCATGTACTAATAAAGTAACATCATAATTTTTAAAAACTTCAAGATAGGGTGTAGTAATAGTTTTACTACGATTGTGTGTAGGTATTATTAATTTCACTTACCAAATAATTTGTCAAAGATAGACGGTCTATCTCCAATACCATTTTCAATATCTTTAGCTGTGTTAAGTACAGCTTCATACAAAGCATCAGTACCAGTTTTTTCTGTGTACTTTTGTATTGTTGCCATGTTAACTAAGTAAACAGAGTGGTCATCTTTCTGTAAAGCTAATATCACTTCATTCAACTTATCTTTAGGTTTGTAATCGCTTGGTTGTGAAATACGTTCCTGCACTTCTGCTATTTCTTCATCAGTCAAAGCAAACCCACCAGTAAATTCTTCAAACTCGGTAATAGCAACTTCATCAACAGCAGATACAATATCATCAACTTCGTCAGCAGAATAACCAGTACCTAAAAGTTTTCCTAATTCCATAAACTCTGTAAGCAAATCGACCATGATTTCTTTATCATAAGTTGCAAGTTCATTAGCTCTGTTGTCAACTAAAACAATTTTTTTTGCTGTCACTTCATCTACATCTACAAACATAGCTGTACATTCTTTTATACCTAGTTCTTTCATAGCTAACCATGTGTGATTACCAGTAAGTATTTCATTTGTATTTTTATTTACAGTTAAAGGTCTGTACTGTCCGTGTTTTTCAATACTTATTTTTATAGCTTCAATATCGCTTGTTCTAGGATTATCTGGAAACTCCTTTAAAGAATCAACTGCGACTTTTAAGACTTCATACTTCATATTTAATTACGTACCAATTTATTAGCATAACTTTCAACAGCAATCAACCCAGCTTTAGTTGGATTAACTTTGTGGTAGTCTGCAATAATTCCAATAGCTTTTTTATAACGATAAAATTTTTCATCTGTGAGAAGTAACACGACATCTATTACTGCGTTCAGATTAGCTTCTGCTGGCTCTTTAGAGCTGTTTTGAGCAGGTGCATCTACTTCAGTAGGCAAGTCTTTAAGAACTTCATCAAGTGCTTCTTCTGTGTAACCTGTACCAATAAGTTCTCCTACATCTTGCATTTCTGAAATAGCTTTTTCAAGTTTTTCATAATCATAAGTAGCATCATCATTTAATTTATTATCAACTAACATAATTTGTTTAGCTTGTTCGTCAGATACATCTACGTACCAAACAATAGCTGTTGCCCATCCAAGTCTTTTAAGAGCTTTAAAGGTGTGGTTACCAGCGAGAATAACATTATCTTTACGATTGACTACAAGAGGTCTATATTGACCGTTCTCTAAGAGCGATTCATAGATAGTATTAACATCTCCAATACGTGGATTGTTTGGATATTCTACCAAATCGTATAATGAAACTTCTGCGTGTTCTTTCATGTGGTTATTTTAATCTAAAAGTAACTATTTGTATTACTAAAATAATAATAAGTAAAAATTGCTCAATACTCATATTTCCCCCAACATTGTTGCGAACTATTCCAATGGTGCCACCCATCATTATAAACTAGCCAAGAAGCCATACGTGTAGATACTTCAGGATTGTTTCTGTTTGACTTGACACCCAGTTTATCTTTGAGCCATGCCCATGTTTTATCATTAAATTGCCATAAACCAATATCACTTGTTTTGTTTGTGTTGATGTTTCGTGCAGAGCTACGCCCACTACTTTCGCAGTATATGATAGTTAATGCCTTAACGACATCTTCCTCATCAAAATATGATGCAACAATAGGTTGCCAATCTATCACGTGTTCTATGATTATTTGGTGCTCTTTGCACACTTGGTATTCTGTTAAAGAATCAAGCGTTAACGTGTTTGGTATCAGGCAACTTATTATCGGTACTAACAGATTTACTATTATCTACCTCTAACCTAGTTATTCCTAAAGGTAAATCTTCAAAAGAATAAATACCCTTATCATTTTGTTTTATCAGTTGTGGTTTCCCATATACTGAATTTTCAATGCCTACAATTTTTTCTGCTGACATACTTTCTCCTTATGCACAATTAATGGTATAAAGAATGAAATTTATTGCAAGTAAATATGAAAATAATTAAATTAGTAGTATATAAAAGCCCAATGTTTATAGGGTTTAGGTTATAGGCACTTGCACCCTAGACGCTAATAAACCCTCTTAAATCGTCTTAAAACAGTCTGTTTGTGACGTGTTTAGAGTATTTTCAGGTTATCCCAGCCATCCTCATTAACTGTGAAAGATAAAACACCATTTCTGGACATATTGCCTGTTCTTGCTTTAAATTCATCAGACTGGTCTAGAGATGGAGCTTGAAACCATGCACGACCAAGTTGTTCTACAACTCTTAAATGATGATAATGACCAGTTACTAAAATCTCACACATACCTGCTGGAAGCCATCCATACATTTGACCTTTCCACCACTTCTCAATCTTACCCCAAATATCTCCACCACCAGTAGTCATGTGTCCATGTGTAAATGCAATCCTTTTACCAAAGACTTCAAGAGCTAAATGAAAATCATCAGGTACAACAACCTTTACGTGCTTGTAACGTTCTCTACCTTTTATAATTTCTCCAACTATTTGTATAGAAGCTGTATCTGCGTTATCTAAACGATTAGTCATAACACTTGCCTTACCTGAACGATTCTCTCCATGATTTCCTGGAACACCACCAAGTACAATAGATTCAGCTTGACCTAAGAACGCATCAAGTATTTCAAGAATCATAACTCTAGTAAGATGTTCTTGTTCAGATTTAGATAAAGATACATTAAATGCTTGGTGGTCAAAAAAGCCAAAACAGTTTTCAATTAAATCGCCAAGTCCAATAAGATAGATTTCTTTCACAATGTGACCTTGCTTTTGCAAATCTTTAAGCTGTTTTCTCCCGTTTGCAATTCCACGCCTTATTAATGCAATAGTTTCTTCAACTCCTAAATCTTTTTTTCCAAGTTGCCAGTCAGCCATAAAGAAAAACCATGCACAATTACCACCCTTTTTAACTTTGATAGGTTTCTTTTTTTTAATTTCTTTAAGAAGTTTTGCATAGCTTTTATCATGATGTGGATTACGTTTTTTAATAACTGCTTTGAATGCATACATATCAACAATTACGCCACCTTTTTGCTGTGCATTCCATGTAGAAAATTTAATAGTATCTTCATCAATATAAAATTCTTTACTGTCAAATCCCCATTCATTCAATAATGAATCATATTTGAAGTTGTTGTTGTCGGGCTGTACATGAAGTATTTCGCCAGTCTTTGTGTTTTCATCAAAAGATGCACGAGGTTGCCACCCACTAGGGTAGAAGTTATTACCTAGTTCTTCATTATGGGCTATATCTTTACGTTTAGATATAAGACCTTTGGTGTCTTTGTCCATACTATATATTGTAGAACAAATGTTCTAGAATGTGTCTAGTTACATTAAAATAGTAATAAGTGTTGCAATAGAGATTCCAGCTATAATCCAGCCATATATTTCTTGCCGTGTAGGTCTTGTAGCCAAATCTTTTTGTAGTTGTTCTAGTTTTTCAAATATCTTATCAATATCTACCATAATTTTCTGAGTCATTTCCTTTTGTGTATATCCGTTATCAGCCATTACAATGCTCACTTCCATATTTGCAGTTGCAAATCTGCACGAATGAACCGTCCTCTTGAACTGTAACCATACACATTATTTTACCAACACTTTTTTATTTGCACATTCGTAACAAATATTATGTAAGTCTTTTAGGCAACCTAAGTAAATACCGTCTGTACCACTATGTACAATGTTTGTTTCTGATTTACAATATTTGCAAATTTCCGTCATTTTCTAAATCCTATCGTTAACAACCATATAGCTAAAGTAACAACAGTAGCAATAGCAGTTATTGTTTGTGCTTGTCCAGTAAGAGTCAACGTTGCAATTACTAAACCACTTAACGTCCAACTTAAATTTAACGTTTCTTTAACAGCTTGTATAAACCAAGACCATATCTTCTTTATCAATCAAATCTCCTCATAGCTAAAGACACTACCCTAACTAAAATAGTCGGTATAATAACCTCGTGTGCTTTATCCTTTTGGTCTTGCGTCATGTCATTCGCAATATTGTTTAAACTTATATCACTTAAATCTACATCTATAATAACACTAATTGGGCTAGCAATAAAAGATTCAAAAGCGATTTCTGTTGTAGCGTCTGCAAGGGTATAAGGTTGAGATGACTTGTCAGCATTTTCTATTGCTCTTTCAACAAACTCATCAACAGCTTGTGCAATATTTTTATCATTCTTTACAGCTTCTGCGATTATCTCGACATCTTCTGTTTCAGTAAAACCTAAGACCTCAGCAACTACTTCAACTTGTTCTTCAGTAAGTTCTTCTTCTTGTGCGATAGTTATAACTTCTTCTACAACTTGTGCTACAACTTCAAGAACATCTTTGCTAACTTCTGCAAGGTTTTCCAATCCTGCGTCATTAACCTCTTTAATGATTGCAACAACTTCAACTGTTTCCAGTTCTTCAACATATTCTTCAATGGCTTCTTCAGTAACATCAGGTATATCAATGACAATAATTTCTTCAATAGATTCAACAAGTTCAGCTACCTCTTGTTCAATTTTTTCTTCATTTTCCACTCTTGGTAATGTTGTGGGTGGCGTATCTTCACTAACAACTTCCTGTACTGCCTCATCCAAAACTTCCTTGACATCCTCTTTAACTTCTTCATTTAAAATCTCCTCTAGCTTTTCATCTTGTATTGGTATTTCATCCAAGACTTCGGTAACAATTTCTTCCAAATCAAATTCAATAATCTCGAACTCAATAGGGAGTTTTTCAAACTCCACAACTTCATCTTCAGGTATTTCCTCTTTAAGTGTGTCGAGTACAGTAACATCATCCTTAGGAATGATGACTTCCACATCTTCTTTATTTTCAATAATAATTTTTTCATCAACGACTTCCTCAACTTTTTCTTCTTTAATAATCATAATACAGTCGCCACGCTCTATTTGGGCATCAGTCATAAAGCAACCAAACTCAGCTTCATTATCTATTCTCTCTTGGTCACGCTCAATAGTTCCGTCATTGACATCAGCTTGGGTATAGGTTTTATCTACACCTTCAACTTTTACATCAACAATAATTTCTTCAGGAGTAGGAGGCGGTGGCGGTGGCGGTGGTGCAACATAAACT
>Ga0070745_1001658_pt1 | contig 12304 bp, 11 predicted proteins | sample VirMetDEL_Mar_4_FD_77438 | JGI IMG/M metagenome (GOLD analysis project Ga0070745, IMG submission 77438) | Aqueous microbial communities from the Delaware River and Bay under freshwater to marine salinity gradient to study organic matter... | ecosystem: Environmental > Aquatic > Marine > Coastal ...
CCTGAAGTTCCTGAGGTAGCACTTAAAGCACTTGCTCCTGCAACTCCCGCATTACCATTTGTACCATTTGAACCTGTAGTTCCAGATGTTGCACTTAAGCCGGATTGACCAGCAACTCCAGCAGCACCTGTAGTTCCGTTTGAACCATTTGTTCCGCTTGTAGCACTTAAACCTGAGTTTCCAGCTGTACCGTTATTACCTGTTGTACCTGAAGTACCTGTTGAACCTGAAGTGGCACTTGCTCCTGAGTTTCCTGAAGCTCCACTTAAACCTGCTGTACCTGAAGTACCAGTACTACCTGATGTACCACTAGTTCTACTTAAACTAGAAGCACCATTTGTAGTGTTAGCACCAGTTGTACCTGATGTACCTGTTGTACCTGAAGTTCTACTTAAACTAGAAGAACCTGAAGTTGTTATACCACCTGATGTACCTGAAGTACCAGTTGTTCCTGAAGTAGAGCTTAAACCACTTTGACCTGCTACTCCATTATTTCCTGTTGTACCATTTGAACCATTTGTACCGCTTGTAGCACTAGCTCCTGATTGACCAGCAACCCCAGCAGCACCTGTGGTTCCGTTTGAACCATTTGTTCCGCTTGTAGCACTAAGTCCTGAGTTCCCAGCTGTACCTGAAGCACCTGTAGTACCTGAAGTACCATTTGTGCCAGAAGTTCTACTTAATCCTGAACCACCAGCATTTCCTGAGGTACCATTTGTACCTGTTGAACCTGAAGTTCCACTTTGGGCTGAAGCACCTGTAGTACCTGCGTTTCCACTTGTACCTGAAGTACCAGTTGTTCCACTTGTACCTGATACATTTGAAGTACCTGAAGCACCTGCTGCCCCATTAGTACCAATTGAACCACTAGTACCTGAAGTGCCTGATACATTTGAAGTACCATTAGCACCCGCAACTCCATTTGTACCTGCTGAACCGCTAGTACCTGAAGTACCTGATATATTTGAGGTACCACCAGCACCTGCATTTCCTGAAGTACCTGATGAACCCGTTGAGCCAGAAGTACCTGAAACATTACTTGCTCCATTAGTACCTGCAACCCCTGTAGTACCATTTGTACCTGTTGAACCTGAAGTTCCACTTTGGGCTGAAGCACCTGTAGTACCTGCGTTTCCACTTGTACCTGAAGTACCTGTTGTACCGCTAGTTGCACTTAGACCTGATTGACCTGCTGCTCCTGCTGCTCCAGTAGTACCATTTGAACCATTTGTTCCGCTTGTAGCACTAAGTCCTGAGTTCCCAGCTGTACCTGAAGCACCTGTTGTACCTGAGGTACCAGTTGTTCCTGAAGTACCTGATAAACCTGAGGTTCTAGAAGCTCCATTAGCTCCTGTAGTACCTGAAGTACCAGTACTACCTGATGTACCACTTAGTGCAGAAGCTCCGTTTGTACCTGTATTACCTGATGTACCATTAGTTCCTGTAGAACCGCTTGTACCTGATTGACCTGATGTTCTAGAAGCGCCATTAGCACCTGCAGTACCGCTTGTACCTGTTGAACCACTTGTACCTGATGTGGCACTATCATTTGATTGTCCTGCAACACCTGCAGAACCCGTAGTTCCTGATGAACCACTAGTTCCTGAAGTTGCACTATTATTTGATTGTCCAGCAACACCTGCAGAACCTGTTGTACCACTAGTTCCAGCTGTTCCTGAAGTATTAGATAATCCGGATTGTCCAGATGTTCCAGAATTTCCGGTAGTACCTGAAGTACCTGTAGTACCTGAAGTAGCACTTAAACCGCTTTGACCTGCTACACCTGCAACACCAGTAGTTCCATTTGAACCATTTGTACCTGATGTAGCACTTGCACCTGAATTTCCAGCTGTACCTGAAGCACCTGTTGTACCTGAGGAACCATTTGTTCCAGAAGTATTAGAAAGACCTGATTGGCCCGCAGTACCTGATATTCCTGTAGTACCTGAAGTACCAGTTGTACCTGAAGTAGATGAGATACCTGAAGTACCAGCTATTCCATTTACACCTGAAGAACCTGATGAACCTGAAGTACCTGAAGTAGCACTTAAAGCACTTGCTCCTGCAGCACCTGCTGAACCCGTTGTTCCTGATGAACCGCTAGTACCACTGGTTGCTGATAAATTACTTTGACCTGCATTTCCTGCTGAGCCTGTTGTCCCTGAAGTACCTGAAGTACCTGCTGTATTTGAATCTCCAGATAAACCAGCAGAACCTGTAGTACCTGTAGTACCACTAACCCCACTAGTACCTGAAGTACCATTATTTCCTGATTGACCTGAGGAACCATTTGAGCCTGTTGTTCCTGAAGTAGCACTTTCTCCAGATGTTCCTGCGATTCCATCTTCTCCTGAAGTGCCCGAACTACCAGTTGTACCTGAAGTAGTACTTAAACCACTTGTACCGGCAACTCCATCTTCACCTGAGCTACCATTTGAACCTGTTGTTCCAGAAGTACCTGAGATTGCAGATGTTCCTGAAGCTCCATTAGCTCCAGAAGAACCTATACTACCTGTAGTTCCAGATGTACCTGAAGTTGCACTTAAACCTGACCCACCAGCATTACCTGTTGAACCTGTTGTTCCTGATGAACCTGAAGTTCCTGAAGTAGCACTTAAATTACTTTCACCTGCTACACCTGTAGAACCTGTGGTCCCTGATGAACCTGAAGTACCTGAAGATTTACTTAAACCTGATTGCCCTGCATCTCCTGAGGTACCGCTTGAACCTGTTGATCCACTTGTACCTGAAACATTACTTAATCCACTAGTTCCAGCAACTCCTGAAGTACCTATTGTACCTGAACTTCCTGAAGTTCCACTTGTTGCACTTAGTGCACTTTGTCCTGCATTACCTGCAGTACCATTCGAACCTGTTGACCCACTTGAACCGCTTGTTCCACTAGTAGCACTTAATGCACTAGCACCCGCGTCTCCTGCTGTACCATTTGAACCGCTTGAACCGCTAGTTCCTGATGTATTACTTAAAGCTGAAGCACCTGCATCTCCTGCTGTACCTGATGAACCTGTACTACCTGATGTTCCACTTGTTTCACTATTTCCTGAAGTACCGGCTACACCTGAAGAACCTACTGTACCTGTTGAACCCGAAGTACCTGAAGTAGCACTTAGTGCACTTTGTCCTGCATTACCTGCGGTACCATTTGAACCTGTAGAACCTGAACTACCTGATGTTCCTGAAGTTGCACTTAATGCACTAGCACCCGCATCTCCTGTGGTACCATTTGAACCACTTGAACCACTTGTACCTGAAGTTTTACTTAAAGCACTTGCACCTGCGTCTCCTGCAGTACCACTAGAACCTGTTGAACCTGAGGTTCCACTTGTGCCAGAGGTGGCACTTAGGTTGCTTTCACCTGCGTCTCCAGCAGAACCAGTTGTACCTGATGTACCACTTGTACCCGAAGTAGCTGATAAATTACTTTCACCTGCTACACCTGCTGAACCTGTAGTACCTGTTGAACCCGAAGTACCTGAAGTACCTGAAGATTTACTTAAACCTGATTGTCCTGCATTACCTGTTGAACCTGTTGTACCCGTAGAGCCACTAGTTCCTGAAGTAGCACTTAAAGCGCTTGCTCCAGCATTACCTGCTGTACCATTAGAACCCGTTGAACCTGAAGTACCACTTGTAGATGAAAGTGCTGATGCACCGGCAACACCTGCTGAACCCGTTGTTCCTGATGAACCTGAGGTACCACTTGTAGCACTTAAAGCTGATTCGCCTGCGTCTCCTGATGAACCTGTAGTACCGGATGTACCACTTGTACCAGAGGTGGCACTTATATTTGAAGCACCTGCATCTCCAGCTGTACCTGTAGTACCGCTTGAACCTGAAGTTCCTGAGGTGGCAGATAAATTACTTTCTCCAGCTACACCTGCTGAACCTGTTGTTCCTGAAGTACCTGAAGTGCCTGAAGTAGCACTTAAAGCTGATTCACCCGCGTCGCCTGAAGTTCCTGTTGAACCCGAAGTACCTGAAGTTCCGCTAGTTGCTGATAAATTACTTTCACCTGCAACTCCAGCCGAACCAGTTGTTCCTGATGAACCACTTGTACCAGAGGTAGCGCTTAAATTACTTTCACCTGCAACTCCAGCCGAACCTGTAGTACCTGTAGAACCACTAGTTCCTGAGGTAGCACTTAAAGCACTTGCACCTGCGGCACCTGCTGAACCTGTAGTACCTGATGTACCACTTGTACCAGAGGTGGCACTTAGGTTGCTTTCACCTGCGTCTCCAGCAGAACCAGTTGTACCTGATGTACCACTTGTACCCGAAGTTGCTGATAAATTACTTTCTCCAGCATTTCCTGCTGAACCTGTTGTTCCTGATGAACCTGAAGTTCCTGAAGTATTTGATTCCCCTGCAACACCTGCGGAACCTGTTGTTCCTGATGAACCACTTGTACCAGAAGTAGCGCTTAATTGACTTAAACCTCCATCTCCAGCGGTACCATTTGAACCGCTTGAACCTGAAGTACCTGAAGTAGCACTTAAAGCGCTTGCTCCAGCATCTCCTGCTGAACCTGTTGTACCACTAGAACCAGAAGTACCTGATGTATTAGATTCACCATCAGCACCTGCGGAACCTGTTGTTCCTGATGAACCTGATGTTCCTGAGGTAGCACTTAAATTGCTTTCTCCAGCGTTACCAGCTGAACCAGTTGTTCCTGAAGTACCTGAAGTACCTGCTGTATTACTTTCTCCAGCAATACCAGCAGAACCTGTGGTACCACTTGAACCTGATGTTCCTGAGGTGGCACTTAAATTACTTTCACCTGCTATACCAGCAGAACCTGTAGTTCCTGATGAACCACTTGTTCCTGATGTATTACTTTCTCCATCACCACCGGCACTACCCGTAGTACCACTTGAACCTGATGTTCCTGAAGTAGCACTTAGGTTACTTTCGCCTGCATTTCCAGATGAACCTGTTGAACCTGAAGTACCACTAGTACCTGATGTATTACTTTCTCCATCAGCACCTGCACTACCAGTTGAACCTGTAGTTCCAGAAGTACCTGATGTACCTGATAAATTAGACTCACCATCAGCCCCTGCGGAACCTGTTGTTCCAGATGAACCGCTAGTTCCTGAAGTAGCTGATAAGTTGCTTTCGCCTGCAACACCTGCAGAACCTGTTGTACCTGAAGTACCTGAAGTACCTGCTGTATTACTTTCTCCATCAGCTCCTGCACTACCTGTTGTTCCTGAAGAACCACTAGTTCCTGAGGTTGCTGATAAGTTACTTTCGCCGGCATTACCTGCTGAACCTGTAGTTCCTGAAGTACCACTAGTTCCTGAGGTAGCACTTAAATTACTTTCACCTGCTAGTCCGGCACTACCTGTTGTACCTGTTGTTCCTGATGAACCACTTGTACCACTAGTATTTGATTCCCCATCGGCTCCAGCTGAACCTGTAGTACCTGTAGTACCTGAAGTACCACTAGTACCTGATGTATTACTTTCTCCATCAGCTCCAGCTGAACCTGTGGTACCACTTGAACCTGAAGTACCGGAAGTAGCTGATAAATTGCTTTCTCCAGCATTTCCTGCTGAACCCGTTGTTCCTGATGAACCACTAGTTCCTGAAGTAGTAGATTCACCTGCAACTCCAGCTGAACCTGTTGTTCCTGATGAACCTGAAGTTCCTGAAGTAGCACTTAAATTACTTTCACCTGCTACACCGGCTGAACCTGTTGTTCCTGATGAACCTGAGGAACCAGATGAACCTGAAGAACCTGATGCTCCTGAAGTACCATCGTTACCAGCTGAACCTACTGAACCTGTTGTTCCTGAAGTAGCTGATGAACCACTAAATCCACTAAAACCATCTTCTCCAGAAGAACCTGTTGTTCCTGTTGTTCCTGAGGTACCTGAAGTACCTGATGTATTACTTTCTCCATCAGCTCCAGCTGAACCTGTGGTACCTGTAGAACCACTTGTACCAGATGTACCTGATGTGTTACTTTCTCCGTCTATTCCTGCACTACCAGTTGAACCTGTAGTACCACTTGTGCCTGAGGTACCTGAAGTATTAGATTCACCATCTGCTCCTGAGCTACCAGTTGAACCTGTAGTACCACTAGTACCCGAGGTACCTGCAGTATTACTTTCTCCACCAACACCCGCAGAACCCGTTGAACCAGAAGTCCCAGATGAACCTGAAGTTCCTGATGTGTTTGATTCACCATCAATTCCAGCACTACCAGTTGTACCACTAGTACCTGAAGTACCAGAAGTTGAACTTAAATTGCTTTCACCTGCTACACCTGCTGAACCTGTAGTTCCTGATGAACCGCTTGTTCCTGATGTAGCACTTAAATTGCTTTCACCTGCATCTCCTGCTGAACCCGTTGTTCCTGATGAACCGCTGGTTCCTGAGGTAGATGATAAATTACTTTCTCCAGCAACACCGGTTGAACCTGTAGTACCTGAGGTACCACTTGTACCTGAAGAAGCAGATTCACCATCAACCCCAGCTGAGCCCGTTGTTCCTGAAGAGCCACTAGTTTCGGATGTTGCACTTAAATTACTTTCACCAGCATCACCTGAAGAACCTGTAGTTCCTGATGAACCACTTGTTCCTGATGTATTACTTTCTCCATCATCTCCAGCTGAACCTGTAGTTCCGCTTGTACCTGAAGTACCGGAGGTTGAGGATAAATTACTTTCTCCTGCTACACCTGCTGAACCTGTAGTTCCTGATGAACCTGAAGTTCCTGAGGTGGCAGATAAATTACTTTCACCTGCATCTCCTGAAGAGCCTGTTGTTCCTGATGTACCACTAGTACCACTAGTATTTGATTCCCCATCGGCTCCAGCTGAACCTGTAGTACCTGTAGTACCACTAACCCCACTAGTACCTGAAGTACCATTTTCTCCTGAATTACCCGCAGAACCTGTTGTTCCTGAGGAACCAGAAGTACCTGAAGTGGCGCTTAAATTACTTTCACCATCTTCTCCTGCTGAACCTGATGTACCACTTGAACCTGATGATCCTGAAGAAGAGCTTAAATTGCTTTCACCATTTACACCAGCTGAACCTGTAGTACCTGTTGAACCTGAAGAACCAGATGAGCCTGAAATACCAGATGTACCAAAATTTCCTGAACTACCAGAAGAACCTGAAGTTCCTGAATTACCTGAAGAACCAGATACTCCTCCTGAGGTACCTGCGGTACCACTAGTACCAGAAGATCGTGAAATTCCTGAAGTACCTGAAGAAAAACCATTAGCACCTGAAGTCCCAGAAGCACCAGTAGTACCGGAAGTACCGGAACTACCTGAAGAACCAGAAGATCCGGATAACCCGGATTCTGAGTTGTTAGTACCGCCCCCTTCAAAGGATGTAACTGGGACTTGGTCTAGGAATCTTATATTGGCCATCTATATTTTTGGTATTTGGTATAAATATAAAATTAAGAAATAATAGTTGATCTTTTTTTAGCTTCTATTGAAGCAGGATCTTGAGTAACAATTCTATTACCCTCAACTGTACCTTCAAAAAAGGCATCATCAGTAACAACTTCCATAGAAAATACAAGTTTTGTTTTTTCATTAAATTTAGTTAAGTCTACTAATGATTTTTGTACTACATCCGGAATTATATATCCATTTAATTTTATATTAAAAGTTGTTCTTACTGATCTTTCTTTTCCTTGAATTAATTCTACAACATTTGTAAAATTGTCAATCATTGCTCTAAATTTAAAACGTTCGGGATCACCCCAATATGAATCTGAAGCATAGTTAATTGCTTCTACAATTTTATTCATTTGTTCTACGTAGTAAGTAGCAATAGCACAACTATAAGTAACAGTTACATAATCTGGGTAAACTACAGCAACGAATTCTTTTTCGGGAACCCTATTATTTAATACTGTAAAGTTATCATATGCATTTTTACCAGAATAACCTTTTTGAAAAATTCCGAAATTGTTAGGGTTATTGGCATCTAATTTATTTCCTATACCTCTAACTTTTTCCATGCCATCACGTTTAAACATGATAAGGGGCAACATTAAAGCACCGTTTGCATCACGTTTTGAACCGTTTTTTTGCATTTGACTCCATCTTTCCGGTGAACCATATGAAATAGGAACTTCAATGCGTTCACCATTCTGTACTACAGAAGGACGGATTACATTTCTAAAATAGTATAAAATAGCTTCATCAATATCTTGAATACCAACTGTGAAAGGTTTAGTATTATCACCCCTCCAAGACAATTGTGTACCTCTATTAGGAATAGTAGATAAGTTAGGATTACCCATAGTAGGATCCGTTGGCTTAACAAAGCTATTGGATATTTGCCTTTGGGTCTTTGGAGTTGGTTTTTTCTGATTTTGAGCCATTATAATCTTGCTAGTGTAAGTCCTAATTTATCTTGAGGAACATAATGAGTTTGACAAATAATTGAAACATTATACCCAAATTTATCTAAATCTGTTTCTAATGGGTTTGCCTGATTAGGATAATCTGGGTTTTTACCTACAAAATACTGATTGGCATTTGTATTGTGAACTTCATAATAGCTTTCTTGATATAAGATAACATCACCTACTTCAGGAACTAAGTTAGCTCCGTAAGTATTTGAAAATTGCCAATCTTCGTTAAAATCTTTTGCTTTGTTTAACAAATCATCTCTCAAAAATCTAAATTCTATATCCCAACCAAAATTAGCAATACCAAAATCATTATCAGAAAATGTTTGAGGTTGTCTTTCAATAATACAGTTTAAAAGAACAGGACCCATATAATACTTAGCTCCTGATGCTTCCCCATAGATGTTTATTTTAGTTTCTTGAAGCTGAAATTTGTAGAAAGCAGCCTGTTGGGAGATAATATCTCCCATTAACTCACGATTTACGTGTCTAAATAAACTTATATCTCTTTCAGCTCCAAATAATGCCATCTTATCCTATGTAAATTGTAAAAGGTACTTTATTTAATTCTTTTTCCATTGCATCTGATTCTAGATTTCTTCTTTCTAAAAGTTTATCTCTTGATGTTTCTTCAAGATAAGCTCTTAATCTATCAATTAATCTTTCTTTCTCACTAGTAGCGGCTGTAATTAAGTCGCTTTGGTTAAGAGAAACTTCAGATCCCGGAATAGGTACAGTACCATATTTACCTCTTACATATCCTAACATTTCTTTAGATAACGCTAAAGTATATTCAAAAATCCAAGAACGACCTACGGCGTTAATATCAGAATAAACTGGGTTATTATATGGCACTTCACTAATATTCTTAATTTTACCACCCCCATCTTGGAAAGCAGCATTTGCTTCTTCAGATTTTAAAATGTATTGTATTTTTAATTTTCCACGGCTATCATCTGGGATAGGGAAAATTCTTAGTTTATTATTATGGATTTCAAACGAGTAATTAGCTTTTCTAATTTGATCATTAAATTCAATTGCTTGAATTTTTTGTAAATCAAAGTTAATGGGCATCATCATAAAGTTAATACCTGGGGAGTAATTACCAAATCCAAATGTGTCTAGTAAACCTGCTAAATCAGTTCCAGTACCAGCATAAGGGTCAAAATATCTTACAATAGCAGGAGGTGCTTCATAGAACACTCTCATAATCTGGATATCTTGATTTTTATAATGAGGGATAGTACTTTCAGCCCAAGAATTTAAATCATATTCCTGAACGCTTTGGGTTAATTGAATAAAACCATCATACCATTCTACATTACCTCCAGAACCAGCTTCGACACCATATTGTTGAGACATAGCTATAATACGAGCTAGTGTTGGGGTAACTAACTTTTCATTAACATCAATTGTATTAGAAGCACCTTCTAAAGACAAATAATTTTCTCTTACTTTGTAAGCATAAATTTCATTACCGTAAACTGTAACAGCTTCTTCAAAGGCTGTATAAAATTGGATATCTTGAAGTTCAATATCTACAATAGGATATCCTAAACGTTGAGCACAAAATTTTGCTACTTTATTTGCATCTACTTCGAATTCAAGGTCATTATCGTAAAACCCAAATGGAGTATCTCCGGGTTGAAATGAACTAGATCCTGGCCAAATAGGTATATTCATAATTTTTTATTAAGCATTTACAAGCACATATTCTACATCTATACTAGCACTAATAGCATAAACCCCAACAGAAGTTAAAGCTGAACCAGAGAAACCACCATCAAATTCACTTCCTGTAGCTTGGGAACTTGCCCAAATAAAGGATGAAGTTGGTGTAATATCTTGAGTCCAGTAAAAACCATCGGAATTCCCAAAAGTAACAGCTAGAGATGCTGAATTGTCTAAGTTAGTGATTCGAGCATATCTAATGCTACTAGAAGGGAATAAACCTGCCCCCGGATTAGGACCGTTAAAATCTACTAAATTAATTGAAGTAGTTTCAGGGCAAGTTACTATTCTTCTATCTACATTAGTGACATCACTAATTCGATAAATTGTTTCATTAAGAGTTTTTACATTCTTAACGACGTGTTCTTCTTTTATCTTTACTTGGAAAGTACTAGGAGTTAATGTAGATGCCATTGCTTTTTAGTTATAAATATTAAAAAGATATGGTTCCTTCCTATTTTTTCGACCTTCCACTTGTGCCTGCTGAACCTGTTGTAATGCCACGTTCAGCTGCCTCTTCATATATTTCTATTAATTCTTCAACAATAGGATCTCTATGATTTTGTTTTAATGTAATAGCAGCCATATTTTTTACTTTACGTGCTGCTGAGTATAAAAATCTAAATCCTGATTCACGTTTAGATTTTAAATCAACTTGGTGATCATCTCCACAAATAACCATTTTTGAACGTAAACCAATACGAGTAGTAATCATTTCCATTTGTTCATGAGTAACGTTTTGAGCTTCATCTACAATTACAATACTATCAACAAATGTTCTACCCCTCATAAATGATACAGGCACAATTTCAATTTGCCCGTCTTCAATACATTTTTCAATTTTTTCCTTATCATATAAAAGGAACATATTTTGATAAATAGGTTGGACCCAAGGATCCATTTTTTCCCTTAAATCACCGGGTAAGAATCCAATGTCTTCTTTTGAAACAGTTGGACGTGTAATAATAACTTTTTCATATTGTCTTCTAAAAAGACCATCTAGTGCAATCTGACATGCTAGTAACGTTTTACCTGAACCAGCTGAACCTGCTAGTATGGTTAAAGTGTTATTTAATATTTCTTCTTTAGCTAATTTTTGTTCTTCGTTTAATTGAAGTTTAAATTTTATAGGGTTTTTCACTATACGTTTTTCTCTATATACCTCGTCGGTATGTGGTTTTGATGCCATTGTCTTGATAATTGATTTTTACTAATTTATCGAGACCTGCGTTGACATGCATTGAATCTTCTAACAGGGTCTCGAAGTTAAATCTCTCGTCCAGAGGTAGAACTAAGTCTACTTGGGAACCCCATCTAATTAAACTAAACCTTTCGTTTTGAGCGCAAAGATCTAATTGCTTCTTAAATGGAGCAATCACGTTTACGTCTTCATCGGCTATTTGAATTATGTGATATGTGTAATCTAGAGAAGGAACATATACTTTGTTGGACATACGTTCATTGTACTTTAAGTACTCCATGTTATTCGGATTGATTACTTTGTTAAGAATATCCTTCTCAACCGCTAACATAGGTTTGTTTGTCGATTCAATCGGTTCTAAAGGTTCGTATGTGAGTACGCCACCATAGGGAATTCGATTGATATGGACGTCATAAAACGACATAAATATGCCAATTACCAGCGACGGCTTATCATACTCGTCGTTACCCATAACATCTTTTAATGTGTAATCTATTCCTTTTATTTCAACAACCGCTTCATCTGGTTGTACAACTTTTTGATATATAATTGTTCCATCCGCAGGACTGTAAAAATGCTCCCAATCAATGAAGTTGGGACGGAGAGGATCTCTAAAAAAATATGTATTACTTAGCTCGCCTACAGGGAGTTTAGAGAGTTCTTTAACCTCTCCGTTTAACCAATCTTCTAATTTCTCAGCCATTATAGTAAGGATTTAGATTGATCAACTCTATTCAAATGCATTACCATACAGGATAACATAGCTCCTGATTTCATGTATTCTGAAAGATTAAATATTACAGGTTCCATACCTGCATCGGAACAAATTTTTTCTAATGTTTCAATTTTATGTTTTTCGGATTCATAATACTCATGTGAAGGTTTTAATTCAGCAATATTTGAAGCACATAAAATCATATTTCCTAATCTAACGGAATTTGTTATACCACAAAGAGCATCTTCAG
>Ga0070745_1001663_pt1 | contig 12284 bp, 14 predicted proteins | sample VirMetDEL_Mar_4_FD_77438 | JGI IMG/M metagenome (GOLD analysis project Ga0070745, IMG submission 77438) | Aqueous microbial communities from the Delaware River and Bay under freshwater to marine salinity gradient to study organic matter... | ecosystem: Environmental > Aquatic > Marine > Coastal ...
CCTTATTACGGTTTCTGGTTCGAACGAGGGTGCGGTTGCTGTTGTTAGCGGTCTCGTTGGTGGCAATGGAATCAGTATTACTGCTAGTGGAGATACCGCGATTGTTTCGACTGACCTGATTGGTCAAGGTTCAGTCGACTTCTCTTACACGGGTGCTGGTGTAGGCGTTATCTCGGGTCAAGCTCAACAGCTTCTCGTCGCTGGCTCCGGTACGACCGTCAGTTCGAGCGGTGACTACCAGATTGTTGACGTCGGTATCCTCGGCTTGCCTGGTATCGGTGTCACTTATTCTGGCCCGCAAATCTTCCTGGAGAACAAGTTAGCTCCTGGTTCTGGTACCGCCATCTCGACCAGTGGCGCCTTTAAGGAGATTAACGTCGGTTCGCTTGGGGGCACCAACGTCACGGTCGGTTACTCCGGTTCCTTCATCACTTACAACAGCACCGCAGAAGCAGGCGCCGCTGTGGTTACGGTGTCTGGTGAGCCTGGCGACAACTACCTCGCTGGTTCCCTTTGGTTCGACACCAACGAAGGTCGTCTGTTTGTCTACGCTTCTGGCAACAACGTTGCTGAGCCGGACTGGTATATCGCTAACGCTGATGCTCTGGCTATTAAGAGCGAAGTACCACCTTCTGGTACTGGCGGATTCAACGCGCCTCCTCTGGACGGCAGCCTGTGGTTCAACACCCTCATGGGCTCGTTGTTTGTTTACGATGCAGTTACCAGTGGTTGGTACGAATCCGCAGCCGCACGGACACCTGTTTATGGGGATACAGCACCTGTCAGTGCAGTTGACGGCACTCTGTGGACTGAGTCTTCTACTAGTGTTATCCGTTATTGGAATGGTTCTCAGTGGGCGAATATTATTGCAAGCGGTAACGACCCAGGCACTGATCAAGGTGAAGTCATTGGCCTGATCATGGGTCTTAGCTAATCTCTGATCGGTTTACTGCCTCAAATGTCTAAACCCAAAAACGTTCAACTGATCGAATCAAAGCCCAAGAAGACAAAACAGGGTCAGGGGCGTAACAGCCTCAAGAATCATGGCCGAAAAAAAACTCGCGGACAGGGGCGCTAAAGTTAATAGTTAGGACTGGAAGTAGCTGTGCTTTTATCGTTTGTTGCTGCTGAATCCATCGCTCTTGGTGATGCGGTCACGATTAACACGACCACTTCCGGTCAAATTATTCCTGCGCACCCCTCTGGAATTCCCTCCGCGACTGTGATTGGCGTTGCGATCGATGCTGTTGCTGCAGGCACCCTCTGCCGTGTGGTTTCCGATGCAGGAGCACAGGCTTTCAGTGGTCTTAATCCTGGTCAGCGGTACTTTGTAAGTCCAAGTGGTGCTTATGCTGTTGATTACAACACGTTTGTTGTTGAATTTAATCAGATTGGTGTGTCTGGTTCTTATCTAACTCAGATAGGGACAGCTATTAGCTCTACAACTTTAAAAGTTTCTCCGGTCGAGCCAAAATACGTTGTCAGTGGAGCTCTTTGATAAGGTGTAGAATATGAAGCAACGTAGGGTTGTGATCGGTGTCAAACAGGTCGATTTTCAACCGAAATTACACCAGTTATCAAGCTGACGGTACAACTGTATACCTTGCTAATGGGCAGGGCGTTGTAACCAACCCAGCTCCCGAAGCAACGCTTACTGCTGGGGGGAGTCTCGTTGCTGGCGAGTGTGTTTCGGTAAGTGGAAATTACGTTGTTCCTGCTACTGCGATTAGTGGGGCGGACGTAACGCAGTTTTCTCCAATTGGTTTTGCAAGCGCAGCTGCTACAAACGGGAGCTCGGTTGTAATCAATTTAGACGGCGTGGTTACCTTAAGCGCTAGAAATATCACTGCCGAAACTGCACTTATACCTGGGCAGTACTACTACCTTTCTAAATATCAGGGAGAAGTAGTCCGATACGAGACTGCTTCTGGCACCGTAACTGGTTCCGGCTCTAACGCTTATGCCGCAGCTACACCAGTTGGTTTGGCTTTAACGTCAACTCAACTTAGTGTAGAGATTGCACCACCTGTTCTTCTTTATACTGGAGGCTAGGGGACTAGATCATGGTTGTAAGAAGGCCAGTTGTCTTAGTTAGTGGAGCTTTAGCTGAGCTTCCTTTTGGTGACAGCATTATCACCACTGCTTCTGGCGGAGTACTTACTGCCGGTAGTGGTCTTGTTGGAGGAGGTAATACCGACTCAACAATTCGCCTAGATGTCGCTTTGACTGCGGCTTCAAGCGGTCTGATTTTTGTAGGCGATGAGCTAGGTATTGATGGTGTCGCTTTAAAGCGTTCTCAAGACGCTTTAGCTTCTGGTAACGCAGCTCTTGCTGACTCTGCAACTGCACTTGCCTCCGGTAATGCAGCTCTTCTCGATTCTGAAACTGCACTTTCTTCTGGTAACGCAGCCCTTGTAGAGGCTGCAACTGCCATTGCTTCCGGTAACGCAGCCCTTTTGGTCGCAGAGGCAGCTCTCAGTTCAGGGAACGCAGGCCTTTTTATCGGAAATGAAGCACTTGCTTCAGGCAATGCGGCGATTGTCGACGCAGCGACTGCACTTGCTTCCGGTAATGCTGGAATTCTGCTTGCTTCGACTGCTTTAGCTTCCGGTAATGACGCTCTTGTCGTTTCTGTCGAAGCGCTTGCCTCTGGTAATGCCGCATTAGAAGACAGCAGCACAGCACTTGCTTCAGGTAACGCTGCCCTTACTGATGCAGTTACTGCACTGTCTTCGGGCAACGCCAGCCTTGTGGTTTCGGTCGGTGCCCTTGCTTCGGGTAACGCAGCTTTAACTAATTCAAACGAAGCCCTTGCTTCAGGTATTGCTGCCGTTGAGATTTCCAACGCTGCCCTGGCTTCAGGTAATGCGGCTCTCTTCGACTCGCAATCAGCTCTTGCCTCTGGTAATGCAGCTCTTGCTGACTCTGCAGTTGCACTTGCTTCCGGCAATGCAGCAGTAACTCTTTCTAACACCGCTCTTGCGTCGGGTGCTGCTGCACTCGTTGTTGCTGACGTAGCACTAGCTTCGGGTAACGCAGCGCTGAGCATTTCACAAAGTGCACAGGCCTCTGGAAACGCATCTATTGTTGTTTCTCTTGCTGCTCTTGCATCCGGTAACGCTGCGCTTGCAACTGCTGCGGCGGCTCTTGCTTCTGGTAATGCTGCTTTAGCTGATTTAGCTGGTGCTGCTGCCTCTGGTAACGCTGGTATTCAGCTAGCGATTATTGCTCTTGCTTCTGGTAACGCAGCAATTGTCGACGGTCTTGTTGCTCTCTCATCCGGTAACGCTGGGCTACTTGTTGCTCAGACAGCTCAAGCATCTGGTGATGCGGCGATTGTCGATGCCGCTGTCGCTCAGGCTTCTGGTGATGCCGCCCTTGTTCTCGCTAATACGGCTCTTGCTTCGGGTGACGCAGCGATTGTTGTCGCGAACACTGCTCTTGCTTCGGGTAACGCTGGTCTAGTGATTGTCCCTGCGGCTCAGGCTTCAGGTAACGCTGCCCTCGAGGCCTATGCCGCCAACCCTGGTCTTTCGACCGGTGAGGCCATCGGCCTGATCATCGCACTCTCGTGATATGACTGCACGTCGCGGCCTTATCTATTCCGGTGGCTTTATTACGGAGCATACCGACGAGGATGTAATCCCTATCGTTGGCGATCTTGTCGCTGGAAGTGGCTTAGGCGGCGGTCTAATTCCTCTGGGTGTTGATGGTTTTGTACAAACCGTCCTGAGCACAGGCTCGGGAATTATCTACACCTCAGACGGGAAGATCGGTTTAGACGGTGCGGATTTAGTTACTGGTAGCACCGCGACAGCTTCCGGAGACGCCGCCGTGGTTCTGGCGGAGATCGCTTTGGCCTCCGGTATCGCTGCTTCTGCGTTTAGTCAGACCGCTCTTGCTTCTGGCAATGCTGCAATTCAAGAGGCGCTTACTGGTCAGACAACCAGTAATAATGCTTTAATTTCTGGCGAAATAGCTCAAGCGTCGGGTAACGCAGGCATCGCGTTCGGTATCGTTGCACTCGCCTCGGGTAACGATGCTCTCGTCGATACTGCGGTTGCTCAGTCTTCTGGTAATGCAGCTCTTGTTGACGCGAATAGAGCTGGTGCTTCTGGTTTTGCTGCAGCCTTTATAGCTGGATCTGCTTTAAGTTCTGGTAACGCTGCTCTATTCGACCTCGAGTCAACTATTGCGTCTGGTTCTGCGGCGATTGTCGATTCTCAAGCAGCCATAGCTTCTGGGGCTGCAGCTGTCACAGTTAGTGCAACAGCTGTTCTGTCTGGTAGCGCAGCAATTGTTGATAGTGCTGTTGCTCTTGCTTCTGGCAACGCTGCTCTTATTGACGCCAACCAAGCGAATGCATCCGGTATTGAGGCTGTTTTAGCTGCGTCCTTTGCTCTTGCGTCCGGTAACGCTGCAGTCGTACAGGCGAGCGAAGCTCAGGCTTCTGGCAACCTAGCTATTACGAATGCAATTGAGGCAATCGACCGATGTGACGATTCCGTTGTCAAAGTCCAGTTTACCTTCGTCATCTCTGACGATGCAGTTGAGAATTCGGCCACAGCCATTGCTTCTGGGCTTGCTGGTAAGGCTATTGCCCCTGTGGCGATTGCATCCGGTCAAGCTTCTTATCCGATTTCCACTGCTGCACAAGCCTCTGGTAATGCAGCCTTAGCAGAAATACCTGAAATTATTGCTTCAGGGAATGTATCGCTTGAGATTGCTACTGAAGCACTTGCCTCCGGTAACGCTGCGCTTGTCCTGGTCGCAGATGCTCAGGCCTCCGGTAACGCAGCTATCTCTGCCGGACTTGCTGCGATCTCTACCGCGAATACAGCGATTGTAAGCGGCCAGGCAGCTATTACAACCGCTGGTGTTGCACTTGCCAGCGGAGAGGCCGCTATCACTGTGGCAGGCACCGCCGTTTTAGATGGTCAGACAGCTCAGGCATCGGGTAATGCTCTTATCTCTGACGCGAATACTGCTTTAGCTTCGGGTAATGCAGCTCTTGAACTGATCTTGGGTAACCCGCCAATTTCTGCCGGGGAATTGACCGGTCTGATCTTCTCTCTTTCGTAATTCGTATCAGCTTGACGCCTACATTTTTTGTTTTAAAGTCTATGCAGTAGTTTTCTTTCAGATTATTGTGAGTCAGTTATTTAAGTTTGTAAACCCAGAAGCTACTTTAAAAGATTTCATACAAGTTTATGATAAATATGTGTCTAGTGACGTTTGGGATCTAATTCTTTCTGAGTACCCAGATGATGACCCTGATTGGAACTCTTCCCGTGTTTCTAAGGGCACAGAAGCTGTTAACTTACCTGATTACAGAAATTCTTTAAATATAGGTATATCTTCACATGAGGTGATAGCTAAAAATAAACAAACTAGAGAAATTTTAGATGAAAAATTGTTTAAAATAGTTAACGATGTTTGGTCTGATTACTCCCAACGCGTGGTGCCTTGGGTAGATACTCGTCATGATGACGGTTATCAACTTCTTTGTTACACTGAGGGATGTTTTTTTAAACAACATACTGACCATCTCTACTTTCCTGAGATTGTTCAGGATGGTTATGTTCTTCTTGATCATACACCTCCTAGGCAGATTTCATTTTCTATCCAGTTAAATGATGATTACGAGGGAGGAGACCTTACATTCTTTAACGACGCTTATAAGGTGCCTAAGAAAAAAGGACTTATTACCGTTTTTCCTTCGTATAATCTCTTTCCCCACCAGGTAACCGAGGTGACAAAAGGCAGAAGGTATTCGATTGTCACTTGGTTTTCGTGACTATCAATGCTGCTATAATTTAATCACTTAAGTGTCGTCGTTCGGTGTTCTAGATGGCTTCGTTCTTCAACGATTCCTTAAGACAGATCCCTACCACTGAAACAACTGTCGTTACGTCTACTTCAGACTCGACAATTGTTTTAAGTATTTTGATCGCTAACAGAGAGGGTGTCTCTGCTGCGGACATAACGTGTGCTCATAAAGACGCGTCCGATGTTATTCAAAATTATTTAGCTTTTACGATCGTAGTGCCTGCGGATGCAAACGTAGATCTTATCGGGAACAAATATATTTTACCCAGTGGAGAGAAGTTAGTTTTAAGCGCCAGCACTAGTGGGATTCTTGATGCTGCCGTCTCTTATGTGACTGTTTAATTATGGCTGACCTTAGTAAAGCCTTATTCAGCCTCAACGGCGAGTACCCTAAGTTACTTCCTGGTCGTTTTCGCCTACCTAGTGGAGTGACTAGGTATTCTTGCGACGTAACTCTTGAGGAAGTAACCCTTTGTGGTTACCAAGGTCCTGTAAAAACCCCTGAGTTTGACTCACAAGTAGAAAAGTTAATCTGGGATTCTTCGAGTCTCACTTTTAGTGTAGGAAAACTCAGCCCCGAGGATATAAAAATTGCCAAGGACCGAAAATATCGGTCTCTGTTAGAGGGAGAATTAGCTTCTATAGACAGTAATTACAGAGAAAAACTGACGGAGCAAGGTCAGTATAAGTATGATGCGTACTATGGAAAAATTTTAAACTTAGTATCTTCTGATGATCTCTTAGATGAGTCTTCAGTACCAACTAAAACTTTTTCTGCACTAGATACTATTGAGGGCAGACAAGAAGCATTAGATACGTTTGTAGACGACTTCTTTATTACAAAAATGAGGTTTAATTATGAGTATTATGGCGTTAAGACTTGGGAAATGGAACATAGAAGTTATATTTATGACTATTTAAGGACGGAGTTTGTTGTTCCTACTGGTTGGGTGCCCTCGGGTCAGTTATCACCTGACCAGAAAAAAGCCTGGGAGGACTCCCCTTATTTTGCTTAATCAAGTTATACTTATCCTACGGGACAACTGCAATTTGGAGTTTATCCTTGGCTCGTAACTACGGAAATCGACAAGGGACACCTAACGACCCCTCTAGTAGTAGTGCAGCTGGCTCGTGGATTTCCACGACCGAAGTTTCACGACAGAAAAACTTAGTCAAGTGGCCTATTGTTCTACCTGGAGCTCCTCCTGTTCCAGTTGGGACCTATGTGTATGCTTTAAGTAGTGGTGTTAGCGATACTGTTGTAGACTCAGGTGAATATCTTATTGCCAATGGTGCTCAAGTAAGTCGAACAACGTATCCAGCACTTTACGCTTTGTGCGGTTCTACTTACGGGAACGGCGATGGCTCGACTACTTTCAATATCCCTAATGCAAACGAATCTCACGCTTATCTTAAGTCCACAGTTACCTCTGGAAGTGCTTTAAGCACTCTTCAAGGCTCTGGGGTTTTACCTTCTCACACTCATACGATTACCGGTATCGCCACTACAACAAGTTTATCAACTAATAATAACGGCCCACCGCGAACTCCACGTAACGCTACTGGTTCTCCGACGAGGTATACCGGTTTCTCTGGTTCGCCCGGAGGTAATGAGAGTCGTCGTCGGGAGAATACAGTCCTTATTGCTGCTCAGGATATTAGCCAGATCGTACCTGGTTTAATTTTCCCTGTTTCTTTACCGCTTAACCAGGTCGAATTTGAGAGTATAGTCCCGGATTCTGTACTTATCGCCTCTGGGCAGGCTATTTCTCGTGCACTAAATCCATCTTTATTCCAACAGGTTGGGACACTCTACGGTAGTGGAGACGGGTCTACAACTTTTAATTTGCCGGATCTTAGAGGTCTTTTCATGAAAGGAATCTCTAACCCAGTTAATATTTCTGGAGTTCTTCCTTCTGGTTATTTGGTGGATGTGATTGCCCGACACCATCACGCTGTCGGTGGCTCATACTTAGCTCCGACTTCTGAAGCTCAGGGTTTCGGTAACCAAAATGTTGGCCAGTACTTAGTCGCTCCTGCTACTGGTGGTTCTAGTGTAGGTGGCAATGAAAACAGGCCTGCAAACTTTTCAGTCGTTTGGTGTTTAACCGGAGGTTAGTACAATGATCGGAACCATTTATTTATTCCCTAAGCACAAAGGGACTTTGTTTACTGTTGGGAGTTCTTCATACGCACTTCTAAACGGTCAGCTTTTATCTAGATCCACTTACGTTGATTTATCGAGTGTTTGGCCCCAAGGTGCTTATGGAAGCACTGTAAACACGATTGTTCTTCCTGATCTTTCTGGGGGACAGTATCTACGTGGCCATGCCTTCCAAACAGGACGAGATCCTGCTATAGGTTCGCGTACTACTCCTTCTGGGTCTCTTCCTACAGCACCTAGCGGTATTGGTACCTTCCAAACCGCTCAGATGCTTAGTCATACCCACCCCTCTGGTTTCCAAGAGCAAACTTTTCCCACAGGTAATAGTGGAGGTGACGGTAACCCTTCCTGGCCTGTGCTCGGCACTTTTAACTCTAATGTTCCGTCGCTTATTCAAAGTGCGACTCTTGGACCTGCTTCCTCTGATGCTGTTGAATTTTCACACCTTAAAGCTTACCCATATATGCGGATAAGTTAGAGCTATACGTAACTGTACCAACCTGTAATAATGTATTTTTCTTCCGTTGCTGACGGTACACCCTTATGCGTGTGGGTGAAGTCCGGAGGCCATATAAGAACCTTTCCTTCTACAGCATTTTCTGTATGATTAAAATATTTAAATTTTGTACCTCCTCCATCGCTAACTGTATTTAAGTATATCATCCATACTAAATATCTATGTGCGCTAGTTATATCAGTGCGTTCCCAGTGATAAACTTTATAAGCACCATTAGGCGGTGTGTACTTTTGTAGATTCACTTGTTCTATTAAACTGAAATTGCTTGTGTTTTCTAAATTAAACTCTTTTATATAGTTTTGTACACACTCCCATAGACTATCTAAAATCTTCTTAAAACAGTCGATGTTATACAGTTCTGCCAGACTTAAACTAATATCTTGAGAGTCTTTTGCTGTTTTGTCTATTATATACTCGTCTAAAATACCTACTTTCCCTGGGATAGCTTTATTTATATTAGTTTCGAACCATTTAATAGCGTTTTTACAATCTTCTGCTCTGCAGATGGTGTAGCTTCTGATGAATGTTTCCATCTAAATTTTACTTGAGTTTTACGTCGACAAAGCTGAGTGCATCACGAGATCCTAGCTGCCCATCAAAAAAACTGTTGAAGCTTATCGTTACTCTTGGTGTTTCGCTAGTGTTTTCGCTTACTGAATGTTTTAACGTTGATGGGAATATAAGCATAGTTCCGTTTTCGGGTTTGTGCGTATAAATTATTTGATTATTTTGTTTGTAAGAATCATCGAAGTCAAATGTTGCGTCTAGTGCATATTCTGACTCACGAATAAAGTAAGTACTTCCTGAGCTACCTTTAACGTATATAATACCACTTAGTAAAGACCACTTGTGTTTGTGGGGGTGGTGCCACTGATTATTTCCACTGCGGTTAACCCACATCAAACAGTTCTTTAGACTCTCAAAATATTTTAAATAGTTTAGATCTTTACAGACCTCTTCTAGCTTATTATTTGTGTAATTAACTATAGAGTTCCACTTTTTATCTCCAACAGACGCGTTAAAACAGATTTTTGATTTTCCGAAATAAGGTTGTCCGGCTCTTGTTGTGACTGTTTCGAAGTTAATCTCTTCCGTTAGCTCGCATATTTTTTTATAAAGCTTACTGGGTACTGTGAACTTATATAGTGTTGTTGGGAGTATTTGAAGTTTATCCATTATTTTTAAAATTTAGTAATTATGTTGAAAGATACACTAATTCTGCGTTTAATAGTCGGGTTTACACAATGTAGCAAGCTAGACGGGAAAAGCAGAACGTCTCCTTCTTCAGCGTAGTCCGTTTTATGTGTCATTCTTGATTCTGTTGGCCCAAACTGATGAGCATCGTCTGTCATAAACGTTGTTGAATTTGTTTCGTTTAATTCCAATAAGTATACACCTGATATTTTACCAAAACCGTGATTGTGTACTTCCGCGTAAGCTCCTGTATCGTAAGTATTCCACCAAATCATCTCAATTTGCGACTCTACTGGTAGTTGATTAGCTATTAAAAAAGGATGGTTATCGTCGAAAAGAGTTTTATAAAGCTGATCTAGCGGTTCCCAAACTATAGAGTTTAGGTCTTCTTGTGTGTAGTAGTGAGTTCCGTGAGTATGGAAATTAGTTACAACAGAAGATGTTGATTCCTTACTCCATTTGTAATCTACACTGTTCTTATTTTTTTCATATTCTTTTATAAACAGGGGAGCTAGTCGTTGTTTTATTTTCTGATGGTTTTTTGCTTTACAGCAAAACACGTAAGGTGATGGGAAGGAGAACAAGCGGGCGTTTTTAGGTCTAGCCACACTGTAAGTGTCGTTGTGTTTGGTGATAGTACTATAACTCTGACAGCGATGGTACACTATGACGAGCTTTTTTACCCCCCGTGGCATTCCTTAAAGAAATTCAAAACCCACTTACAGAAAATTATTTATATCTAAAGCAATATATTCTTTCTGATCAGTTTACCTGGAAGTGGTGTCAGTCTAGTACCAATGGTCCTGGTGCTTCTGGTTATACAAATGTTCCTTTTTATGGTCATTGTATTTTAGAAAGACCTAATCACTCTAGAGAAGCACCTCTTTACTCCAGAGTTAGGAGTGATCTTATTGATGTTGCTAGTAATGTTATAAAAGAAATATTTTTATATAACCAGATAGATATAAATTGTGTTTTTAGAATTAATGCTAACTGTATACACAGAGTTGACTCAAATCAGTCTGTACCTCACATTGATCATGATTTTCCTCATAAAAACTTTTTAATCTATTTAAATACTTGTGCAGGAGATACTCTTGTTTACGATAATGATGATAAAGTTTTTTCTTTTACGCCTAAAGAAGACTCAGTGATACTATTTGATGGGTGTCATTCAGCAGGTCAACCCGAGATTGGAGAAAGAAGGGTCGTTTTTGTCGCTACTTACTATTAGTTTTCTTAGTTATCCCAAGGGTATTGGTTGAAATTTGACGTATACCCCATACCCTCTCCCACTTTACCTGCCGGTAGGTAATTTGTACTTATAGTAAGTCTCGGTATTTTTGAATTATTTTCACTGACAGAGTGTTCTAGGTTTGAGGGGAATACTAATAGTGTCTTTGGTTTAATTTTATGTGTGTAACAAATATCTTTATTGCAAAGCTCTAACAGCTGCATATTGTGTACATAATATTCCGTTTGTCGGGAGAACCAGGTATCTCCTGCCTCTCCTGACACGAAATATATACAACTTAAAGAAGACCAGCCGTGAGAATGCCTGTGGTGCCACTCTCCCTCTGAACTTTTATTAGCCCACATACTTACAGGAACTAAACTTTTACACATTACGAGCTTTTCTTCTTCTTTTACTTCTTGTATTTTTTTAGTTTGCCATTTGACAAACTCTTTTATTTTTTCATCTCTGTGTAGGTATTGATTAGATGTTCGTCCGTAGTGCATTTGATCATATCTATGAGGTGTATTTTGCCAGTCAATATTGTTTACATAGTTGCAGATGATGTCGTGTACCTTATCAGTCGCTTCAAATTCATACAGAGTTAAAGGTAGAACGTGTAGTTTTTTCATGAGTTCTGTGCCTTTTCTTGTCTAGTAACACTATGCTGTTAGCGTAGCACACCCAGACATATCTTTTTTTAAATGCAAACATTATTTGGTAGACTCTACTTAGCCGCACTCACATCTGTGAGCGAACGGGACCTTATTTTTGATCTCACATGTTTACAAAAGAGATCTGCACGTAAGAAGTTCCGACGACAAATATTAGATGAATGGGGCTGTTGCGCCTACTGCGGCAGATCAAAACCCTCGACTCTTGACCACGTCGTTCCCAAAGCGCGTGGAGGCAAGACGACTAAAGAGAACTTGATCGCTGCCTGCGGCGCTTGCAACCTCGAAAAAAGTTCACAGCCTTGGTTTGAGTGGTATAGAGCTCAGGATTTTTGGTCACCAGAAAGGGAGGAGAGGATCTTACGCTGGGTTAACCAGCCTCAGGTCCTTCCTCCCGTTTTAGTGCCTACGTTTTGGTCTCAGCAGTTACTGCCGCTGACCGCGTAGTTATTTCTTCGCGGTTTTGCTGATGATACCGGCGATCATTTCGATCACTTTGTAGACCTTGCCGTAGATCTCGTTGTCTTTCGGCGTGGGAGTCACGTTGACAATCGCAAGAGCAAGGATGTGCAGGGCGCCCACGACGCCTGCTACTTCTGCCCAGTTGTTAAGGAGGTATTGGAGCATTTGTTTGTCCCATATCTATTAAAATTATACGAGCACCTTTAGTAC
>Ga0070745_1001665_pt1 | contig 12276 bp, 12 predicted proteins | sample VirMetDEL_Mar_4_FD_77438 | JGI IMG/M metagenome (GOLD analysis project Ga0070745, IMG submission 77438) | Aqueous microbial communities from the Delaware River and Bay under freshwater to marine salinity gradient to study organic matter... | ecosystem: Environmental > Aquatic > Marine > Coastal ...
CGGCACCATGCAGCCCGTGCGCCTGTACGGCCTGACCAGCGCCTCCCTTGAGACCGACACTGGTTCCGAGGACATCTACACCTACGACGACGAGACCAAGGGCTTCAACCAGGCTGTGGCAACCACCAAGTCCTGGACCATGTCCCTGGCTGGTGTCGCCGACTTCAAGGATGCTGGCTACCAGATCCTGCGCCTCACCGAGCAGAACACCGTGGCTGATGGCCTCCGCGTGAAGATCGCTCGTGTGGGCCCCACTGGCACCGTTGAGACCGTCTACGGCTACGGCACCCTGATGGGCTACACCGAGTCCAACGAAGTGTCCTCCATCGTGTCCTGGGAGTGCTCCCTGACTGGCTACGGCAGCTACGTCGTTGAGCTCGACGAGAACGCTGGTAATTAGCTGATTGGGGGTGTTGCTACTGTAGGGGCCGCTACGACCACTACAGCCTTCACCGCTTCGCAAACAGGAGCCGCCGTCACCGTTTCTGGTGGTACTGGCTCCTCCGCCACTGCTACTGTCGATACAGACGGCTCTGGCGATGTCACCGCAGTCAACATCACTGCAGCTGGCACAGGGTATACAGACGGCGACGTCCTTACCCTTACCGAAGTGGGAGGAACCCCTGGCGTTGCGACCGTCGTGGTCACCAGCGTCTCCTGAAGTCCGTAACCGCAATACTTACGGTAAAACTAAATGCAATAGCTGGGCCCCGAAAGGGGTCTTTTTATTGGGAGCCTAACTATAGCTTGGATTCCGCTGTGTCTGATCAACTTAATATTCAGTTTGGCGTTGACGCAACTAGGGCTATTAGAGCCGCAGAACAGGCAGGCGCATTAGCTGGTAAGCTTTTCGGCAGGAAATTCAACGAGTCAATTGAATCTGAGATCAAGACAGAAGAGATCCAGCTTAGTGTTAACTTTGAGGGCGCAGAGCAGGTAGAGAAAGCCAGTAAGGCTGCGAATTTATACAAAAAAAGGGCGGAAGAACTTAATAAGGCACTCGAGGAGCAAAGGAAGAAGTTAGACGCGATAGATCTTGCCCAGCGCAAGGCTGCTAACAGCAGGAAGCAGTTTGCGAAAAATCTTGGCACAGATCGACTGAAAGCCAATACTCAGCAGCTCCAGAAGTCGATCAACAAGCTGAAGGCACTGCAGCGTCAAGCGACGAAGGGCAGTGAAGCCTACAACCGCATGGGTGGCGCCATTAAAAGCATGAGTGGCAGGCTCCATAGCCTACAGGGCGGCAACGCGATCGTGAATACTCTGGGGCAAGCTGTCCAGGGTCTTACTGCTAAATTCACGCTTGCTAATGTGGCAGCGCAGCTGATTACCGACAGTATTAAGATGCTGTTCCAGGCGATGGTGACGCTGTTCGACAACTTCACCGAAAGGACCAAAAAGGTTGAAGCCTTGACTCTGGCCATGCAGAACGCTGGCGTCATGAGTCGGGACCTGCAGGCCGTTATGGGCTCCATCAAGGCTACAGCCCTTACGTTTGGCACGTCGATTGAAGATGTCGGCGCAGCCTGGAAGAGACTTGCTCCCACCGTGTTGGCAGCAGGCGGCAGCCTTAAGGACACCGAGCAGATCATCGTCGCAATGTCCGCAAGGACTGTTAGCTTGGGCTTGAACGCTGAGCAGACAGGTCGATACATGGAAGCCCTGGCTCAAGTCATGGGTAAAGGTAAGCTCCAGGGTGAGGAACTTACCAAACAGCTGTCACAGCTTGACGGTGCGTTGAGGAGCCAGATTGAGCAGGACCTAAAGAGGGTGAACCCCGAGTTCACAAATCTGCAAGACGCGATGAAGAATGGCGCTGTTACGGCTGACATGTTCGCCGAATCTCTGATTAGGGTGTCGGAAAACGCTGTCGAAAGCATGACGGGCAATATGTTCTCGATGCAGGAATCGATCAGGGCGGCTGGGCAAGAAGGTGGCCTGACGCTGCAGCAGATTGAGAACAGGATCGACACCTTAAATACTATTTCGCTGGACAACTTTGGGGCGGCCTTCGATTCAGTCGGCAAGCTTTTCCTTCGAGTTGAGGCGGCAGTTGCTCAGTTCTTCTCTTCTATCTCAAGCAACTCTCCAGCATTGATGCAGTTCCTCAAGAACACAACGGATGGACTTGCCCTGGTTGTCGAGGTCTTTGTTAATTGGAACGCAATCTTGTTGCGCTCCGTCGTTTACCTTTGGGAGTTCATCGCTAAGCTCTCCCAGATGCCACAGCAGCTCTTGTCGATGATTCCAGGTATGGAGCAGGTTATGCAAGGTGCGGGTAATATTGGCCAGGAAATGCTCGACATGCATCGTCGAGCTTTTGATGCCTTTATGGGCATCGGCGAAGAGGCCCAGAAGTCTGTCAAATTCCTTGATGAGAACGGCGAAGAAGTCAAGGTGCTTGCGCAGAATTACGAGGAACTGGCAGAAAAAACTAAAGGCATGTTTGAAGAGGAGGCTAAAGAGCTTCAGAAGATCATGGACGTCGTCAAGGAGCGCTACGAAGAAGAGATGGCGCTGATTCAGGATAGAATAGACCAGCTGAAAGACGACAAAGAGACTGAGAAGGAGTTATACAAACAGGCCAAGCAATCGGTGATAGACCGCTACGAGGAAGAAAAGCGGGAGATCGACGAGGTTCGCGACAAGCTGCTTCAAAAGTTTGAGGAAGAGAAGGGTATTATCAACGAGGAGTCGGATGCAGAGAAGAAACTGGCTAAGATCAGGAAGGATGAACTTATCGTAAAGGCCAAGAACGTCGAGCTTTCTGAGAAGGAACGCCTCCAGGCCCAGGCCACCCTTGATCAGATAGCAAGACGGGAGCGACTGGAGCAGCTCAATAAGAAACACAAACAGGACATGGATGCGCTCGACGAAAGGGCAGAAGCCAATCAGGAGCGGAAAAACGAAGGGCTCAGGGAAGAGAAGGACTTCTACGAAGATATCGTTCGTGGCATCGACGAAAGGATCGAGAAAGAGGAGGAGTCCGTGAGGGCGATTGAGGAAACCGTGAAACAACTTAGCAGGGAAGTAGCAGACGCCAAACAGCTGGAGAATGATTGGATTGGCGTAAACAGGGCAGCGGCAGAGGAGGCACTCTACTCTCAGATTTCACTGGTTAACGAACTAGCGACTGCTTACAGCCAGGCAGCAGCGGAAGCGGCAAAGGTCAATGCTGGTGGTGGAGACGGTCGCGCTACTGGCGGTCCTGTGTCTGGCGGCAGCACCTACACCGTTAACGAGCTTGGCAAAGAAGCCTTCCTTTCCGCTAGCGGCAAGTTGAGCATGATCAACGCACCCGCCTTCGGTAGCTGGAGAGCGCCTGCCACTGGTACCGTTATTCCTGCCCACCTAACAAAGCAGCTTGATATTCCTAATGGTGGAGTCAATCTAAACCGTAGCACTAAAGGATCTGAATCTGCGGCTCGCAACAGCGTCAACATGGGCAGGGTTATCAGTGCATTCGCTGGCATGAGCGGGGGTGACAACATTAGCAACAACGTAACTGTTCAGTCTGTCAACCCAGGTAAGACCGCTAGCGACATGCTGGTATCCATGACGAAGATCCGTCGTCGTCGCCTGCGCTGATAGGCATACTGGGGTACTTGAAAGATTCGCATGTTTCTCTTCGGTACTCCAGAGGACACGGCTAAGCTGTACGTGGAGCAGGCCGCCTCATCAGGTGGCGCAGGCCTTAAGGACCTGCACTACGAAGACATGGAGCTACAGGAGCTACAGGATCTGCTGGTCTACCTCCGCATTGCCTACTACAGGGCCTCCAGGGACACCGAAGACGAAGCGGTGGTGTCAGTTATCACAGAGTGGCACGACGAGGTCTTCCTGCACCTCCTAGAGGTTATGGAGGACTTCAGGACGCTTGTCTGCAGTCGCATTCATAAGCCTATCGGTGACTGGAATAAGTATCACAAGCTTGCTGGCTGCGCTTCGGCAAACTAGCTGCAGTTAGGTGACCCGAAATGGCCAGCATAGGAGTGTCTTTTACGCCTCAGGCAGGGTCTCCAGTCTACAGTTTTGTATTCAGAAATTTCGGTGATAATAACATGCCGAGGACCTATTCTGACGTAGCTACCTTTAGTCAGTCGGCCAACGGCACAACCCTCCTAGGCGGCCCTGCATTCACCCAGAAGCGGGTGTGGGCTATTAACTCGATGATCCCTACAACGGAAGCCGAGAACTTTGATGCCATGTACCAGGCATGGGACTCTGACCGTGCTGCGGGTTATCCAGTCGCATGCGGAGTGGTAGACGACACCTTTGGCCCAACCGTGACGACTAACGCGGTCTTCTCGACGGCTCCAACATACATGCGAGCAGGTCCGCAGTACACCGTGGTCGCTTTTGGCCTGACGGAGGTTTGATCAATGTCTTATATCGTAAATCGGGCTCGCGTCCACTCTCTCACCGTTGGTGGAGTTGACTACACCAGTGCCTTGGTCAGCTGGAATGCCTCCGACTCTTCCGCCAATAAGAATGGCTTTATCACCACATCTGGGACGTTGGTCCTTGGCTCCTATTCTGGTGGTCCTGACATAGAGGACTACGACCGCAATGATTTTAAGCGCGGTGTTCCCGTTGTCTTGACAATGCAGACGCCAGCAGGCGCAACTTATCGCCATCCTCGCGGGCTACTCTATGTTATCTCCACTGCCTACAACGTTGAAGCAGAAGAGCTGAATGTTGAGATCGGCTGTCGCCTGGCAATGGCTCAGATCATGGATGATTCGAGTACGACACTTAGCCTATCTCCTATCCACCTTGACCCAGCACAACAGCAGCTTAGCAACATCAGCGCGGCCTTCGCTACGACTGGCCAATATCTGTACCAGGACAATAACGGCAACTTTGTTTCTGGCAAGTTCTTCAACGGGGACTCCGAGGCTGGTATCGCCGCTGGACAGTGGACTTCGATCCTTGGCGTGACTGCCCTTTCCGCTGCACCACTGGCAGGAGCTGGTGCTATTCCTGACTTAATTAAGCTGACTTATTCGGTACCCGAGGGGTCGATTGCTAATGACCAAAAAGGGCGGGTCGATACCGAAGAAACCTCTTCCTATTACTGGCTTGATTACCCTGCTTCCTTGCGTGTTCGGACAGGCGATGGCACCTTGACGAATGCTGGAGGTGCAAACCCTGGGACTGAACCAAACCCACAAAACGATCCATGTGGCAACAAAGAGCCAACACCAGACGATAACGGCCAAGGGTCTTGCCAAGAGGGGTACAGCATCGAATCTCGTCCCTGGACCCTGCCCGCCAGGCGCTACGAACTAACCAAGACTTACTACAGGGGACCAGCTGGCCAGCAGGACTTCACCGAATCTTATACTTACGGTCCTATCGTAGAAGCCAATACCCAGTATTTTGCGGATGACTATGCCTACTGTATTGGAACGTACGGTTCAACCTGCCAGCCAGGAGGAGCATGTCTTCCGAGAGGGATGTCCCAGAGACTGCTGGGGAAAACGATAACCAAGAACTACTTCGGGCCTGCTAATGAAATTGTAAAGCAGGTTCAAGAATCTTACGTTAACATGTTGTCAATGGCCAAGCCGCAGAACTGGAGGTCTGGGATCGATTCTCGGGGAGTCCCCCAGGACTTCGTGCGGCTAAGGACGGGCGTTATGATTCGGTCTCAGGTAAGAATTACGACGTATTACAAGGAGGACAATGCTAATGTACAGTACACAAAGACCTACACGAGTATCGGCAATAACGGCTCTGGTGTCTTCGTTAAGCTGTCTTCGCTTGACGCTTATTACGGTGTTGTTACGTCAGAGCTAAGGCGCTCAACCTCAACCGCCACTCTTGACATTGCTCCAGACATCGTGAACTCGGCTACGACGAGCACTGTAGAGCAGGTCACCGAGCTGCCTCTGTTCACTGGTCGCTACACCCTGCCACCAGCGGAGGCTGGCCCTTATGTCATGGAGGAATCAACTCCGATGCCTCTCTTGTTTGATACCGAACAGGAGATCCAGGACGCGGTTGACGATTACTCGAGCTACCTGGTCCGCTTCACTAAGGGCGACGCTTTTGGCCTTCAGATCGGCGAGGGGCTCCGCGAGGACGTAGCTCAGAGCTGGTTCCCTGGAATGCCATTCCGCTACTACGACCCCAAGAAGGGTAAAGTGCTTGCGTTACGCATGGACGCCACCTCATGGGGTGTCACGAAGGACGAAAGCGCATTCGTAACCAACGGCATCTGGTGCGGTGTGTCTAACGGCACTGTAACGCTCCCTCAGAACGTCCTAGGAGCCTCCACAGTAACCGATGGGGGTAGTATTGACCCGTTGACCACCGCCCCTAACGGACCAACGGCTCCAGAACCTCCTGTGGTCGTTCCTCCTGTCGTCGACAACGAGACCAATGTTGACAATGGAACCTATGCCTGGGTCATTAAGGTCGACGTGATGATGAAGAGTACGGTTGAGGCCCTTAATGACAACGGCGTGCAGCCGCCACCACCAGATCCTGAAGTCGTGGAGCACTTCCAAGCCATGGTCGCCTACTGCCAAGGCATGGTCGTACAGGCTGGTGGCCTGCTTTCCGCAGACGGTACTGGCGGAGTTCCGATCGAAAACGGAGGAACGCTTATTACAGATGGGGCAACCGTAGTGACGGCAGATCTCTTCGTGTAGGTATCCTACACCGAATGAGATGCCCTTCAGATGACAATTGCCGCTAAGATCTCCTCTACCGAATTGAGGGAACAGGTGACTGCTCGTTTCTCGGGCAAGTACATGGAAGGGCGGCTGATCGACGCCACTGGGACTTCGTATATCCCTGGAACCACAGAGGACTATGTGTTCCTTGGTTTTGAGCCTGCTATCGGCACGGGTGGCTACAAGCGCCAGGTGATCAAATACGAACCCGCTGATATCCTGGCGTACAGTGATGACGGCGTGCCTCTTAACAGGAAGGCGACTATTTTTGCTCAAGATGGTGGCGGCACAAGTATCGACTTTAGTCACGTAGCGCTGGTGTGGAGTGGTGGAAATGCAACAACTCTTGGCGCTGTCACCGCAGCACCCTCCGCTGGCGTAGATGGAACTTACACAAACATCCCTGTCACTACTCTTGGTGGCGAACTAAGAGAAGTTGGCAATTTTAGTACCACGACTGCGTTCACTGCATCCCAGACAGCGGCGGCTGTTACAATTAGTGGCGGGTCTGGTACGGGAGCCACGGCTACTGTTGACACAAACGCTAGTGGCGATATCGTTGCTGTCAACCTTACTGGCGGCGGTTCCAACTATGTCGCTGGTGACAGCATTACCATTACCGAGGTCGGCGGAACTCCTGGGGTTGCTACGGCAAGCGCCTTGGTCGTAGATGGTAGCAACCTTCTTGTCGATCTAACTATCTCCAACAGCGGGGCTGCTACTACCGACTATGCGCTAACAATCGCAGCGCCTGGGCACGGATTCGAGGATGGCGATTCTGTAACTATCCTTGACGGCACTTTGGCTGGCCTGGGAGCTATCACTGGAGGAGCAGGCGACCTTGTGTTTACTGTTGCTACCACTGCTCAGAATGCAGACGCTGGCAAAATCGTCTCCGTAGCTGAAACTTCTAGCGCTGTTGTTCTCAGTGGCGGTAACGAAGCTGTCTTCTACTGGGACCTTAAGCAATTCGGATTCTACTCAGTCTAATGGCACTTATTGATGAGCTAAAAGAGATCAGCCTTGCCGAGCGAATCGCTGACGTTGAGCGGCGTGACAAGGGCTATCTTATTGAGGGCGACTTTGATGGCAGTGTCACTGGTTACTGGGTAAGACTTGACGAGTCTGGTGCTGGCATTGTCACCTTTAACAACAAGCAGTACGTCACAAAAACAATCGGCTTTGTGTCTCTACCAAGGGGTACAGGGGTAGAGCTTAGCTTCGCCGACGGCACTTACTTCAGCAAGTATTGACATGGCCATCAATCCTTCCCAGCTTGGCGCACAGCCAATAACGTCCAACTACGATGTAACCATCGAATTGCTTACGACCAGGCCGAATGCTGGAGTCTACAATGCTACTACTGATACGCCGAATAAGCTGGTGGGGTATTACGATGGTATCAGGGACCATGTAGAGCTTTACATTGTCGACAATACTGGTCACAGATACTTGAGGATAGCCTGATGGCAATCAATAGCGGACGAATCGCGGCAGGGCCGACAAACACGAGAACTACGGCCAAGATAAATTGTGTCAATATAGCCAGTACTGCTCCACCAGGGGAAAGGAAGTACGTAGACCCAAGCACAGGAAATGTTGTAACGGACCAGCAGCTTCCTCAAAGAGAGGGGCAGGTGCTGGTTTATAGTACGCAAAACGACACGGCGTTATATGTTGTGGTAGATATTAGCGGCACACTGACCTGGAAGCGTTGCGCGGCTATCACTGGCTATATTGACAGTACAACTGGAAAACCATTTGGCCTTTGACGGTATCCTAGTCCAGTCGCTTGTGGCTGGTGGGCTGGGACTTTTGGCGAAAGGTTGAGGAGTTAGATAGGAGGACCAGCGACCCCCAGCGGATTGCTAAAGATGCGCGTGCTGGGTTTGCTTCTGCTAACGAAAGCTTCCTTGACAGCGATCTGTTCAGGAGAGCCAGTGACCTCCAATGTAACGGAAGTCACGACTGCGGATCTGGATTCGCCTGTATTAACGGTAAGTGTACTAAAATCTTTACCAAAAACGGTGGCAGCTGGACACCCGACAGCTGTGGCGACGATAGCGTAACCTGGGTTTGCACCAAGGGCGATAAATCTGGGAGTAACGATAAATGTACACAGCCGACACCAGGAAATTGCGACAAAGATCCTATCTGCCCTGGGGAGCGCTGCTGCAGACAGCAGAGTGATGGGTCAATTCGCTGTATCTGCGGATCATGCGGACAAGCGGACGCTTCCACCTGTGACGTGTACTGCGACCAGTATTATAAGGCTTATGGCGAAGTTATCCCAGGCTGTTACACCAGAGACATGGATGGTTTTGGTGAGTGCGGCGGCAATATCTGTGACGAGTGTCAATTCTGCGAGGACACACTCATGGGGTACGGGGAGTGCGTACTTGGCGAGCAGGACGACCCCTTCAATCCACTGCCTTGCCACTGTTTTCCAAAGTGCAGTGAAGAGTGTCACATCTGCAACAAAGACATAGACAGTCCAGATTTCGGGGAGTGTGAGTACTCTCCTCAGAATTGCCAGGAATGCTGTACTCAGTACAACTACGAGTGCCCTCAGTGCCCCAATAAGTACATCCCAATAGCCCAGCATTGCCAGTCTGTAACTAGCAGCAAGGCTTGTATCACGGCTTTAAGAGAGAAACTTTACGCGCAATGCGAGGATGAATGCGCTAATGACCCTGACCCCTGTGCCCCCACAGGTAGCTTCGTCAGGTGCGTCGATGGCAGTGCTCCTGTGGACCCTGACACAAACCCTGGAGGGCCGACAGGCCAAAGTTGCCCGCAAGGCAAGACCTGCCAGTACACTGGCTTTCTGGAGGCCAGCGGCAAAACCTGTTACTTCTACGATACTTGGATTACGGAAGACGTTCCAGATGAATGCAGGGAACCTGAATGCAACTGCCACGCCGATTGCGGGGATTGCGAAATCTGTAACACGTATGGGGTGTGCGAGGCGAATCCAGTGTGTGACGATCCCTAGGAACACTAACCTAGCTTCCGTTGGTCCGTGGCAGTTTTCCCCGATCGCATTGTTCTAAAGAACTCCACGGACAGCCAGGCCGCTATTGAGGCGGCTATTGGTAGCGGTGGAACGGATCCTATCGTACAGGGCGAACTAGTCGCTGGCCTCGCCCCTGGCATTCTCACGCTCTACTCCCTTGATGGTGACGGCAACGTCATCTCATTCTCTCCTGGATCGGCCTCGGGTAGGGCTATAGTAAGTGATACGGCTCCTGTCATAGGTATTAACAATCAGCCTCTTGCTGAAGGTGATCTGTGGTACGAGTCAGACACTGGTTCTTATTACGTTTACTATGGTGCTGCCTGGGTAGAGGTGAGTGGTGGTGGCGGGGGTGTTACAAGTGTTGGAATTGCTGGTGGCACTGGTCTGACGGCTACTGGAAGTCCTATCACTGACGCTGGGACTATCACGATAGACCTGGACAATACCGCCGTCACTCCTGGCAGCTACACAAACGCCGACATCACTGTTGACGCTCAGGGAAGAATCACGGCGGCTGCCAACGGCACAGGCGGTGGTGGCGGTGCTACCACGATCGATGACCTTACTGACGTAGATACCTCCACGACCGCTCCCACCGATGGCCAGGTCCTAGCCTGGGTTGACGCCAACAATAAATGGGAGCCTGCAAATTCTGCGATTCAAAACGCAAGCGACTACGAGCCGCAATATCTCCCCGCTGGCGCTCGCTATGAACTAGGGTCTGGGTCATTCCCTGGCACGGGCCTCTGGTACTACAGCGGGGGCAGGTTCTCCTTCGGGGCGATAGATGCGGACGCCGTGGATCGAACTTCCCAGATAACAGCAGCGTCTGGGTCGATCTGGTGGTCCGAAAACGGCTCAACGTGGACTGAGTTTCAGTTTGCAGGTGCGCCTCAAGGGCCTGTCGCTAGTAGCTATTACGTCGATTTTACGGGTGGCACTGCGCCTCCCCTAAACGGAGACCTTTATATATCGTTCTCAACCCCAGGAGCACAAACCCCTGCTCCGTTGGTGGATGGAGACACTCTTCAGTGGGATGACGCCAACCAGGCATTTAGGCCCGCGCAACTGCCTACGGCCGCAGAGACGCGGACGCTGCTTGGAATTGGCGAATATGCCGACGACGCGGCTGCTGGTACTGGTGGTGTTGCTTCTGGAGCGATGTACTACAACACCACCTCCAGCGACTATCGCCTCAAGACCTGATCGGTATCCTAGCCCAGCTTTCGGTTAAGGATGGACATTCGCGAAGAGCTAAAGTCATCAGGGGTCTATCCGACAGGCCCTTGCTCTGCTTGGCCTAAAGAGCGCCATGAAGCCTTGTACGCGCAGCACGTCCCCAATCACGCGGAGAAGGTTAAGGCTTCCCCGATGAAGATGGCTGCTGGCTTGGTTAAGACGGCTGGACGAGCCATGCGTCACGGTAAAGTGTCTGAGGCAATCCGTGACGAGCGCTACAACACCTGCAAGGCATGCCCCGCTTTTATTGAGGGCTCCAAGCGCTGCAGTGAATGTGGCTGTTTCATGGAGGCAAAGACCTGGGTTGGTGGTGATCCTAAGGCGCTGTGCCCCTTGAAGAAGTGGGAGCGCTGACATGGTTTGCCCAACTGCAAACATGGATGACTGCACCAAAAAGTGCAAGTGTGTTGGAGGTCCATGCGCGAACAGGGCTTATGACTGCGCTGACCCGTGTGGCGTAGGTACCGAGTTCAACGCGGCAACATGCAATTGTGACCTAGTAGCTAACTTTATTGGAGCATGGGGATACGACAGCGGGCTGGACTCGAGAACGGCTAGCGCTCAAGTAGTAAATATCGTACCTTACTATGACGGCCTCGGGAGGCTTGTGACGTATACTGCTGGTGTTTCGGAACTTTCTTGCGGCTCACAGGATGCGTTCGATAGAAGCCCGTGCGGGCAAGTTCCAGAATATAGCGGTGCGGTAAGTATCGCAAAGATCGCACCTTGTACTGGCGGTGGCAATGTTGGTAACCAGTACATCTTTGTTTACGTGGATGGTGTTCTGAATAATTTGACTTACATGAACACAGCGGTGGCACTAGCGTGCGATAACACCCTGAATGATTTCAACTCAGGCACAGTTGGATGGTTTTACGGAGACACCGAGCAGGAGGTTCAAGATCAACTCGACGCCTGGATCGCAGGTAGCGGCCCACCATCACAGTAAATAGTCGATAGGCATACTACCCCTGTAGCATTCTTGCAGGGGTGATCCCTGTCTTACAACATGGCTGAAGAGAACATGACTCCCGAGACGGAAGTCAATGCCTCACCCGCTCCAGTAGGCGACGACATGATGCCTCGCTCGGAAGCAGAGAACCTCCTCAAAGCTCTTAAAGCTGAGCGTGAAGCACGCAAGCAGTACGAGCGTGATCTCAAAGAGACCAAGGCAAACCTTGAGCGCTTTGCTGAGATCAATCCCGAGGAGTACACGAAGCTACAGGCAGAAGCTGCAGAAGCAGCCCGCGTGCAAGCCCAGTTCGGCGAAGCCAAAGAGGCTATCGAGCTGAAGTATAGCAAGCAGGCAGAAGCAGCTGCACAGGAAGCCGCTGC
>Ga0070745_1001666_pt1 | contig 12267 bp, 7 predicted proteins | sample VirMetDEL_Mar_4_FD_77438 | JGI IMG/M metagenome (GOLD analysis project Ga0070745, IMG submission 77438) | Aqueous microbial communities from the Delaware River and Bay under freshwater to marine salinity gradient to study organic matter... | ecosystem: Environmental > Aquatic > Marine > Coastal ...
AACGGCATCCTTGCCGGCATCGCCATGCTCGTTGCCGCGCTCTTCATCGTGGCCGCGGTTATCGGTCGCTGGCGCCTGCCCGTCATCGGAACCGCGCTGCTCATTGTGAGCTCGCTTGTTGTCGGCTCCTTTTACCCGTGGATCGTCCAGCGCTTCCAAGTGGACCCCAACGCTCGTTCCTTTGAGTCCGAGTACATTGACCGAAGCATCGAAGCCACCCGTTTTGCCTACGGCCTCTCTGAGGTTGAAGAATTGCCCTACGACGCGACAACCGATGCGGAAGCTGGCGCTTTGCGTGCCGATGCCGAAACCACCGCGAACATTCGCATCATGGACCCGGCGCTCATCTCTGACTCCTTTGCGCAGCTTGAGCGTTTCAAGCAGTACTACCAGTTTGCCGACCACCTCGATGTCGACCGCTACGTTATCGATGGCGCAACCCAAGACACCGTTCTTGCCGTTCGTGAGCTCGACCAAGCCGGGCTAGGTTCCGCTCAGAGTTGGTACAACAACACCATCGTGTACACGCACGGCTATGGTGTCGTAGCGGCCTACGGAAACCAGAGAACGACCGATGGACAACCCGTATTTTTGCAAGCGGGTATCCCTTCGACTGGAGCGCTCGGCGATTTTGAGCCGCGCGTGTACTTCGGCGAAGCCTCTCCCGACTACTCGATTGTTGGCGCGCCCGAGGGAGCCGATCCTGTAGAGCTCGACTACCCATCGGCCGAGGAAGATGCGGGTTCCAACACCACAACAACCTTCACTGGTGACGGTGGCCCGAAGCTCTCCAACTTGTTCACGAAGCTCATCTACGCGATCAAGTTCCAGTCTGAGCAGATCTTCCTTTCGGAGTCTGTCAACGACGAGTCCCAGATTCTTTACGACCGCGACCCCATCGAGCGAGTGCAGAAGGTTGCACCGTATTTGACGGTCGACACCGACACGTACCCTTCGGTTGTTGACGGCAAGGTCGTATGGATTGTCGATGCCTACACAACGAGCGCGAGCTACCCCTACTCGCAAGTCGAACAGCTCTCGAGCTCCATCGCCGACGCCAATAACGATGCGCCTGCGTATGCCGTTGATGACCTCAACTACATTCGCAACTCGGTGAAGGCTACGGTCGATGCCTACGACGGAAGTGTCACGCTCTACGCGTGGGACACCGAAGACCCGCTGCTGAAAACCTGGCAGAAGATCTTCCCCTCGAGCCTCGAACCCATGTCGGCCATGAGCGAAGATCTGCTTTCACACGTTCGCTACCCGGCAGACATGTTTAAGGTGCAGCGTGCGGTGCTCGGTTCGTACCACGTGACCGACTCCGACTCGTTCTACTCGGGCAACGACCAGTGGGTTACCCCGAACGACCCGACGAGGCCACGCGAAACGCCTGCGCTTCAGCCGCCGTACTACCTCACCATGAAGGTTCCCGGCACTGACGCTTCGGCCTTTACCCTGTACTCGACCTACATTCCGAAAGCCAGCGGAACGTCCTCGAGCAACATCCTCACCGGATATTTGGCGGCCAATGGTGACTACGGGCCCGACTACGGCAAACTCACACTCTTGACTCTGCCGAGCCAAGACACCGTGCCCGGCCCCGGTCAGGTTCAGAACAACTTCAACTCCGACACGATCGTGGCCAACCAGTTGGCTTTGCTTCAGCGCGGTGAAACCGAAGTTCTTCAGGGCAACCTGCTGACGGTTCCCGTCGGTGGCGGCCTGCTCTACGTGCAGCCAGTATTTGTGCAAGCAACAGGTGACACGAGCTACCCGCTGCTGCGCAAGATCCTCGTCGCTTTCGGTGATCAGATCGCTTTCGAAGACACCCTGGATGACGCGCTTGATGCGCTCTTCGGCGGGGACTCCGGTGCGGAAGCTGGTGACGGTGGCACTGTTGTCGACCCAGGCACAGAGCAACCTGTCACCGAGGAGCCTGGCACTGAGGAGCCCGGTACCGATACACCTGGCACCGACACGCCTGGCACTGACAACCAGGCTCTCGCTGACGCTCTCGCCGACGCGGGCCAGGCTCTCGCCGACCGAGAAGCTGCCTACCGCGCCAACGACCTCGTCGCAGCGGCCGAAGCTGACGCTCGCCTCGTAGATGCTCTCGAGAGGGCAATCGCCGCGAAGGGATAATCCATGGTCGATCTCCGTGAAGGGGAGTGGCTAGAAGCAAACCGGGCGCAGTGGGACGAGAGAGTCCCACTGCACCTGGCGAGCGAGTTCTACGATCAGAGCGCTCTGCACGCGGGTGCTGGGATTCTCTATCCGATCGAAGAGCGCGAGCTTGCTTCTCTATTTCCCGACGGGTTTGCGGGGCTGCGAGTGCTGCACCTGCAGTGCCACTTTGGCGCAGACACCCTTGTGCTCGCCCAGCGTGGCGCAACTGTTGTTGGCCTCGACTTCTCCAAACCCGCCGTGCTCGCGGCCAGAGAGCTTGCCGTATCTGCAGGGCTTGCCGACCGAGCGCGGTTCATTCACGCGAACGTCTACGACGCGAGACACATCCTGCCCGAACCCGAATCCTTCGACGTCGTGTACACGACGTGGGGCACCATCGGGTGGTTGCCGGATGTCACGGAGTGGGCGCGCATCATCGCCTGGTACCTCAAGCCCGGTGGCAAGTTGTACTTTGCCGACGGGCATCCGACGGCGTTTGTTTTCGACGACCCTGACCGTGCCCCTGCTGGCCCTGGCGCTGGTGATGGTGCCGGCGTTGGTGGCAATGGCGCTGCTGCTGCTGGTGCTGGTGCCGATGCCGTTAGGCCCGCTTTGCCGCAGTACACGTACCCGTACGACACCGACGGTGTTGCCGACATTGTCGACGAGGGAGACGACTACGCCGACGAGGATGCCGTACTCACGAACACGCGTACCTTCGAGTGGATGCACCCCCTCAGCGAGACAGTGACAGCTCTCATCGACGCGGGACTCACGATCGAATTTTTGCACGAACACTACGAGGTGCCGTGGCGCATGTTCGCGTCGCTCGAACACACTCCAGAGCGTATGTACCGCTGGCCCGACAAAAAGTGGTTGCCCCTTGCCGTGAGCATCGCAGCGAGAGCGTAGGCCGAAGCTCGGACGCTGCGTGGTGGTTCGCACACGCACACGTCGGTGACGGGCATCCACTCCCTGTGCTAGGATTGATTCTTGTGCCGCGGGGTGGAGCAGTTCGGTAGCTCGCTGGGCTCATAACCCAGAGGTCGCAGGTTCAAATCCTGTCCCCGCAACAGAACGGCCCGGAATCGCAAGATTCCGGGCCATTTTTTTGCCCATTGTGGGCGTTCCAGTTAGCGCGATAACGATCCTCCGCTGCGTGTGACTGGGTACACACGACTGTCGTCGAGTTGCGGCAGTTGGGGCATTTCGCGAGAAAAGTGGCCCCAACCGCCGCAATTCACGCGGCTATCGATGCAGCTACTGCCTTGAGGTCGACACTGTCCCGCTTCCGGGCAGCACGTACACCGTGCTGGCTTGGTTCGTGAACTGGCGATCTGGAGAGTTCCAGTTGCCGTTGCTGTTCGTGAAGGTGAACGAGAAGGCGCTTGGAGCGTTGGCGAGAGTCACCTTCCACCAGTGGCGGCCGTTGATGAAGCCTTCGTAGGCCATCGGGAACGTTCCTGCCACACCGTTCCAGGTGTGGATCGAGTAGCTCGTAGCCGACTCCCACTCGGCGAAATGCACGGTCACGTTCGACCCCTGCGGCGGTTGCGTACCACTCGGTGTGGCCGAGTACGCTTTCGTCGTTTCGTTGAAGGTGATTGTGTACGTGGTGTTGGCGTTCACCGCGATGTCGCCGCCGCTTTGAACTGCGGTTCCCGAAAGCCCTGACCCTCCATAGTTGAGCGTCCAGTCACCACGAACATCGAACTTGAATCGCTGATTTGCAGCTGCACCAAATGCGACGTTGGAGGCTGTCCACACGTTTCCAGACTTGCTCATCGGGGTCGCGAGGCTCCAGTTGTTGTTGGTGCCTCTCACGTACAGCGAGGTCCACGCAGAGCCCGCGGGGCGGTACTTCTGAATGAACTGCGCGTATCGAGTCGCCCCAGTGCCGGACGCGACCTCGCCAACCCGCAGCACCGTCATGCCGAGGTACGGGAAGTTGTCGAACGCCTGGTTGACGTTGTCCCACCCACCGTTCGAGGTGATGCCGCCCGCAAGCGCGTTCTCGCCCTTGATCTTCACGTTCTGGCGGCCCGCTTCGGCACCGACCCAGCCCACGAGAGTTTTGGCCTGCGAGTACTGTGGCGCATAGTTCTCGTCGTTGAACTCGAGGCAAGTGAAGTGGAGGATGACGCCGCGGCCACCCGTCGTGAGCGTGTTGGCGAGCCCGACGATCTTCGCGTAACCGCGACCGGTTCCCGCGGCATACATGTCGACGCTGGTTTGAATAAGACCCGCCGCAACCTCCGCAGCCCTCGGCGTGGGGCCCGTCATGCTCCAGTGCACGCCGGGGATCTTGTAGCCGATCTCGGCGCCCGGGAAGGATGAGCCGAGGGCGGCGAGCACGGTGTTGAGCATCCGCTTGCCGTGATCGACCAGCGAGCCGTTGTACCAGTCGATCAGGTCTTTGCCGTAGGTGGTGTTGCGGTAGTCACCCGAGGAGAAGAAGAAGCCGGCGTTGCTCGGCGGCTGCACTTGCGAGATGTTGGTCACGCTCGAGCCCCAGGCGGCATTGATGCCCGCGAGGGTGCTGTACTTGGCGAGAGCCCACTGCTGGAAACTCTTCACCGCGAGCGGCGAGTATGACTGCAGTGCGCCGCGCGTTGGGTAGCCTGCGCCCGAGTCGTGCCCGTTGTACGAGGGGTATCGCAGCTCGCCGGCCGGCCCGAGCGAGACGTTGATCTCCTGCATGCGGGTCGCGTACGTCGTACCGTAGCGAGCTACGAAGGCTTGCGTAAAGTCTTGGTACTCGTTCAGCACGAGGGTGTCGGCCCAGCCCTGCACGGTTTCGTTGGAGAAATTGCCTTGCTCGCTCTTGTGCTTGAGCCCGTTCGCATCGAGCGTCACTCCGTTGAGCGTCGCACCCGTGTACTTTCCCGAGAGCCATGTCGGCAACGGGATATTGCACGTGTCGCCGACGTTGCCGCCGCACTGATGGAACGAGAAGATCGGCACAATGTCAAGACCACGGCTCGTGATCGTGCTGAAAACTTGGTCGTAATAGCTCCAGTCGAACTGGTTGTCACCAGCGGCTTCGACCTTGCCCCACCAGACATCCACAGTGACGGCGTCAACACCATAGGCATCGACGGTGCTCAGCTGGTTGCCGAACTGGTTCCAGTCCGTCACTTCGAGCGGTGCCATGACGTTGGCGCTGAAATCTGGATTGTTGGTGGCGGTGGCAGCGGTGGCTGCGCTTGGTCCGACAATGAGTGTTGCAAGCAGCGAGAGGGCGAGCGTAATTGCCCCTACTGCGGTGCGCTGACGTCTGATATTCATCGATGAGCTCCCAACGAGGCCGAGCGACGCCATCGTCGCTGACAACTGGCCTTTAGTGGATGATGACAGACCACATGGACACTATGCAAGCGTTTGCATAAAAGTGCGAAAGCGCATTCTCCATCGAAGGAGGTGCGGGCTGGAACTTCGCAGGTGAAAAATGCCGGGTGTTTCGAGCTTGGCTACCGCTAGCGCGAGACGGTGCCGCCGAGGCCCGCGATAGTGCGAAGCACGACGGGGCGGGCGGCCGCCCACACGCCGATCATGACGACGAGTGAAGCGGCGAAGATCCAGAACCCGAGCCAGTCGTCGGCGTCTCGACTCGCGTACATGTGGTTGAGGTTGCGCAAAGCGCCCGTCGCAAAGACGAGCGTCACGTGCACGATCGTGAACGCGACAAACCAGATCATCACGGGAAAGTGCACGGCGGTCGCCCACTGCACGGGGTAGATCTTGCGCAGTCGCTTCGAGCGCCCCGGCCATGCCGGCGAGAGCCGGATGCCCGACACAATAGCCAGCGGCGCCGCAATGAACACCGTCACGAAGTAGGCGAGCACTTGCAGCGCGTTGTAGTTGACCCAGCCGTTTTCGTGCGGCCAGTCGAGGGAGGCGTATTGGAGAGCGGCCGAGAGCGCGTTGGGCACGATGTCCCAGCTCGTCGGGACTATTCGCATCCACTGCCCTGTCGTTAGGAGCAAGACGATGAAAACGACACCGTTGAGCACCCACAGGGCGTCGAGGCTCAAATGGAACCACAGCGTGAGGCTGATGCGGCGCGGAGGGCTTTTGGTGCGGATGAGCCCCGTGTTGTCGCGAGTCCAAAACATGGTCTGGCGCTGCACAGTGCGAATGAGCCAGCCCGTGCGAATGATGAGCAGCAGAAACAGGCTGTTGAGGAAGTGCTGCCAGCCGAGCCAGGCGGGAAGTCCAACGGGAGCACCCTCGGGGAGTTCGCTCGCCCCAGGGAATTCGATCACAAACTGCTCAACACCGTCGAGAGTGCGCAGCCACTGGGCGACAACAACGGCAATTGCGAGCACAACGATGGCAATCGCAGCCACAATGCCGGCCCTGACCCACAGATTGGTGGGCAGCCGTTTCGCGGGTGGTGCGGCAGTCATGATCTAAATCTTAGGGGAGCGCACTGAGACCCGCCGCACTCATCATCTAGGGTTGGGCGCATGACCGAAAGCCCCACAATCGCCGTCATGCAACTCGCGCCCGGAACCGAGGAAGAGGCCAATCTCGCTCAGATCGCGAAGTTTGTGACGCTCGCGGCAGAACGCGGCGCGAGCCTCGTTGTTGCGCCCGAATACTCTTCCTACTTCTCGATACCCCTCGGTGCGGACTGGGTGGCAGCGGCCCAAACCCTCGACGGCACATTTGTTGCGGGGCTCGCACGAGTGGCGCGAGGCGCGGGCATCCACATCGTTGCGGGGATGCTCGAAAAAGTGGAGGGCTCAGCGCGCATCCACAACACCCTCGTCGTGCTCGACCCGGCGGGCGAGCTCGTTGCGAGCTACCGCAAGCAACACTTGTACGACGCGTTTGGGGCTCAAGAGTCGGACTGGATTGTGCCAGGGGAGATCACCGCACCCGAAACGTTCGAGTGGGCGGGCTTCACCGTTGGGCTGCAGACCTGTTACGACCTAAGATTTCCGGAAACTACGAGGCGCCTCGTCGACGCTGGCGCAACCCTCGTGCTCGTGCCAAGCGAATGGGTGGCTGGCCCTGGCAAAGTGCATCACTGGCGCACCCTCATAACGGCGCGCGCTATCGAAAACACCGTGTACGTCGCGGCCGCCGATCACGCGCCGCCTGTCGGCGCGGGCAACAGCATGGTTGTGGACCCTGCGGGGCTCGAGATCCTCACGATCGAAAGCGCAGTGGATGTCGCAACAGTCGACCTCGACCCAGAGCTTGTTGAGCGCACTCGCGTCACCAACCCGAGCCTCGCCAACCGCCGCTTCGGCGTTGTGAAGCGCGACCCGCGCTAGCGCTGCCGCGGGAGTGCTGACGCCGCCGGTTCGCGCCCGCATCGCTCAGCCAGCACAAGCCCAGCATGCTCACAGCGCACGTAAATACAATGTGCAGGTTGGCGATGGAAGCTGACAGCGCTGGAAGGAGCACCCCATGAACGATTCCCCTGAAACCCCCGACAACGCACCCGAATCTGAAACCACCCCAACGGCCACCACCCCTCAGGACCCAGCGGCGAAGAAGCCCGCTGCTGCCCGTCGGCCACGAGCTGTTGCCGCACCTCCTGCCGCCGGTGCGAGCGCAGCCGAATCGGATCCAGCCGCCCAGCCAGCCGCAGCGAGCACCGCAGCCGCAGCGAGCACCGCAGCCGCAGCGAGCACCGCTGCCCCTGCCCCCACCTCGGCCGCCGACCCAGCCGCGCCCGCTGTACACGCAGCCCCAGCTCATGTCGCTCCAACCCCGCCTCCGCGCCGTTCGAACGCCGTCGGCTTCGTAGCTGTCGCCGTGGCCGCCGCTCTCGTAGGTGGTGTATCTGGTGCAGGTGTTTCGGTGTGGGCAATGTCCAGCATGCAGTCCGGTCAGTCGCGTGCATCCTCGACGCCCGCGAACATCACCGTCAATAATGCTGACAGTGCTACGGCCATCACCGCTGTCGCTCAGAGTGCTTCGGCTTCTGTCGTAACAATTTCGGTGACCACAGCTCAATCGGGTGGAACAGGCTCTGGCGTTGTGCTCGACAAGTCTGGATACATTCTTACCAACGCCCACGTGGTGACTTTGGAGGGAGAGTCGGAGACGGGAACTATTTCCGTTCAGAGCAACGACGGCCGGTTGTATCCGGCAACGCTCATTGGAACCGACCCGCTCTCGGACCTCGCTGTCATCAAGGTTGACGGAGCTACCGATCTCAAGCCAGCGACTTTCGCTGACTCGAGTGCGCTCAACGTCGGTGACACTGCGATCGCCATTGGAGCTCCTCTCGGACTCAGTGGCACCGTCACGAACGGCATTGTGAGTGCTCTCAACCGCAGCATCACCATTGCTTCGTCGGCGGTTCCCGACAACTCGGCCACACCTGACGACACACCGGCTCCAGACGGCGAGAACCCGTTCGACTTCTGGCAGTTCGATATGCCGAACGACGGACAGTCGCAGTCGCAAGCCCCGGCTTCAAGCTCGGCAACGATCTCGCTTGCTGTGATTCAGACTGATGCTGCCATCAACCCCGGCAACTCGGGTGGTGCACTTTTGGATGCTTCAGGCAATGTCATCGGAATCAATGTCGCGATCGCTTCGGCCGGCGGGTCTTCTGGGGGCAACGGCAGCATCGGTGTTGGCTTCGCGATCCCCGCGAACCTTGCTCAGCGTGTGTCTTCCGAGATCATCGCCTCAGGCGAAGCGACCCACGGTCTCCTCGGTGCATCGATTCTTGATGTCGCTACTGACGAGACGCAATCGGGTTCGGCAACCGTCGGTGCGAGCGTCGTCGAGGTATCCCGGGGTGGCGCCGCTGAAGCGGCAGGCATCCGTGAGGGTGATGTCATCGTCAACCTTGGCGGCCTTCCCATCACTAGTGCAACAGATTTGACAGCTCAAGTTCGGGCTCTCGCTGCCGGTGCGACGACGACTGTGACGTACGTTCGCGACGGCTCGAGCACGACAGTAGACGTGACCCTCGGGACACTCGCTATCTAGCCCATCCTCTGCCTCCACGGCGGTCTAATGCGGCACGACAAGCTTCGGCTTCCGTGCCGCATTAGTGCGTGCTGGTAGGCTCGACCATCCACTGCACTTGAGATATTGGACACGCACAAACCATGGCGCTCGCTCTTCCCGGAGTCACATATGTGATGCCAGTACTCAATGAGGCTGCCTATATTGAGAGCGCCGTGATGACTGTCCTCGGGCAGGACTATGCGGGTGACAAAGAGGTGATTCTTGCCCTTGGCCCGTCAACTGACGCAACCAACGACATTGTTGCCGGTCTTGTGGCGCGCGACTCACGGATTCGCACCGTTGAAAACCCGGCCATAGATATCCCAATCGGCCTCAATCGGGCCATCGACATAGCCAGTCACTCCATCATTGTTCGAGTGGATGCCCATTCCGAACTTGAGCCCGGATACACAACTCGCGCCATCGAAACTCTCGATCGCACGGGGGCCGCAAACGTCGGCGGGATCATGCGCGCTCGCGGCAAAACGCCTTTCCAAGTTGCGGCAGCCCGCGGCTACAACTCGAGGTTCGGGTTGGGCGGCGCTCGCTACCACGCCGGTGGCGCTGAAGGCCCTGCGGAGTCTGCCTACCTTGGGGTGTTCCGCCGCGAGGTGCTCGCCGAGGTTGGTTTTTACGACGAGTCGATCAGGCGCGGTGAAGACTGGGAGCTGAACCTGCGGATTAGGGCGGCCGGCCACGTTGTGTGGTTCGACCCCGAACTTGTTGTCACATACTGGCCTCGCGAAAACTGGCGCAAACTCGCTAAACAGTTTGCTGCGACGGGTACGTGGCGCGGAGAGCTGGTTCGCCGGTTCGGCGGCAGAAATCCGTGGCGCTTTTTTGTGCCGCCCATGCTCGTAATTGCCCTGGCGCTCTCGGTTGTTGTGGCCGTTGTGCAAGCGACGGGAGTGCTCTCGGGGGTGTTGAGCGTTGTGGCATCCGTCGTCTATGTCGCGCCGGCAGCTTACGTTCTGCTCGTCTTGAGTGTGGCTTTTGTGCTTGATCGCGGCGCTACGTGGCGTGACCGATGGTTTTTTGTCGTTGTTTTGCCCACAATGCATCTCTCGTGGGGCGTCGGGTTTATCGCCGGTGTTCTCCGCGGAGCTCGTGACACCGTCGACACTTCACGCACGGAAATCTAGAGCACCGAGATATAGAACAGAGATCTAGTTCAGGATGCCCTGTGCAATCAGTCGCTCGACAACGCGACGACCGGCGTTCCCGTCGTCTCGAGGGTTGAACCGTTTTTGCCACGCTGCATAGCGTTCGGCGAACTCTTTTTTCACCTCGTCGGGGTGAGTGACAAGTTCAGCTAGTTTGTGAGGGTCGTCAACGAGGGGCCCCGGTGCCACAGGGTCGAGGTCGAAGTAGAAGCCTCGCAATTGCGCTCGATAGTGCTCGAGGTCTGGAGCGAAAAAGTACAGGGGTTTGCCCGTGGCGCTGAAGTCAAACATGACCGAGGAGTAGTCCGTGATGAGGGCGTCGGCGACGAGGAATAGATCAGAGACGTCAGGGTAGCTCGTGACATCGAGCACACCCTGAGCGTGAACGTCGCTGCCCGGGGTGATGCTGCGGGAGTGGCCACGAATGAGGGTAATGTAGCCGGGCCCAAGAGTCTCGGCGAAAACCGCGACATCGAGGTGGTCGACGTGGCCCGGTCTGTCATCACGCCAGGTTGGGGCATAAAGCAGCACTGTCACGCCGTCGGGGATTCCGAGGGAGCGCCGCACGGCCGTGGCGTCACCCGTGACAAGCACATCGTTGCGCGGGTAGCCTTCCTGCCACACGGGCCCCGTGTAGGCGTAGGCTCGGCGAATTGTGCGAGCGCTGTGCTCGTTTTGCGCTAGCAAAATGTTCCACATGCCGCGCTCTCGAATGCTGGCTAGTGCGGGGCGAAGTCTTAGGCCCGGCCGTGACAGGGCGATCTTTTTCAGGGGAGTACCATGCCAGGTTTGCAACACCTTTTGGTGCGGTCGCCGTGAGAATCTTTTGCGCAACCAGTCGTTGACAACAAGAAGTTGTGCCGCTCCTCGCACGCGCCACCACTGCTCACTTCCCTCGATGATCGCGACAGCACCTTCTGGCACGGCAACTGAAGCATCGACAACGCTCCAGTAGCGAGTGACCTCTGGCGCAAGCTCGGCTACAGCCCGATCGATACCGAGGGGATTGCACGAGACGTTGTGGCCGTAGAAGCTTTCGAAGAAGACTGCATTCTCGGGCGATCCAGCGCCAGCGCGATAGGCAGCTTCGAGTCGAGCCTGCGCTTCTGGGCCAAACTCGGAGTCGTTCAAGGGAGCGGAGACCACGACGCTGAGGGCTGCGGTATCCAGTGTTCCTTCACCCGCGCGAGCTGTTGCGGTCACCGCGCACACGCCCTCGATGAGGGTTCGTGGGGGGAGAGTTCGAGCATCCACAGAATAGGTAACGACAGTCTCGCCCGAGGAGAACGTGACCGTGTAGGTTCCGGAAGGCAACGCGAGTTGTGGGCCGTGCCAACGCGAAGCGGTCAGCGGAACTGCAGCGCTCCACCGCTCGCCGTCGATCTCTACGGACGTCGTGCTCGCGTGCCGAGAGCCTTTGAGAGTAATCGATAGGGGTGCGATGAACAGCCCTTTTTCGGGGGCGGTCGCACCAATGTGTCCTTCGAGGATTATGTTCGATTCAGCCGCACTGCCGAATCGAATTGTATCGACGTGAATTCGTGGGGCGCTGGGGCCAGCGGGTGAATCGTCGACGTGTGGACGTGTCGTCATTAACGCTCTTTCAATCGCGAGATGATCTCGGAATACACTCTTTCAGTATTTTTGCCATCACGGAACTTATGAACGGTGTCAGCTATCGTGTCGCCGTGGCTCGCGAGAGCTTTGCGGATGCCAGGCGTTGACTCCGCGCGCTCAAGAAGATCAACGACCTCACTCCATGAACTCACGTCACTGCCCCCGCTGAAGGCCCTGTAGGGCTCGTAGAGGCCACGAGACACCGTGTAAGCCTCCACGTCTGCAGCGAGGTAGACAATGGGCCTGCCGGTCAACGAGAAGTCGAAGGCTATCGATGAATAGTCGGTGATGAGGATGTCGATGGCGGGCAAAACCGGGTTGACGTCGCTCTGCA
>Ga0070745_1001684_pt1 | contig 12213 bp, 14 predicted proteins | sample VirMetDEL_Mar_4_FD_77438 | JGI IMG/M metagenome (GOLD analysis project Ga0070745, IMG submission 77438) | Aqueous microbial communities from the Delaware River and Bay under freshwater to marine salinity gradient to study organic matter... | ecosystem: Environmental > Aquatic > Marine > Coastal ...
CCGTCCGGGCGATCACGACCAACGACGACGCAGCGCTACAGGAAATCCAGCGGGACGTCAGCAACTGGAACCGCGCCGCCCGGGGTACTGGCCTAGAGGTGGGCAGGGACTGGCTGAAAAACGCCTACAGAACCGCCAGGGTGGCCGCTATGCCCGCAGGGGAGAGGACCCTCAAGTACGCGCCTCTCGCCTCCCGTGAGCGCCTAGCGGGCCTAGCCTAGTGGAGTAACTGCGCAGCGATGTCAGCACCGGCCGTGTCAGTGGTCATGGCTACGTGCTCATCCTCCACCCGCTCCAGCAACGGCAGCATCCGTGGGTGCGACAGGTCGATCCCTATGACCGCGCACTGCGGAAGCGCCAGCGGCGTACCTCTGCCGAGCGAAGCCCTACGGTTCGGTGGGGTGGCGTCGGCACCCACACCTTCCAAGGTCTGGGTGATGGTCTTGAGGTCCATGCCCTGCGTGGCTAGCCATAGCTGCAACGCCCGCCGCTCGATCAGCAGCGTGCCAGTATCGAACCCGTTCTTAGGGGCCTGGCGGTAGGCGTCCACCCGGGCCACCACAGAGGCCCTAGGCAGGCGGCTGTGGTCGATGACCATCTCCGTCCCGGTGTGCATGGCCCGTACCATCTTGTCCAGGTTAGCGTTCAGGAAGTCAGTGATGATGTCGAACACGTCGCGGTTTGCATCGGCGTGCATCTCGCGCATGTTGGTGACGGCGTCGATGACCCACTTCATGGTCTTGATGGGCGTGCAGTCGATGAGGTCCCAGGCTGCCGCCTGCCGCAGGCAGAGGTCAGTCAACACCAGGAGTTGTTCCCAGTAACGCTCCGTGCCGGAGAACTGCACCTTGTATCGCTTGGCGAACATCGCCGGCGCTGCCGCCAGCGTAGCCTGTAGCTTGTCCAGTGGAACAGCCATGAGCTTCTCGATGAACGCTGGGCCGACGAGGCCGTGGTTTGCCTCTAGGAACTTGTACATCTGCCGGCCGAAGTCGGTGCTCTTCGCGAACAGGTCTGTCCGGGCCAGCTCAAGCTCCAGCATACGGGCAATCTGGGCGTCGGTCTCGTTACCTGAAGCCACCAGCTTGCTGGCCAGGGACCGGTTGTTCGACACCATCACCAGCAGTGCCCACTCTGCCGTGCGCCGCTCAGTAGCTGAGCGAGTAAGTCTGGCCTTCTCCTTACCCTGGGTCACGTTGTAGAGGAACTCAGGCACGTCCTTCGCCGACATCATGGTAACTTCGTCGATCGACATAGGCATGTTGCCATGCAGACCCATGCGGCTATAGAGCGTGTTGGTGGTGAACTGCGCCTGGAAGTGCAGCTTGCTTGGGTCTCCCCACACTGACTGGAGTATGTGCTGCGCAAGCGTTTTGCCGCTGCCGGTCGGGCCGGTGTATGACAGGGTCATACCCTTGAGGCCGGTGAACGGAATGAGTATCGACGCCAAGCTCGCGCCCAGCGCGAAGATGTGCGCGTGCAGGTCGTTGGCTGCAAGCCGCTGAGTGAACGCCCTGTAGTCGTCGAGGTCTCCCGCCTGCACAAACAGGTCAGACCCGACGCGCTCGACGCCGCTGGCCAGCTTGGTAGTGGCCCGCTCCACCCCACTGTCTGTGCGGCGGAAGATCGTATCACCCCAGACGAATACGCTGTAGTCATCCTTCCACCCCATAGAGGCGTACATGTCGGTCATGGCCCGCATCTTGCGGAGTTCTGCCATATACGAGCGAAGCATGATCTGAAAATACTCCGTCTGTTTCTTGCCATCTAACGATATACCCTGGTCGGCCAAAGTCACGACGAACTCCCGGTAGAACCCTTCGGACAGGTATGCCTGCCGCAGGATCAGGTCACGCCAGCCGACGTGCGGGCGCTTCCACATGTACCGGGCGACTTCGTATCCGAGTGTTTCATCCCGGCCGTACCCAACCGGATAGATATCGAACGGACATACGGCCACATCTGTGCCGTCGATCACCAGGGCCATACCCTCCGCCGTCCGCTTGAACGGCTTGGGTAATGCGACGTCCACCTGAGATGACGCAGGCGCATCGTCGGAAGTATCAACGGCAGCGGCGTGCCGACCCAGCATCGCTGGGGTAGTCACCTTGCCGGCGAAGATACAGCCCTTACACCCCGAAGGTTTCTCTGCAGCGAACCTACTACATGTAGTAGGCGCTCCTGCTTGCCGCCTCCACTGGTCCAGCTTCTTGAGGGTCTCGCCCTCGTCGTATCCTGGGTGCTGGTTACTCCACAACTTCGCAGTGTCTTCAGGGTCTTCGCAGTATGCGGCCACACCGAGTACGGCGTACCACAGTGGCTCTTCTACTTTTGCCTGATTGGTTACTGCCCAGTGGATTTGCGGGCACTGTTGGAGGACGACGCCAGGGTCTGCCGGTGGGAAGTCTTGGGGAACTGAGAGGTTATCGAGGACAGTCTGCGTCGCAGACCTCCGGGGTTTGGGGGTAGTGGCGCGAGCCGCGCCGCCTAGGGCAGTCTGCAATGCGAGGACGGTTGTTGGTCCACCATCGACAATGACCCTAACCTCTTTCGCTCCGTGCTTACGGTTATGTGTGCCTATCGGACGGAGGACGAGGGAAGGGTTTGCGGCTGGGCCGGGGTCGATGGCGAAGCCATGAGACTGAGCAGCCTGCTTCAACCGGTTCGCAAGGGGTGCCCACTGGAGCAAGGGTAAGTCTTTATCCAAGGTCCAGTAGACATGCAGGCCGTTACCCGAGCTCACGATGAGTGGCTTGGGCAAGCCCGTAGCGGCAATGAAATCGCGCAACGCAACTGCACCAGCCTTCTGATCTGCAAACGGCTTTCCGGGGCCGCAGTCGATGTCCAGTGCGAGCGTCTTGGTGGAGTGGATGTTCTCCTTCTTGCGAGAGCTCTTATCTACAAACGAAGAAATGGCATGATAAACGGTGTGGCCGTTACCGTCGGTACGCAGGACGGCATCGGCTAAGTCTTCAATGGTGGAGTAGAACCGCTGCCGCCGCTGGTCGCCTACCATAGATAGGGAGCAGTAGAGGCCGCCCGTCGGTAGCACCCGACGCAGGAAATCAAGTGTATTCATAGAGCACCCTAGGGCTATGGGAGGCCGTAGCCTCCCGCCAGCCTACCCACCAGTGGCAGTATATTCAATGAGCCGATCGAGCCGACTACGGCTATCGGGTAGATGGGCACCACCCTTGGGCCATTGCTGGTTTGCCAGTAGTGGCCGCACCTGCGTCGCGAACAACCGGACTTTGCCGACGGACCGAGGGCCTATTATGCCGGCAGTCTGCCAGTTCCAGTATGTCTGTCGTGATACGCCTACGAGCTTCGCCATGTGGAGGACAGAGAGCCCCAGGTAAACCCGGAGCTGCTCCACCTTATCCATAGGCAGCGCGTCTGGCCGCCTATCTTTAGTCACCGAATAGGTCTCCCAACTCTGTCAGGTCTTCGATGACGGCTACGCCGCTGTCATCGTCCTCATCCTCGTCGTCCTCGACAACGGGGGTCGGCTTCGCCTTCGCCTTCGGCTTCGGCTCGTCACTGGAGCCACCGAAACCCTTCTTGGCCTTCGGCTTGGGTGCCTCGACCGGCTCGGCGATGACTTCCTGAACGTATTCGTCTTCGTCCTCATCCTCGACCACCGGTACGCTTTGCTTCGGCTGCATACCGATAATCTCAAGGACCTCGTCGGACTGCACCCGATCTGCGACGGTGTTGTAGGCTTCCTCGTCGAGGAACCCGCCGTAGCTGAACGTCAGCTTGGGGTAGCTGGCCTTCGAGTCAAAGCCAATGTTGGTGATGACCATGTTCGGCGACACACTATGGCGGCTAAGCTCTTTGTGGTACTGGTTCAGCCCACCCAGTGCGGACGGCGTAACCTGGAGCAGGTACACAGCACCTTCCGGGTCTTCCGCAGCCACGACGGCCAGCCGCTTGTGGTCGGTACATGCCTTGGCCTTCTTGCCATTGGGCATGGTCTTGCTGCCCCACGCACCCTTCGGGCATTTGGCGCAGAGGTCACAGATGGGCTCAGCCACTGAGCTGTCCGGTCGGATACCGTCCATGCTGAAGCAGTCCGGGCCAGACGGGTCGGCATCCGGGTCCCACTCCGTGGCGTAGTAGGTCTTGGCCAGGCCAGGGCCGGCGTTGACGATCGCCGCCCTCAGGACCGGCTCGTTAAGGACAGTTTCGGCACCGCCTTCGATCAGCCGGAACCGGCTGCTCTTGATGCTGATCCGTGCGAACGACGGCCCGGTGGTCAGACCACTACCGAGATTTGCAGCGACTACGTCCTGGCCCTTGCCGATGCGCTTGGCGAGGTGAGCAGGGAGCTTCAGGGTTACAGGGACTACGTTAGACATAACTACTCCTTGGTTTTGGATGCGCTAGCGGACGGCTTGCGTACGCTGACGTCGATACGAGTGCCATAGTTTACACCGGGAGGCACTGCGTTGTTGGCTTCGATGTACCCTCGCACTGCGGATTTATTCACCCGCCGCTCGAACATATCGAATGCGTTCTGGTCTACGACCCACTGAAGCACGGCGTCCCAGTCTGCCACCGACGCGAAGTCGCTCGTGGTCAGGAAGGCGGTGCCAGCCTTGGTCTTGAATGAGGTGACGCCCTGGGCGTCGGCTTGGCGCTGAAGCCAGCCCTCGATCTTCTCCATCACCTCTTTGATCTCAGCGAGCTTGTCCTTGGTCTCCGCTTCGATCTGGCTCTTCTTCGCGCGCAGCCTTAGGTAATGCGCTATCGCTTCATCTACTGTCACTATGTTCTCCTACAGGGTACCGTTCTTGATTAGGTCGAGCAGAAGTCCCTGCATCTTCTGCTTCTTCCGAAGGCGGGAGTACATAAGCGCTTCCACCTCACACGCTTGGATATGCACCACATTCGAGGACTGGGTCTTACCCACCCGCTCAATGCGGCCGTTGGCCTGGACATACACCTCGTTGCTGGTGATCGGTCCGTACCAGATAATAGTAGACGCGGCTGTCAAAGTAAGACCATGCGACATGGTGGCAGGGTGGGCAATGAGCACCCGTGGGTCGGCATCTTCCTGGAACGCCCGGAAGATCGCGTTGCGCTTGGCCGCCGGCACTGCGCCATTGATGATGGCCGTGGACCAATGCTTGCTCAACTCACGGTCGAGCATACCCAGGATACTGGTCAGTGGGGCAAAGACGATGATCTTTTGCCCGGCCTCCTCGATGACCTCCCGCACCGCAGCAATACGCGGCTTGCAGTCCAGCTGCACTTCCTCGCCGTTCTCAGCGTAGGCTATGCCGCACGCGATCTGCACCAACTTCTGCATCTTGATGGCTTCGTTGGCCGCCGTGATGGTCTTCTGCTTCGTCTCCACGACGAGCTCTTTGACCATAATCTTGTACGCCTCGGTCTGCTCTGCGGTCATCTTGACCTGGCGCCGCTGCTCCGTCGTCGGCGGTAGATCAAAGCATTCATCCCTGGTGTATCTGACCGCTGGCTGGAGCGTCTGTAGGACTATATCCGTAGCTTCGGGTCGTGGTGCCCATGCGTACTGGCTGATCTTAATCATCACCTGATTCTTGAACATGCCGTACGTCTTAGGCACGTTGGGGCTGTCGATCAGCTTGGCCAATGCCCATGCGTCGGTGGGCTCATTGGGTGTTGGGGTACCAGTCATCAGCCACAATCTAGCGTGGCCGTTCGTTCGCATGAATTGGTTGAAGGCCTTGAACCGGCTGGTACTAGGGTTCCGCAGCACCGCTGCTTCATCGACGATGATGAGGTCGAACATACCATCCGCTTCGTCGGCGATGATACGAAAGCCGTCGTGGTTGATGATATAGAAGTTTGCGTCAGTACGTAGCAGCTTACTGCGTTTGGCGGCTGTGCCATGCAGAACGACGTGCCTGCGCTTTGGGAACCCGAGGAAGATGGCGTCGCCCCATACCCGCTCCAGTGTGGAGAGCGGCGACATGATGAGTACCTTCTTAACAGCACCAACTTCTAGTAGGTAATCGGCAGCCCATAGAGCACTTAAAGTTTTGCCTGTCCCGATCTCATTCAGCACAATACACTTGCGGTGTAAGGTCAAGAATGCAGCGGTTTTGTGCTGGTGCGCGAATGGTTTGAACCGGCCTGGCCAGTCGTAGTGGTAGCTGATCGACGCCGGGGCAGGGATACCCAGGTTGCGTAGGACCCGCACTTCGTCGGGTCTGTGGGGTACACCTACGAAATACTTACCCTTGAGCTTAAATGGCTTCGCCGTGGGTATGCTGTTGAGAACTCTGTGGGGGTTAGCTACGTCAAGTACAACCACCTTCTGGTTCTTTACGACGTACATCTAGCGTTTTCCTTATAAATTGGCGCACAGCCTCTATAGTCTCGTCATCAAAAACAACGAAACTATGGCCGCCTGCTTTATTTATATCCTCCATCGCCTTCCTTTGCAAGGCGGTGGGGCGTTTTGTCTTATCAGCTTTAGCTTCTATACCAACAAACAGCCCGCCCACAATAGCAATGCGGTCGGGGATACCAGCACGCCCATACGGCCCAGCCTGGGGGCTGTAGAACCACACCCCCTCGGCCTTGAGCATGGCGTCGAGTCGCTTCTTAATCCTGCCCTCGGGGGTGGTAGCCACTAGCGAGCGTACTCACAGAAGGACTGACACGGGCACCATGGGCAGAGCCCGCTTGGCCGGGCGGGCCAGTTCTCCGCCTCCAGGGCCTGCTCGATACGAGTGATCTTGGCCAACAGCTTCTGCCACAGCGGGGCTTCGTCGTCCCTGGTGAACACCTTGCTGTCTGTGTCTTTGGTCTTCGTCCACACAAATGTCGTGCGGACCCGTTCCACATCTTCGTAGTGCTTGAACACCTGGAGGGCGAACATCTCAAGCTGGTCGAAGTCCGGCCGCCGCTTGCCCGTCTTCCAGTCCACCATCGCAGCGGTGGACCCACGCACCGCCAATACGTCGATCTTGGACCTAAGCCAAGCGTCCTTGTCCCACCAGCCGGTGGGTTCGAGCTGCTCGTTGAGGGTCATCTCCTGCTCGGCCATCACGCCGGCATCGCCTGCCGCAGTCTCCAGCTTACGGCATACAGGCTCCATAGTCGCGCAGTCGGCAGGCAGTTCGGCACCGGACTTCAGCCGGTCCTCTAGGTTCTTGTGGACACGCTCACCGTAGAGCGACGCCTCCCCACCTTGGTCCTGCACAGACTTCTCAATGCGCTGGTGGAAGTACCGCTTAGGGCAGTTCTCGAACATCTTGATGGACGTATATGAGTGCGACAGTTTAGTCGTCGGCTCGGTCATTAGCCTTATCCCTTTCCCAATGCACTTGGAGGTATTCGGTCGGTGTCACTCACCATGCTCCATTATAACCTGCCGGATAAACGGAAAAACTCGGGCCAACTGATCGGCGCACGCTTCGGCTACCTCACGGTGCTCCTTCTGGGTCTCTGGCGCACAGCGTACCTGGCAGTAATAAATCCACGAGCGCAGTGTGCCGGCCATATACAGCCGGGTCCAGGTCAGCCCTTCGGGTAGGATAGACCGGGCTACCTCCTTGGCGATGCCCTTCTTGAGGGCAGCGTCGTATGCGTCGAACGTGTTCGCCATAAGGCTGATCTGCACATCTGCCCACCACTTCTTCAGGTCGGGGTCGTCGGTCTCTAGGCTGTTCTGCCGGTTACTGGTGTCTTGGAGGCGAGCCTCTCTGGTGCCCATACTGGTCTCGGTCGCACTGTACCGCTGACTGAACTCCTGCACTGAGAAGCTACGATGCCGCAGCATCTGACGGGCGATGTCCCTGGTCGTATCCACCTGAAGGTTCACCGACACCATCTCGAACGGCGACCAATGGTGGTGCCGGATTAGGTAACGGATCAACCGTTCGTTGTTCATACCCGACATCTGGCTAGCGGGGTTCGATACCCTAGCGAAGTACGCCACCTGATCGACCAACGTCTCATCCGGGCCAGCGCCTACGCGCACGGAATGCCCGGCCAATTTCACTTCCATTGTACTACCTCAATACCTGCTTCGGCAAACATCTGCGCTGCTACATCGAACTCTTCCTGCGGCATACTGGTTTGCCCTGGGGCGACCACAATATGCAGGATGCCAGCTTGGATCAATGCCCGGGCGCACCGGCAGCAGGGAGAGTGCGTCACGTAAGCCGTCGAACCGTTCAGGGCTATGCCCTTTCGCGCAGCCTGGGCCACTGCGTTCTCCTCAGCGTGTGCTGTCCACAGATACTTAGCAGGCCGCTCCATCCGCTCAGATAGGTCGAGGACATTCCGAGGCAGGCCGTTGTAGCCAGTCGATAGCACCATGTTATCGTATGACGCGATGACGCAGCCTACCTTGGTGCTTGGGTCCTTCGACCTCGATGCCGCCAGGCCAGCCAGCTGGATAAAATACTCATTCCACGAACTCATTTGGCATCTCCGAACGATGGGCCGACGCCAGCCTCACACGAGACCGGCAGGTCGGGTGCCCACTTGGGGGGTTGTGACATAACGCGCAGCATGAAGTCCCGGCATTCCTCCGCCCTCTCAGTGGGCACCACGCACACGACCTCATCATGGACCTGGAGCGCAGTCGGGAACCGCGCACGGATTTGTACCATCTGGTCGATGACCACGACCCTGGCCAATGCCTGGACTACGTTCTCTGTAACCTTACCTCCATATATGCGAATAAGTTTTTCTGTATCGACGGGCTGCCCGAGCAACTTGGCCTTGACCACATCTGCGTAGGCCCTGGGCCGGTTGGCGTAGACGTACTCATTGTCCACCTGGCTGAGGCCAGGGTAGTTGATGTGCAGCCCACTCGGCAGATTGATCTTATTGCCGTCGAAGCTGAGGTTGCGGGCCAGGGTGCCGCTGTTGCCAAGGACCATCTGGCCTAGGGCGTAGCTGCATCTGTCCCATAGCCCTTGGATTTTGTGGTTCTTGTTGCGGTACAGCCGGACGATGTTCTTACACTGGTCGAGTTCCATGGATACACGGGGGTTGCCAGTAGCAAGCGTCGCCTGGAAACGCACCCCGCCCATGCTGTACCCAAGGCCAAGGATAGCGGTCTTGCCGACGTGCCGCTCCTGCTTGTTCGCTTTGGATACAGGGAAGTTGTACACGTCAGTGGCGAACTCAGAATACACATCACGGCCCTGCCGGAACGCCTCGACCAAGTCCTCCTGCTCCGCCAGCCACGCTACGATGCGCGCTTCGATCTGCGCCGAGTCACAGGACACCACAGTGTACCCTTCTGGGGCGACCATAGCCTTCCTCAACGCCCCGCCCCTTGGCAGGTTCTGGAGGTTTAGCTTATCGCCCCCGCTCAGGCGGCCGGTGTGAGCGCCGTAGTAGTTGAGGTAGATGGGGAGGGGACCGCGCTGGCTCACGCCGATAAACGCCGCCGTCCTGGTCTCTTCGAGCGTGCTCTTGGTATTGAGCCTGGCTTCAGCGAGGAATGCCACGCGCGGGTCATGGTGCCCCTGTAGGTCCAGGAATGCCTGGTCCGTCTTGGCAAAGGCATAGGTCTCTTTGCCGGTGGTCTTGCTGGTCTTGGTGGGCGGCTCGACCCCCAACTTCCGCAGCACAGTAGCGAACTTCTCGTTGCTCATCAGGTGCTTGCGGGCTTTAACCTCCCCGCCAAGCTTGTCATAGAACGCCTGCTTCGCCGCGCGAACATCGGCGAGGTGCTTCTGTAGAGCATACTCATCCAACTCAAACGAAGGCTCGGTGTACATACGGATGACCATGTCGATCACCCGCAGCTCGCTCAGAGGGAAACCCTTACGCAACTTCTGGAATATGTCGAACGTAAGGTCGGCGTCCATGCAGGAATACTCACCGTACCGGGCAAGCTCGTCAGGTGCGAAGTCCGCACGCCGCTTCCCCTTCGCCCGTATGACCTCGTCGCCCTTAGTACCTACACCCAGCACCTTGGCAAGAGAACCCAGGGATAGGCTGGTGGTCATACCGTAAAGCGGCCGAGCCATGGACAGTGTATCCAACCACAGCTTCGGCCTGATCCCATACAGCCACGCCAGGATCGCACCGTCGAAGTGGGTGTGGTGGGCTAGTACAGCCTTGTCCCGGTAGTCGAGCGACCGGAGGAACCGACCGGGGTCGGCTCCAGAGTACCAGTCCGAGGGATGATCGTTCACCTTCACCGATACACCGACGACCTCGAACCGAGGGTCACGGATGTACGCCTCATTGGTCATCTTAGACAACGAGTAGTCGGTATCGTAATACGTCTCGAAGTCTATGGTCACGATGTCCATTACAGCCTATCCCGGAGTTTGTGCTTCGCCACGCGCGCCCGCATATATGAGATGTTCATATTAAGGCGGGGGCGGCCTCGTGACTATTACCACCCGTCTCTCGTAGCATCTGCACTATGAGCTCGTCCCGCTCTTGTTCGTGCCTAGCTCGTATCTGGGGCCACGTCTCCATCAGTACAGCCTCCACATACGCTGGAGGTGCAGGGCCTGCGTTACGGCGTCATCCAAGGCATTGTGGGGCGTGACGGTGTGATCCGGCCGCACCGTAGGGTGGAGGTTCTTCATCGTGCGGTAGCACCGGTCGAGCCAGTACGGCCATGGGGGCTCCATGCCCAGCCTGCGGTAACTCTCCGCAAGCACGACGTTATCGAACGCCGCTCCGTTACCCCACACACCATCTATGTCATAACCTACAGTGCGTCGTACATACGAATCGAAGTCGCCGAGAACTTCGCGGATGGGCTGGGCGCTATGAGGGTCAGAAATCGCCAAGCGAGCATCGTCATGCTGCTTTAGCCACCACATGACTGTGGCGCCGCTCACGGTAGCACCGCTGTCGATGGCGGACTGTAGGTTTACGTTGGCGTAGAACTGGTCTCTGAGCGTGTGCTCATCAAAGATAACCGCACCGATAGACACGATGGCGGCGGACGGTCGCGTGCCCATGGTCTCGAGGTCGATCATTATGTGCATGATAGTTCTCTCCTTATAGTAGTAACGGCTAGCTTAGGCAGCCTATAGTTAATAGATCGCGCACCACGGCTACCTATACAGGCTATGCGCCTCCCCCCCACGTACAGAAAGTAGTGGTCCCGCGATTCGCGGACCTCCCAGTCAGAGCTAAGGCTTTGTATTTCCTTGCGAATCGCAGGGTTTATGGTCCGTGGTATGGACCTACCGAGGTTCTTCATCCGGTACTCTCCAGGTCATTACGGGCGAGCCGGGCGTAGCCTTCGATGTCGAGCCAGTGGTCCGGCTCATTCGGGTTGCCGCTGAGGATGCGGCTGATCTTTCCAGCGATCATGTCCAGTGCTTCACGCTGCACTAGGGTAAGCCCAACATGCCCCTGCCGGAACAGGGTACGCATCTCTTGGGCATAGAATGCGTTATCAGCGAAACTCCCGTGGGTTTTGCTCCTCCCGATTAGTGTTTCTTCTACGGATTGCGATGTAGGCATAGACGCCTCCTAAGAGTTTGAGTTGGACAAGATCAACGATACCGGCTTCGTACATTTGGTAGACGATAGGCGCTCGCCAGATACCAGCCAGGTTAAAGGAGATAGAATAGACCACCGCCTGCCCAGGTTCCAGACCAGTGAGCGAAGCTATGATCCGGTTGCGAGTTTTGGCCTCTGCCGCTTTAGAGGTAGGGCGTACAGCAAACAACCTGGTGTAGTCGTCTACTATGTTCGGGAGGGGGTACTCCAACCGGGCGGGGGGCACCAATGGGCGTATGGTCTCAATCATTCTCCGTCTCTCATAAGTGTAGAGGTTATGTAGCAGCAGCGGCGGCGTTTAGTTATGCGGCATTTTATCCATGTGTACGGGACTCACCGCCCCCCTTCTTGTCGCCATAACCCCGACCATTGCCGTTGCCGTCGCCGCGGCCGTAGCCGTAGCCGTCGCCGCGGCCGTAGCCGTAGCCGTCGCCGTCGCCGTTGGCGTAGCCGTTGCCAATGCCGTTGCCGTAGCCGCGGCCGTCGCCGTAGCCGTTGCCGGAGGGGTAGACTGCCGCTGTGGGCAGCAGCCTGAGGTGAGTGAGTAGGAGTTTATTCATTGCCGTCGCCATCGTAGCGGTTGCCGTAGCGGTAGCCGTCGCCGTCGCTGTCGCCGTAGCCGTAGCCGTTGCCGTCGCCGTAGCCGTAGCCGTAGCCGTAGCCGTAGCCATTGCCGTCTTTGGCGGTGATGATCTGCCCCGGCAGCAGCCGGGGCCAGTA
>Ga0070745_1001688_pt1 | contig 12206 bp, 14 predicted proteins | sample VirMetDEL_Mar_4_FD_77438 | JGI IMG/M metagenome (GOLD analysis project Ga0070745, IMG submission 77438) | Aqueous microbial communities from the Delaware River and Bay under freshwater to marine salinity gradient to study organic matter... | ecosystem: Environmental > Aquatic > Marine > Coastal ...
ATCATCAATCCATGCCGCACATGATAACAGATAACTACATGAGAGAACTATGGAATTACATAGAATTCCTATCACGAATGGCTGAAGAGCAGCCAAATGTCAGAATGTGGGGTATCATGCTCGATGGGTCTCTCAGAAACTACAACGCAAAACTCAAGCTTCAACAACAAGATGAACAATAATTCTAAATACAATTACAAAGTCCGCTTTCATCTCGCTAAAGGCGATAACTACATGAAATGGCAAGTTAGAGACATAAATGACCCTGATGGTTCACCACGTTATTACAGCCCTGATGATACAAGGTTGCTTATGCTTGATTGCAAGCTTGGCAATAAACCCTCGATTTCACAGAAAATCTTCCAAGGTGAAAACAAGACGGTATGCGCATGGGTATGGTGTAAGTCGGTTTGGCCCATGCCAGGACCAGCAACAAGGGTCGGTAAGCAATACCGATACAACCCTCGCATCAACCCTCATTGGCACACGCAAGACGAGACCAATGTTGACAACTGCGAAATCGACAAACTCGTTACTCTCGGAAGGGGTATCTTTAAGGATGCATAAAGAAGACGCGATAATTTACATTATAGATCACGCCTGTAACCTTCCCGCGAACGAAGCTATGGCCTGCCACATGGCGGCCAGTGACTTGCAAGAACATGGTCTAGAGGAATGGATAGAGTGGCCCCCCACTATGGTCATAAACACATTCATTGAAATAATGGATGAGTCATCAGAAACTTCACTGAATAAGCTAAAGTCTTATGCTGTAGGTGAAAGCTTCATAGATGAGTTGTTTATGGAGGGTTACATAGGTGAAGGCGAGGAAGACCAAGATAGGGTGGATTACATAAAAACCATGGAGGGTATGCGTGAATCCATGATAAGTGCTGTAAAAGCTATGAGAGCATATTTCGAAATTCAACAAGTTATTAAAATAAAATACTATGGGTTACATTGACGACAAAACACGAAGCGACTTCCAAGAATTGGAGAACGAAATCAACCTTCTCCTAACCGACTACTATGGGAAGCCTCACAACATGAGAGATACAGGAGACAACAAGCAGAGGTTTGTTGACCAAACAGGTCATTACCTCTTCACCTTATGGGTGCTCGATAAGTATCACAGACTCAACAAAAGCAAAATGGGGGCCATAGGTGAGTGGTTTGAGCGTGATCGCACGACCCCAAATCACTGGAGGGATAACGGAAACATTCAGATGCGTAAGTCTAAAGAATTCCGAGACCTGTATGACAACCTGCAATACCTTGGTACTAGATACAATACCGAGGGTTATCTCAAGTCTTACGGACTGAAGCTCAGGTTCATCGAACGTCAGATGGAACACCTGTCTGCACGAAGAGAAAAACTGTTAAAAACTGTAAGTCACCTTGAAAACTCCAAACTAGTTCAGTAAATTTACACTCTCAATTAAATCTCAATACATGAGTAACTATCAATTCAAGACCACGAACATCCGTGGCAAGCAGTACGTTGAAGTCAACGAACGCATCAAGTACCTCCGCCAAGAGGACAGCCTCAAGGATTACTCCATACTTACGGAGTTCCCTGTGCTGGACAGCGAGATGTGCGTGTGCAAATGCACTATAGCTACACCTCAAGGAAAGGTGATTGCTACGGGTCACGCTCACGAAGAGCGCGGATCGAGCAACATCAACAAGACGTCATACGTAGAGAACTGCGAAACGTCAGCCGTAGGGCGTGCTTTGGCTATGCTTGGTATCGGTATTGATACATCTATCGCTTCAGCGAATGAAGTCCAGGATGCGATTGCACAACAGGAAGAAAAGCCAGCCCCAAAGAAATCGGCGGCTAAGCCTAAAGAATCGGGAAACGACGAGAAGGAAGAGATCAACATCATGGACAAGGCCGTGAAGTATTTGAAGAACTCTTCCGACCGATCGAAGGCATACGAACTTGTGATATCCAAGTACGGATCCGAGTTAAGCGAGGGCCAGAAGAATGGACTGAAGAAATTTGTACGATGAAAATTCCAATAGAAGACAGCTTCGAAGACAAGCTTAGAAGAAGAGGGTATAGTGAGGAGACCATTATGATGATGGTATTCACACGAACCTTAGAGAAAATTGAATCAGAAGAAAATAATGACTGAAGAATTGACTACAGAAGTATTTATGGATATGATTGAGAAGAGGTACAATAAAACGTACCTCTCTTACTCTTCCATCAAGAACGCCCTTGGTGACATGCGATTGTTCGACATGTACATGAAAGGGGAAGTCAAGAAGACGAGTGACGCCCTTACGTTTGGTTCTCTATACGACATGATGTTGTTCGAGCCTGATCGAGCAAAGTCTCACTACGTTATACTTAACGACAACGCTATCCTTGACCAAATGTCAGAGAAAGCTAAGTCAGGCAAAAACCCTAAGGCTACGAACGAGTGGAAGCATATTTTTTCTGAGTTCAAGGCTCAGGCAGAAGAAAACGGGCAGGAGATTGTATCTGTTGACGACTGGACCAAGGCGCAGGAGATGATTGACCGACTCCACGCATCAGGATTGTACGATTCGTACCTGAATGGTGGTCAGTTTCAGGTGGAGTTTAACGACGACATTGACGGAATCAGAGTGCGCGGTTTCTACGACTGCTTGGGAGACAAGGTAGTTGTAGACTCCAAGAGCACGCGGTCCATGCAAAAGTTTAGATATGACGTTGGATCCTTTTGTTACGACATACAGGCGTACATTTACATGAAGGTGTCAGGGGCTGAAAACTTCTACTGGCTCGTGCAGGAGAAAGCATACCCGTTCTATCCAGGAATTGTTCGATGCACAGAAGAGACCCTGTTCTCAGGGGAAATGAAGTTTAACGAAGCTATAGGCCGTATAGCTACATTTCTAGAACTCGGACCTGACTATGACTACGATAGAGATTATGCAGAGTTTAGCGTATAAAGCATACAAGACCATCAAGACTATTTTTTTTATTTTCGTAACCCTTTATTTCATTATTAATTTTTTTCACTATGGATAAGAACTATGATTCCGTCCTCGTGGGCTGGACCGAAGAGCCCAAGCGTAATGACAATGGCGATATCGTCGCATGGAGCGTCAAGCTTAAAGACCATGAGCTCCAGGATATGCTGGATAAATACACAACAACCAAAACCGAAAAGGGTGGAGGTAACGTGTACCTCACGCTCTTCATGAGCAAGAACGGTAAAGCTTGTGCTCGTGTGTTCGATCCGAACAGCGAGGGTGCTAAGGAGCGCCGTAACACCAAGTCAGAACAGGTTGTAGAAGATGACCTCCCCTTCTGATAGGGCTCCTATTTACTTGATGACCGCTCGTGTTGCCTTCAAAAAAAGAAAGGAGGCGCACGAGCGCGTCAAGTGGATTATCTCTGTATTCACCTCGCCTTCTGACATCATGCGTTATGACACCAAGACTATGACGCGATTGAAGTCTGAGCTATACGGCAAGTCTTCTAAATCAGACAGGCAGGTGATTATCAGAGACATTGTAAGTAAGAAGTTTATATCGAACTCTCAACTGACACTAGATGAACACAAGAGACAAAATAATATCTAAATGCAGCGAAGTAAGGGAGTTACTCTTATCAAAGAATGAATCCTATGGAGACGCTGCATTACAACCCCTGAACATATTCTCATCCGCTAATGCAGAGTATGGGTTACGTCAGCGGATTGATGACAAGCTGAAGCGTATTCAAAACGTTGGGCTAAACGACAGTACAGAAGACACACTAATAGACCTCGCAGGATATTTGATCTTGCTAATGATTTCAAGAGATGACAAACAAAATAACGATATTCAGAGACATAAAGGATATCAACGGTCCCAATCATATTACTCTGAGCCAATCACTCCGAAGAATAAAGGAGGGAAAGTCAAAGGAACTGATTTTACAGATTAGAGAAGGTGATAAAGAGGCAAAAAAGAAGCTCCCCGTTGTTTGTTTCAGCGGGGAGTTTTCGTCTAGGAAGGATGATGCGCTCTTCGAGCATTCAGGCATCATTGTGCTCGACTTTGATCACGTTAACGTTGAGGAGACCAAGCAGGCTTTGGGTACTGACGACTACGTGTATGCTTGCTGGACTAGTCCTTCAGGTGACGGGGTCAAAGCGTTGGTACGTATAACAAACCCAGAAAGACACAGGGACCACTTCCGAGCCATATCAAGATACTTTGAACGCAAGTATGCACTTGAGGTAGACCCGTCAGGCATTAATGAATCTAGGGCTTGCTTTGAGTCTTACGACCCTGACATAATCATCAAGGACAGCGATAAGTTTGGGATGTTTACATCCGAAAAAGCTGAGCTTGGACAAACGATTGAGAGGGAAGGTATTGTAACCGACTACATGAAGCTCAATCTTGCCGCACGTATGATACGTATGGCTGACGATGGGGAGAAGCACAAAGCGTTACACTCAGCGGCCAGGCTATGCGGTGGATTCATATCCGCTGGACGCATGGAAGAAGATGAGGTTGTGCGCATCCTGCTTAGGGAAATTGGGAAGCGCGACATTGACTCCGAGCAGACTGCCATCAACACCATCCGCGATGGGATTGAGTCAGGTAAGAATATGCCCATCAAGGAGCTCATAGCGAACGAAAAAGACGCTAAGCGCGAGCTTCTACTCAATGACGGAGACATGTCTTTCATATCCTCTGATGACGAAGATTTCAGGTGGATTGACGATTATGCAAATGGAAAGATCGAAGTCGGTTTGGATACTGGCAATGAGTTGATTGACAAGCACTTTAGGTACAAGAAGGAGTTCGTCATCGTAAATGGCCACTCCAACGTGGGTAAAACAACTATGATGCTTTACCTCATCGCCAACTCTGCTGTCAGACATGATTGGAAGTGGCTCATATATAGCTCTGAAAATCGTACCGCATCGGTTAAGATGACGCTTATGCAATTCGCTAAAGGAAGGAAAGTAGGGGATATGGCTTACGGTGAACGCAAGGCGGCATACAAGTGGGTGCAAGATCACTTCACTATCATCAACAACCACGATGTATACAGCTACAGCGATATCATTCTCTTTATGGAGAAGACGATGAAACAGCAGGATTTGGACGGGATCTTCATTGATCCTTACAATAGTCTAAAGCTTGAGCTTGGCAGCAGCGGCCTTGGGTCTCACGATTACCACTATGAGGCGGCATCAGAGTTTCTTACGTTCTCTAAGTCTAAAAACGTGGCCGTATGGCTTAACATGCATGCCGTGACCGAAGCACAGCGGCGCAAGGGTGACGATGGTCTGCCTGTAGCCCCGTATGCAGAGGATACGGAGGGGGGAGGCAAGTTCGTCAATCGGGCGGACTGCTTCCTTACCATACACCGAAAGGTTCAGGCCCCTGACATGCATCTGAGGAAGTTGACGGAGCTTCACGTTAGGAAGGTTAGGGAGGTTGAGACAGGTGGGGAGCCCACTCCTTTAGATGAACCAATCAAATTTATTTTTGATTTGAGCCATACTGGGTTCAAAGAGTGGACAACTCAAAAGCCTTTGTACAAGCCCGTTTCAAGCCAATTAGGACAGCAATCTCAAATAAATCTGAAAGCAAATACACATTTTCTCAGTAACGCGGTGTAACTTCGCCTTGTGAAAGGAAAAAGAAAAACGTCTCACTCGCGTTCACGCAAAAAACAACCCCTGGGCAGGTACAAATCTTCTCTTGAGAAGTACTGTGCTGACCAACTGAGTGAATACGGGCTATCTTTTGACTATGAGGAACTGACGTTTGAACTGCTAGACGGTTTTAAGTTTGACAACAAGTATTTTAAAATGACATCGAAGGGGAAGCTCATGAGTGACAGAACAGGTACCAGACAGCTTCCTATCAAGTACACACCTGACTTTGTAGGAACCGACTCAAATTTTATAATTGAAACTAAAGGGTATCTGCCAAGTCACCATGACTTCCCCATGAGATGGAAACTTTTTTTACGTCACATAACTGACAACGAACTACCATATGCTGTATTTTTGGCAAAGAATAGACAGCAAGTAGATCAAGCTATTCAGGAAATTAAAAAAAGCATTGAAGATGGATCAATCTAAATTGAGTGAATATTACGCTATCGCCACAGACAGGTCAATGAGAGTCATGGCTGATTTGTACGAGTCTTTACACGACAATAGCGGAAATCCTATCACAGACAAAGACAATGTATACGAGAGGGTAAACAAGTGCATTACGCTCGTAAAACATGAGATGGACTTGTGTACTGAGGCGGTTAAGGAATACCACAAAGAGTGACCTCCCAAAATAGGAGGAGGTACTCTAATTCAACGGGGAGGGTAGCAGAAGTAAGGTTCATTAGAGCCGCAGAGAATCTAGGCCTGGAGGTCAAGAAGTCCTCTTACGCGGAGGACATTCACGACCATATTGATTACTGGTTGGCCTTCAACGATAAGGGCAAGTGGGGTGTAGATGTAAAAGGCAATAACCTACCTGATGAGATTTGGGTAGAGCTAAAAAATGTACGGGGGAACAACGGATGGCTACTCGGCGGTGCAACAATCATCGCTTTTGATATGCCTGAAGAGCACGGTTTCTCAATCGTTGACCGACTTGAATTGAAAGAGTGGGTTGATAAAAATGTCGATCTTGAGGTAGTGCCTGACAAGCGCAATGCTTACAGGAAACTGTACCAAAGAAAGGACAGGCTCGACATCATAACTAAGGTTGTCCTTCGGGACATAAGGTCTCTAGAATCTTACAGAGTATGGAAATACTTTTTGGATTATTGAGTACCTTGCACACCTTTTCCAACTAAAAATTATGAAAGAAGAAAAACTTATCCCATGGGGTGAGGTAGGATACCCCACGTTCAAGAGAACGTATGCAAGACCTACCGAAAACGGACAAACAGAGGAGTGGCACGAGACAGTCGATCGCGTAGTCAAAGCTTGTAACGACCAGCTCGGTTGCAATTTTGACGAGGCGCAGCAGGATGAACTTAGGGGCATTATGATGGACCTTAAAGGCACAGTGGCTGGAAGGTTCTTGTGGCAACTTGGAACCGAAACAGTAGACCGACTAGGGATGCCTTCCCTGCAGAACTGCTCGTTTGTGGTAATTGACGACCCAATTAGACCATTCACTTGGGCATTCGAAATGCTAATGCTCGGTAGCGGTGTCGGATTCAACATCCAAAGGGAGAATGTATACCAACTCCCGAAGGTCGGCCACCAGCGGGTGAACATCGAGAGAAAGGACGCTAATGATGCTGACTTTATCGTTCCTGACTCCCGCGAAGGATGGGTCAGTCTTCTTGAGCGTGTGCTTGAATCCCACTTTTGGCAAGACGGATCCGATGAAGACTTTACGTTCGCCACTCACCTCATCAGATCAAAGGGTTCTGTTATCAAAGGCTTCGGAGGTACAGCAAGTGGACCAGAGGATCTGGTATGGGGTATGATGGAGATAAATAGCATCCTAAACAACAGAGCAGGGCAACGCCTTCGCCCTATTGATTGCCTAGACATCATGAACATAATAGGTAAAATAGTGGTGGCTGGTAACGTCCGTAGGTCTGCTCAGATTGCCATAGGGGATCCTGATGATATCGAGTACTTGCGTGCCAAGCGTTGGGATCTGGGGGGTATTCCAAACTGGAGGGCCATGAGCAACAACTCGGTTGCCTGTGATGATATATCTGTTCTTCCAGATGAATTTTGGGAAGGATATAAGGGCAATGGAGAGCCTTACGGATTGATTAACCTAGAATCCTCTAGACGCATGGGGAGGACAAAAGAAACCGAATATGACGATCCTGATGTAATGGGGTACAACCCATGTGCCGAACAGAGCCTAGCTAACTTTGAGACCTGCTGTCTCGCTGAGGTTTATTTGCCAAATATCGTATCATACGATGAGCTAAAGAAGGTACTTTCGTACCTTTATAGAGTCAATAAGCACAGCCTTGCTATCCCTTGCTCACTCAAGGAGACTGAAGATATAGTCCATAAGAATATGAGAATGGGTATTGGGGTTACTGGATACCTTCAGGCCGAAGAAGAGCAAAGAGGATGGTTGTCTGATGCGTATGTTTGGTTAAGGAATTACGACAAAGAATACTCAAAGAACCATGGCTTTCCTCATTCCATTAAGCTTACTACAGTTAAACCCAGTGGAACGCTGTCTCTACTTGCTGGCGTTACACCAGGCGCACACCCTGGATATTCCCAATATTACATTAGAAGAATCAGAATGGCTGCAGATAGTGAGCTTGCACGAGTTGCTAGGGGTAACGGGTATCACGTAGAATATGTACGGAACTTTGACGGTACGGAAGACCATTCCACAGTAGTGGTTTCTTTCCCCTGTAGTTTCCCCAAAGGGACTAAATTTGCAGACGACATGACAGCTGTTGACCAGCTGGAGGTCATTAAAAGATTGCAAGCGGAATGGAGCGACAACTCCGTATCGGTTACAATATACTATAGGAAAGAGGAGTTAGATGAAATAAAAGACTGGTTGGCAAAGCACTACTTTAACACCAAGTCGGTTTCTTTTCTTCTTCACAGCGGGCATGGCTTTGATCAGGCTCCCTTGGAAGAAATCAGCGAATCTCGCTACCACGAGGAGAGGTCAAAAGTGACCCCCATATCCAGCCTTTCTAGCGTTGAGTTGGATGACGTGGAGATTTCTGATTGTGACACAGGAGCATGCCCTGTCCGATGAAGAGAATAGACAAATGCTGGGTAATGCAAATGTATTATCTTGGCACTGTTACACCGACCTAGTGCAGTGTAATTTCGCTAACCTTAGAGAGGCCCTTCGGGGCCTCTCTTCATTTCTTCACTCTCATACCTCTCTTCTTAGCCTTATTGACCCTTATGCGTCCCCCGTTCTTGTTGAATCTGTATCTGCCTCTCAATTCGCTCCTCACGTCTATAGGTTCTACATAACCCCTCTCAGCCATGTTAATGTATCTCCTCGCACCTTCAGGTGTGTGATCAAAACTAGAGTACAGTCTAAACCCTTCATCTTTCAAAGACTCATTAATGGCAGAGGTCATTTCTCCTGAAAGACCTCTCCCTTGTAATTGCGGCTCGAATTCAAAAGGAAAGTCCTCGTTTCTTATCAACCCATACTCAGGATCTACATCCCCCATTAATAGCCTTCTTTCGTCTGCTATTTTTTCCGCGCTTCGGGTATCTATTGGATCAAAGGACATATGTCCTGTCGTCTTACCGTTTACTCTAACTTCCACATCGAAAGAAGGGAAGCTAGTCCCATCTACATCTACAGGCATAGGGACAAGCTCTATGGCGTCATCACCTCTCTTTATACCCAGACCGTCTTGAAGTTTTTGATTTGCCCTATTTACAATTCCTTCCCAGTCTGCAGGGAGTATGGGGCTTTGTCTAATAGCCGCCCTGGAGTTAACTAAACTCCCTACACCTTGCCTAACACCCTCCCTAACACCTTGAGAAACAATCCCCAAACCTCTTCCTATAAGATTACCGAATATATCTGTTGCGGCACCTACAGGGTGTACACCAGCAGCAAGGCTGAATGCTGTGTTTACTGGGTTAGTTGGGCTAAATCCATATCTAATCCACTCGCTTAGCTCTTGTTCGTTAAGCGGTTCTTTTTTCTCGTTTAGGCTTTCAATTCGAGAAGTAGTTGGGAATCCAAATTCATTTTGCTGTGGCACTCTGATCAATTCTCCGTTCTCTCCCTCGACCCATCTGCCTGAAGCCAGCATTCTTTTTTTTACTTCTTCTTTTGTTGGATCCCCTATAGTTCTCATGTTAACAAATTGTTAAGTATATTTGGTTATGGTCTATATTGTTATTTTTATCTTTTTGCTCGGCGCTATGGGCATCAGCGCTTGATTTTTGATCGGCTTCATCTTCTTATCTTTTCGATGGTTCTACCAGCGAAGTAGGCTCCAAATACTGTGAGCATTAGAACTTCTAGCAAATCTACATAATTTTCTGAGGGGGTAAAAGTGTCGTCAAGCCCATCCCAGACTGTAATAATCATATAGAATACAGTTAGTACGATCAACACAGATGGTCTTATATACTTGGCAATCTTTACGTCTCCAGAAGCATCAGCCTCCCACCTCCTTGTTATCTGCTCTTGATTGTTGATCTCGTATTCTACAAGTATCCTGTTGAATTCAGATATCTGTTCGGAGGTTAGGTTTGGTTCGTTGTCTACAACTTTTTTTACCACCCCAAGCAGACCTCTGTCTGGAAGAAAGTCACCAACCTTGTCCGCTATATCGGGAAGGTTGTTAGTGATCCACTTACCTACCTTGGTGTCTTTAATCTTCTTTCCCTCTTCTTTGCTCATATTCCATGTTAAAATTAACCATGTAAAGCCTCTCGTCTTCCATGATTTGTGTAATCATCTCAGACCTCTTTATGTAATCATCTATTTCACGAGCTTGAGATCTAAGATCTCTAAGCTTCAGAAGCTTCTTCTCAACATCTTTTAGCCTACTGTACAACACGTTTACACCCGTGTATCTTCTTGGGTCTACGTTAGGTTGCTCTTTTAACTCCCTTTTTAGCTGCCTGATTTCCTCTGCGTTCTCTTCGAACAAGTCATAGTCGTAGTATCTAGATGCTTCCCCGTATATCTTTCTAGCTAGAGGCATCCTGGACAGATTGAACTGCGGCATAGATTTCTCCTCAAGGTTCCTCATGAAGCTAGGGATGTTTTCTGATTCATATGCTACCTCACCTAATGCATATGCTGCCTGACCAACATCGTACACTGTTTTGCCAGCTTGATTAATAAACCTTCCAGAACCACCAGACAAGTACTCAAACATATACCAGTATGGATCGAAGTTCACATCCACTTTACCAGACTTGTACTTAGACCCCCCTGTAGCTTCGTTCAGCCAAACAAAGAATTCTTGTATATCCTCAGGAGACCTAAATGACATCTGAGACTCAGGCCTTGGGGTCCCGAATGGAAGTTGCTCCATGTACACCTTGTCTCCGAAGTACGTCTCGTTCATCCCGATCTCTACCATAGGCTTTAGCACAGTAGGCATAACCGCTTTAGTAGCATAGTCTACAACGTTGTCTGATTTACCGAAACTGATAGGGGAGAAGGAACTAATAGCAGAGGTGGCGAGGAACATCATTGCATCGTCAGCATCCCTGTGTCCCGATGCTGTCTCAGTCATCATTACTCCAAGGTTGTTGAAGAGGTTGTACCCGTATGGGAGAGGAACCTTGAGATATCCCTTCCCTCCAGTCATGATAATCAGGTTTCTTTCTTTCTCGTAGTCTGAGATCTTATTGTAGAACAACTCACCATCTTCGTCCTCATCGCTAAAGGCTAGATTCATCATTGTTACCATTCCACTGAACGTAGCCATACCAAAAGCTACTTTCTGTGGTATAGTGGTTCTCTTGTGCCAAGACTCCAGCTCACCGTTAGGCTTCTTAGTATCCTTCAGATATACCATAGACCTGAGTATCCTAGCGTTACCCTGCATCGCTGCATTGAAGAACAGGTAGATGGAGTTGAGCGTACTTCCCCACTCACCACTTCTATTGAAGTTTACTGTGATATTCTTGGACAGCTGAGCTGCTCGGTCTCTTGTAACACCAAGCTGCCTAGCAGACATATAAGCCGAAAGTCTAACACTATTCTCAAAAGCTTCGTTTACCCCTTCAACATACGATGCTACGTCTTTAGCCGTCTTCCATACTTTACTAGGCAAGCCTTTCTTGGCATCATCTGAAAGCTCTTTTATGATGGTGTCTATGTCTTTGTTATAACCCCATCCAGTCTGACCACCAGACTCTTTCCATTCCTCGAAGTACTGCTTCAGTTCTGGAGACATCTCTTTTCCAAAAGCGTTCTCGTTAAGCAACCCCCTGAGGGATATAGTCGTGTTGGATAGAAGCTTCTTGGTGAGCTCATTAACTCTCACCCCCGATACAGTCCCATCAGTGCGTTCCGCCTCCGCCATAGCGTTATAAACGGCTGACTGTATGTCTCTAGAGAAGTTTGTTACAAAGAAGTTAGGATCGTATACAGTAAACACGTTACGAAGCCACTGAGCAGGCTTTCGCATAGCGTTGGTGATGATGTTGGTTGGATCTACACTTAGGCCATTTATAGTGTTTGCGTAGTGCTCATTCTTAAACTGTATAAAGTGCTGCTCACCATTGATGCGTACAGGAACC
>Ga0070745_1001690_pt1 | contig 12204 bp, 11 predicted proteins | sample VirMetDEL_Mar_4_FD_77438 | JGI IMG/M metagenome (GOLD analysis project Ga0070745, IMG submission 77438) | Aqueous microbial communities from the Delaware River and Bay under freshwater to marine salinity gradient to study organic matter... | ecosystem: Environmental > Aquatic > Marine > Coastal ...
ACAGTGACAACACCGTGGCAATGGATACGGCCTACGAATTCACAGTCATCGCAAACCTCGACGATGGACTCGTCATGACCATGGTGCAATCGCACACCGGCCCGTCAACCGGCTCGCTCACTCTCGATGGTTCGACAGCCACTCCTACCGACTGGGACAACTCCGGCTATGTGATCAATACGATCGTCGACATTGGTGGAACGTCAGTCGACATGGACTTTGATGTGCCCGCAACGGGAATCGAAGACGGCGCCAACGTTCAGATCACGTGCGATGGAACTGCCATGACCACTGTTGCTGAAGGTGGAGAGTTCCACCAGAACTGGACTCGCACCGACTAACATCGTGGCATGAGCGCTCAGGAGACGTCAGGGCCAGTCTCGAGCGGCAAGCTCGGGTCTGCAGACCACTCTTCAAGCGAACCGTCGTAAATGCGCACGTTGGTGACACCCACAGCTGCGAGGGCGAGAGCGCCTGCTGCGGCTGAGATACCTCCGCCGCAATACAAGAGCACTTCGTCGGCGCTTGTCGCGACATCCACTCCTGCCTGTTGGTAGGCGAGGATGACTTCCATGCGGCTCTTGAGTGTGCCAGCGGAACCAAACAGGTCTCTGCTCGAGACGTTGACGCTGCGCGGGATGCGGCCTCGGCGAGCGTAGCGACTGGGCGCACTCCCATCGAAGGAGGTGGCGGGAAGGCTGCACACGAGCGGGCGGCCGTCACTCTCTGAACGCTCGACGAGCTCTTGTTTGCTCACCCACGCCCGGCGAGGCCGGTCGACGGTCCACGAGGGCACTGCGACTGGCTTAGACAGCACACCCTCAACGACGCCGTTCCCGGCCGCAATCCAGGCGGGAAGCCCGCCGTCGAGAACTCGAGCGTCGACTCCGATCCACGAAAGCAAATACCAGAGCCTCGCGGCCCACATGGTGCCTGTGGCGTCGTAGATGACGACCTGAGCGTCCTTAGCGACACCAATGCGTGCCAATTCGTTGGCGATCTCTTGGGGCTCGAGATGGGCGTAGTGAGTTGCTGCCGAGGTGTCGCTGAACTGGGTCGCAACATCAACGTGTTGCGAGCCAGGAATGTGAGACTTCTCCCAGAGAGCGAGACCAGAGTTCATTCTGTAGTCGCCGTCACAGGCCGGAGCGTGAAGTTCGAGACTCGCGTCGAGCACGACGGGCGGATTCAGACTGGACAAGGATGCCGCAAGCTCACTGCTCGCAATAAAAGGGGAGGTCACGACTCAACTCTCGCACTCGAGAGCACACTGCGCCAGAAGGCCAGGTCGACGGGCGCGTCACCCGCCACGGTGATGTCGGCGAGAGTGCGAGGGCGCTCGCGGGCAATGAAGGTCTCCTCTTGCGCGGCCCACTCATCCCAGTGCCCGGCGAAGGTCTCACCGTCTCGAGCTATGGCGCGCTCTTTGCGAGTCGGAGTGTCGAGCTCAACCCAGACCCCGACGTGTGCGAGAGCGCGATTGGCGGAGCTCAACGCACCACACCCTTCGATGATGAGTGGTCGATCGGGGTCGAGTTCGTGCCATTCGGCGAAGCTCGCGGCCGCCCAGTCCCAGCGGCGCCACCGGTGCTCGGGGAGCACTGTTTCATGCACGGCCGCGCTCCCCGCGAGAAGTCCGTCCCAGCCCGGGTACACATCATCAAGACCGAGAAGCTGCACTTCGGGGTTGTCTACCGCAATTGCTGCGGCTAGTTCTGTTTTACCAGAGCCCGAGCGACCATCGATGAGCATCACACATCTCATGAGAGCCCCAAAAAGCGCGCGACCTCAGCCGATGCCGGTTGCTCTCGAACCTCGCTCGGCGTGCCAATCTGCACGATTCGCCCTGCAGTCATGATGGCAACACGATCACACACGGCCCACGCTTCTTGCTGATCATGGGTGACAAAAAGGGTCGTCGTTTTCTCGGTGCCAACAATCTGACGCAACTCCCCCGCGAGCCTCTCGCGCAGCTCGCGGTCGAGCGACGACAGCGGCTCGTCGAGCAACAGAAGTTCGGGGCGCGCCGCGAGAGCGCGAGCAAGAGCGACACGTTGCTGTTCGCCACCTGAAAGCTCGGTAACGCGGCGATCGCCAAAACCCGCGAGCCCCACGAGGTCAAGCAACTCGGTCACTCGAGAGTCCAACTGCGCTCTCGGGGTCTTGGCGATCTGCAGCGGGTAGGCGATGTTGCCCGCAACGGAGCGATGGCTGAACAGTTGGCCGTCTTGAAACATGAGAGCAAAACCTCGCCGATGGACGGGCAGCGCCGTGATGTCGACGCCGCCCCACCACACACTCCCGGTATCGAGGTTTTCGAGCCCGCACACGGCACGAAGAAGTGTAGATTTGCCGCTTCCCGAAGGCCCGAGCAGCCCAAAGATTTCACCATTCCGCACGTCGAGGCTCACATCGTCGAGGGCTCGTACTCGAGTGGAATTTCGGCCACTTCCGCGGACAAACGACACCGTGATGCCTTCAGCACGAAGCGCCGTCTGCTCCGATGGGGGCACGTGGGGCGAATAGTCGTGATTCATCAGAAGGCTCCCACAGTTCCCACCCGCAGTCTTTCGACGAGGGCAATGACGGCAACGCTCACTGCCGCGAGCACAACGCTTGCGGCAAGAGCCATTTCAAAGTTGTCGCCCCCTGGCTGACCAAGCAACCGATAGATGACGACGGGCAAGGTCGGGTGGTCGGGCCTCGAGAGAAAACTCGTTGCACCGAACTCTCCGAGAGCCACGGCAAAAGCAAAACCTGAAGCCGCGAGCATGGGCCGAGCCACAATAGTCAGGTCGACGTCTGCGAGAACCCTCATCGGGGATGCCCCAAGCACAGCCGCTGACTCGCGCAACCGTGAATCGACGCTCGACAGCACGGGCAACATCGTGCGCACCACGAGCGGAAAAGCGACAAGCGCTTGAGCTATGGGAACAAGCGCAGGGCTCGATCGAAGGTCGAGAGGTGGCACATTGAGCGTGATCAAAAAGCCAAAACCAACCGTGACCGCAGACACCCCAAGAGGCAACATGAGAACCGTATCGAAGCTCGACAGAGCTCTGCGAGCAATGGCGTTACGTGGTCTGCGCGACAGCACGAGGCTCGCAAGAGAGCCCACAACCACGGCAATAACGGTCGCTTGAGCGGCGAGTGTCAAAGAATTACCAAGCGCCTCCCACACGGGAACAACGAGAGCGTTGCGCGTGCCCGTCGTCGCGAGGAGCGCAAAATTGTCCAGCCCCCACCCTGTCGGGGTGCGCAACGACCGCTCCACGAGCGTGAGGATGGGCACAGAGAGCAGCACAGCCACTACGACAGTCATGACTATGGCTGGCGCATCCGCGGCCCGTGGCGAGCGCCGAGACTGGTCAGCGGCGATTCGGCGTTCCGCGGTGGCGCCGGTGGAACGGGATGCTGCCGAGCCATGGCCGCCAGCAGCACTCGATCTCGAGCGCCCAGCAATCGCGAGTACACCCACGACAATCACGAGTTGCACTATCGACAGCACGGCGGCCGCACGCAAATCCAGGAACTGTGTCGTGAGCACATAGATCTCGGTCTCGATGGTTCCGAACTTCACGCCGCCAAGCACAAGCACAACGCCAAAAGCGGTCGAGCAAAACAAAAACACTATCGCCGCTGCCGACAGTATCGACGGTGCGAGTCTCGGCAGAGTGACAGTGAGTAGCACTCGCCACGGTGCGGCGCCAAAAACTCTCGCGGCATCTTCTTGACGGGAATCGAGTCCCTCCCACGAAGCACCAACAGTGCGCACAACAACGGCAATGTTGAAAAACACGAGAGCGAGCACAATGGCGACGAACGTGCCATCGAGACCGAGGGCACCGAGCGGGCCGCCGTCTCTCAACAGGGTTCGGAACGCAACACCGACAACAACCGTTGGCAACACAAAAGGCACGATCACGAGCGCGCGCACAAGAGTGCGTCCCCGAAAGCTCAGCCGATACACCACGTGGGCGATCGGCACACCAACAAGCGTGCACACAGCCGCCGAAATTCCCGCACCAGCGAGCGTGAGGCCGATAAGCCGGAGCGTGCGGGGGCGCGACAGCACCTCGGCGAATGCCGTCAGGTCGAGATTTCCGTCGGGGAAAAAGCCGCGGACGAGCATCCCTGCAACGGGAAGGGCAAAAAAGATGCCGAGGAAGGCAAGAGGGATGCCCGCGCCGAGCACCGTCAGAATGACGATGCTCGGCGCGGTGCGCACTCTCGCTGCTGTATTCACAATGACGCTAGGAATCTACCTACGGAATTGCAATCGCCGACCACTCGCTGAGCCAGCGCTCGCGATTGGCGTCGATGTCGGCCGGGTCGACAACAAATGGATCGGTGGCTACTGCTGCAAACTTCGACCACGTTTCCGGAAGAGTCGCTTCGGCATTGACGGGGAACACGTACATGTTTTCGGGGATGTCGTTTTGCACCTCGGTCGACAACAAAAAGTCAACGAGTTGACCTGCTTGGTACTCGTACGGTGTGCCAGCGATGACCCCCGCGTACTCGGTCTGCCTGAAACACGTGTCGAGAAGGGCTGCAGTGGGCGCAACCGTTGCTCCTTCGGCAACTTCAAAGGGTGGTGACGATGCATAGGAGACGACGAGCGGGCGATCGCCCTCACTCGATGGGCCAGAGAAGTCGACGTAGTACGCGTCGCTCCACCCGCCCGTGAGTTTCACGCCATTGACGACGAGGTCACTCCAGTACTGCTGCCAGCCGTTGTCGCCCTTAGCCGCGATTGTTGCGAGCAAAAATGCCAGCCCTGGAGACGAAGAGTTCGCCGCAGGAGCAACAAAAAGATCCTTGTAGACGGGGTCCGTCAGATCATCGAGAGTTGCCGGCACCGGGATGCCCGCATCAGCAAACCACTCGAGGTCTGCGTTGACACACACATCACCGCTCGAGATAGGAGTGAGCTGTTCGCGCCCACCGCCGGCAGGTAACAAAAACTGATCCTCAGCGGCCGTGAGGGCATCAGATGCATAGTCTGCGAGAACTCCCTCACCAACAGCTCTACTCGCAAAAGTGTTGTCGATTCCGAAAACAACGTCGCCGAGAGGTGAATCTTTCGTCAGGACAAGCTTGTTGACGAGCTCACCGGCGTCACCCGCCGCTTGAACCTCGACCTCAATGCCGGTTTCGTCAGTGAACTTGTCGAGGGTTCCCTCGCTGAGCGCAAAAGAATCGTGAGTGACGAGAATGAGCTTTTCTGGCCCTACATCCGGTGTGCCAGTCTCGGCACACGCGGCTAGTCCGACGATCGCTAACGTGGCAAGTGCGAACCCTGCCGCGCGCTTTAGCCGTTGGTTCTTCTGATTTAAGATGTGCACTATCGTGCCCTTTCAGTCGCTGAAAATAGGCACGGGATGATAGAGATTTGCCTCCCTGCGCTGGCATGATCCAGATCAGGTTCGACGGTCGAAGCTTGGAGTAGCTTCCTCTCAGCCCGGCTCACCGGACTCCCGTGTTCGGTTCAAGTCTATGCGCGTCGGGGAAGGACCGCCACGCGAGAGCGGCGGGCCGCCGACTCGAATAGTCTCAATACATGGCAATACCTGATGAGATGGGCAGCGGCCTCTCCCTCGCAGCCCTCGTAGATCTCGTCTTCGAACGAGCTGAGACTCCCGACGACGCTCGCGATCATCTCGCCAAGTTGCTTGAGGCCACTCGTGCCATCAACTCAGAGCTCAATCTGCAAAGCGCACTTCGCAACGTCGTGCAAGTCGCTCGCGAACTGGTTTCAGCGAGATTCGGTGCCATCGGCGTCATCTCACCCGAAGGCACGCTTGAAGCCTTCATCCATGTGGGTCTTGCTGATGAGGTAGTGCGCACGCTCGGTGCTCCACCGACGGGGCACGGAATTCTCGGCGCAGTCATCACCGAGAAACAGCCCATCAGACTCGCCGATCTCGCTGAAGATCACAGATCTGTGGGTTTCCCCGAAGGCCACCCTCCGATGACCGACTTTCTCGGAGTGCCCGTGCGGGTCGGCGGAACCATCTACGGCAATCTGTACCTCACGGGAAGCGCCCGAGGAGAATTCGACGACCTCGACCAGCAAGTCATGCTCACGCTCGCGGGAATGGCAGGTACAGTCATCGCCAATGCGCGGCTCTACGAAGAAGCGCGCATGCGCAATCGTTGGCTAGCGGCGTCGGAAGAAACCAATCAACGGTTGCTCTCGAGCGACTTTGCAGAAAACGACTTACGCGACATTGCCGTCAACATTCTTGACCTCGCCGACGCCAGTTTCGTGGGCATTCAACACGCTCAGGATGCAACGGAGTCCGGCACCACTCCACACCAACCCGCACTAGTCAGAGTCGGCCCACTCGCCGATGATCCGAGCTTCGAACCCGACAGGAATGCTCCAACGACCCTCGTCTTGCCGTGGGTTGAGATCTCTCCAATCCCGACTGATTCGGAAACTCCCACTGAGCTCATCATCGCGAGGGCGACGGGCGCGCACCCGTTTTCGATCGCGGAAATCACGATGGCCGAGAGGTTCACGGCGAGCGTTGCTCTTGCACGAGAACTCTCTAGTGCTCGAAACGACCGCGAGCGCGTCGCCCTCGCAGACGAACGCGATCGTATCGCGCGAGACCTCCACGACCACGTCATTCAGAGTTTGTTCGCTATCGGGCTCGGAATGCAAAGTGTTGTCGGTTCATCAAGCGGCCCTGTCGCAGCGCGACTCTCAAGTCATGTCGACGCAATCGATGTCACCATCAGGCAGATTCGCCAAACAATTTTCCAACTGAGCAGCCCGCCAAGCGCTGCGACGTACAGCCTCAAGTCTCGCCTCAACATTCTCGTTCGGGAGACACTTGAAGGGGAAGGAATCGACTCTTCCCTCGACTTCACCGGCCCCATCGACACCCTCGTCGAGCAAGAGTTGAGCGACGAAATTGCCGCTGTGCTCCGTGAAGCCCTCAGCAATGTCGTGAGGCACGCGAACGCAAGTCGCGTTGATATCTCTGTGTCAGTGGGCGCTGACGTGCGAATTGTGGTGACCGACAACGGCCGCGGACTCGCAGACGATTCCCACAGAAGCGGCCTCAACAACCTAGAGCAGCGCGCGAGACTTCGCGGTGGAAGCTTCGCAGTGGCCGGTCGGGCGCCATCGGGCACTAGTCTCGACTGGACAGTGCCCGCGAAAGGACGCTCATGAGTGACCGGATTCGCTTGTACCTCCTCGACGATCACGAGATTGTCAGGCGAGGTCTTATCGATCTGCTCTCGGGCGAACCAGACTTTCTTGTCGTCGGACAATCGGGCCTCGTTGCAGGCACAGCCGAAGACATCGTCGCAAGCAAAACCACTGTTGCGATCCTGGACGGGCGTTTGCCCGACGGCAGCGGCATCGACGTGTGTCGTGACGTCAAGTCTCTCGATTCGAGCATCCGGTGCCTGATTTTGACCTCCTTCGACGACGACGACGCCGTTCTCGCTGCTGTGTTGGCTGGAGCAGACGGTTACTTGCTCAAAGAAGTGCGCGCAAACAGCCTCGTGGAAAGTATTCGAGAGGTGGCAGGTGGAGCAACGCTCCTCGATCCAGAACTAACAGCCAGAGTCCTCGCGAAAGCAGGAAACCGGGCAAAAGGTGAGGCCAACCCTCTCGGAGATCTCACTCCACGCGAAACAGAAATTTTGGCCCTCATCGTCGAAGGAATGTCGAACCGCGAAATCGGCGCGACACTGTTTCTGGCAGAAAAGACCGTCAAAAACTACGTGAGCGGCATTCTGTCGAAGCTCGGAATGCAAAGGCGCACTCAAGCGGCCGTCTACGCTTCGGAATTTCTCCCCAAGCGCGACGGGCGTTAGTTGGCACCACCCGGCTACGGTTACGAAACTGCCGAGACGGGCGCCGCCAATAGAGCGACCACAACGGAGTCGCCCTTTGTCGACAATCGGCCAATCTCGACAAAGCCGAGTCGGTCGTGAAACCTCATCGAACCGGGATTCGGCGGGTCGACGTTCACTTCGCATGCCACTTCATCGCGGCCGCGCTCACTCGCAGCAGCAAATACCGCCTCGTAGATCGCGCGGCCCACACCCTGATTTTGTGCATCATCGGCTACAACAATGCGATCAAGGTACAAAAAGTTTGTTCCGCGGTCGCTGAACCACTGATAGTTCTCGCTCGAGTACTCAGCCCCAGGAGACATCACTAGGGCGAAAGCGCGCAGAACATCTGGCGCCTCGTCCTCAACGACCGCGATTGCGACATCGCTCAGTTCAAGCAATTTCGCCATTCCCTCGGGGTCTGAAACCGAAACCGCGGGAACATTGGCGTTGTTGAGCGCTAGAGCCTGCGGAAGAAGGTCGGAAATGAGTGGCCTAATGAGCACGGTGCTTTCCTAATCTGTTGAAGACGGGTAGGTGACAAAGTCGATGAGGTGCTCGACCCGGCCAAGAAGCTCAGGCTCAAGATCGGCGAAACTCGACACCCTGCCCAGAATGCGCTGCCAGGCCTGAGCGATATCGGCCTGGTCCTCATGGGGCCAGCCGAGCGCTTCACACACACCGTGCTTCCACTCGATGCCACGGGCAATAACTGGCCACGCATCGCGACCAATGTGGCGAGGTTTCACCGCTTGCCAAATATCAATGTACGGATGCCCCACGACAAGTACATGCGCTCCATGGGGCCCACGAGCCACGGCATCGGCGATTCGGGTCTCTTTCGAGCCCGGCACCAAGTGGTCGACAAGCACCCCGAGCCGGCGAGAGGCACTCGGCGCGAAATCTGCCACGAGTGACTCGAGATCGTCAACTCCCTCGAGGTATTCAACGACAACACCCTCGATGCGCAGATCGGCTCCCCACACCTTCTCGATGAGTTCGGCATCGTGACGCCCCTCAACATAGATGCGGCTCGGTTGAGCGATGCGAGCTCGAGAATTCTCGACTGCGAGAGACCCGGAGGCTGTGCGCGCGGGGCCGGAGGGACCTGCTGGAGCTACCGCGAGGCTAACGGCCGCGCCATCCACCAAAAACACTGTCGACAGAGGAAATGCTCGCACCGCACCCCGACGGTCCTCGAGATAAAGTATGGCCTTCTCGCGGCGAACCACGGCACCGACGAAACCCGATTCTGGTTCTTCGAGAACGAGACCTGACTCGACGTACACGACGGGAAGAGCCACGGGTTTCGCCCGGCTGGAAAACCCGGCGAGCACATCGGAACCGTATCTATCGCCACCGAATCCGTCGAAGGACGACGGCCGATCTGCGGTCATGCCCGGACAACTTGAAACGAATGCATGATCCCATCATCGCAAACTCGAGTGGGAGCGAAGTGCTCGATTACGAGTTGATATGGGTTCGAAGCCACCGCAAAGGATCAATGGCCTTGCCGCCGTCTGGGCGGATCTCCAAGTGAAGGTGTGCTCCCGTGCTTGCACCGGTGCTGCCAACCCTGCCGATAGTTTGACCAACGGACACGGTGTCCCCAACGCCAATGGCGAGAGAACCGCGCTGCATGTGGCCATAGACACTTGTGATGGCTTGACCATCGATAACGTGCGAAATTACTGCGAAAACTCCGAGCGTCCCTGACGGGTTTCCGACGTCGACAACAACACCATCGGCAATTGCCGAGATGGGGGTACCTTCGCCGGGAGTCAGATCGAGACCCTCATGATTACTCGTGCAGCTGCCACACGGTGCGGTGCGGTAGCCGAAACCCGCACTGAGCGAGTGCATGGAAGTTGGCGCCTGCACTAGGGAAAACTCACTAACCGTGTAGTTCTCTCGCGGTGCTTCAGGAGTGACGACGGAACTCGACGTAGCGAACTGTTGAAGGCTCAACTCCACAGCGTCGTCGCGGATGAGCTCTGCGGAAGCCGGGAGGGCAGGAATACCTGCCATTAGGCCAGCGAAAACCATGGAACCGATCGCAAGCGAACGGCGGTTCACGTGAACAATGCCAAAGCTTTTCAGTTCCCTGGTCGGGTCAACAATGTGGCGGGGCAAAAAGGGCGAACGCATAGGCAGTGTGGTACTCCGAAAGGTTGTGCGCACAGGCGCGGGACGTCGAGCCGGAATGGCGCACGACGTCGAGCGCTGATCGTTGTGTTGGTGTGATTTCACTCCGCTCAGTGCGGTTGTGGTCACAGCGTGAAACCCGTGGAAAGGGCGAGAGCGGTCGTACCCTCACCGAGTCACTTGACGATCTGGCTGCCTTAACCCTTACTGACGTTTCTGGGAGAGTGGTGAGAGAGCTTCGCGCCGGCGCTTGAGGGTTCGCTGCATTACTGCAACAAAAGTGCTGGTCAGAAGCACACCCAATACAGCTCCAATGACGTTTGCAATCACATCGTTAACCGATGTGCCACTCGAGCCAAACCATGCTGTGCGGCCCAATTCGAGCCATAAACACATCGAAACAGCGAGGATGAGAGCTAGAACCAGCCTGTTGTTTCCGAGAAGAAGCGCAAGAATGACTCCTCCCGGAATGAGCAACACAACCCCACCGAGAAAGCCCAGTCGAGTGCTCGCGCCCGGAGTCAGCGATACGGCAAAAACACCCACGATGTACACCACAGCGAAGGCGCTGAGATAGGGGTGTCGAGCAAGCATTTTTCTATAGTTGCACGCTCAACTTCACGCTAGGTGTGAACTCGGTGAGAGCGCAATGTGCGCGGGATGCGGGCGGGATGCGGGAGCCACTAGACCCAACAATCTGCAGCCGGACTGCGCTGCACCTACACGGATTCTGGTACGAGCATCCCCCACAAAATAAGGTCGCGTATGCTCGGCAGCACTTCAGCAACAACCGCAGCCTCATCAAGCTCAAGAACGTCGGCAACAGCCGCGCAAATCGCCCGTACCGACAGCTCGCCGTCACACGCGCCAACAACAGCCGCTATAAGGGTGCCCGCGGGCACCTCCCGAGCGAAGCCAGCACCTTGGCGCAACGTGATGACTGTCGGGTCGTCGTCTCCCGGCCAGTAGTGGCGTTCTTCTGTGACGTCGGAAGCAACGGTGAGCAGGCTGCGGCCAAGTAAGTCGTCGTCTATAGCGTCGAGCCAGTCACGCAAGGCGAATCGTGCCTCGATGTGTGCGGCGAGGCCTGGTGTTGTGCTCGAGAACGTAGAGCCGAGGGCACCGTCCAGTCGCTCGAGTGATCGCCACGGTCGGCGACTGGTTGTAGGTCGCCGAAGGTTCACGTAGCCGAATCCGACCCCCGTGACTCCCCGAGCCTCGAAGTCGCCCAGCCACGCAACATAGAGGGAGTCGAACTCGGCCGTGCCTGGTTTTGTGCCACCGTCCCGTATCCACGTCTCGGCGTATTGTGCGGGCACTTGCACCTCTCGCTCGACGATCCACGCGTCGAGCCCTGTGTGGTCAAGCCAGCCGCCCACACGCTCGAAGGCATTGGTATCTTCGCGGTACTCCCAGTTTCCGAGAAGCTGAGCAATTCCACCGGGTTCGAGGTGATCTTCGGCGCCTCGAATGACCTGTTCGACGATCGCGTCACCCTCGAGCCCCCCGTCTCGGTACTCGTAGCTCGGAACCCCTTCAGCCCTCGGCGTTATGACAAACGGAGGGTTGGAAACGATTCGGTCAAATCGCTCCCCCTGCACGGGCTCAAAGAGGCTACCGAGCCTGAACTCGATAGACAAAATGCTGTTGAGAGCCGCGTTGAATGCTGCGATCTCAAGGGCTCGAGGTGAAATATCTGTGGCAACAACTCGCTGGGCGAACCGCGAAGCGTGCAACGCAAGGATGCCGCACCCCGTGCCCACATCAAGAACGCTCGACACTCGAGAGTTCGCCATGAGCCCCGCAAGAGTAAGGGATGCTCCCCCGACACCAAGAACGTGGCGTTCATCAATAGCGTGCCCCAACGCCATTTCGCCCAGGTCACTCGCTATCCACCACGACCCCTCGCCGATCGAGTCGTGGAACGAATAGGGGCGCACGTCCAATCGCGGGTACACCACCTCGTCCGCAACGCTCACGAGGCCAAGTTCGATAGCGCCGGAAAGCTCCACGGCAGGAATCGCGGCTGCGAACACCTCGGCGGCGACAGGTAGCCCGAGCACAAAAACCCGAGCGAGCACGGCGAGCGCCGCATCCTCGCGACCACTCGAGGCGATCGCCCTGAGCGCGGGAACCCGGTGCGAGCGGTGCAAGGCAGCTGCTGCATCCGGGCCCCACAGTTCGTCGAGTGTCTCG
>Ga0070745_1001698_pt1 | contig 12182 bp, 28 predicted proteins | sample VirMetDEL_Mar_4_FD_77438 | JGI IMG/M metagenome (GOLD analysis project Ga0070745, IMG submission 77438) | Aqueous microbial communities from the Delaware River and Bay under freshwater to marine salinity gradient to study organic matter... | ecosystem: Environmental > Aquatic > Marine > Coastal ...
GGTTTATATGGTTTAAACCATTGCCTCACCTATGATGAAAATAAAACTGATCCATTGATTGAGTTTTACGATATGGATTCAATGGCCGCAAAGCAGATGCGGCAATCAGACAACAAAACCGAATTATATCTTGCAGAGGAATACGGCCAATTTGTTAGCCGCTACTATCTCTCAACATTGCTGAAAGACCGCAACATAGATGCGGTAAATTTAGATAATGGCGGAAAAATGATCGGTGAATGTCCCGGCATCAATTTAGACGGCGGCATTGATCGGTGGGCAGTGTCCGGGCAATTTGTCAATGAAGCGTTATCTGAATTGATAAATGCAATAAATGATCAGGAAATGGCATCATGAACCGCCGGGAAAAACTAGCAAGCGCAACCGGGACACTTTCGGTTGTGCTGGCATTCATCATAGCCGCAATGGGTGACAGCAGCCCGGCTGGCTTGGCGTTATTGTTTGTAGCGTTTGCCGCAAGCGCGGTTGCCAGCTTCATTTTGAAAGGATGATTCAAAAATAATGCTTGAAATAGCATTTCAACCTGTTAATCTGTAATTGACACAATAGAGGGGTTTATCATGTCAAATCTAAAACAAGCCGCAAATCGGTTGAATAATCGGTCAGACGATCGGTCAGTCGTTGTCAGCCGTGACCCGGTTGGTATTCCGATCAAGATTGCAGCCGGGTTGATACCGACTAGCTGTTCAATGAACGACTATATCGAAGCAATCGAAACGCTGAAAGCGTTTGGTCTGTCAGAGCGGTATGGTGATTTTCTTATCGCAGAATGTGAAAACAAACTATGGGGTGAAATAGATGGCTAAATTTCATATTGAAGTTACCGCAATGGTGACACAAACCTTGCTGATTGATGCTGATAGCATTGAGACAGCCGAACAGGTGGCAACCGATCAATTTAAGCGACAGCTAACAGACTACCAGTCAGATGCCCAATTCGGTTCAAACATCATTCAACACGAACCGTTTTCGGTTAGCGACTATGACATCTATGAAAGCTATGAGGCGGAATAATGGATAATTACGAAAAATCATTCTATGACCACTACGGTGACGACAATCAGTCACAGATTCGGTCAGCATTAGAGTTTGTCCTGTATGTTGAGCATTTTGACCCAACACAGGACGAAATGTCGGCAATGTTTCAGTCACTGCCAGACACTGAGCAGCAACGGCTCAAAAACGCAACAAAGCGCGTTAAACAACTAACACAAGGGAATCAAGACAATGGCTAAAAAAGAACAATGGGAAATCGACCGCGACAACCGCATCAAAGCTGAAAAAGCTGGTATGGCGGCGCTAACACCGCGTCAGCTTGAAGCAATCAAAAAAGCGCATGATGCTTTGCGTGATTTTGTCGCTGAATGGTCAGACGGCTTTGACCTTTATAACTGCGACACGCCGCGTGAATTGAACACGGCTTTCTGGATGATGCAGAATCATTTCAATATGGATGATGATGTTTGAGGCGTTAGTCGGAATGTGCATCATGCTATCGGTAAACGGCGACAGGGTTAACCCTTGCTGGATAAAAGCCGATAGCAAGGTGTACATGTCAGCATCTGCTTGTGAAGCGGATGCCCGGCGATTAGAGCGCGAATATGTGCAACAGTTGATCAACAAATCAGATGAACCAGTCGTGGCGCATGTCGTCTGCAATCCAATAAAGGGAAACCAATCGTGAATGTATTGTCATTATTCGATGGCATGTCTTGTGGTCGCATCGCTCTTGAGCGGTGCGGCTATAAGATTGACCGTTATTTCGCGTCTGAAATAGACAAATACGCAATCAAAGTTGCCGCAGCAAATTACCCTGACACTATCCATCTGGGTGATGTGCGGGACGTTATGTGGCCTGAGACATTTGAGGGTGAAAAGATTGACCTATTGCTGGGCGGATCACCCTGCCAAGGCTTTAGCTTTGCTGGCAATCAGTTAAACTTCGATGACCCCCGGTCACGCTTGTTCTGGGAATTTGTGCGAATCTTGAAAGAGGCCAGGCCGCGCTACTTTCTGCTTGAAAATGTACGCATGAAAAAGCAAAGCCAAGATGTCATCAGTGATGCGTTAGGCGTTCAACCAATCGCCATCAATAGCAATCTTGTATCGGCTCAGAACCGTTATCGCCTGTATTGGACGAATATACCGTTCTTGATGATGCCAGCCGATAAAGGCATCAAGCTGAAAGATATTTTGGAAGATGGTTTTGTTGACCGCGATAAATCACATTTCCTTGATGCAAGTTATTTTAAGGGTGGCAATCTTAAATCGTATTTTGAGAAAAACCGCCGCCAGCTAGTGTTCAGTGATGATGGCCTGTGTCATGTCGGTGACGCTGACCTCAAAGGTCATAGCTATGTGCGCCGCGTTTACCACGCAGACGGCAAGGCACCCAGCTTATGCGCGGCGAGTGGCGGTAATCTTGAGCCAAAGGTTTTGTGCGGTGCGTTTAGAGGCAGATACAACGATGATGGAACAACGTCACAACGCCTTGAATTGCAACATGACGGACGCACAAATAGTCTTACAACGGTGCAAAAAGATAATGTTGCTGTTGACATAGACAAACTAAGCTGGCGGTCACTGACGCCTGTTGAGTGCGAGAGACTGCAAACCGTGCCGGATAACTACACCAACCACGTTAGCAAGACACAACGCTATAAAATGCTTGGTAACGGCTGGACGGTCGATGTCATCTGCCACATCTTGAAACATATGGAAGGAATCTAAAATGACCAGTCCAAACCGCCAGACAGTCAGCATCAACGACAAATTCAAAAATAGCTATTTTAGCTAGTTTTGCGACAGAGGATCAGCCCGGCATTGACCGGGCTTTTCTTTTGCTAGAACGGTTTCGGCAAACCCAGACCAATCGCCTTCCACGATTCATCTGTCTGATCGGTCAGCATAAACGCATTGACCGCCTTCAAGATGTCATCATAACGGAAAAACTCATCCTTATACTGATGCGCCAGCTTCAAAGCGGCTGATTTCGCATATTCCTCTTGCTTAGGTGATAGCGTGGCTACCTTCTTGCTTTGACATGCCTTCTTTGGGGCATTGGCGGCACTAGGACGGCGTTTGACCTCTCTCCGCACCCAACCCTGCCAAAATGCCTTTAAGGACGCATAGGCGGCTTTATTTCCGCCTTGCTCATTCCAGATACGGATGTCCTCTAAAACATCATTCCAATCCAGACCGCGATCAGTCGCATAAGCCTTGTCATCGGCATCTGGAACCCAGCCCATTAAAAGCTGTTTTTTCTGCCGCTGTAATTTATTTGATTTAGTTATATCTGTCTTTTGTTCTTTCTGTTCTTTGTAAGTGTCCTCAAAAACCGGATCCGGTTTTCCCGTATCCGGAAAATGCGGACACGGTGAATCCATAACGAAATAGCGGGTTTCAGCGAATTGACCATCATTACGAGCAGATTCACGCCGCATATAGCCTAGCTGTTCCAAGTTTGCCAGAACCCGGTATACCTTGTCCTTGCCCCAGCCGAATCGGTTACGCAGATTAGTCGGCCTTACCTGCCAGTCATTCGGCTTTGACAGCAGATACACCAGCACCGCCAGTGCATCGCTTGTCAGGTTCTCATCATTAATCATTTCATTCGGCAGCACCGCAAAGTTCTCTTGCAGGTTACTGCGAATTATCAGTGTGTCCGTCATTCTATTCCCCTATCACTTTAAATTTGCTGATCTCAAAATGAGCCACCAGCCCCACATCCTGACTGTCGCCCCGGTCGCGTCTGCCACCAAAGCCAACGTCAAAATCCTCTGCAAAATTGATCGTTGCAAGTTTGTCAGTCCACTGCACGATCAGATAACTGTCCAGCCCTGTATGCTTTGACAGGTCACGAGCAGCCATCACCTTGTCGAGATTGAGCATCATAGTCGGATACCTGTTCATCGGGTTCGTCCTGACCTTCACCTCACAGAAAAACCAGACAAAGCCACTAGCCATTTTGTGCATAGCAAAGTCCAGCTTGTAACTGATCGGCAGCTTTTTATAGTCGGCGTTCAGATGCAGTGACACCTTCTCAATCACCTGATGCTCGTTACGCAGATCTTGTGCGCTCTCATATAACGGTCTATTCATTATATCCATCCCACAGTCGTTGCCCCTTTGTAACCTGTCTTCCAGACAAACCAAGCCAACGCCATCATGCCGCCGTTTTTGTACTGCTGGCCGTCTTTCATCAGGTTCATTCGCTTTGAGAATACCCACACGCGAATCGGCGGATTCTCTAAGAAAAACTGTTTCCGTTGCAAGCCTTCCAGAAAGCTGAGTTTCAGTAACAATGCTGTTTTGCTGGTGGCAATGTTCTGGCAGTGTTGCGCCATCGGTAGTGCTAGTTTGCCATATGGTGGGTTCGTGATGATGTTGGTGCGCTGTTGCGTTTCCATCAGGAAGTCAATGCCAGATGTACCGTAGCCACGGTCAACTAAGTCAGTTGATTCAACATCGAAACCCTCATCTATCAGCACCTTACTGATATGACCCTGACCGCAACACGGCTCGTATATGTCGCCATAGAACTTTTCCTTGTCGAGCAGGGCAAGCGTGGCCTCAGACGGTGTGGCATAGAAATCATCCTTTTGCCTGTCGCCGCGCATATTTGCACCGACAATGCGAAACCCAGCTTCTGTGTTGCTGTCCATCACGCCCAGCTTTCCCTGACCAACATGCACCACGTTTCAAAGCTGATCGTTGCAAGGTCATCCTTGCCAGCATAGTCAGCGTTAATGCTGGACAGTCGCACGACACAGCGAATCGGCTGGCGGTCATATTTGTAGATCAACACAGGCTCAGTGCCGGATGCGTCACTGGCACGTTCAACCTGTGACCACCACTCATCTTTGTGTATAACGCCGTGAGCATACCGCTTGGCCTCGACAGTCCAGCCGTCAATGCCAATCAGGTCGCCGTGGTCTGCGGCTCTGTATTGCTCGATGTCTCTTTTCACATCGTCAATACCCAGTTCGTCCATACACATCCGTGCCAGCTCTCTCTCGAAATTGGCACCCTTCCGGCGTCCGTTGGTCATTTCACCTTCTCCCCATTCCCGCGAAAGCTGCCCATATCAACGCCGGTCATTATCTGACCTTCAGCTAGTGACCGCTTTATGTACCGACCGTGCTTGTCGGTATCACCTGCTGCCGCTGGGTCGTCATCAAAATCCGGGCAACCCATATTCAGTAGCCGCAGCTTTTCAAACTCAGTCGCGTGGTCAATGGTCTTCATATACTGATTCTTATGAATGATAGCTGGCTTCTTAAACATCAAACTCTCCTTGTTCTGGTTGTTGTTCCCACGATATAGGGCATTGAACACTATCAATAGCCCTAGCCATTTTTTCCGGACATTGAGGCTTATCCTTGTAGTTCCTTGCCACATTAACGCTATCAGCAGATGCAAAAGGCCAACGCTTGCCCGATAAAGACAGACCTCTTAGCATGTGTATCCAAGGCATATTCCGCTGTGTTTGCCCAAGTTTGTTGAAAGCGGCATCGGCGCGCTGGCACCAACTTTCAGAGCCTACGTCCCAATATTTTCCACTACTACCAAAACAAACCTTACCGAAGTTCTCGCACAGATAGACAAGGTAATCTAAGGACATAGCCATATGCCAAACAGGGGCGCCTAAAGCCTTGTCATAAGGCCAAGTTCCTAACAATTCACGCTGTTGCTTTTCATCGCCATCAATAACGTCTGGTATTACAGCCCAATGCGGGTGGCCTAACTTTCCGTCAAGCCAACCGTAAAACTTATTATGACAAAAACTCTTGCCGGAACGGAACGCTGTAAAAGCGCCGTTATCCCACATAACTGATTGCCCTATTTGCAAACAAACATTAGCGTCTTCCGGGTTAGCGAAGCTGACGCAAAAATGTTTGCCGGACATTTTGTAGAGTTCAGTCCGTGGCGTCAAAGGTGTGCCGTGGTAATGAATCACCGCATCTTCCGCCATACTATTAAAGCGCCAAGCATCTTACTGGCTACCATCACAGCAAACCCATACCAACTAAAGAAGCCGACCATCAGCATAAAAACAGCACTATCAATCGGAGTGCTTATGGCAGACGAAATGAGTATTCTGTCTTTCATTGGTTTTTTGCTCACAGTATAGACAAACCAATCAACTGATTCGCTAACTGCAAAAGCCAATGCAGATGCCACCGCGACATATGGGTCTGCTAGCAAGTAACTAACTACCACCCCAGCAAACATCACCGCCAAGACTTTATGACCAAGTTCTTTTTGAGCAAAATCCCTAAGAACAAAGATAAAGCCAACAAGCAAACTCATAGGCGCGAACATCTCGCCGCCCGGAATAGGTATCAAAGGAATGTATGTGAAACCTAAATTTGCCGCTACCACAGCTGTGAAATAATATATTGAGTTTTTCATTTTGCTGTTCCTTCCGTATCAAACTCTCCACACCAATCTTTCAGACCGACCTTGCCGCCTGACCATTTGTACAACTCCATCATCTTTTGCCCCGATGGTGGTGTCCGATGATAAATCCAGTTATTCACTGACGCTCTTGTGACATTCATAGTCCTTGCTAGTTCGGACTGTGTAACGCCCCGCATCATCATATATTCTGCCAGTTTCACTTGGTTCTCCTACAAATATAAATTAACAACATGTCAATCTGTATAAAATTATTGTTGACAGGTCAATTACTATTTCGTAACAAAAGGTATCAAGCCAATACGGCCAAGGGAGTTGGGGATGGAATTATTAGAAAAAATGAAATCGGTAGGTGTCTACCATTTCTCACCAAGCCAGTTAAATCGTCCATTGGCGAACTGGATGTTTGAATATGTTTACCTAGCAAAAGAGAAACGCCGCGAGATAGTCGTTGGCGAGAACGCAGCTTTCGGTACTGCCGTGCATACAGTCATACAGGCTGTCGTGTGCCACGGTCAGGACATTGATGAGGCTGTTGAGGAATCTACAACAGGTTATGACTTTCACCCTGCAAACTTCTCACAAGATAAGCGTGACAAGTTTCGTGAACTGATACCAGCCGCCGCCAGTGTCGGCATCGAGCTTTTATCTCCCTTGTTTGCTGGCGCTCAAGAAGAGCGCAAAATCGAGCTGATGCTGGACGGTGTGCTGGTGCCTATTATGGGCTATGTCGATTTGTTTAAGGACGGTTCACTTGCAGAGATCAAGACCAAGGCACCCCGGCAGGGCGCGGTTAAGAAAGACGGCACCAGAGGCTGGACTAAGGCACCACTGCCGAAAGAGCCAGCGTGGGAGCATATTATGCAAGCCGCTGTTTATTGGAAGGCCACAGGCGCAACACCTAACATCGCGTATGTGTCTGCTGAAGATGGCGTTATCTACAACTCAGATAACTGCGAGAAAATGTCAGAGGACACTCTTAATTTTGCCATTGAGGAAATCCGGCGTAAGGCTATTACCCGGCAGAACCTTCTGGCAGTAAGCACCGATCCAAAGGTGCTGGCTGGTCTGATGGAGCCAGACTTCAATCATCCATTCTATTGGGGACATCAATTCGTTAAAGACGCAAAGGAGTTATGGGCAAATGTCTAATGTATGGGAAACACTGAGCAAGATTGATTGCTCAAAGCATGTCGAAAAGAAAAACGGTTTTACTTATCTGTCGTGGGCGTGGGCTTGGACTATTCTCAAGCAGCACTATCCTACAGCACAGGTGACAAAGCATCTGTTCCAAGTGAACGGCAACCAACTGCCGTACATGCTGGATACAGACGGTCACGCAAATGTGACTGTCACGGTCAAGATTATGCCAGAGGGTAACGCAAGTGCTGTTACGCCACTGGAATCAGCCACAGAGATTATGCCTGTGCTGAATCACGCTAATCGTCCAATCAAGAACCCTAACAGCTTTGAGGTGAACGCATCACTGCAACGCTGTATGGTCAAGGCAATCGCCTTGCTGGGTCTTGGTTGCTACATTTACGCTGGCGAGGATTTGCCAGCAACGTCTGATGCTGGTGGTGGGAGCAGCCTTCCACGCAAGCCAGCAGCGGGGCGTACCCCATCGTCAAACACTTCCGAAACTTGTGATGAGAATACCTCTAGCGGCGGTGGGGTACAAATGCCCAAAAAGATTGCGTCTCCTCTTTCTTTAGAAGAAGAGACAGCAATGGCTCCCGATATGGAAAGTCTAAAGAAGATTTACAATCGGAAGCTGTCTTCAGAGTGGACGCAAGAACAGCGTCAAATTTTTACAAATCGGAAAAGACAAATAGAAAAAGGAGTTAGCAGCTAATGGCTGATTACGACAACAATATGCGGGGCGTACTGTTCCCGAATGACAAGGGTGACAACCCAAAGCGTCCTGATATGACTGGCAATCTTGAGATTGACGGTACGAAATACAGAGTGTCTGCTTGGCAAAAAACTAGCCAAAAAGGCAATGATTTTCTGTCATTCGTAGTCGAAGAGGACGACGGGTCACGCCGGGCGGCACCGCAGCAAAATGGTGCGAATAATGAGCCATTAAATGACAGTATCCCCTTTTAAGATCACCGTTGTAAACGATGGCCTCATTGTCCAGACGGATGATGAGGTCTATCGGGTGACTATGGATAAGGATGAAATGATGAAGCTGTCAACGGAGATACTGTTGATGCTTACACAGAAAATTCGCGACAAGAGCAGTATGAATGGTTCTGGACATGTGGCCGGGTAAGAAACGCACCAGAACGGTGAAAGTAAAACGCACGGTCAGGCCGGGTACATGCAGCTTTTGTGGCAAGGGATTTGATTGGAACATAGACCCCGGCATTGTGAACGGGGCAAAAAAGGAGTTTTGTGGACATGAATGTTTTCGGGAAAATATTGAAAAAGTGGTTCGGCACGACTACGGCGCGGACTTTGACAGCCTCTGATATTGAGGAACCAAAGCATCACTGCTTGCCGCCTATGGAGCGCATTATACGCGCTACATGCACAGTGACTGGCCTGACCAGAAACGAATTGCTATCAGGACGCAGGTCAAAAGAGTTTGTACATGCGCGGCATATCGCTATGTATCTGGCTCGTGAGTATACGACACTCAGCTTTCCTCAGATTGGCCGGGCAATGAATAAGGATCACACAACGGTCTATTATGTGGCTAATAAGATGGCGAAGCGTGGCCGTGGTGCAACCAAGGTGAATCGTGACATTGCCGCTGTAAAGAAGGCCGCTGGTTTAGATGGCTGATGATTTCGTCAACCACCCACCGCATTACAAGCAGGGTGACATAGAGTGTATTGATGCTATAAAGGCTGCACTTGGAGATGGCTATAAATACTATCTCCAAGGCAGTATTATCAAGTATATCTGGAGATTTGAACACAAAGAGAACGCGGTTCAAGACTTACAGAAATCATCTTGGTATTTGGACAAACTTATAGCGGAAATGCAGAATGGCGAGAACTAGGCATGTTGCCGTTAAATCTATTGGTCAAACTGTAGCCGGGCAAATCGGCGAACATATAGCAGCCGCCGCAATCTTACAGCAAGGTTGGGGCGTTGCTCTTGCCACTCAGGATTCCGTTGACTTAGTGGCTTGGAACAAGGACACCGGACAACGCCTTCTCATACAAGTAAAATCCGCCCAGATTAGCAGAAACAGTAGAAACAAGTTGGAGTTTCAACTTGGTCTTGGCGGAAATAAACGCTTACCAACGCGCTATGATTTTGACATAATGGCTCTCGTTTCAAGCGAACAACGAGCGTGTTACTTTCTACCTGTAACAGCTATCAAACAGAAAAAAATGAATCGCAGCACTGGGTTTTTTGAGAACCCAGAGCTAGAGGCAGATTCTTGGCAAAAAGCAATAGAGGAACTTTATTATGAACCTACCGAACAGAAGACCTTGCGTGACGACAGACATCGGAGCCGGGCTGGCAGTAACAGTTAGTTTCCACCCGCAGACAGGCGAGGCAGTTGAGGTATTTATGACAGGCCGTGGCAAGGCCAGCGACAACACATTGACTGAGGCACTGTACCAGCTAGGCGTAACAGCCTCTAAGCTGATGCAGGGCGAACATGATGAGGCTGAAGCAGTAGCATGAAACTAGACGTACTCAGGGACGAAATTACGGCTGATGAAGGCTGTAAGTACGAGATATATTTGGATCATCTTGATCTGCCAACAATGGGTATCGGTCATCTCATCAAAGTCGAAGACCCTGAGTACGGTAAGCCTGTAGGCACCAAGGTCACACAGGAGCGTGTGCATCAGGCGTTCAATCTGGACATCCTCATTACAATAGAGGACTGCCGCCGCTTGTATCCTGAGTGGGATACATTCGGTGATGAATTGCAGCACATCATTGCCAATATGATGTTTAATCTGGGCTATCCGCGCCTTGAGCGGTTCCGTAATATGTGGGCAGCGGTGCGCGACCACGATTACGAAAAAGCGGCAGATGAAATGGTAGACAGCAAGTGGTACACTCAGGTTCCGAATCGTGCAGAGCGGTTAGTGAAACGTATGAGAGAACTGGCTGATGGGTGAAGTAACAATGGAGCGGTTTCTTCGCTGGAAGATACTGCCCCGGCTAATGATGGTAGCCTTTACGTTAATGGCTTGGAACGTCTGTGACTGGTTTATGTCACTGGGCGCGGATGCAACAACACAACAAACAGCTTTCGTAAGCACCATAGTCGGAGCGGCTACTGGTGCTTTTGCTGTATGGATGGGACACGAAGCAAAATGATACAGGCACTGATAGGCCCCGTTACAGGGCTGCTGGACAAGTTTATCGAAGACAAAGACCAGAAGAACAAACTGGCTCACGAACTGGCTACAATGGCCGACAACCACGCTCAAGAGTTGGCGAGGGGGCAACTGGACATAAATAAGGTAGAAGCGGCTCACAGGTCGCTGTTCGTGGCTGGTTGGCGTCCGTTTATCGGGTGGACATGCGGCGTTGCGCTAATGGCTCACTTTGTGCTGTTCCCGGCTACTGATTTTGTTGTGGCCTATATGGGCTACAACGTGCCACCGATGCCAGCGTTTGATATGGACAGCCTGATGACCGTGCTGCTGGGTATGTTGGGTCTGGGCGGTATGCGTAGCTTTGAGAAGCTGAAGGGTGTGTCTAAGTAAAGAAAAACCCCAGAGGCCAAGGGGAAACCTCTGGGGCGGAGTTAGGGAGGAATAGAAAAGCTATGAAAGGGAATAGCTTTCCTCTTTCCGTTCTACCCAACTCAACGCGGCGTTGCAAGCATTAAACGTCAATACTTCCACTAATTCGTTTTCGTCAAATATCTTTACTATGCAATCACCCATCGGGCTTGTCTGCTCAATCTCATGCCGAATCCTTGGCTCCCACATGACTGTCTCCTAGTAAGTTACTCCTAACCATACTAGGCTGACCAATAACGTGGTTATTGTCAATATTAGGATGCCAGCGACAATTATCTCTATAACCTTACGGCGCATCTCTTGTTGCTTGTAAATAGCTTCCTGACGTTGCTTGCGAATACGGCCTTCTAGCTGTATCAGATCAGCCCACGCTTGTGGCCCATATGACATATTCAGAAACGTCTTCAGTTCCTGACGCTGTGCTTCTAGCTTCTTTTTCGCAGCATATGCCTGTAACGCCTCTTCCTCGACAGAGCCAGCCGCAAACAGCTTTTTGAACAGTGGCGGTTTCTTTGACTGCTTCTCAGCTTGGTCAACGTCACTAGCCATCTTCATCCAGCGCGATACATCGCCCATACAGGATTCAATGTCACGCCCGGCAGCAATCATATTCTTTATGGTGTTAAACGCCGCTGTAGCCCCAGCAACCGCCGCTGTAATGGTTACTGGCTCCATTTCGTCAGCCTTCCCGGTCTGAGCGGGTTACACTTGTATGACCGGGGCATGATCTTCCCTTTGTGTATTTCGGCGATGTCGTTGCCCATTTCATAGGCTCTGGATACGCAACGCTGCCTGTCGTCATACGGGCCGCGTGTGTCGTGGTACTCCCAGCATTGCTCTGGTGACGCTACGCTACAAGCTAGGACGATTGCCTTGAACATCAGTCACGGCTCAAGACTTTGTCGAGTTTGTCCTCGACCCGGTGCAGGGCGTCCATCACCTGACGCATGTCGTCACGCAGTTCAAACTTTGTGGCGTATTCCTCGCGGGTCTTGTTCAGCAGAATGTTGA
>Ga0070745_1001700_pt1 | contig 12164 bp, 14 predicted proteins | sample VirMetDEL_Mar_4_FD_77438 | JGI IMG/M metagenome (GOLD analysis project Ga0070745, IMG submission 77438) | Aqueous microbial communities from the Delaware River and Bay under freshwater to marine salinity gradient to study organic matter... | ecosystem: Environmental > Aquatic > Marine > Coastal ...
ATAAAAATAATGTTTTTATAAAAATAAAATATTCACATATTATATAATGTCTCTCAATCATTTAGGTGCTTGGGGTGTTCCAGATAGTGAAGCTTTAAATGTTAAAGTTAAAAAACTTTATGTAGTTGATGATATTATTCAGCCAAGTGATAGTTTATCTTATGTTGGTGGTCTTAGTACTGAAACTACTCTTCCTTTTTCAACCGATGATTTACCAGGAGCAGTTATTGTTAATTCAACAAAGTGTACTATGTGTTTACAAACTGCTAAAAGTTTTCAGGTAGGATATAGTGTAGTAGTTAGAACGCCTGCAAATACTACATCAAATACTATTGATATTATATGTCCTTATCCAGAGGCATTACGAACTAATTTAATTACAAGATGGCCTAATGTCCTTGATGAAAACACAATGAGTGCAGTAGGATATACTTTTACTACTGATAATACAACTCATAATAATGCTTCTTTAATAGTTGCAGCTTTTCCAAGTGGTTATGATGCAAACTATATTAAGTTTATATTTCGTACAAATGATGGTTTACCTTTTACATCAGATGAAACAACTGTTTTTACAATTCAACATACACAAGGTTAAAAATAATTAAAATATATATATATATTATATAATGTCTCTTAATCACATAATTCTAGATTCTGTCCCTGATGAAGATGCCTTAGATGTTAAATTTAATGATGTTGAAATTTTAGGAAAATTAATTGGTGTTAATTTTGATTTTCCAAGACTAATTTTTAATCAGAGTTTAAGCAGAATGATTTACGCAAGTGACCCTGATTTTGTGCCTTTTTTTGTTGATGCTGACGCAATTGGTTCAAGAACTATTCCAGCTAATACATTAAAAGTTGGTTCTATTGTTGATGTTGAAATTAAAGGTGAAATGTTTAATGAACTACCACCTTCTGGGGGTATTACATCAACAGTTATTTTTAGTATTGGTACTCAATTAATTGAAGTGACCGATATTCCATTTAATCAGATAATAGGAACACAACAATTTAGTTGTAAAGTTAAAGTGCATATTAGAAATACTAATTTATTAACGGTATATTTAGATTGGGATAGTCCAAATGCTTCTTCTGTTATAAGTGTTAAATCAGCAAGTGAAACATCAACTATACCTTTTAATATTACAGTTGATAATAATGTATTAATTCAGGCTAAAATTGTTGGTAGTGTAAGTAATGATGTATGGCTGAAATCAACTTATGGAACTATTACTATTCAATAAATAAGTTTTTTAAATAATATAATTAAATTAAATTAAATTATATTATTATTATTATTTTTTATTTTTTATTTTTTATTTTTTATTTTTTATCTATTAGCATAGCCATGGGTAACTGTTGAAATAGTACCGTAAGATGATGTAAGGTAGTCATCAATAGAACCATTAATATATTCTACCTCTACATCAAGTTTATCATCTGGAGAATAAGTAGGAGCAGGAGATATATTTAGTGTTGCTGAACCTACGCTAACCATTGGATTATCTGGCACATTCCAATCTAAATATACAGTCCACAACAGAGGACCTCTGTTATGAATTTTTGCTGTACATATAAATTGTTTTGCAAGTGCTGAAGGTGTCCAATCAATATTAGGCAATAAAAGCAAAACATGATTTCCTAAATTAAATCTAATATTAAGTTGAGTAGTAGCACCTGTTTCATGAATAGCCTCACCTCTAATTTCACTAGATATAATTGAAAATGATGGATCAATTATGCGTCTATCTCCATAAGCAGATTCATCATTAAAAAACGAATGAAAACCAGCAATATCTCCTCGGTTTCGTGTCCCATCTACCGAACTATAAGTTGTAGTTGCTACACCAGGACCAACTATTTTACCTGTTAGTTGAAGATCATTAAATTTCACATCTAATGTTTCATCATCAGGCACAGTACTTTGAAGTATGTGATTAAGCGACATTATATATTATATAAATATAAAAAAATTAAAAATAATTTTTAAATAGTAATTATTTTTAATTTTTATTTTTTATTTTTTATTTTTTATTTTTTTTTTTTTTTTTTATAAATAAGTTTTTAAGAAATAATTTTTTTTTTTATTATTTAAAATCTAATGTGTTGTTTTCTCTTAAATAATAGTATTTTAAAATTAATCTCCTAAATATTAACGGCGAGAAAGGCGTTTCATTCTACGACCACCAGATATAGCACCACCACTTACACCAGAGCCAGTAGCATTTGCAGCCATACCAGCAAATTTACCAACACCAGATAAAGCACCACTAAATTCAGGAGCAACAGTTCCTACAATACCTTTTACGATTCGGTTATTAGCTACACGCTGAACGCCACGAGCAATTTTGTGTACTATGTTTTTCAGACCAGAAAAGAATGAACCTCCCTGAAGCTGATGATAAGTTAGGTGATGAATTTCAGGGGACTGTTTAGCAGAAAGAACCATTGCCTGGTTAAGGTTTCCTAAAGAAGCACGAGCAAAGTTTTCAGAAATAGAGAATGTTCCCTGGTTCTGTACCACAAGGTAAAATTCACCAGTAAAGTTAAAATTAGATTTATTTTCTACCTGTGCAGTTACCTGTAGAGTATAAGAACCCTGAACACCAGGTGCTTCAGTATCAAGAAGACCAATATCTTTACCCATTTCAAGACACATTACCGAACCACGATATTTTGAAAACTGAGGCCAAGATAGATTGCAACCATTATCAGCAGCAATGCGGTATAAGTCCTGAGCAGAAGCAGATGATAGGAGCCCAGACTGATTATTCCATAGAATGGATAAGTTGTTAATAGCAAGATAACTATCAGCTGTGGTCTGGTCAGATAAAGCACGGTTATGACGAGCAAAAATATAAACTCTACGAGGGACTTGTGAAAGACGAATACTATCAGTTACTACAACTGTATCTTCACCAGGAGTTAGAACAGACATCTGTCTAATGTATTCCTGTGTTTTAGAGTAAGGAAGAACCTGAAGAGCAGGGAGTTGCTGAGTTAAATCAGGGGTAATAAATGTAGTTAGAATTTCAGGTGCTTTCCACATTTTAACTGCAACAGATGTTATAGGATTACCAGAACGAGAATGAGACATAATCTGAGATAGATTACTCTTCCAACGCATATTAATATTCATCTGGTTCACATTTACAAAACCTTCCTGCTGAAGATTGAAACCATTTAGGAAAGGAGACATAAAAAGGGGTTCAGTTACTTCTACACGAAATAAAGTAGGAGATAAAACCTCAACAGGAAATCCACCACGACCTTCATTTTTACCACCATTTTCACCATAATCAGCTAAAGCATTTTTACCAGAACCATAATCATTAAAATCAGCATATTCCTGGTACATATCAGGCATACAAGGTGATGTTGAGGTATCTCCACCACGCTGTTCAGCGTCATTACCATAGCAAAGCATAGCATGAATTTTATCAGCCATGTTATCAGAAATGGTTTCACCGTTAATCTGAACAGTTAGCACATCCATAATAGAGGCGATAGGAAACTGACGAAGAGCATCTTCACGACCTAAAATCAGAGGTTGATCAGTAGAAATTTCAAAATAACATTTTACTTTCATGTTGCGATCAACTATTGTTTGAGTTGATGGAGGGTTGATTGTAAAAGAGGCCTGGACTGGAGTAGATGTTTCATTGCCCCACGAGTTGGCGGTTGTGACCTGTTCGTTTAATCTCATACCCCCCTGCAATACAATGTGTTCTGATTCCACATCTTCTTTTACATTACAACGAGGTTCAAACACTTTAACGAGATCCATAGCAGAAATTATAATATAAAGATAGAAAAAAAAATAAATTAAAAAAATTAAAATTTATTTTAAAAAAAATTGAAACTAGAAAGATTAAAAATTATATATATATCTCCTAAATATGAAAGATATATATAAAATAATTTTAAAAATTCCTTAAATGACATTTTTTAACATAATTATACTTTTAATTTTTGTAATTGTTGATTAATGCTATCATCTATAAAATCAACTAAATCTTCAACTATTTTTTTTCTAAATAAAATTTTAATAGTAAGAGATTGATCACCTTGTAAGTAATATGGGTATGTTGTACCATCTTTTGCTTTCCAATTTATCATTAAATCAAATCTATTTAATGGGTCAGTTTGAAGCAAATCTAAATAACGCAACGGACCTTGAGGATAGAAACTTAGAACTCCGCCTGGGTACCATTTCTCACTTTCAATAGGTTCAAAATCAGTTAAAAAATCACTTGTAATATTTTTTTGGTCGCCTTGTAATTCTCTATTTACTGGAATGCTAGAAGTTAAAAATTCAATAGATTTTAAATCTGACATAGTCCCAATTGTAGCTGTTTGTTGTGTTGCTTCTAAATAATTAATTCCGTTATATGTAACTTTATTATCAAACAAATCTTGAACAACAAATTGATAATTTAATGGAGAAACAGCAGGTAATTGAAAATAGTAATCATGAAAAGTATTCATTTTTAAATATAATCCTTCATTAGCATATATTTTAATATTATCTGCTAAATAACTTTCAGGACAATTCAATGTAATTAAATTTGAAATACTGCTAAAACTCATAAAAGGAGCAACAGTTGATGTAACCGCTGGATAATCTGCTTTTAAACTAGTGAATGCATCAGATAAAGAAGTATTAATTAAATCAATAAAATCATTTACAATATAAATATATTTATCATCATAAACATTACCATTTGGAACCCAAGTTACAGTTTCTGTATAAACTGATGATCCATATGTTAAACTTACTTTATAATAATTGTCTCTAAAAACAATTAACGGAACAGATGTTAAAGGAAGAGCAAAACGAATTACCGCCATTTCATAATCAGAAGGATTATCTAAAAGAGGTTGAGTTCTATTTACACTAAATGTTGCGTGTTTTCTTGTTTGTTCATTAGCATTAATTCTAACATTATAATAAATATGGGTTGATTGATCTTGTAAGGCAGACATCTATATGATATATAAAGAGAATATAAAAAGATTACATAACCTTAATTTTATCATATATTTGTTCTTTAATATAATTATCTAAAATAAGATTTTGTTTTTTCCTAAATAATAACTTCATAGAAATTTCTTCTGATGGTTCTAAATAATATGTTTCAACATTACGATTAATTGAAGTCCATTTAACATTTAAATTAATTCTATTCATAGGTTCAACAGATAATAAATCAATATATCTAAGCGGACCTTTTGGGAAAAACTGAAACAAACCATTACTGCTAAAAGTATTACTTTCAATTGGTTCAAAATCAGTTAAAAAAGATTCAGTTTTATTTAATTGACTACCAATAAGTTCTTTATTAACAGGAATGCTATCTGTAAAAACTTGAATGCTTTTTAATTCTGATAAACTAGCAATACTTGAAAATTGTTGAGTAAAATAATAATAATTAATTCCATTAATAACACGATTATTATCATATAAATTTTGAATAATAAATTTATAATTTAAATCTCCTACATTTGCCGATTCATTGAAATAATCATAAAAATTATGTATTTGTCTATGCATTAGTGTATTAGTATATATTTCAATATTATCTGTTAAATAAGTTTGAGGAACATTTAAAGTAATTAAATCTGTTAAATTTGAAAATGACATAAAAGGTGGGTTTGTTGATAAAACCGTATTATTATTTTTTAATGTTGTAAATGCTAACGCCCAAGCGTTATTAATCATATCTAAAAGATGTTGAACATCATAAATTGCTTTATCATCATAAACTGCATTATTTGGTAACCATATCATAGGTTGAGTATAACTATTTGCTCCAATTTTTAAAGATAATTTATAAGCGTCATTTTTAAAAAAAAATAACGGAATACTTGTTAAAGGAATGCTAAATCTAACAATTGCTAATTCATAATCTGATGGATTATTTAAAATGGGTTGTACTCTGTTTACATCAAATGAAGGAATAATTCTTTCTTGTGTCGTATTTTTTATGTTAATATTATAATATATTAGATTTTCATCTGCCGAGATTGTAGACATTATATATTATAATAATAATTTAATAATTTAATAATTTAATAATTAGTTTCTTGATTTTTATATAAAGTTTCTTGTATAATATTTTGTTTTTTTTTTCTAAAATGTATTTTAATACTTATTTGATCATCTAACTGTAAATAAATAGGAAATAAATTTCCATAAACATCTTCCCATTTAACCACTAAATCAATTCTATTTAAAGCATGATGACAATTCATATCATAATGTCTAACAGGTCCCTGTGGAAAATATTGAATTGCTAAAGTATCTCTTGAAAAACTAGCACAATTAAAATCAGTAATAACCTGTCTAATTTCATTTGTTGATGTACCCAATAGTTCAGGATTAACTGGAATTGAATTTGTTTCAAAAATTAATTTATCTAATTTACTAATTAATGCAGTTGTAGGATACTCTTGAGACATGATATAACCACCACCGCCATAAGTAGTAGCATTTGTTTTTTTATCTTTTATAATAATTCTAAATTTATCAGGTTCTTCTTGAAATGATTGAAAAACAGTTTCTGTAATTAAATCAAAATTAAAATAAACTTTTACTAGAGGATCTGCATATCCACTTTGACAATATAAACTAATAATATTTGTTGAAGGTTGGATTTTCATTAAAATTGGTATATTTGCTGGAAATGACGGTTCTGCTAAAACAATCTCATCATGTAGTTCTTTAAGACAATTACTCATAATAGCACAATATTCCTGATAACTCCATAACTGACCAATAGTATTTGGATAAAGTGGACCTGAACTAGAATTTGGAATAAAATCAACAAATTTTTCTTTTAGAGTTCCATTAAATTCAATACCAATTTTATAAAAATCAGGTCTCCAATTCATTAAAGGAATGCTATTTGTTGGTACTGAAAATCTAACAACACCTAATTGATAATCAGTTGGTTTATCTAAAACTGGTTGAACACGATTTTCATCAAACTGAAATGCGGTTCTATTAATAGTATTTGTTGTAATATTTAAATAAATATTATCTTGATTGCCTTGAAAACTTGACATTATATAATATAACAATATATAATATATAATTTAATTTTGCTAAAGTTTTTACTCCCAGTATATTCTCATATTAGGAAAAAAGTTTAATTGTTTGTTTACATAATCCGTTAATTGATAAGCCGAACTATCTCTTCTACCAAAATAGCATGTTCCTGTGTTGGTGTTAAGGTTTCCTTTAACTCGTGGATATGTTTGAGAACCAGGTGAATAATATCCATCTTTACAATTAAATATTATTATTAAGTTTTTAGTATTATCAAAGTTCTGATATGGGTTTGTTAAAGTCAGTCCACGCCACATAATATTAGGATCTGATGATATTTTAACAAGTGGAATAGTAGTATTATATTCAGTTTGAAAATAATTAGTAATTGAATTATTCCATTCATCAACACCATTGCTATATCCATTAATTCTTGTATTACTAGGAAAACCAGTAAATGTTGATGGAGTTTGAAACATATAGCTGTCTACATTTTCTACTCCGTAAGTCCCATTGGTAAGCACCTCATACTGATATTCTATTCTTGTAATTTTTGCTCCATTTGGAATTGCTGATAATTGACTAGGTTTCAATAAAACACCACTATAAGAGTAAAAATAATAATGTGACCAGGGCATGTCTCTTTGATTTCCAGTTGAAGTGCCAATTATTGTATCGCCAGGAATAATTGGGTTTTCAAATGATTGACTACTAATAAATATACACGGCATTTTATATTATATATTATAAATATATTTAATTATTATCTTGTTCTTTAATATAATTTTGATTTATTTATTGTCTTATTTTTTTTAAGTAGTTTTAGAATATTTAATGTAATTTTTCAGGCATGTAAGCCCAAGCAATCAAACTTAACCATCTCCTATATGTTGGATTTTTCTGATATGCTGGAAGCGTTCTTGCTATAAATAAATTTCTTTTTTTACCCCATAAAATTAATTTACCAGGAATTTTAGCATTTGACATAGCATTAGCAGTTTTATAATTTTTATATTCAGTTAAAAACCCATTTTTACCACGAGCAATTTCACTTACTTTTTCCTTAATCATTTCATCTTCATATTTTAAAACTGATTTTAAAGATAGCCACTTATACATTTTATATATTATCTTAATATAATATATAATGTCGCTTAATCATATTATTAAAACTAATGGAATTGATGAAAATCAATTAATCAGCATTGCTTGTAAAAACTTTACTCCGATTGGTGATTTAACGATTACTTGTGATGATAATACTACATTTAATTTAAAACCTCCTACATTAGGAACAGCAGGACAAGTTTTAAAAAGTGATGGTTTAGGAAATACATATTTTGGAAATGACACAGCAGGTGATAGCGGTGTTAATTATCAGGGTTCAGTACCTGTTGCTGTTGGTAGTCATTCTAAAATATCAAATACTTTAGGAACAGAGGTTGTAGAAAGTAAACTATTTGAAACCACAAATGATTTATTTTTGACTAATCTAAATATAACTGGGGCAGGTAATTACAATTCAACTATTATAAATAATGGTTCAATTGAAGCTACATCAGGCAATTTAAACTTAACACCTTCAACAGGTAATCAGATTAATTTAAACGGAGTAATATCAGCTCAAGATAATAAAATAGTAAATTGTCTAGATCCAACTTTAGCACAAGATGTAGCTACAAAAAATTATGTTGATGGAATGCTTGGTGGTTCAGGTATTTCATATTCAGGGGCACAACCAACTGTTATAGGTGAATTATTAAAATTTAATTCAACTGATGGTTCAAGTGTTGATAAATCAAAATTAACTGAAACGGCAACAGATTTAAATTTAGGATCATTAAATATTATAAATGTTGGAAATGTTGATAATGTTAATGTTTCAACCTTTAAAACTGATTATGATAGTAATGTTAATCAAAATGTTAAGACGACAGGTAATCCAATATTCGCTTCAATAACAACAGACCAGATACTAGGCACAACACCTTTAACAGGAACTTCTATAAATACATTTTTATTAAATAACTCTTATTTATATGGCGGACAAACCGCAGGAGCACATTTACATTTAGTTAGTAATACAACCACCACAAAAGGACAGGTTATAATTAGTGATGAAGTAAACTTATTAACAAATAAAATTATTAATGTAGGTGCACCGACCGCAGACGCAGATGCAGCAAATAAATTATATGTAGATAACGCAGTTTCAGCAGTTCCTACCCAAGTTTATGATTTAATAATTCCATTAACCTCCGAAGATGGAGCAGTAAATTCAACAGGAACAAAAGCAGTATTTCACATGCCGAGAAATATGACTATTACAGGACTTAAAGCAAGTTTAAGAACAAATCAAACAAGTGGAACACAAATAGAAATCAAAGTAACTAGTAACGGTTTTGATATTATTTCAACTTCAAGTGCTTTAACTATTCAAAACGGTACAGCATTTAGCAATACTCCAGCTCTTCAAACAACAGCAATAACCTCAAATGATAGAATTGTTATATCCGTTTATTCATTTGGAGATGGAACAGCACAAGGATTAAAATTAACAATTCTTGGAACAGCATAAGTTTTTAAATGAGACATTTATTAATAAAATTATGTATTAAAAAAAAATTTATATATCTTTATTTTTATATATAAATTAGTTTATCTTTATCTTTTCTATTTTTTTTTTGAGAATTAAAAACAGATTAATAAAAAAAAATAATATGTGTCTCTGTTTATTTTATAAATAATTAATACATATTATATTTTCTAATTATAATATATATTATGCCTTTTACGATTAGAAAGTTACCGAATAAACCTCTTTATAGAGTACGAGATAATGGTAAAATAACTGCTAAAGCTACAACACTTGCAAAAGCAAAAAAACAGATACAAGCAATAAGTATTTCAAAGCGTCTTAAAAAATAGATTATTCATAAAAATTATATTAATCAACTTTCTTGACATTTTTAGTTTTTAATTTCTTTTTTGGTTTTTCATCTACAATAATATTAACTTCTTTAATTTCTTCTTTTGGTTCTTCTTTTTTATCATCTGTGTTTTTATCATCTTTATCAACTTTTCTATATATTTTATTAACTGCTGTTGAATGCATATATTTATTTTCAACTTCTTTTGCTTTAACCTGCTCTTCTGCGATTGTAGGTTCTCCCTCAGAAAAGTGACTAATAACAATATGTCTAATTAAACTACTACTTATTGATTTATCAGGATAATAAGGTTTAAAAATTGAATTAAAATATTTTGTTTGATTATTACTTGTGATTTTAGAAGACATATCTTTTTTACTAACTAAAAAATTATCAGATTTATTAAATTTAAACCATATATTATATAAATTAACTAGATTGCGAGGTACATCATACTCTTTAGAACCAATTTTTTTAGCATTTTTAAAATTATTAAAAATAAATTTCATTTTCTTACCAGTTTTTAATAACCAATTATGATTTAATTTTTCATTTTCTGTTAATTTTTCATAATCAATATTATGAATTATTTTAACTTCTGATAAATCATTTCTAATTGGAAAAACTAGATGAGTTTTAAGTAACACAGCATTTTGTAATTGCGACATTTCAAGTTTATTTAAATTATCTCTTGTTTTATATTTTTTTACAATATTGACTAGATCATTTGCTATAATGACTAATTCTTCATATTCAATCCAATTTTTTTTTTGAGTTGCTGTTTTTGTCTGTGTTGATAGAAATTGTGTATATTCATCATTTAATGTTTGTAATAATGACTGATAAATATCAATATCTCGTTTTTTAAATTTATATTTTTTATCAGCATCAAGAGCAACTATAATACAAGTTAATTTATTTTTTTTTGTTGTAATCTTTTCATGTTTATTTATATATTCAATTACTTTTTTTGTATCATGTAAAAATTCAGCATTTTTTAGAGAATCATCAAATCCTAAATCTTTTTTAATTTTTATTAAACAGTTAACATAACTCTTTAAAGATGTATCAGAGATATTTGGTCGCTTTTGTTTAATTAATTCACGAAGGCTCATTATATATATAACTTTAGAAAAAAATATAAGATTAATTCCTAAAAATGAATAAATATTAATTTAGGGAAATTTTTTTCTATATTAATATATATAATGTCTAAAAAACAAACCGAACATAACGAAGCCTATCACATTACAAATCAAAATGATTATGATAAAGTATTTGAAAAAAAAGAAGAAAAAGAAGAAAAAAAAGAAGAAGAAGAAAATGAAATTTTTGATGAAGTTGGAAAAGAAGCGAATGCTATTATTAACACATTAGAAGAGATTATGTACGAGTTGAAAGATGTTAAAAAATCTGATATTCAAGAAGTTGTAGATACAATTTTAACTGATAATGATAAGCAAGAACTTTATAGTTTATATTATAAATTTTTTCACGATTTACCAAATAACAATTCTATTAAAATTTATGTTTTACATCTTTTTAACGAATTATGTATGCCTATAAAGAGAAATACAGCGGAATTTAACGAATTATTAAGTAAAATGGAGCAGGAAACAATGATTTGTGAATTAGTGGACGATGAAGATGAAGAAGAAAAAGCAGAAACTAAATAAATTAAAAATTGAATTATAATATATAAAAAATAAAATATTTATATATATTATAATATGACTAGTGTTGAGAAAATAGAATTAAAAGTTAAAAAAGAAGAAGAACAAGACGAATCTCTAATTGAAAATATTATGACATTAATTAAGAATGCAAATGATTTTATTGACTACAATGGTATTCAGAAAAAAACGGCAGTTTTAAGAGAACTAAAATATTTAATTGGCAATGAAAATTACTATAACAACTATGCTTTAATATCGCAGACAATTGACATGCTCGTAAAAATTGGAAAAGGCAAAATGAAATTTACCCTAAATAAAAAAAATAAATTTATTTGTTGTTAAAGTTAAATACTTAATTGCTTTTAATATATTCTTGATGTTTGTCGGTTTTTAAATGTTGTGATTTATTTTTATGTGTATATTTTCCACCACATTTACAATCATATTTTTTATTTAGTTTTGCTTTATTTTCTTCACGATATGTTTCACGATATTTTTTTA